>WNGO01000851.1_pt1 | contig 19096 bp, 29 predicted proteins | sample 5400511 | NCBI WGS metagenome assembly WNGO01 (sample SAMN13153380, study PRJNA577476) | soil metagenome | isolation source: 20 cm soil or saprolite under Garry oak tree replicate 2 | place: USA:California | collected 2016-06-15 | reverse complement strand
TGTGCTGCCGCAGCCAGTCGTCCATCGCCTTGCCGTAATTGATCCCCGGTGGCGCCGCATCTGACTTGTGGCCGTCGTGGATCTGATTGGGTATGACGAAAGCGACGGTCGGCAGCTTGGCGAAGCCGGCATCATCGGTTGGAAATTCGGTGAATGGCAGATTGACGCTCGACGGCAGCTGATGACGGCCGAGCGCATCGTCCTTTACCGCCTGCCAATTCACCCACGGATTGTGCTTGCACTGATAGTCGATGCCGCTACCCGGCGGCCCGGTGCGCGAAACCCCGGTAAAGCCGCGAGCGGGGAGGTCTTCCGAATACCCGGCAAAGCTGCGTCCGGCCCGGATTAGCGCGGCCCCGAGATTGGGCGCGTCGAGAGGGGTGTTGAGCAGTGGGTCGTTGGTGCCGACCTGGGTGTGGCCATTGACGATCGGATTGGACCCATCCGGGTTGCGCTTCGCATCCGACCCGGTGCCCTGCGGATCTCCCGAGAATAAGGCAAGGTAATTTGGCTGCGATGGGTGGTCGATACCGTGGGAATTCGTGAAGTTCGCACCCTGATGCAGCAAGCTGTTCAGGTATGCGAGCTCTGGCGCCAGCTCGCGCGTCGGCAGATTTTCCTCGATGACGATGACGACATGATCTGGCGTCAACACAGCGGCATCGGCCACAACCGCCGTCAACATCAGCGCGGGCGCCGCTGCGATGAGCCGGGCTCTCATTGATTTCAAATGCTCTGCTCTTCGCGCAGGTTGCGCATGGGCTCGGGTTCCATGCGAAGAGTATGATGGCGCCTAAAGAGAAACGTGCAGAAAAAAGTGCCATGAACTGTCGCGACAATTTTTCGCCCGAGACAAAGCAACAACTGCCCAAAAGGGCCGGGTATCGCTGTTCATTTCCCCCTTGCCGAGCACCAACCATTGGACCCAGCCAAGAAGGTGCTAGGCTACCGCAAGCATAGGCATGGCATGCCACATCGTGGCCGAAGCCGGAGGACACGGCGCGCGGCGAGTCGACCTGTCTCTGACGAAGGAGCAAAGGTCAGCTTACGACACCGCTTCCGGGCATGAAGAGCCTAATGCCGATCCGGAGCCGTCTTCAACCGCCAAAGTAGCCATTCAAGGCACATCCCGGTCACGCCGCAGATTCGACGTACGCACGCAGTCATTTCGGGCGCTCGCCATTGAACAACTGACGAGGCAAGAGCCGGGACAGTCGCCTCACCGCCTAGCCCCCGCTCACCTCAGTGGTCGGTTTGTCTTCATCATCGCGCCGGCGCGAGACGACCATATCCTCGGCGGCCAGAAGCTTCCCGCTGACCTCAAGCCCGTGCGCCGGGCAATCGATGCCGCACTCCCATTGCGGCCCGCTTGGGCCAGGGATATCAAAGCCGTTACGGTAGCGCGCGGGCGAGCAGATGTAGCCATGAGCGAGAACCGCCGAACTGCTGGGGGGTTGCGCTGGGGCGCGCATTGTTAACTCGTCGCCGGCCGCCTCTCAGCTCAAATCCGCGAGGCTCAGCGTACCGGGTGGCCTAGGCAGCGGGAACGGGCTCGAACGATCGTCGACGGAGCCATGGTATTGGAGGCTCGAATGAGACATCTGATCGCTACGGCAGTCCTGGCGGCTTCATTCGTCGTTAACGCGCCGACCCAGGCACAAAAAGCTCCAACCGCGGCACCGGATCAAGTGATCGCGCTAGATGGCCCAGCTTGGTCGAAACAATAGGAGCGCACCGTGATGTTTCGCATTGTCCTCACCGATTCCTCTCCGAATCCACTCATTTCATTAGGGCCGACGTTTTAATTGCGCGCTCATCACCAACGACGCAAGTCGCGCATCGGCGATCTTTGGTTTGATTCCGTATAAATGTTGCTACAATTTGTTTTGACTTCATGCCCAGACGGGGAGATCGATATGGTGGCCGAACCCGCGGGAGCCGACATGAGCGCAGCGAGGCGGGAAACAAAAAAATCCGGTGCGCCTGATCGGAGGCGTTACATCCAAGTCGCCCGAGAGACCACCTCCGTCGGCGGAGCCTTGCAAGAAACGAGCGATCCGTTTGGCAATTCTGAGGAGGTCGCGCGGCTTTATACCGAATTGGTCAATTCTTTCGGTTCGAATGACAGCGAGGCGGTCAGGCTGATTTATCGCGCACTGCTTCGCTTGGGGCGACCGCGCGCGGAAATCCTTGCCGAGGTGGCACGGGTTGCCGCAGCCCAGGAGGCGACGCAAACAAGATCGGGCAGCCTGGGTCAGGCCATCGCTCCAACCGAACTGGAGTCAGTGGCGCCGACCACAGCGGTTCATGCACAAAGCCGTCCCCGTCTTTTGCCGGCTTCTGCGGGCTTCCGGCCGGCGCTTAATTCAGCGAATTTGAGAGAAGCCCGGTCGCTTCAGCGAAAGGAGAGGAAAGAATCTCGGCCAACACGGCTGAACGTACGAAGCCTCCTTAGGGCTCCCGCAGCTTGCTTTACACCATTAGGCGCCGCGGCAGGAACAGCGATATTGATAAATTTGCTAATCAGTGCGGGTGCAACCTCTTCTGTACCCAAGCAAGAAGCGACGGCACCTTCTACTGAAGCGTCAGCGACGCCTTTCGAGCCCACCGCGATACCGTCCATTGAAACGCCTGCCTCAGCTCCCGCAGAACCGGCGAGGATCCTCGACTACAACGACGTTGTCCGGCATCTGAGCGCAGGCGAGGTGGCTACACTCCGCGCTCGCGGCGATACGCTCCTGAGTATGGGCGATGTGACGTCCAGCCGGCTCTTTTACGAGCGCGCGTTCATTGCCGGAGACGCACAGGCTGCAATCCGATTGGGGGCAACTTACGATCCTGTTTTCCTTTCACGAGCGCGTGTGCAGGGTATGCGCGGCGATATGGCCATCGCTCTTGAGTGGTATCGGCGCGCCCGCGACCTCGGAGCAGTCGAAGCGGAGAGCCTGCTCAGGAGCATTCAAGGTAATTGAAGCTAAGCTACGGGACGGCCGATAGCGAAACTGCTACTCAGGCCGCGGGATAAGCCGACGAGCAACACGGTGAAAATAATGCGCAACGTGGATCAATTACGCTGCGCGAGGTGCAAGGCAAGCTGACCCTGCTCGACGTCGCCTGTCATCACTGCGAGCGGTCGGGTAAGCCTTGCTCGACAACGACCGCTCGATCGACACGTCGCGTTGCAAACGAGCCTTCAGCAAATCGGTTTCTTACCCGCGGCTGCAAAAAATCGACGGCGTCTACAGTGCAACTCGCGGCAGAGTTTTAGCTACTGAGGCATTCGCGAGCGTGGTGATGCAGGATGAGCCGGCGCCCGTCCTGCTTCTGAAAAATGTTGGTCACCACGTTAGACGCGCTGGTCGTCACCCTGGTCTTGTCGATCCTCACGAAGTCGTCGGCGCCGAGATCGGAAATGCGGGTTTCGTAGAGCGGTCGCATGGCGCTTAAGAGCGTTTAGCTCGAATAAGCTCTTATCTACACGCCGCCGTGGCGATCGAGCCACGCGATCGTTACAGATTATTTCACTAAGTAAATCAAGGATCTACATCGCGGCCTATATTTCCTAAGCAATTCAGTCACTTCCCACCCCGCTTTAAAATAAGCAGCGGGGGTTCTGACAAGCGCGACAAAGCCGCCTCAGTGGAACGACAGCATTTTCCGCGACTTATCCACACGACTTGGGGGTAAGCGGGAGCGCTCAGGATTGCACAAAATGCGGCGGATAACCGACCGCCTCTAAACGGTCGAAAGCCGTTTGCTCGTCGGCGAATATGGCTGGTTGCGAAACCCCGTCCCCGTACTGCTCCCTCGGGTACGGCATCGATTTAGGATTTGGGGATCGGTTTGGGCGCGGGTGTCGACGGCGGCTCGAAGGTCGGCGTGTTTGAGGGTAGGCGTTCGGACTTGGGCGCGGTGGTAGGCGTGGGTCCGGAAGTGAGTTCGGGCGTCATTGAGGAGGTGGGTTCGAAAGTGGCTTTGGGTGCGGGCGTCGGTGTCGGCGCGGTTACGGGCGTCGGCCCAGGCAGTAAGATATTGTGCGCCTGCAGCACGGCATTGGGAAAGGCGATGACGTTTGGGGGGAGCAACTCGAGATATTGCGCCATGACCGGGTTGGTCCCGCTGGAGCCCTCGGGGAAGATGCCGAGCTTCAGCAGGTTGAAGTAATCGGCGTCACTCGTGCATACCATGGGCATCGCTCTCGTGCCGCCGCAAGCAGCGCCGCCCGTTTGCAGCTCCGACTCATTCGTCTGCCAGGCCAGCAGTGTTCCGTTTTGTTGCGCCAGCTGAATCGTGGTAGTGTCGAGCAGTCCTTGGTCTTCCAGCCCGTTCGATTGTATCACCAGCTGCCCTGGGAATTGCTGTGCCGTGATCTGGGCTAAATTCGTAACAATGACGAGCGAGGCCTGTTGCACCGCCGCGGCCGGCGAGGAGACCGGCGTACCGTTTGGCAAAAATGCCGGAAATCCGTTGTCGGTGATCAGAGCGAGATTGAAAGTCTTGTCGGGAAAAGCCCGCTGGGATGCGGTGAGCATCTGCCGCCATCCGGTAGCGACCAGCCCTTGCGTGTAACCGACTTGTTCCCAGGCCTGGAGATTACCGCTGAGGCACGACTGGGCCGCGGCGCCAGTACCCGGCGGCTCCGCCGGAAGGCGCAACTCCTCGGTGTAAGTGTTGATGCCGGTCAGCCGCAGCATCGTCATCGAGTTGTACCAGCTTTGCGCCTTCAGATGCGTCGAAAGCTGCTGGAGCAGGTCGGCGTAAGCTGCGATGTAATTGTTGTCCCACGGCAGCGCTAATTGTACTCGGAGGCAGCCTGCACCAGGTTTGCCGAGCTGTACGTACCCAAAAGTCTGGCCGGCGGCCCCCAGTCCTTGCGGCGGTGCGTCGAACACCCACGCTGGGGTGTCGCGGCCGGTGACGATACCGACCTCGAACTTTTTCCCGTTACTGACGGCGAGCTGGACCATCTGGTCCAGCACGGTCCAGTTGTAGGTCTTCGGTGGCGCCTTTGCGCTCGTAAGAACCGACCAAAGAACATACACCAGGATGCCGTCCACCCCTGGCACCGCGATCGCCTGCGCCAGCTGTCCGTCGTCCAGCCAGCCTTTCTGCGCTACGATATAGATTCCGCGAATGTCCGGGAGCGTGGTGGCGGCCGATCCCGGCAGAGCCTCGGAATGTGCCAGGCCGACAGCGAGCAACCCGATCACGAGCCGCTTGAAGGTGCGCAAAATCGCCTCCCCTGAAGGTAGCTTTACCAGCGTGCGCTCCTCCGGATCGGTACGCACCGCGGAAATCGGCGGAGCGGTCTGGGTAACCTCGAGGATGCCGCCGCCATCACTTTACGACTCGCTTCCCCATGCGAGAAGCTGCGCCAGGTCGTCAGCCCCGTCTGGGCCGCGTAACCCTGTGCCAAGATAGACCGGCCCCCGCCACGGGGTGCGAAGGGCGATCGGGCGCTAGGATTGCCAGTGATCCGGTTGTGCCCTCGCACTTTCGCGTGATAGGTCGCAGCTAGCGCAAACGCGGCGGGTCCTTCAATCGACCGCGCCGAAGAAGCCGTATGGGCCGAGCCTGGTGCTGCATAGGAAGGGCAAGCGACCGTCACTGATCTCCGGCTACGGATCCGTCTTTGACCCGATCTCCTCCACGCGGCCGTCCGGGTACACGATCTTAGGCGGTTCGGTGGGGTGAACTACCATCGCGCGGTCGCGATCCAGCAAGGTCCAGCGCTCGCCATCTTTGAGCCTGTAGAGAAGCGGAACACCCTTGTTGGCGTCCGCTTGTCGCCATGAGCGGTCAGTCGCCTTGTATAGCCCGCGCGCTGCCATCTTCCTGCCGCTAAACCTAATTAGAACAGACTTCTTCGTAGCTGCCGTAGCACCGCTCCGCGAACATGATCGCCCGTTCGTGTGCCCTCGGGCCGGAAAAGATCGCGATCTCGAAACCGCTGTCATAGGCAATCCATTGCACGTGCCATCCGCGGGGAGTTTGGCGATCCTCAAAGAGGTATGCTGGTTCAGTGCTGGGTACGCTCATATCCAGCTAATACCCTCCCGCTTCCTCCACAGCACATGACCGCACTCACCGGTTCGCCGTTTCGCAGCCGTGCTGCTGGCCGTGTGCCGATCATGGCCGTGCGCCGTCACATCCGGTTGTAGTCGATCGCCGGGCTCGGCGGCCGGGTTTATCGCTCGGCTCTGGTTACTCGCGCGACTTCGCGGCGGCGGAGCTTTCCAGATGGCGATGGATTTACAGGAGCGCGCGGAGGAGATCGACCGAGAAAACCCGGTGCCGACACCAACCGAACCGAGGAGCAGGTTGAAGCGATCCTCCGGCGGCAGCAGCGGGGTGGGCGATCAAGGGCTAGTGAACCGATCCGCTCGGCGCCGCGTCGCTCTTGCGGTTAGGCTTTTTCCCAAAACATTTTTGTCTCATGGCAACGAAGCCCTTCTGGCGTGCCCAGGGCGCCCACGGGACCGGCGCGTTGCAGCGGTTAGTACTCCCGGGAAACGCCGGCCCGTGCTCGCGCGCTCGTCATTAATGGGCCAGCAATGGCCGACACGTTCGCGCGTATGGGGTATCCGACATTTCGCTACCACGCGGCTGACCGGCTGAGGACGCGGAAGGAGAGCAAGCGGCTTAGCCAGCAACCCACCGTTCGACCTTTGAAACTGAGGCTACACTCGTCGGCCCCCAAGGTTGCGCAATTGGAAGAACCTGTACCAATTCGTCACTGGTCTTTCGAACTTCCAACCGTTCTCAACGGCGGCGACTCCCATTGCATCGGCAATTTATTCCCTCGACAGGTCATGGCCGTGCTGGGCCATTTCGAGCTCGGCCATATCCGGGCCTCCTGATAGGCGGCAAGCCGTTGGAGCGCCACGGCTCGGTACGCAAGCCCGCAAGCCGGTCTTGTTCGGTATCGCCTCCCATTAATAGCGCAGCATTCGGTTGTTCCTGGCGCTGGATTAATGCGAGCACCTGCCGTACAGACTCGGCTCACCCCGCGCGCTCGCCATCTTCCAGGCCGATGTCGAGATCGGTCACAAGGGGAAGCTTGATCGCCTCGCTCGCGAACGACACCGGGGGCGATGACGGCTGGCACATACAATTTCTCACACCTCACGCGCGCCGCGTCAACATCGATTTACACATGTTTTGTAAACCGGTAAACTCTGCCGTGTGACCGAACCTCTTGATCAACGGCTGCAGCTCGTAATTTCGAAAGGACAAGTGCGGGCAATCGACAAATGGCGGCGCCAGCAAGCCGATTTACCGTCGCGTTCAGCGGCTATACGTCAACTCATCGACGCCGGACTATCTGCCCGAGCTAAGTCAACTCCCAGATTACCCAAACGCATGAGCAAGCCGCGCAATACCGGCCGAGCGAAAGAGCATCGCGCATTATAGGGGACTAATCGCAGGCATGCCGCGATGGCTCGCGAGGATGCTTCGGCACAGCAAGAAAGCGCAACGGCTGACGACCGAGGCCGAGAAGCAGCAGAAGAAAGTAGGGGAATTGGTTGAAAGCGCCGCCCACCATATTCATCGGGCGAAGCACTGGGATCTCATTTTTAATCGGCGGCGTAGGTGAACATGCCAGTCCACAAGTTCCTAATCGGTCAGAAGGTCGTGTTTCAGCCCGAGCTCGGCCAAGTCGCTAATCGCGGCGAGGTCTTCATCGTCATTCGCCAGCTGCCCGAGTCCGACGGCGCGTTTCAGTACCAGATCAAGAGTGAGATGGACGCTCACGTCCGTATGGTACGAGAAAGGCAACTCGCGGATTTATAGCTGGCCCGATGCAATCCAAACGACAGCATTAGTAATCAATGCGGCACCATCGTCGCGAGCGGCGGCGTCTCGGGGGTTTCGTCGCTTTCTCGGAGATGCTGGCCGACCTCACTCCGAAGCCACTGTTCGACAAAACCAGTTCCTGGGAGGCTAACCTGAACCGGCGTGAACGCGCCCCGAAGCCAACCACCTGATCGAGCTGCCGTGCGGATCGAACCCGAAGGCTGCCCGACGGAGAGCCAACCTTACCCAGACCGGGGCGGCAGAGCAGCTCCGAAGCAAGCTGACCTTCGTTTCAGAGATTGAGCGCGGGCCGCGTCGGGTGGACGTGCTAGAGATCGCGTTGATCTCGCGGGCCTTGGACACCAATCTGTTCCAGCTCTTTGGTGAGGTTACGAGGTCAGTCGGGGCGAAGGTGAAGACACAGAAGCCGAAGCGGCCTAAGACAGGTTACGTTTACTGCCTTCCTGAACTGCCGCGTCTGAGGGGAGCAAGCGAATGGATTTAATTCTGATCATCCTGATTATCTTGCTCTTGTTTGGGGGCGGCTTCGGTTATCGCCGATACGGGTACGGAGGCGGCATGGGGATCGGCGGGCTTCTGCTGCTGATTTTGCTGCTGTACCTGATCTTCGGCCGACACGGGATTTGAGCGACCCGCATGTCCGGTCGATCGCCTACCCGACGGCGAGCCTCGCAAGGCGAGCCAACGCAATGCGCGCCGCGCGGTCTCGCATCACGCGAAGGCGCCGCCGGTCTGGCGCGCCAGCATGCCGGTTTTATGGAAAGGGCGCGCCGGCATCTTCCGCCGCGATGTCGGCGATGGCGAGCATGCCGAGGTGGTGATCGATGGGCGCGTCTATCGGATACGGATCGAGGAATTGTGCTAGGCGAGCCGCCCCTCACGAACCTCGCTGGTCGGTCGCAAGCACGGTACGGCAGTTGAACGAGCCGAAAATCAGCCACTTTGACCAACTCGGATGCAGCCGGATCGGCAGAAAGACCGCGCGAAAGAGTTCCACTGTGAAGTAGTGCTCTATGGCGCCGCTGAACCGAGCGGGGAGTCGCTCAGTCATTGCGTTCTCGCATCCTTCGGCAAACAGAGGTTGATAGCGCTCTGGTAAGTGTCGGCTCAGAGGAACGATTACCGTCACTGTCGCAGGGAGCCCAAGCTGCGCCGCAAATGTCGCACCATAGGCAAGGAATGCCGCGTCTTCGGCGTTCTGATCGGCGCAGATCAAAAACCGGTGACTCCAGTCGCGCTTGATGGACGCAAAATCGAAGTTGTCGAGGGCCGGAATGCCATCGTCGCTCGACGCATGCTGCACCCAGTGCTCAAGGACGCGGCGAATGTCTCGTCGTTCCTTCGGATTTGCGGGCTGCACACCCGGCTCAGTGAGCAGGTTCTCCAAAGTCGGGCTCCGGAATGCTTGTTGGCGGGCTATGTTGGCAGCAATTGTTGAATTTTTGGTTCTCCCGGACATGCCGCGCGTTGGGCGGTCCATAACGTTCCAAAGGGTTAACCCGCGCATAAACGCGCACTGATCAAGGCGGGGCTGAAGGCGCAGAAGCGGATGCGGCGGCCTAAAGGCGGACGAAATGACCTTGGTTCTTTATCAAGCTCCTTATGTGGCTAGTCCTGTTCGCGCTGCTTTCGGCTCTCGCTCTCCACCGCTGAGGCCAATCAGCATCAGCATCATTAGCACGATCGGTGCCATTCATTAGGGGCGGCGCAGCTTCGATGTAACTGCAAATTAAGTAGAAAGCTCAATCAATTCTCAACGTAAGCCGGGTACCGTCCGCTTATCGCGGGGGGCAATCACATGGAAGAGAAGACCGCAGGCGATCCCGCCGACAGCGATGGTGCTGCCGGCGATCTGTTCGGTTTACCCGATTTGCCGTCGCTGACCAAACGCTGGACGGTACGGCGCAAGGCGGCCGTCATCGAAGCCGTACGTGGCGGCTGGGTTCCGATCGAGGAGGTCTGCCGGCTCTACAATCTCTCGGTCGATGAATTTCTGGCCTGGGAACGCGACATCGACCGCTATGGCGTTCCGGGCCTGCGCGCGACGCGCTATCAGATCTACCGCATCACTGAGTTGCGGAAGTCATAGGCGATCTATGGCTCTTCGCCACAGCCTTACCGAACAGCTTGCCCTGTCGATGCTGGCGCGCGAAGGGATTGCGGTCATTTGGCAATTGCAGGTGGCCGCTGCTGACGCACACCGGTCGGGCCACCCCCAAGCTGCTGCATCCATTCTGGAAATCGCCGAAGCCGCGGAGGCAGCCTGGCTTAGGGCGGAGGGAGCACAAGCCCCCGCGGGTTAGTCGCTTCGGGCGAACGCCGACTCGATGCCGCGAGCGACTGCAAGGAGACGATGGTCAGCTCCGTGGTGGCCGACGACCATCAGCCCGACCGGCGCTCCGGTGTTAGGGATCGGGACGGTGGCTGCACAGCCATCGAGGAAATTGATGACCGATGTATTCCGCAGGATCAGCGCATTGAGCCGGCGGTAATCCTCGTCGCGCTCGAAGGCAGCGATTGGCGGTGCTGTGATCGCGACCGTCGGCATCAGCAAGGCATCGAACCCCGCGGTAGCCGCAGCCACGCGCGAGATCAGGTCGGCCCGGGCTCCCTGCAGGCGGATGTACTCAACAGCGCGCATGCCGCTGGCCCGCTCGATGCGCTGTCGCACGCGCTGGTCATATTCGTTGCCGCGGCGAGCCAGAAGCGGCTGGTGCCAACCGTAAGCCTCGATCGGCGCAAAGCCGCCTCCGGCATTGATCGCTGCGAGGGAGGTGAGTTCGGTTAGCGGAATATCGACCACCCGGGCACCGGCGCTCGACAGGCTTGCGCAAGCCGCGGCAAAGGCATTGGCGACCTCGGGCGCGAGCCCATCCAGAACATAGGTCTGCGGCACACCAAGGCGCAGCGCCTCAATGGGGATAGGCGCGGGTACGGCAGGCAGCTCGCCCGCCATTATCGCATCGACGATGGCACAGCACGCAATGCTAATGGCAAGGGGGCCGATCGAATCCAGTGTTGTGGACAGCGGCATGACTCCATCCCGCGGGATACGGTATTGCGTCGGCTTGAAACCGGCGATGCCGCAGAACGCCGCCGGGATGCGCACCGACCCGCCGGTATCCGTGCCGATACCCACCACCGCCTGGCCGTCGGCTACCGACACCGCCGCCCCGGAGGAGGAGCCGCCCGGGATCAGGCGGCGGTCATACGGATTGCCGGGTGTGCCGTAGTGGGGGTTGATTCCGACCCCGGAGAAGGCGAACTCGGTCATGTTGGTGCGGCCGATCAGCACCGCGCCAGCGGCGCGCAGCCGCGCGATCGTCGGCGCGTCATGAGCAGCCGGCGGCGCGTCGTCGAGCGCCTTCGACCCGGCGAGGGTCCGTTCGCCGGCGACATCGAACAGGTCCTTGACCGAGACCGGAAGTCCGGCGAGCGGGGAGGCGACATAGCCCGCCTTGCGTAATCGGTCCTGGGCGTCGGCGGCGGCCATTGCGCTATCGGCGTACACCGCGACGAAGGTGCGGGCGCCCTCACCGTCAGGCGCGGCCACCCGCGCCAGCGCGGCTTCAACCAGCTCGCGGCTGCTGGTGCGCCCGGCGGCCAATGCCTCGGCCAAATCGAGCACGGTTCTGTTGAACCCGGGCATTTGCATCACCCCAAAGCGATTACTCGAGCAGACCTAGGCCACTGATGCTCGGCCAGAGCCTGAGTTCAGATGCTGCGGCGCCGTCCAAGAGCATTCCTGGCGTGCTAACCGACCCGGCGTGGCCATGGCGATGCGTCCTCGAACTTCACTCAGTCCAGCAGCCGTGCGAAGGCCAACTCACCGCGGAGCACATTCAAGAGCTGCGGCAACCGGTCGAGGCGGCTATATCGGAGCAGCTCACCAACTCGGGTCGTTTTGCTGGCCCCCGGCCAGGCCCACCGCTCCGAGGCATCCGTGCTCGTGCGGAACCTGACGAGCATCATTCGATGACCGCCGGTGGCGGCGCGCTGCTGACGGACCAAAACCGGCCCGGGGCCTTCGATCCTGATAGTGATCGCGATGATGAGTAGAAGAGGCAGAGTAACGGCGATGAGCGCGCAAGCGATCGCCGCCTCCTTGATACGTTTGCTGCGATCCTTCGCACGTTGACCGTGCGCAAGCGCCCGCCGCTCCTCGAGCACGGTGTTTTTCGGCATCCCATTCCAATCTGATTATTTAGTTTAAAGCACGGAGAGAGCGTATGAAGAACGAACGCGTTAGTCGAGTCGCTTTAGCTTATGTTAACTAAGCCGCGCTGTGGTGAATCGTCGCGTCCGGACCCGCTTTTCAGGTTTGATCAGAGCAGCGAGTAGATGCTCGTCGCGAGTACGATCAGCACGGCCCATGCGAGAGTTGCCAGAGCCGCGATAACGATGATCGACACTCCCGGCGACAGCCGGTCCGCCTTTTTCTCCCGCGCGGCGAACCTGGCCCTCCTATTCCGCACAGCTAGGATACCGCGTGCTCGCTATGCGAGTAAAAACCAGAACTGCCCAAGAGAGCGTCGAAACGGCTGTGATTACAACAACCGATCCGGCTATCCAGATTTGATACGCGCTAGCGTACTTACGCGAAGGCGGCTGCGGCCCATGGAAGCGACAGCGAACGCTCACTCGCATCTGAAACGGGCAAAGGCCCTTCCGAGTTTGCCGATCACTTTGTCTGGCGCGCCGGGCTTCTCCAGAACGATCGCTTGCCGTGTGCATCGTTGCGCTCTGGGATTGCGTCATGACAATCGCGGGATGCGCATTCCTTCAGAAGGTCGGCGAACTGGGATGTCGTCGTCAATGATCAGGCAGCTCTTTGCAACGCGGGCGGTTCAGTGCCGGGTCGCTACACAGAGCATTCCGCCAGCGATAGCATCATAATGTGAATGACAATTCATAATAGTCAATACGGCTTCGCCTGTTAAGACTCTCATTGCGGACCGGCGTCGCCCTCAGGAGGGTGGACCTTGTTGTAAGAGAGACTGGGCGGATGACGGGGATCCGAGATGGCCGATTTGATACGTCCTGCCAAGCAGGCGCGCAGCCGTCTTACGCGGGATCGCCTGTTGGCAGCGGGCCGCAAGCTTTTGAACCAAGGCGCTTTCGAAGCGACATCGATCGGCGATATTGCCGACGTGGCAGATTGCTCGGTCGGTGCATTCTATCAGCGCTTCGCGGACAAGGAGGCGTTCTTTGCCGCTGTGGTCGAAACTGTTCTCGCCGATATTGCAGCCGATGCCAGGCAGTTCGCCACGGCCGAACTCCTCTCAAAGGCCGCCGTCGAACTAGTACTCGCCGAGTGCATCACTTTTTGGATCCTGACGTTTCGGCGTCATCGTGGCTTCATACGCACGTTGATGAAAAAGACATTGCATGTAGAAGAAGCCTGGACCCCGTTTCGTGAAATGGGCCGGGTCGCGGTCGAACCATTTGTCGGACTACTCGCCGCCAAGTGCGGTCAAACGCATAGCAATTCGTTTCGTTACCGGGCACGCGCGGGATTTCAAATTGTGATTGGCGTGACGCTGAATGCGTCTCTCCACCGAACCGTGCTCCTCAATCTGGACAGCGACGAACTCCTCTCCTGGGCGAGTGAAATCTTGCGCCACTGCTTGTTCGATGAGCTTCCCCCGGCACTGTTGGCATATGGATCGGGAACAAGGGATCGACCCCGAACTTTGAGACGCCAACCAGTGGCCAGGCGGTCGTCGGCTCAGTAGACCGCCCCGGGGGAGCGCACATCCTGCGAAACCTATGAGACGAGTCTCCGCGGAGCCTTAATCAGCGGGTCCCTGGTTCGAGTTCTGGGTACGCCTGCCATGAAAAAGACACTTAGGGTCCAGACCCATAACGAGTAGCAGAGCGTGGCTGCGAGGCAGACCGAGGCCAGGAGGTTACGTGCGAGTCGGTCGTCGCGGGTTGCGATGCGACGAAAGTCCTTGAGGCGTCCGAACATGCGCTCGATCGCATTGCAGTGCCGAGAGAGCCACGGCGAGAAGCAGTTCTTCCAGCGTCGATCGTTTTTGGGTGGGATGTTGGGGACCACGCCCTTGCTCTCGATCTTTCGACGGAGGCGTTGCTGTCGTAGCCCTTGTCACCGTGCAGGATTTCCGCGGTGAGCAGCCCGTCGAGGAGTTCATCTGCAGCGATGCAATCGGCCACTTGGCCGCCGGTCAGCAGAAATGCGATCGGCCGACAGCAGGCGTCGGTCAGCCCATGGATTTTGTAGTCCACCCGCCGCGTGAGCGGCCGAGCGTCTGACTGCATTCCCCCCTTTTCCGCCCGATGCGCAGCGGTGAGCTTCTACGGCAGAGGAATCAATCAGCACCTCAGCCGGTGGGCCTCCGGCAGCGGCAAGCGCATGGAAAATGTCGAGCCATACCCCTTTGGCCGCACAGCGTACGAAGCGGTTGTACAGCGTCTTGCGTGGCCCATAGATGAGCGGTGAATCTGCCCAGCGGCAACCGGACTTCAGCACATGCACAATGCCGCTGATGACCCGGCGTTCATCCACTCACGGTTTCCCGCGAGTGTCGGTCGGCAGATGCGGTGCAAGCCGCGCGAATTGACCGTCATTTCAGCCAGAAATGATCTCTATCCTTTGCAGGTCCCCCTTTCGGGGACCTTGAATCAGCAAATGCGCTAGTTGGGAATCCGTTTGTGGGTCCGCACCCTAGGAACCCAATTTAATTCCAGAATGTGCCCGCGTCCGACGAGTGTCCGAGCTTTGCGAGCATCTGCGGGCGCAAGTCGCATCGCCGAATGGGTGGCGCACTCGTCGGTCGACGAGTGTCACTGTGAAAATTGGGAAAGTATGGTCCAGACGCGGCACTCGCTCCGTCGGCCCGCTCTCCCGCAAACGAAATAGCCCATCAGCGGACGCGGCCTTCTGGCCGGTGTACCATCGAGCCAGAAAGACGTTCGCGAGCGCGGCATCTGCGAAGTAGACAGCTATCGCATCGTTGACGCCGCCGCTTATCCGGAGGGTGTCCTCGCCCATCCATTTGAGCGCCAGTTCTCGTGCGCCGGGCGTGCATCGCGTTCAGGCACTCGCCGAGCGGGACTATTTGGCTGCTCCGGATGACGATCGCATGCGTCGCGTCACCGGCAGTTCAGCGCCGAAATCGGACCTGCCGGCGGCGCCGTCAGCGTTCCGCACACGGCGGCAGCCTTCGCAACCGATTCCGGTATCTCTCGGCGGCGATGATGTTGAACTGCCAACTCCCAACCCTGGGTTTGGCACGATCGTCGATGCAAGTTCGGCGATGAATGCCTTCCTGCTCATGGACCGACTCCCGCCCAAAAACTTACGCAATTGAGTTGCGTTCTTCAGGTACATTTGGGGCAAATGACTGGGACACCCTTTGGAGTTTTTTTAACCTTAACGGGTAATGATTGCGGTCAATTTGCACGGAGGTTGCAACCATGTGGAGCGAATTGACCCGCGCCGATATCGAACGCCTGAAGCAGGAGCTTCAGGCTCGTCGTTCCGAAATCCTCGTCCGTCATGCTGAAGAGCTAACCGCGTTAGATGTCGATGAAGCTGAGCTTACGGTTCTCGAGCAGGCAATTGACAACCTTGTTCGCAAGTTCGGCATTGGCAGCGCCGAAATTGTGACGCTCAAATCCGCCTGAACCAGCTGATCGCTTCCATCAATCAACGTCAGCGGGGCAGTTGATGACAGAGAAAGCCGGTACCGGTGTTGCCGTGCTCGACGAAGCCGTGCTCGAGGCTCTTGGTCAGCTTCAAGGTAAGTACGATGCCGAGTTCGTTGCTCGGATGATCACTATGTTTATGGAAACAGCGCTGATCCTGCTGATTCGGCTGAAGGAGGCAATAACAAACCGTGACATCATCGCGCTGCACCATGCGAGCCATGAATTGAAGTCGTGCAGCGCAACAATCGGTGCTTACGCGCTTGCCGCCCATTGCGAACGACTGGAACGAATCGTGCGGGATGGACATCTGCCGGATGCGGATTTCTCGGTCGATGCTATCGGGATCGAATATCGGCGGGCAGAAGCTGCTTTGATTGCCCGCTTAGCGAGGCTGGCGCTGGTCGGAACAGATCGGGCAGCCCGCATCTCGGCGGCGTCTCTTCAGCCAGTGACCATCGATAGGATTTCAGAAAACTTGAATGACCCGCGAGGTGCTTCCGACCTGGCTCAGAGCCCTATGAAACTCAAATTGGCAGCCGAAGTTCAGGTTATCGTTCGCGATTTCAGAAGGAAACCAACACCTAAACTGCGGGAATGATGGGGAAGTTCTCGCCTGATCTAATAGAGGGTCAGCTTGTCCAAGATAGAGGATACAGATGGAAAAAATGCGCGCAGGCGATGTTGAGGACGCTACTTCCGGAAATCCCATTAGTGAGAAGTTGTCACGAATTTAACATTGCCGGACCAAAGCAGTGGCCGCATACTCATGCATTGGGGGCGATGTATGCTGGGGGGCCCGTCTGATGGAAGTTAAAGTTATTCGTCGTTCTGTTAGCAACGGTTATGGAGTAGCTGAGAGCCAGTTTTACCCGAAAAAGTTGGAAGCTGTTGAACTCCACTACGCACCCAATCACGCCTTGCGAGTCACGCGCGAGGAATTATCAGAGATCCTGAACGCCCTTCAGCCTGACCTTGAATACCGCGATGGCGTCATTGAGCTGATCAAAACGTCAGAGCGTGATTCCATCTAATTGGTGCAGCGGCATCACTGCTTTAACGGTTTTTTAGGGTTAACCCACTCATCATCCGGCTGCGACCTCGCGCTTGATTCTCAATAGCAGCGCCCGATTCCCCTCCAGAACTGCTGAGCTTATGGAGTCGACGATGACACCGGTGGACCCAGTTCTTGAGATTCCCGATCGATCCGCTGCGAGCAATGGTTCCGGAATCACAAGGCCGACGGCTTTACCGGTCCGGCGGCTAATTGATCCGGCTTCTTTCTGGTTCGTGACTGCCATCTCATTAGGAGCGGTGTCTGCCGCTGTTGCATTGTCCGGCCTCGCGGATCTGCCGAGTGCCGCCCGCGCAACGCCTCCGGTAACGCAGTCCTCGATAGCTTACGCGGTTGTACCTGTCGCGAGTGAGCCACCTGTAGTTTTGCGGGGCCAAGCGCCGCCGAAAGCGAAACGAATTTAGCTTGCATCAACTTTCTTGTGTTCGGAGCGGTTCAAATGAGCCGAAAAAACCGGCGCGGCAAAAATCATAATCTGCCGTTCATCAACAACGTACGCCCGGTCTTGGAATTCTCCGAAGCGCCCAAGCGGACGACACTGATAATGGCCGCGAGCGTACTGATCACTCTCGCCGCGCTGCTGGTGTATATGCTCCGAAGCTAAAGCAAATGACTTCGGGCGCAGACGGGCGGGGAGTTGCCGCGGTCGGACGCTATGGTTGCCACTGCGCTCGGTTGCGCCCTCCACTGGCCGCGCGCGGATGGGTTTGGCAGAAAATATTCAGATGCACGCACTCTGGTCGCACATTTCACGTCCCAGCGCCGGAATTTCCTTGGGTGCCACTCTGGTCATTCTCGCGATCCAGTTACCCGACGGGGTTGCGCAAGCAGTCGTCCTTGGCGATGCGTTACCGGCCGCGCTCAGTGTCAGCATGGCCGGCGTGGCGACCTGGATCGTGTCTCAGATATTTTGCCCACGAGGATAACTTGCGGCCTATGGGGCTCGATGCAGGGTCGGCAGCAGCGATCGCGATGACGATGGCCAGCGCCGCCGTGGTGGCCGTACAGCGGTCCATAACGGGATATCGACTCTGGCACTTAGCCTGAACCAACCACCCGACGGTTAAACGTGCCGAATACCATCCAGATGGTGCGGCGCGGTGCAGATCGTTCGCTGTTGCGTCTGTCGTTTGTTTTCATACGGCGAGCATACGCGCGCAAACTGGAAACGGAGCCGTACTAACGGGGAGCCCCGCTATGGAGGGCGGTGCTTTGTCTTATGCGGGTGCAGATCCCGCGGGTCGGGTGTAGTTTCCGACATCGATTTGCAGCTCTCTACGGGCAATCGTTGGCATTCGCGATCCGGGGACGATGCTGGGGGTGCGAGGGGCCGCCAGGGGCGCTGTGATTGCCAGTAATCCGGTTACGTCCTCGCGCTTTTGGGCGCCTCGTCCGAAAAGGTCTGCCGGAAGACATGCAGCTGTATACCGCGTTGGGTGTCTAGTCAGGCGGGCACGGTTCGGATGCACCGAGCCGAACTGCCGTTTGGGTCGAACCCGGAAGACCATGTTGCCGTCGCGCCTATAGTCCGATTTACGGCGCTTTGCGGAAGTTGAGCTCGTTTAGAGTTGACATCTGATCAGCGCCGCTTTCCAACCGTTGCCGGCCGTCGGCTAGAAGTCGAAGCAAGGTGCTGAGCGGTCGACTTCTGGCAAGCACGCGGACCGCGAGGTCACGGCGTCAGCAGGCCTTTCGTCCAGAGCCGACCAGTAGCGTCGTCCGGGAATGCCCAAGCGGGGATATGAGACGCGCGGACCCTAGTCGTCGGGCAGTTTAGGTCTGGCGGATCTGCACGACCACCTTGATCGCGTCCTCGATACGATCGCGCGCATAGTGGATCGCGGTCGGCACCTTGGCGAGCGGGAAGGTATGGGTATGGATGAGCTTCGCATCGAAGCACTTTTGCGCCATCAGCGCGGCGGCGCGGTGCGTCGCGCTCTTGCCTTCGCCGCGAATGCCAAAGACGTAGATGTTGTTGCGCACAAGATAGGCCAGATCGACCGGCACCGGCTCCGCCGGGAACGCCGCGAGGCAGATCCGCCCGCCACGATTGACCATGCGTGCCGCCTCATTCAGCGCGTTGGGCGCGCCCGAGCATTCGAGCACATACTGCACGCCCTTCCCTTGGGTCAGGTGCTGCACCGCTTCCACCGGATCTTCGCGGCCGACATTGACGACCGCGTCGGCGCCGAGCTTTTTCCCCATCTCGAGGCATCCGTCGCGGGTGCCGGTCAAGATAACCGGCTGCGCGCCTAGTGCCTTGGCGACGCCGACACCCATAAGCCCGATCGGCCCTGGGCCAATGACAACGACGCCCTCGCCGGCGATGACGCCGCCCATCACGTCGAGCCCGTACATCGCCGTTCCGGCGGTGACGACGAGCGTTGCTTCGGCATCACTCATCTCGTCTGGAATATGCGCGAGAGTATTGATGTTGTTGACAGCGTATTCGGCAAAGCCGCCATCGGTGCTGAAACCGTTGGCGCGGTGCCCCTTCGCGCGATATCCGTAATTCAGGCACGACGTATACAT
>WNGO01002431.1_pt1 | contig 19097 bp, 12 predicted proteins | sample 5400511 | NCBI WGS metagenome assembly WNGO01 (sample SAMN13153380, study PRJNA577476) | soil metagenome | isolation source: 20 cm soil or saprolite under Garry oak tree replicate 2 | place: USA:California | collected 2016-06-15 | reverse complement strand
CCAGTGGAGGCGGTGATCAAGGGGGATGTCCATGACAACCGATCGGTCCGTCGTTCGTTCCGTCCTCAACAGCGGGCTCGTGCTGCTCGGCCTGCTCCCCGCCGTCGCGTCTGCGCAGGAGGCGACGACCGTGACTGGGGAGGTGACGGCCGCTGCCGGCGGCACGCCGGTGGTCGGCGCGAGCGTGATGATTCCCACACTGCGCCTGACCACGACGACCGACGCCCAGGGGAAGTACCGGTTCACGGTACCGGCGAGCGCCACTGGTGAGGTGACGCTGTCCGCCCGTCGTATCGGCTATGTGACGCGCTCCGTGCAGATCAACCTCGCCGGGGGACCGCTGCGGCAGGACTTCGCGCTCGAAGCCTCGGCGGTCGAGCTCACCACGGTCGTCGTCACGGGCCTGGGTGGGGAGCGGGAGCGAAGCAGGCTGGGCACGGCGTCTCAGCAGGTTAGCGCGGCAGACCTCAACCAGACCCGCGCGCAGAACCTCGTCCAACAAATCCAGGGCAAGGTGTCCGGGGTCCAGATCACGGGACCGGGCACCCAGGGTGGCTCGACCAACATCATCATCCGGGGACAGAACTCCATTACGCAGAACAACCAGCCGTTGTTCATCGTGGATGGTGTCCCGGTCTCGAACGCGGACCGCGGCGGCGATCGCGGCAGCGGGTTCGACTACGGAAACGTCCTGTCCGACCTCAGTCCGGATGACGTCGAGGCGGTGAACGTGCTGAAGGGTCCGAACGCGGCGGCGCTGTATGGCTCGCGCGCCGCGAACGGTGTGGTCCTGATCACGACACGGAAAGGCGGCAACACCGGCGGCCGGATGCGTACCGAGCTGAACACGAACGTGACGTGGGAGAGCCCCTCCATCGTCCCTCAGTGGCAGAACCAGTATGGTCAGGGGGCGGGCGGTGAGTTCGATTGGGTCGACGGATCCGGCGGCGGCGTGAATGACGGTGCCGACCAGAGCTGGGGACCGAGGCTCGACGGGCGGACGACAGGATGCAAGTTCATCAAGAATACCACGACGTATGATCCGGCTGCGCCTTGCCGCCAGTTCACTGCGGTCAACGGTGGCCCGTGGATCGCCCACCCGGACAACATGGACGCCTTCTTCCGTACCGGCTTCACGGTGTCCAGCACGGTGGGTGTGAGCGGTGGAAACGACCGCGCCTACGGGCGGGTGTCGCTCGGGGGAGATAACGTGAACGGGATCTTTCCCAACAATGACTTCCGGCGCCGCACGGCGAGTCTGAGCGGCACGTTCCACCCCAGCGACCGGTTCACCGCGGACGGGTCGGTGCAGTACACGTACAACAACGGGACAAATCGCCCGGGAACGGGCTATTGGGGTCGTAATCCGCTGGAGAATTACATCTGGCTGGGCCGGCAGGTGGACTTTCATGCGCTCGCGGACTACGCCGGCAAAACCGGAGCGACGAACGGCGGACCCGCCACCCGCGAGTTCAACTGGAACTACAACTACCACAACAATCCCTTCTGGTTGCAGGACCAAAACCCGGTCGTGGACCGGCGCGATCGGATCATTGGATCCGTGGCGGCGCACTATAAGATCGCGGAGGGCGTGAACGCCACCCTCCGCACGGGCTCCGACATCTACCGACTCGGAATCGAGGAGGACTTCGCGCGCGGGGGCCTGGCGTTTATCAACCAGGCGTACGCCGGCGGCTTCCGGTTCAGAAACGACTATCGGAACGACAACAACACCGACTTGACGGTCACGGGCGATCGGCGGCTCGCCAGCTGGCTGCAGGTCAGCGCGGTCGTCGGTGGCAACACCCGGCGCGAGTACTTCCACGCGGACAGTCAACAGACCAACGGAATCGTCGTGCCGGAGATCTACAATCCGGCCAATGCCGCTATCGCGCCGACGGTCGGTCAGCGAATCGAGCGGCGGTGGGTGAACAGTTTGTACGGGTCCGCGGCGTTCACCTTGTTCGACTGGTGGACCGTCGAGGGCACTGGACGCAACGATTGGTCGTCCACCCTGCCGACCAACGCTCGGTCGTACTTCTATCCGTCGGTCAATACTTCGGTAGTGCTGACCGACGCGTTCCCGAGTCTCCGGAGCCGGGTGTTCTCCGCCGTCAAGCTGCGGGCGGCGATTGCGCGAGTCGGCAACGACGCCCCGGTCTACGCGCTCACGCCGGTCTATCTCGGGAGCCCGAACAAGTTCAGGGGTCAGCCGCAGTTCTCGCTGGACTCCTCGCTTACCAATGCCGCGTTGAAGCCGGAGATCACCCGCTCGGACGAGGTGGGCGCCGAGCTGTCGCTGCTGGAGAACCGAGTGACGCTGGACGCCAGCTGGTATCACAAGTCCACGCGCAATCAGATCTTCAACGTCCAGGTTCCGCCGACCACCGGTTTCACGTCGCGGTGGATCAATGCCGGGGAAATCAGCAACCGCGGGATCGAGGCGCTGCTGACGGTGAGTCCCGTGCAGTCGTCGGGCGGCGTCACGTGGACGTCGACCGTGAACTTTGCCCACAATCACAGCGAAGTCATCGACCTGTCGCCGGGGGTGAGCACGATCGTGCTCGGCAACGGATTGTTCGGCGACGTCACGATCGAGGCGCGCAAAGGCGAACCGTACGGGACGATCCGCGGCAATCCGTTTTCACGCGACTCGGCGGGCAACATTCTCACCGACGGTGGCAAACCGATCCCCGGTCCCTTCTCGGTGCTGGGCAACATCCAGCCGGATTGGACCGGGGGCTGGGCGAACCAAGTGAGCTACCGGAATTTCTCGTTGAGCGTGCAACTCGACGTGCGCCACGGCGGCAAGATCGTGAGCCTCACGAACTACCTCGGGGACTATGCCGGGACCATGGGGAGTAGCCTCCGTGGCCGCGAGAAAGACTGGAACGATCCTGGGATCCTGGTGACAGGCATTGACGTCAAGACCTGCCAGGCACCCCCGGCTCCGCCGAACTGCCAGCCGAACACGACCCGGGTCACCGCGGAGACCTACTTCCAAAGCCTGTTCCACCTGATCGAGCCGTACATCTACGACGGCAGCTACGTGAAGCTCCGCGAGCTGCGCCTCTCGTACGAGCTGCCCGCCAGGTGGGCCGCGTGGTTCCTCGGCGCCCACGCGGCGAGCATCGCGGTTACGGGACGGAATCTGGTGACGTGGAAGCACGTCCCGAACGTCGATCCGGAATTTGCCTACAACAGCAGCAACTTTCAGGGCATGGAGTACATGATACCGTCGAATCCTCGCAGCATCGGGTTCAACCTTCGGATCGTCCCATGACACGCGAAATGCTTCGCCTCGCACGAATCGCGGCGCTCCTCGGGCTGGGGTTGGGCGCCTGCAACAGCGACGACCTGACGAACGTCAACCAGGATCCCAACAATCCCACCTCCGCACCGCCGGGACCGGTGTTCACCAACGCCGCACGCCTGGCGATGACGCGCTGGCTCGGCAGCGGCGCCATGGATCTGCGCGGGCCGGAATTCACCGTGCAGCACCTCGCGGAAGTCCAGTACCCCGATGAAGACGCGTACCGGCGCCTCGGCCCCGGGGACACGGACGGAGACTTCATCCGCACGTACACGCAGGAGCTGAAGAACCTCCAGGCGGTGATCGACGTCGGCAAGGCGGGAGACCAGCCGCTGTTGTGGGGTCCGGCTTCGGTGCTGCGGAGCCTGGTGTTCAGCTATGTCACCGATGTCTGGGGCGACGTGCCCTACTCCGAGGCCCTGCGCGGAGACAGCGGAGTGACCGCGCCCAAGTACGATGCGCAGAAGGATATCTACGCCGGCCTGTTCACTGACCTGGACCAGGCCGTGACGGCTATGGGAGCCGCACCCGCCAGCGCGACGAAGCTCGGCGCAGCGGACCCGTTCTATAGTGGTAAGGCTCTGGGGTGGGAGCGGTTCGCCAACTCGCTCCGCGCTCGACTGGCCATGCGCCTGGCAAACGTGGACCCTGTCACCGCGCAAGCGCAGGTCCAGGCGGCCCTCGCCGACACCGTATTCCAGTCCAACGCCGATAACGCCCGGTTCCCTTGGCCCGGCGACGGCGTCTATGACAATCCGTGGATGGTCAACTTCCGCACGCGTGATGACCACCGGTTGTCGAACTCGCTCATGAACGAGATGCTCCCCAGGGGCGATCCACGCGTCGCCGTGTACGCGCAGCCGACGGTCGCGGATACGATGGTCTACGCGGGAATGCCCAATGCCCTGACCCAGTCAGGAGCGTCCGCCTACTTTACCATCTCGTCGCGCCCCGGAGCAGTGTTCTACGGGGCGACCGTGTACTCCTGTCCCACGTGCGGGGCCCGCACCGGAGCGACGTTCCCCTCGTTCGTGATGACCTACGCCGAGGTCTCGTTCATTTTGGCTGAGGCGGCCGAACGCGGTTGGATTGCCGGCAGCGCGGCGGGATTCTATCAGCAAGGAATCCAGGCCTCGATGGACCAGTGGGGCGTGACCGACGCCGCGGCCATCAGCGCCTACCTGGCTGACACCGCGATCGCCTACAAGGGGGGGACCCCAGGTCTGCGGCAAATCGCGCTGCAGAAGTGGATCGCCCTGTACACGAACGGAGTGCAGGCGTGGGCCGAGTGGAGGCGCACGTGCGTGCCGGAGACAGTGATCCCCGGACCGGACGCGATCCAGAGCAAGGTGCCGCGGCGCTACCGCTACTCCATCAGAGAGTTGTCGGTGAACGCGGACAACGTCGCCGCCGCGATCGCGCGGCAGGGGCCCGACTCCTTCTCGACCAGGATGTACTGGGACGCGAATCCGACCGCCGCACCGACGTACCCTGGACCGACCTGCGGGACGCGGCCCTAGCCGGCGCGCGGGTTATGGGAGGTTTCTTGCTGCGACGGACCTACTGACTCCTGGTCCAGACCAGGATGAGGCCGCACAGACGATTGGACGGGTCCAAGTACTGCGGTGGGATCCCGGCGGAGGACGGGTAGAACTCGATCGCCCCGATGTCAGTGGGCTGGACCGCATCGTCCAATTCCGCGCCCGGAAGACGCTGCCCGTCGACCCACACTGTCGGCTGGCAGCCGCGGATACGTATGGTGTTGCCGCCCGCAGGGGCGGCGCGGATCGTGATGCCCGGAACGCTCCTGAACAGCTCGCTCGAGCTCGCGGGCGCGAGCCGGCGAACGTCCGCGTACTCCAGGAAGCGGGCGAATGCCTGCCGCTGGCGCTTGCGTTCGTAGAACTCGCGGAGTCGTCCGGCCGTGCTGGGGTTGACGAGCACCTCCTCCAGCTGCGCCGGAATGGCCGTCACGATGATCTCGACGAACGTCGCTTGGCCGGCAGCGCCCACCGCCACGTCGACGGTGCGCTCCTCGTAGCCGAGGCGACGGACGCGGACGGTGAGCCGACTGGCAGGAAACTCCCCGAGGGCAAACCGTCCCGCCGCGTCCGTAACGACCTGGCGACGCACCACGCCCGCCTCGGTCAGGATCACCTCCGCTTCGGGAACGGGTGCGCGGGCCGAATCGATCACCACGCCGCTCAGCCGATACTTGGGAGTGTCCGCCGACGAGGTCGTGGCGGCGTCCTGCGCGGCCACGACCCGGGGGACTGGACACAGGAGACCACACAACGCGACAGCTGCCGTGACGGTGCGCCGGGGCCAGAAACGACGCAGGGGGCGCAGCACCCTGCGCCCCCCATCACCACCGTCTGTGTGCCGGCGATCAGTCCACGATGGCATCGGGCATGACGTACTTCATCGGGTCCACCGGCTTGCGATTCACCCACACCTCGTAGTGCAGGTGCGGTCCCGTGGAGAGGCCGGTCGAGCCGACGAGCGCGATCTTCTGCCCCCGCTTCACGCGCTGGCCCCGCACCACGAGGATCTTCGAGCAGTGCGCAAACCGGGTGACCAGCCCGAAGCCGTGATCCATGGTGACGATGTTGCCGTAGCCCTCTTCCCACCGCACCTCGGTCACGATGCCCGCCGCCGGCGCCTCGATCTCCGCTCCCATCGGCGCCGTCACGTCGATCCCCTCGTGCGGGCGCGCCAGGTGAAGAATCGGGTGGATGCGCTCCCGCATGAACGCGCTTGTGAGCCAGCCCTTGGTGGGCATGATCGATGGCGTCGCGGCCATGAGCGCTCGGTTCTTGGAGAGCGAGTCGTACGCCTCGTTCAGCGACCGCACCAGGATGTTGGCGCGCCGGGCGAGGGCATCGACGTCGAGCCGCGCGGCGAGCGCCTGCTGGCCGCCCGGGCCGAGCGCCTTGAGGCTGTCGCGCTCCGACCAGGTGCCCGCCGGCCCGCCGATGCCCGCCTGCTGCACCGTCGCATCCGTGGGCGTGAGGCCGGCGAGCAACCGCAACTCCTGCTCGCGCTCGCTGAAGCGATGCAGCGTGTCGCGCAGCACCGTCATGCGCTCGCGCATCCGCTGGATCTCGTCGGCGAGCAGGCGGTTCTCGTTCTCGAGGGCGCGGCTATGCGTGATGTTCACGCCGCGCGAAATCGCGGCGACGCCCAGCACCAGGAACGTCAGCGCCACCACGCTGCCGATTCCGACCAGTGCCTTGACGAACGTCTGCGATACCTCGACCGCGCGGGATGAGCCCGAGCCGTGAGGCACGACCATGAGGGTCCAGCGGCGCTCCGCCTGCTTGCGCATCTCTTCGCGACGACCTCACTGAAGACGACTCGACACCGGCGCAACCGTGCGCCGGTCCTGCATGGACCTGCCGAATGGAGAACCCGGACTAGGGCGTGGGGTCCGGTCCCCGAGTGGAAGTTCTAAGGTACGGCTTGCGGGGAAAGTCGTCAACACGATCCAACGTGATCCGCATCACGTCGGGAGGGGCATCAGACCGGAGCCAACCGAGGCTTGGGGAACAGGATGGGCGGCTTCTGGACCTGCCGCCCTGCCGGATCCAGGGTGTCCAGCTCCCCCAGCCGGACGCGCTCCAGGGGGGCGGGCAGGGGCGATCCCACGGTCGCCCACACGGTCGCGGCGGTGTCAGGGAGGAACGGCTGCGCCAGCACGGCGATCCGGGCGACGGTACGCGCCAGGTTCGCCAGCACCGAGTCGAGCTCGGCCGCCTTGTCCGGTTGCTTCGCGAGCTTGTACGGCGCCGTCTCCTCCACGTAGCGGTTCGCGGCGCTCGCGAGCGCCACGAGCTGGGCGGCGCCTTCGTGCAGCCGGTTCGCGTCCATGGCCCGCGCGTAGGCCGTGAGCGCACTCCGGGCCGCGACCTCGAGCGGCGTGTCATGGTGAGCGCGCGTGACACGAGGTTGCCGATCGTGTCGGCGAGCTCCGAAGTGTAGCGCGCGTCGAGCCGCTCCCAGGTGAAGTCGCCGTCGTTCTCGAAGCCGACCTCGCGGAGCAGGAAGTAGCGCAGCGCATCGGCGCCGTACCGCTCGATCGCCTCGCCGAGGGTGACGGTGGTACCCGCGGTCTTGCTCATCTTGGCGCCCGACCACTGCACGTAGCCGTGAGCCCACACCGCGCGGGGAGGCGGCAGCTCCGCGGCGAGCAGCATCGCGGGCCAGATGACGCAATGGAAGCGCGTGATCCCCTTGCCCACGACGTGCAGATCGGCCGGCCACAGGCGATCGTAGCCGGCCTCCGGAAAACCGGTGGCCGAGAGGTAGTTGATCAGCGCATCGAACCAGACGTACACGGTCTGCTGCGGGTCGCCGGGAAACGGGATGCCCCACGGCTGGCGCTGCCGGGAGATCGAGATGTCCTGGAGGCCGGCCTCGAGCAGGCGCAACACCTCGTTGCGGCGGATGTCGGGCTGCACGCTCAGCGCGCCCGAGCGGATGCGGTCGAGCACCGCGTCGCGGTACGCGCTCAGGCGGAAGAAGTGGTTCCGCTCCTTGGTGGGGATCAGCTCGAGCGTGGGATGCTCCACGCAGTGGCCGTCGACGATCTGCGCACCCGTCTTGAACTCCTCGCACCCGGTGCAGTACAGCCCCTCGTACTCCGCCTCGAACAGATCCGCCGGGTGGTGCTGCTGGATACGCGCGAGCAGCGCCGCCACCGCGCGGGCGTGCCGCGGCTCCGTGGTGCGGATCCAGTCGTCGTTCGAGCAGTGGAGGCGCCGCCAGTAGTCGGTGAAGGTGGCCGCCATCCGGTCGACCCACGCTTGCGGCGTCACGCCGGCGCGGGCGGCCGCCTGGATCACCGACTGGCTGTGCTCGTCCATCCCCATCAGGAAGTGGACCTCGTCGCCGCGCAGCCGGTGATAGCGCGCGATGCAGTCGGCGCCGATCTTCTCGAGCGCGTGCCCCAGGTGCGGCTCGCCGTTCGAGTAATCGATCGCGGTCGTGAGGTAGAACTTAGGCATCCGCGGTCGAGACTTCGTCCTTCAGCTTCTCGAGCGCCACGACGCGCGCGTCGCCGCCATCGACCCGGAGGGTCACGGTCTCGCGGAACACATCCACCGCCAGCACGCGCTCGAGCCCCACCGTGGTGCGCAGCACTCTCCCCTCCTTGGGGAACCGCTTGCGCGTCTGCACGTAGAAGTCGTGCTCGTAGCGGAGGCAGCACAGCAGCCGCCCGCACCCGCCGGAGATCTGCGACGGGTTGAGCGACAGGTGTTGATCCTTGGCGAGCGACAGGCTCACCGGCCGCAGCTCGGGGAGCCAGCTCGAGCAGCAGTACTGCCGGCCGCAGCGGCCGACGCCGTCGAGCCGCTTCGCCTCGTCGCGCGCCCCGATCTGGCGCAGCTCGATCCGGGTGTGGAACAGGCTCGCGAGGTCGCGCACCAGCGTGCGGAAGTCCACCCGCTGCTCGGCCGTAAAGTACACGGTGAGTTTCTTCTTATCCCACTGCCACTCGGCGTCGGAGACTTTCATCGGCAGCGCGTGCGCCCGCACCCGCTCCATCACCCGGCGCCGGACGTCCGCCTCTTCGCCGTGCAGCTGCTCGGCGACGGCGGCGTCGTCGGCCGTGGCGCGCCGCAGGATGTGGCGCAGGGGGGTGCCCTCTTGTTCCCCCTCTCCGCTTTGCGGAGACGGGGACAGGGGGTGAGGACTCGGAGAGGGGGCCAGGGGGTGAGGAGCGGCCAGACTGCAGCCGCTGCAGCTCCCGGCGCACTTCTTCGCGGCGACGGGGCCCACGGCGGACACCCGGCCGAGGTCCTGCCCCCGGTCGACCTCCACGATCACGGAATCGTGCAGGGCAAGGGGCTCAGGGGACGGCCAGGTGAAATATTCTTTCCGGTTCCCTTTGAACCGGACTTCGATGACGTCGGTCAACTCACTTCTCGCTCAACGCTCCCATGGAAAGGTACTTCTCTTCCCGGCGTTTGAGGAGCTTCTCGATCCTGACCTTGCGGAGGTGGCGCACGTGGCGACGGAGCGTCTCGCCCAGGGCCGCGGACGCCGCTTCGGGATCGGCGTGCGCCCCGCCCGGTGGCTCCGCGATGATCTCGTCGATGACGCCGAGCTCCAGCAGATCCTCGGCGGTGATCTTGAGCGCCTCGGCGGCCCGCTCGCGCTGGCTCGCGTCCTTCCACAGGATCGCGGCGCAGCCCTCGGGCGAAATGACGGAGTACACCGAGTTCTCGAGCATCAGCACGCGGTCGGCGAGCCCCACGGCGAGCGCGCCTCCCGAGCCGCCTTCACCGATCACGGCGGCGATGGTCGGCGTGCGGAGCGTCGCCATCTCCACCAGGTTGCGCGCGATCGCCTCGGCCTGGCCGCGCTCTTCGGCCCCGAGCCCTGGGTAAGCGCCCGGCGTGTCCACCAGGGTGATGACGGGGGCGTGGAACTGCTCGGCCAGGTGCATGAGGCGGAGCGCCTTGCGGTAGCCCTCGGGGTGGGCCATGCCGAAGTTCCGCCGCAGGTTCTCCTTCGTGTCGCGGCCCTTTTGGTGACCGATCACCATCACGCTCATCCCGTCGAGTCGCGCCCAGCCGCCCACGATGGCGGGATCGTCGCGGAACAGCCGGTCCCCGTGCAGCTCGACGAAGTCGGTGAACACCGTGCTCAGGTAGTCGAGGGTGTACGGTCGCTTCGGGTGGCGGGCCACCTGGACGCGCTGCATCGGCGTCAGGTTCTTGTAGATCTCGGTACGCAGCTCGGCCAGCCGCTTCTCGAGCGGGGCGAGCTCCTTGGTGACGTCCCCCGCCGTCTCGCCTGCGACGCGCTTCAGCTCGTCGATCTGGCGCTCGAGCTCGAGCAGCGGACGCTCGAAGTCCAGGGTGTGGGTCGGCATGTCCTCACCCCCCAGTCCCCCTCTCCGCCATGCGGAGAGGAGGGGGGGGGGTCATGAGACGGGGGTCGGCCCGCACCAACTGCACGTGGTCGGGCCCGAGCAGCGCGCGCAGCGCCACGACCAGGTCGTCGGCCGGGTCGACGCGCAGCGAGCGGCTGCGCAAGCGAACGGCGCTGCCCCCGTTCCCGGCCTCACCCCCTCGCTCCCCCTCTCCGCGAGGCGGAGAGGGGGATGGGGGGTGAGGTTCCCACTCCACCAGCACCGGTGCGGGGCCGGGGTGCGCCGCGCACAGGGCGACCACGGCGCGGGTCGCGTCGGGCGGCGGCGGCGCACCGGGCGACCAGCGCAGCGCGACGCCGATCGCGCCGCTCGCCTTCAGCTCGTCGAGCGCCTGAGCGGTCTCCACGATGAACGGCGCCTGCTCCTCGTCCCGGTCGCGCGCGCTGTAGCTGCCCGCGAAGAGCAGCGCGCGGTCGGCACGAATCACCTCGTTCAGCTTGGCCCAGGCCTCTGGGAACACCAGCGCCTCCGCGGTGCCGTGGAAGTCCTCGAGCGTGAGGCGCGCGTACTCGGCGCCGGTCTTCTTCGAGATCTGCCGCTTCACCACCGTCGCGACCGCCCCGATCCGCACCCGCTGCTCGCTCCATTGCCCGAGGGTGGCGGTGGTGCGGGTCCCGAAAAGCTCCACCTCCACGCGGTAGCGCGCGAGGGGGTGGCCGGAGATGAAGAAGCCCAGCACGGCCTTTTCGCGCACCAGGCGGTCGTGCTCGGACCAGGGAGCAACGTCGGGGAGCGGGGAGCGGGGAGCCGGGAGCAGGGACTGCTCGCCAAACAGGCCGTGCTGGCCCACCTGCCGCTCCTGCTGCCGCGCTTGGGCTTCGCCGAATGCGTCGTCCAGCGCCGCCACGAGCTGGGCGCGGTGACCCCCCAGCGAGTCACAGGCGCCGGCGTCGATCAGCGCTTCGAGGACGCGCTTGTTGCAGAGCCGCAGGTCGATCCGGTCGCACAGGTCGATGAGGGAGCGGTACGGCCCGCCCGCCGTCCGACCGGCGAGGATGGACTCGATCGCGCCCGCGCCGACGTTCTTGATCGCGCCGAGGCCGAACCGGAGGCGGCGCTCGCCCACCACCGTGAACTTGAAGCCGGACTCGTTCACGTCCGGCGGCAGCACCTCGAGGCCGAGCTCGCGCGCCTCGTTGATGTAGCGCACCACGTTGTCGGTATTCCCGATCTCGGACGACAACAGCGCCGACAGGAACTCGGGCGCGTAATGCGCCTTGAGCCACGCGGTCTGATAGGACAGCACCGAGTACGCCACGGCGTGCGACTTGTTGAATCCGTAGCGGCCGAAGGTCTCGATCTGGGCCGCGATGTCCTCGATCCCTCGCCGCTCGTGTCCCAGGGCGAGGGCCCGCTCGACGAACCGGCCCAGCTCGTGCTCGATCAGATCCTGATCCTTCTTCCCGACCGCCTTGCGCAGCACGTCGGCTTCGGCGAGCGAGAAACCGGCGAGCACGTTGGCGATGCGCATCACCTGCTCTTGGTAGGTGATCACGCCGTAGGTGGGCTTGAGGATATCGGCGATGGCAGGATGCGGGTAGCGCACCGGCTCCCGGCCGAGCTTGCGGTTGATGAACACGAGGTGCATCCCGGTGTCGAGCGGGCCGGGACGGAGCAGCGCGTTGGTCGCGACCAGATCGTCGAACCGATCGCACTTCATGCTGCGCAGGCAGTCGGTGGCGAGCGGCGACTCGAACTGGAACACGCCGGCCGTGCGGCCGGAGCCGAGCAGCTGGTAGACCTGCGGGTCCTCGAGGTCCAGCGCGTTCATGTCGAGCGTGACCCCGTGCCGGTCCGCGACCATCCGCACCGCGTCGTGGATCACCGTCAGGGTGCGGAGGCCGAGCACGTCGATCTTGAGCATTCCGACCTGCTCAAGCGCCACCATGGCGTACTGGGTGATGATCGCCTCCGCCTCCTGCGGCGCGAGGCACACGGGCACGTAGTCGGTGAGTGGGCCGGGGGCGATCACCACGCCGGCGGCGTGCACCGAGGCGTGGCGCGCCAGCCCTTCGATCCGGGTCCCGAGCTCGAGGATCTTGCGTACCCGCTCGTCCTGGCGCGCGAGCTGTCGCAGCTCGGGGGACTTCTCGGACGCCTCGGCGAGCGACACCGAGATGCCGGGCCCGGCGGGGATCATTTTGGTGAATCGGTCCACTTCGCCCGGCTCGACACGCAACGTCCGGGCGACGTCGCGGAACGCGGCGCGGGCCTTCAGCGTCCCGAAGGTGATGATCTGTCCGACCGAGTCCCGCCCGTACCGCTCCCGGATGTACTGGATCACCTCGCCGCGTCGCTCGAAGCAGAAGTCGAGGTCGATGTCCGGCATCGAGATGCGCTCGGGATTCAGGAACCGCTCGAACAGCAGGTCGAACTTGAGGGGATCGATATCGGTGATGCCAAGCGCGAACGCGACCAGCGAGCCGGCCGCCGAGCCGCGTCCCGGCCCCACCGGAATGCCGCGGTCCTTCGCCGCCTTCACGATGTCGTAGACGATCAGGAAGTACCCGGCGTAGCCGGTGTGCGAGATGACCCGCAGCTCGTAGTCGAGCCGCTCGTGAACCGCCTGGGGGAGCGGGTCCCCGTAGCGCGTCGCCGCCCCCGCGCGCGCCAGATGCACGAGCAGGTCGTTATCCGAGGCGAACTCCGCCGGGCGCGGGTACTGCGGCAGGAGGTAGCGCTTCTCGAAGTCGAATTCACACAATTCGGCTACGCGCTGGGTTTCCGTCACGACCTCCGGATGATCCGGGAACAGCGCGCGCATCTCCCGCTCCGACTTGACGTAGCTCTCCTGGCCGAAGAAGCGGAAGCGGTTGGGATCGTCCAAGTCCTTGCCCGTGCCGATGGCGAGCAGGACGTCGTGCGCTTCGGCGTCCTCCTTCCTTAAATAGTGCGCGTCATTGGTGGCGACGACGGGGAGGCCGAGCTCCCGCGCCAGCTGGAACATGCCGGCGGTGACGGTCTTCTCATCCGCGAGACCGTGGTCCTGCACCTCGAGCCAGAAGCCGTCCGCGCCGAACACCCGGGCGAAGTACTGGGCGCTCGCCTTGGCGGCTTCGTAGTTCCCCTGGCGGAGGTACAGGGCGATCTCGCCCGAGAGGCAGGCCGCGAGCCCGATCAGGCCGCCCGAGTACCGCTCGAGCACCTCCCGGTCGATGCGCGGCCGGCGGTAAAAGCCCTCGAGGAATCCGATGGACGAGAGCTTGACGAGATGCTCGTAGCCGGTGCGGCTGCGCGCGAGCAGCACGAGATGGGAATACGGCCCCGGCGCTTCGGGGGGGGGCCGCTCACGCTTGTGCCGGTCGCCGAACGCGACGTATGCCTCGAAGCCGAGGATGGGGCGGATCTTGCGGGCTCGGGCCTCGGCGTAGAACTGCCACGCCCCATGCAGGTTGCCGTGATCGGTGATGGCGAGCGAGTCCATGCCCAGCGCCTGGACCCGGTCGAGCAGTTCGGGGATCCGGTTGGCGCCGTCGAGGAGGGAGTACTCGCTATGGGTGTGGAGGTGAACGAACGCCATACGGCTAGCGGAAGATATCGGCGCTCCGGCGCATTGTCAAAAGCGCATGGCGACTGATACTTTGCGGCCCATGCGCTGGGTGGCGAGTCTGTTCGCGCTGGGCCTGATGATGGCCCTTTTTCATCGCGTGACCGCGGGTGCTCCGCTCGAAGCGCGCGCGACCCTGGCGCTCGGCTACCTTCTGCTCGTCGCGTACGTCGGCGGGGAGATCGCGCGGCGTGTGCGGCTGCCGCGTCTCACGGGCTACCTGCTCGTGGGTTTCGCCGTCGGCCCCGCGTGGCTCGGGCTCGTGCAGCGCGAGGAAGTGGACGCGCTCCGCTTCATCGCAGACGCCGCCGTGGCGCTGATCGCACTCGCCGCCGGATTGGAGCTGACGCTCGAGCGGTGGCGCCAGGGCCGTGTCGCGCTCGCGCGGCTTGCGACCGGCGCCATCGTGTTCCCCTTCCTGGTCGTCACGCTCGTCATGCTGTCGGTGATCCGGTGGTTTCCACTCACGGTCCATCAGCCGCTCGGCGATGCGGTGGTCGTGGCGCTCGTGCTCGGCACCCTCGCGGCCGCATCGTCGCCCACCGTGACGATGGCGACGATGAGCGAGCTGGACGCGCGAGGCCCCGTGGCGCGCGCGCTGCTCAGCATAACGGTCGTGCAAGACATCGCCATCGCCATCCTGTTCACGCTGGTCCTGGCCAACGGAGGGCTCCTCACGAGCCCCGGCGCCCTGAACGTCGCGGTCGCGGGCACGGCCATCCTGCAGCTCCTCGGCTCGGCCGCGGCCGGCACCCTCCTGGGGTTCGCACTCGAGCGGTACCTGCGCCTGGTGCAGCGGGACACCGCGGTGTTCCTGGTGGCGGCGGCGTTCGTCGCCGCGGAGGTGGCACGGCTCGCGCATCTCGAGACCCTGATCATCGCGCTCGCGGCCGGGTTCTATCTCGAGAACTTCGCGCCGGGCGAGGGCGAGCGGCTGCGTCGCGAGCTGAAACGCGAGTCGCTGCCGGTGTATGTGGCGTTCTTCGCCCTGACGGGTGCGGGGCTGCGGATCGGCGTGCTGGCGGATCTGTGGCCGTGGGTCCTGCTGCTCGTGGGCCTCCGCCTCGTGGGCTTGCGCTACGGCCTGCTCTGGGCGGGGCGGCATCCGAGTGTGACGCCGGTCCTGGCGCGGGAGGGTTGGCTTGGGCTCATATCCCAGGCGGGGATGGCGCTGGGGCTGGCCCAGCTCGCCCGGCGAGCGTTCCCGGAATGGGGGGTCTCCCTGGAGACACTGATCGTGGCGATGATTGGTGTTCACGAGGTGGCGGGACCCATCTGCTTTCGCACGGCCATCGTGCGCGCCGGAGAAATCGAGGAGACACACGATGCCGAAGCGCCTGTGGATGGTGGCGATGTCGTTTCTGTTCGCGGGGGGGTGCCGTAACGAAACCCGCCTGGCACCGCTGCTCCCTCCTTGCACGGCGGCCGGGGACACGATCAGCCTCCCGCTGCAGGGGGATTACGGCTCCGTAGATCCGGGTCCGATCGAGGGTTGCATGGTGTTCCCCGCGAACTCGTCGGCGTCTCCGGCCGAGTACCTGCTCGTCGCGCAGGCGGCGACGGGCACGCCCAACGTGTCGGGGAGCTTCATTCTCCAGGGCGCGGCGCTCGCGGCCGCGGGCATGGTCCCCACGCGCGCGCCCCGGATCGCCGCCGCGCCTCTCACGGCCCCCGAGCGACTCCACCTCTTGCTGCGTCAGAACGAGCGGGATTTGGCGAAACCAGTCGGCCCGAGCGTGGCCCCGCGCGCCGCGGCGCCGGCCCTCGCGCCCGTGCCCGACGACTCCGGGAGCGTGCGCCAGTTCAAGGTCTGCGGCACGGACCGAGACAAAGCCGGGAACATCACCTGTAAGGTGAGCACCATGGTGACGGTGACGGCGACTGCGCAGAAGGTCGGGACGCACCTCGCCATTTACCTGGACAACGCGGCGCCGTCGGGCGGCCTCTCGCAGCAGGACCTGGACAGCCTGCGGGCGGTGTTCGACGGCCGGCTCTACGGGATCGACCATTCCGCGTTCGGCACGGAATCGGACATCGACAACAACGGCATGGTGCGCGTCCTGCTGACCGCGCGGATTAACATGCTCTGTGACACGATGACGAAGAGCTTCGTCATCGGGTTGTTCGATGGGCGCGATCTCATACCGAAGGCGTCGGGTGGAACGGGCAACAACAGCGAGGTCTTTTACGCGATCGCCGCCGACCCCACTGGTGCGTCGACCTGCGGGAGCCAGGTCGCCGCGACCAGCGTGATGCGGCTTGTGCCCGCGACGTTCGCCCACGAGTTCCAGCACATGATCAGCTTCAACCAACATTACTTCGTGAACCGTGGTTTTCAGGAGGATTTGTGGCTGAACGAAGCGATGTCGCACTACGCCCAGGAGCGCGCGGGGCGGTCGTTCCTGCCCGACACGGTACAGTTCTGCAATTACAGCGGTGACAACCTCGTGAACGCCCACCTCTACTTGCAGGCGCCGGACGCCTACTTCGTGATCGATACGGCCGGGATCGGCGGCATCCCGGAGCGGGGCGGGTATTGGCTGTTGCTGCGGTTTCTGATCGACCAGTTCTCGGCGGATACCTCGGTGGCCGCGGCCGACGCGTTCACACAAACGCTCGATCAGACGAGGCTCACGGGCGCTGCCAACCTGGTTGCGCACACGAACAACACGCCGTTCCCCAGGCTCCTGTCGCGCTGGTCGCTGGCGAACTGGGTATCCGATCTGCCCGGCTTCATCGCACCGGACAGCCTGCGGTACAAATCGTACGCCTTTCGCAGCGCGTTCCCGGTGTTTGCCGGCGCCTGTCCTGCCGGCCGCCGGCCGCCGAGCACGTTCCCCCTCGTTCCGGGGGTCGGCCTCGGGGACGCGGTGAACTTGGTCGGCACGCTGCGTGCCGGGACGGGGACCTATTACCGCGCGCAACAAACGGCGGGCGGCTCGGGCTTCACCCTGCTCTTCGGCGACGGCTCCGGTCGAGCGCTGCGGGCTTCGTTGGTTCCGATGCTTAATGTGATTCGAATTCAGTGACGACGGTGGTCGGGCGGTCGGGCGGTCGGGCGGTCGGGGTGGCCGTGGCGCTCTTGACCGCCGGTCCCCCTGTCCGCCTGTCCGCCCAGACGGGCAGCCTCGGTGTGGTTTCGGGCTCTGCCCGCGCGGCGGGCATGGGCGGGGCGGGGGCGGCGATCGTGGGCGATGCCGGCGCCATTTTCGCGAACGCCGCGGCACTCGCCACCGTCCACCACCTCGCTATTGAAGGGTCGTACGAGTCGTATCCCTCGGGCGCGACCCTTTCGACGGGAGCGCTGGCGCTGCGCGTCAGCCGGTTCACGTGGGGAGTGGGCGCCGCGGCGCTCGGGCCGGGCTACACGTCCGCCGATTTGCTCGGCGCCTCGGCGCTCGTGTTCCGCACGGGACTCGTGGCCCTCGCGGCGACCGCCAAGTACGCGCGCCAGACCATCGGGGGCGCCCGGGTCGACGCCTGGGCCGGGGATGCGGGGCTCGCCATCGCCGTGTTCGATCTGATGGCGCTGGGCGTGAGCGTCCAAAACATCGGGGGCGACTTCGGTCCGGCGGCTGGGGGGGTGCACCTCCCACGCCGCACGCGCGCGGGCTTCACGCTCAATTATGTCGATCCTCAGGGCACGCTGCGCCTGCTCACGACGCTCGAAGGTCAATGGCCGTCCGGGGAGAATGCCTTCATCGTTGTGGGCGTGGAGAGCGGAGTGGTGACGCGCGGCCTGGGGGTGCTGGGCCGCATCGGATACGTCGGCCACTCGTCGGCCACGAGCGCGTCGCCGTTCACCGCGGGCGCGAGCGTGGAGCTCGATGGGGGACGCCTGCATCTCGACTACGCGTACCGGGCGGACGACGCGCTCGGCACGAGACACCGCATGGGGCTGCGATGGATGCCGTGATCGAGCGTCGCCCGCCCAACTGGGGCCGGGTAGGGCGCCGCCTGCTGGCGTGGGTGCTGATCGGTGTTCCGATCGTCCTCCTGGTGGCGCTCGTGGCGAGCGCCGACGCGCGCTATCTCGCGCGCGCCGGGATCGAGGAGGCGCGGATTCTCCTCAAGCGGCGGGCGATCGTGAAGCTCATCGCCGATCCGAAAACCGACCCGGCGGTACGCCGGCGCCTGGCGCTCGTGCTCGCGGCCCGCGCGTATGCGGCGGATTCGCTGGGTCTGCTGGTGGGCGAGACGTACACGAGCTACGTAAACGTCGGCCGGGACACCCTGCTCCTCGTGCTCTCCGCGTCCCGGCGCGAGCGGCTGCGCGAGTATGGCTGGCGCTTCCCGATCGTCGGCGCGGTGCCGTACAAGGGCTTTTTCGACTTCACGGCGGCGCGCCAGGCCGCGGCAGCCCTGGAGCGGAACGGGCTCGACACGTATCTCCGCCCAGCCGGCGCGTTTTCGACGCTCGGGTACTTTGCGGACCCGCTGCTCTCGACCGTCATGGAGCGCGACACGATGGAGCTCGTGGCCACGGTCATCCATGAGCTGGCCCACAACACCCTGTACTTGAAGAGCCAGACGCCGTTCAACGAGAGCTTCGCGAGTTTCGTAGGGTACCGCGGGGCCCAGGCCTTCTTCCGGTCGCGGGGGGACACCCTCGATGCGAAGCGCGCCGCCGCGCGCTGGCGGGACGAGCGCACCCTCGACCAGCTCTACGCGGAGCTCGCCCGTCGCCTCGACTCGGCGTACGCGGAGGGACCGACCGGGCCGGCGCTCGAGCGGGCCCGCGCCGCGCTCTTCGGCTGGGCGCGCGCCCAGCTGACCGGTGCGGTGGGGCAGTCCCTCGAGACCTACGACTGGCGCTGGTTTGCCCGGGCGCCCCTCAACAACGCCGTGGTCATCGCCCAGCGCCTCTATCGCATGAACCTGAATCTGTTCGAGGACGTCTACGTCCACTCGAACGCGGACTTGAAGGAGACGATCCGCGCGATTCAGGTGCGGGTTTTCACGCAACCGGGGCAGGATCCGTATGAGGCGTTGTATTCGAGGGGTGGGGGATGACGACGCACAACGCGGAAGTCGGAACTCGGAACGCGGAACAGGTCGGTCGATGCTCGTGCTGATGTTCCGCGTTCCCACCTCCGCGTTCCGCGTTCAGTTGCCCCGGAGCCGTTCGGCCTCAGCCACTCTCTGTAGTGCAATGGCGTACGCCGCCGTGCGGAACGTCACCCCTTTCTGCTTCGCGAGGTCGCGCACCCCCGTGTAGGCCTTCGTGATGGTCGCCTGAAGCTCGCGGTTGACCTGCTCGTGTGTCCAGCGGTACTGCTGGAGATTCTGCGCCCATT
>WNGO01004569.1_pt1 | contig 19101 bp, 19 predicted proteins | sample 5400511 | NCBI WGS metagenome assembly WNGO01 (sample SAMN13153380, study PRJNA577476) | soil metagenome | isolation source: 20 cm soil or saprolite under Garry oak tree replicate 2 | place: USA:California | collected 2016-06-15 | reverse complement strand
TGAAGAGGGTGAATTTGAAACCAGTGCCTGAGGGCAGGCAGATGTAGTTCTGGGTACCGACGGCGTGACCCACGAGAAATGCCGTGTTCCCCAGTGGCACTTGAATGTTGGCGGGTACCGGTGGCGGTGTGATCGTGACTCCACCGTCCTGGACGGATTGCGCCAGCGACGCCGTGCAAGCCACGGCGAGAGCCGTGGCGCACGCGATGGGTAGGATGCGACGCGTGGACTGAATCTCCGATGCATTGCAGTTCTTCATACGATTTTCCTTTCGCGCCTTGTGCGCGGGTGTTGGGACTGACATTCGAATCTCCGTGAAGTAGACGGGATATGCATCACCTCGGTATGTAAGTTTGCGTGCCAAGCTGGGCAAGCGTGAGCCACACTAAAGAGTTGTTGGGCTTCATGAGTGTCAGCGCATGAGGCATTCGTTCAATCGGGAACTGACTTTCTGACTTGCGGTCGTCGCGTCAGAACGCTGCTTGACCTGGCTCGGCTTGTTTGTTATGTTTCGTATTTGTGCTAACTAGCGAAACTGCAAAACATACCTCGGCGCCGCTCAAGACGACCAAGGCGCTGGCAAGCCCCGTCCGCTTGGAAATAATGCGGTTGCTCAAAGATCCGGTTGCAACCTTCCCGCCTCAGGTAGACGGAGATCTCTTGAAAGACGGTGTGTGCGCTGACCTTATACGCACAGCGTTAGGTATTGCGGCAGCGACGGCGTCCCGGCACCTCACTTTGCTCACAGACTCCGGGCTCCTGGTGGCGACACGGAAGAAGGGTTGGACCTTCTACCGGCGTGATGAGCGAGCCATTCGACGCTTTGTAGGGCAACTGCGTCGCGATCTTTGAGACACACAGATGAACCTGGAATACCGACACGTCGAGCAGCCCTCAGAGGCCTGCGCTGAGGTGCATCTCGTCTCGCTCGTCACATGTTATTCCGGAAACATAGCGCCGTCAGGCACGTCCTAGTCTGGAATCTCGGCCTCGACGAGCTTCGCAAGGAGTGTCAGAGACTCTTGCCAGCCGAGATAGCACGCTTCGGCCGGAATGACGCCGGGCACCCCTTCTTGCACGATGGTCAACTCTGTGCCGACGGATACCTTCCTCAGGGCTATCGTCGCCTGCATCTCTCCAGGCAAGCTCGGGTCATCGAACTTGTCCGTGTAGCGAATGCGCTCGTTGTGCGCGAGTTCGACGTACGTTCCACCGAACGAGTGACTCTTGCCGGTTGCGAAATTGGTGAACGACATCTTGTAGGCGCCACCTACCCTGGCGTCCTGGTGGTGAACCTTGCAGGTGAATCCGTGCGGTGGCAGCCACTTGGCCAGCGCGTCCGGATCGAGAAACGCTCGGTAGACCCGCTCTGGCGTAGCGCGCAGCACACGATGAAGCCGGATGGTGTTGGTGCCTTTGGCGGTCGTCGACATGATTGCTTCTCCTCTCGAGTAATGCTTAAAGACGCGCAGACAATGATAGGGCGAGAGGTTGGCGGCAGCGACTTGCTCAGCGGCGGTAATCGGCTCAAGGAGCTTGGCCGCGGCGGCGGCCTCACCCGCCTGCAGGGTCCGCAGGACCGTATCGAGGCGCTCCGCGCGGTCGCTCTCCGAGGCCGTTGACGCCGCGCTCGATGAGCGGCAGACTGATGCTGCGTTCAGGAGCTTGTCGACCTCGCGGTCGCACGAGTGAAACGGGAAGCCGGTGAAGCCGACGAAAGGCCAACCCGGCGCTGCCCCCGCAACGGTAAGTGAGTAAAAGCCGAGTCACGACGCCACTGCGCTTCGGCGTGGGAAGGCGACCCGGCAGGATAGTTCCACTCACGAGCCCGTAGACCGACCTGCGACGCAGAGGCACGTGTTGCGGTGGGCAGCATCGGTGCGGAGCGGCCGGTGTCACTGCACTGCGCATTCTCTGCATCGCTTCCCATCCTCCACGTCGATCGGTCCGACACATGCACGGCGGGTGCATGGAGGGTGGGATGGCTTTCTTGCGTACGCTCCGCGCTGCCTCGCAGGTCTGCGTTCTCGGCGCTCTTCCGACATTCCTATTGGCCAGCGGCGCTGCACAGGCGCAGAGCGACGGGGCCACCGTCGTCGTTACGGCCACGCGCACCAGTCAGTCGATTGAGGATGCGCTCAGCTCGGTGACGGTCATCACCCGAGCAGACATCCAGGCGCGCCAGGCTACGTCGGTACAGGAACTGCTGACCGGTGAGGCAGGCGTGCAAATTTCAAACAATGGGGGTCTCGGCAAGGCGACCGCGCTCTTCCTGCGCGGCACTGACGCGGACCAGGTGCTGGTGCTGGTCGACGGCGTCAAACTCACGTCCGCTACGCTCGGCACTACGGCTTTCGAGTACCTGCCGGTCGAGGAGATTGACCGCATCGAAATTGTTCGAGGTCCTCACTCAAGCCTGTATGGCTCGGAAGCGGTCGGCGGGGTTATCCAGATCTTCACTCGCCGCGGACAGGGCGAGCCACTGCTGACGGCCAGCGCAGGCGGCGGCAGCCACAACACGGAGAATAGCAGCGCCGGTCTCTCCGGAAGCACAAAGGGTCTTTCCTACAGTGTTTCGAGTTCCTACCTCGGCGGTGAGGGCTACGCGTCGTGCCGCGGAACACCCGTTCCTCCGGGCGGGGGATGCTTTACTTTCGATTTCACGCCTGACGGTTTTCACGACGCCTCGCAGTCCGCTCGGATCGGGTACGACTTCAGCGACACGGCGAACGCCGAGTTCACGGCGCTGCGTGCCCAGGGGGGCACCCGCTTCGCCGGGACGTTGGTCAATCACGAGAACTTCGTCCAGCAGACTGCGGGCGTGACGGCGCGGTGGTCGCCCCTGCCCTCCCTGCACCTGATGATGCGTGCGGGCGTGTCGCAGGACGAGGCGACGGATGACCTGAATTTCGTCCCGCAGAGTAGGTTCGACACCCGTCATTCCCAAGGCACCCTGCAGGCCGACTGGCAGCTGGCACCGCAGCACCTGCTGACACTCGGTACCGATGCGCAGCGCGATAGCGTGACGAGTTCGGTCGATTATGCCGTCAGTTCACGCCGCGACATCGGCGGCTTCCTCGAGTACCAGGGCGGGCTAGCCTCCGAGCGATTCAGTATCAGCGCCCGACACGATAACAACGAGCAGTTCGGAGGTCAGGCGTCCGGAAGCGCGACATGGTCGCACCGCTTCGTTGGCGGGCCGCGGCTCACCGCTTCGTTCGGCACGGCGTTCCGAGCGCCCACCTTTAACGAGCTCTACTATCCCTTTTTTGGCAATCCGGCGCTTCGGCCGGAGCACTCCCGCTCAGCGGAGCTCGGAATCGATGGTTCGCGCGGCGAGGCGCGGTGGTCGCTCCATACATTTGAGACCCGCATCACTGACCTGATCGCCTTCGACTCCACCTTCCTGCCGGCGAACATCGAGACGGCGGTTATTCGCGGCGCCGAAGGCCAGCTGGCCGCTCGGCGGGCAGGATCGACACTGTCGCTTATCATCACGTGGCTCGACCCCCGCAATCGCACACCCGCATCGGCTGAGGGCGGCAAGCTCTTGCCGCGCCGAGCCACGCTGAGTGGCCGCCTGGACCTCGGCCACCAATGGGCGAGCGCGTGCTTCATGGCGCGCTTGAACGCAGTCGGGCCGCGCTTCGAGGATCTTGCAAACACTCAGCGGCTCGGCGGCTACCTGACACTCGACTTCCTCGGCAGTTGGGCGCCGGCGCGGCAGTGGTCAGTGGAGGCGAAGGTCGCCAATGTCAGTGGGCGCCACTACGAAACGGCTGAGTTCTACCCGCAAGACGGTCGCACAGGGTGGATCACCCTGCGCTATCACCCATCCCGCTAGCTCACCGGAGGAATCCACGATGAACCTGCCTGAACCTTCGCGCGACCTCATCACGGGCGTTGCTCTGATCGCGCTGCTCGCAATGACCCGTATCGGCCATTTCGGCGGCATCGCCACGCCACCGGACGCCTCGCTCGCCGTCTTCTTCCTGCTCGGCCTGTGGATCGCCTCTTCCCGATGGCTCGTCGTCGCCCTGCTTGCCGCCGTCGCTAGCGATGCACTCGCGATCGCGCAAGGTGTCGGCAGTTACTGCATCACCCCGGCGTACCCGTTCCTGATTCCGACCTACGGGGTCCTCTGGGGAGCGGGTCGCGCGACTTGCCTCTACGCCGAACGCCGGCGTGGATGGCCGCGCGGCCTCGCACTCGGCGTCGCCCTCCTGACGAGCGCCACCAGCGCCTTTGTGCTCTCGAATGCAAGCTTTTATGCGTTCTCGGGCTACTTCAAGGCGATGCCGGTCGGAGATTTCGCGCGCGCCGTGAACCCGTACTTGCGACCGTACTTAGCCGGAGCCGCGGCGTACGTCGCAGTCGCGATCGTCTGTCGGCGACTCCTGCTCGGGCCCGAACGCGAGTCAGCCGGGTCGGCCGCGGCGAAGCCGTGAAGCACCGGTCGCGGGGCGCAGTTGGCTGATGAGGACACCGGCCTGTGAAAACGCTCGTGCTGGGTGGCGTGCGGTCAGGAAAGAGCCGCTATGCGGAAACGCTCGCACGCGCCCATGGCGGCCCGGTCACCGTGATCGCTACCGCCACGGCCGATGACGAGGAGATGCGCGCGCGGATCACGGCACACCGGGCGCGACGCCCTGCCGAGTGGACCGTCGTTGAGGAACCCATCTGCCTCGCCGATGCGCTTCGCGCCGCGGCGAGCCCGAGCGGCATCGTCGTCATCGAATGCCTGACGCTGTGGCTCGCGAACCTTCTGTCGTCCCCACGCGCCGCAGACCTCGAGCCGCAGCGGAACGCGCTCCTCGACACCATGGCAAGCCTCGCTGGAGATCAAGTCTTCGTCAGTAACGAGGTCGGCCAAGGCGTCATCCCTGTGAACGCTCTCGCGCGCAGGTTCGCGGACGAAGCCGGTCAGCTGCACCAGCGCCTGGCGGTGCGGTGCGAGCGTGTCGTGCTAATGGCGGCAGGACTGCCGCTCATCCTCAAGGAATTCCCATGAGCTCGAGGCCCTTGTCAGCGCCCCTTCAACAGCGCCGCGCGGATGCGGTCGGCAACAATTCAGGCCGCAGGCCCGTTGCCGCAGTGGATGAAGCAAGCAGGGCCGCCGCCAACCATCGCCTGGACCTCCTGACCAAGCCGCAGGGCGCTCTGGGGCGACTCGAGCCGCTGGCCGCTCAGCTCTGCGCCGTATTCCACACGCTGCATCCCACGATCGAGCAGCCTGTAGCTCTGGTATTCGCCGGCGATCACGGAGTCGCCGACCATGGCGTCAGCGCCTACCCGCGCGTGGTTACGATGCAGATGGTCATGAACTTTCTCTCCGGGGGCGCGGCGATCAGCGTGCTGACGAAGGCGCAGGGCATTGACCTGTGGATCGTTGATGCTGGAATTGACGGCGATCTCCCGTCCCACCCCAAGCTCATCGACGCAAAGGTGCGGCGTGGCACGCGCGATATGGTGGTCGAGCCGGCCCTGACTACCGAGGAATGCGAGCGCGCACTGCGACTTGGCGCCGAGGTCGTCGCCGAGGTCATTTCTCCGCCATCGAACACGGTCTTGCTGGGCGAGATGGGCATCGGCAATACGGCGTCGGCCGCTCTGCTCATGCACGGGCTCACTGGGATCCCCCTTGACGATTGCATAGGCCGAGGGACAGGTCTCGACGATCGGGGCCTTGCGCGCAAGAGAGCCGTGCTCGCCTCGGCGTGGGCCCGGTGTGCACCACCCCGGAGGCCATCGGAGCTGTTGAGCGAGTTCGGTGGCTGCGAGATCGCGATGTTGGCTGGGGCGGCGCTGGCCGCTGCATCGCGCGGCTTGCTGGTACTGGTCGACGGCTTCACGGTGACGGTCGCAGTGGCGTTGGCCGCGCAACTTGACCGGCATGTGCTCGATTACTGTGTGTTCGCCCACTGCTCGGCCGAGCACGCTCACCGCGCGCTGCTCGCGCATCTGCGGGTGGAGGCGCTACTGAATCTGGACATGCGCCTGGGGGAAGGGACCGGAGCCGCGATGGCGATGCCCCTGGTGCGTGCGGCGATCGCCCTGTTGACCGAAATGGCGACATTTGATGACGCGGGCGTGAGCGGGAAACCGGCATGAGCGCCATTCGCCAGGCGCTTTGCTCCTGGAGCGGCGGGAAGGACTCGTGCCTCGCGATGCACGTCGCGACCGAGCAAGGGTTCAACGTGACCATGCTCGTCGCCATGTTCGAGGAGGCGGCTGACCGCAGTCGATCCCACGCCCTTCCCGAGTCCCTCGTCCGCGCACAGGCGCAATCGCTTGGGGTGGAACTCCTGACACCTCGAGCCGATTGGGCGCGGTACGAGGCCGCGTTCGTCGAGACGCTGGCTGGCGCACATGGTCGGGGGATCGAGCACGCCATATTTGGCGATATTGACCTGATCCCCCATCGGGAGTGGGAAGAGAAGGTCTGTGCCCGAGCGCACATGACCGCACACTTGCCACTGTGGGGACGGCCAAGACCGGTGGTCGTCGATGAGGTGCTGCGCAGGGACATCAAGGCTCTCTGCGTATGCGTCAACACGCGTTGGCTCCCGCAATCATTCTGCGGCAGGCCGTACGATCGGCAGTTCATCGCCGATCTTCCCGAGGGCGTCGATGCCTGCGGCGAGAACGGCGAGTTCCATACGTTCGTCACCCACGCACCCAGGTTCCGGTGGCCCGTTCCTGCAGTCGTCAGCGGCTTGCGTAGTTATACGGGTCCTCCTGAGTACGGTGGCGACCAGTTCTGGTTCGCGGAGCTCGCCAGTGCCTGAAGCAATGCCCGCCGCCAGGCGCGAGCTGATCCGGCTCTTCGCAGCGATCCAGTTCTTTACCCGCCTACCCGTGCCGGCGTGGGTGGGGCACTCCGAGGAGCACCTGCGCGGCGCGATCCATTACCTTCCCGTGATCGGGCTCATGGTCGGCTGTACCGGCGCTGCTACGTTGCTGCTGGGCTCGCTCCTCTGGCCACCTCTGGTCGCAGTGGTTGTGAGCAGCGGTACCACGATCCTCTTGACCGGTGCGCTGCACGAGGATGGGTTGGCCGATGCCATCGATGGATTGGGCGGCGGGCAGACCCGCGACCAGGCACTGGCGATCATGAAAGATCCGCGCGCTGGAGTCTTTGGTGCATTGGCCTTAGGTCTCGCCCTCCTCCTCAAGGTGAGTTGCTTGCAAGCCGTGCTGCCCGCCCGCGCGGCACAGCTCCTGGTGTCCGGCCACGCCTTCAGCCGCTTCGGCGTCGTCGCATTGATGGCCTGTCTCCCGTACGCTCGCGCAACCGGCGCTTCGCGTGCACGTCCGTTTGCGCAGGATGTCTCCAGCCTGTCAATTGCAGTCGCAGGCCTCGCCGCGATCGCCCCTCTCACTCTACTGGGAACGCCGGCGCTCGGAGGCGCGGGCGCCGCTGCAGTGGTAGGTGGCATTTGGGGGCTGCTCCTGCGCAGGCGCCTCGGCGGCTATACCGGTGACAGCATGGGCGCCGGTCAGCAGCTGATGGAGCTGGGGTTCTATCTCGGCGCAATCGCGCGGCTCCCGTCGTGGGCTTGGTGAGGCTCCACAAGCCGCGGCAGAGCTGCGAGGCGTTCCGGGGTCCATCTCTGGCGTCCGGTCGAGTATCTTGGCGCCAGAGTGCTCGGGGATCATGTCTCGATGAGGACACTGGTGTTGCTGCGCGACGCAGTTCTCAGTAACCAGCCACGATGCGTGCTTAAGATCAACCAGGCGAGAAGTACGCGAGCGTCGCTCGGATGCCCACGACTGAACACATCCTGCTCGAGTCGGACTTGCGGCAGGTGCCGGACCTTCGGGACGCGCGGACGGTCCACGCGCGCATCGAGTTCCGCAGCCGACTGCGCAGACGCGTCCTGCAGCTTGAGATCATCGACTACTACTATCTTTCCGTACGCTCGCACTCACGCTCCATACTGCTCGAGTACGTCCTCGATCTGCGGTTCGTCGATGCGCCACGGCGGTTGAGGCGCATCGCATGGCGATGGATCACCTTCTCGCTGCTATTAATAGCCCTGGCGTTAGGGATCGCTTCGCGGCTCGACTCCTCGGCGATCCCCTGGTGGCAGCACCACTGGCTTGCGGTGTGGGTCACCCTCATAGTGGTATGGGCATTCGCGACGCTTGTGAGCGTGTACAGGACCACTGAGACAGTAAGTCTGTTCAGTACCCACGGCGCGGTGAGACTGCTGGAATGCACCGGCGGCCTTGGAACCTTCCATGGCTTTCGGCATTTCATGCGAAAGCTCGCGGCGCACATTCGGCTCGCGTCGGCGGCGCGCCGACGCACCAAAGCCGAGCACCTCCGGGACGAAATGCGCGAGCATCTCCGCCTCAAGGAAATCGGGGTGCTGTCTGCAGGGGAGTACGAGACAGCCAAGGCGCGCATCCTCAACCAACACTCTCCCGCCGCGCAGCCACCTCCCGCTCGTGCCTCAACAAGCTCGTGAGCAGGCCACCCTGAGTTCGCGATCGGTGGCGCTCGCTTGCGCCGCGGCGCCGTGGCAGACTACCCGCGCGCCGCAAGCGCACTGGCGGCCTCGGCCTGATAGCGCACGACATGCTGCCGCGCGTCATAATCCATGACCAGAATCTCAGCGGCGGTCAGCAGCAGCGCGGCAAGCAGCGCGACCAAATTGGTGACTTTCATGATCCGGCTCCTCGTGTAGTCCATGGCGCGCAGTGTTCACCCCCCGCGCCCGACCAGCAAACGCGATGTCTGAACGACGCGTAAGAAAAACTGAAGCGAAGCGCAGCTTCGAGCGGCTGCCGCTGAACGCGCTGCGCGTATTCGAGGCGGTCGCCACCCGCCTGAGCTTCGCCGCCGCCGCCGACGCGCTGCACGTGACGCCCGCGGCGGTCAGCTGCTACCGGGCGTGCGCTGCGGGCTCTCCGAGCTGCAGCAGGCGATGCAGCAGTTGCGTCAGGACCGCAGCGGCGGCGCACTCAACATCAGCACGGTGGCCTCGTTCCTGCAGAAGTGGCTGCTGCCGCGCCTGCCGCAGTTCCATGACCGGTACCCGAATATCGAACTGAGCATTCACACCTCACGCGCGTCCGTGGATTTCGCGCAGGGCGATTTCCATGCCGCGCTGCGCATGAGCAGCGCGCCCACGCCGGGCCTTTACAACGAGAAGCTGCTCGATGAATGGTTCCTGCCAGTGTGCAGCCGCGAATTGCTCGACCGCCACGGTCCCCTGCGCACGCCGGCCGACCTGAAGCGCTACCCGCTGCTGCGCTCGTCCGATGAATCCTGGAGTCTGTGGCGCCACCCGGGAGCCGACGCCGACTGGCAGGAGCGCGGCGCCGCCTTCGACGATTCGCTGACCGTGCTGGCGGCGGCCGAGCAGGGCCAGGGACTCGCCCTCACACGCTGGACACTGGTCGCGCAGGATCTCGCCGACGGCCGCGTCGTGCGCGCGAGCGAGCGGGTTGTGCCCTGCCCGCGCGTCTATTATTTTGTCTGCCCTGAAAGCTACCTGGCGCTGCCGAAGCTGCAGCAGCTGCTCGAATGGCTGCGTGAGATGGCCGCGGCCTTTCCGCGGCCCGACAGCGCCGCGGCCTTGCTTGGCTCAGGCACGGCGCGCGTCACGGCTTCAGCGCGCGCCGGTATCGGCCCCCCGTCAGTCCCGGCCGCGCAAGGTGGCCAGGTAGCTAGAGCAGGCCGTCCAGTCGGTCGAGGTCGTTGATGACGCGCCAGCGGCCGCCGCCTTTCTCCACCCTGGCGCGCCAGACTTCGAGTCGCGACAGGTATTCGCGCGGGTCGAAATTGTCGGAGCGCAGCTTCGTCACGTTGAGCGCTACCACCTCGAAGCCCTTGAAATCGAGCGGCAGGTCGCGCACGTAGCCCTTGGCCAGCTCCTCCTTCATGTCGGAGAAGATCAGAATCTCCTTGCGGCCCGTCTTCTTCTCGTTCAGGAACTCGATCGCCTGCAGCAGGCCGCCGGTGATGTCCGTATACGGCGCGGACCTGGACTCATCAGCGAATTTCTCTACGCGGCTGGCGAACGCGCGCTTCTGCTGGTTTGCGGTACTGGGACGGTCGTCGAACGTGGCCTTGGCGATGATGTTCTTCTCCGTGAAGCTCGCGGTGTCAATCCGCGCAACTGCCAAGGAATCCAACGGCTGCAACCGCGACAGGGCGAACAGGATGATCTGCTCTGCCTTGCTCACCTGCCGGTTGTACGAACCCGACGTATCGATCAGCAGGTACACGCCCGTGTTGTGCGGTACCGGGGACGAGCAGGCTGTGAGCAGCAGTGCCGCGCCCACGAAGTGCCGCCAGTTCATGACTGCACCTCCTGCAACGATTCCTCCTCAATGGGCGGTGCCGCATGCGCAGCCGCGATCCTCGCTTCGATCCATAGCGGCACGAACAGCGGGAGGTCGTAGATCCGCTCCGCCAGCGTGCCGAGATGGCGCAAGCCGTTACCGAGAACGCGAAGGATGAGCGCGAGCGCCCGCAGCACCCCGATACCCGTCAGGCCCATCACGGTGCGCAGCGAGTGCACGAACGTCTCGAGCGGTATGGCGGCAAACACCAGCGCGAATGGCAGGATAAATCCCATGCCCATCTGTGCCATCGTGGTGATCCACAGATGCCCGTTCACCAGCGCTGCCGCATTCTCGCCACGCAGCAGCGCGGTGGTCGCGAGCTCGTCCTGCAGCAGCACTTCGCGCATGTACGCGAGGCCCGCTTCGATACTCGCCATCAGCAGCAGGATCATGAAGGTAATCCCCATCATGCGCAGGCGCATTTTGTCCGACAGAGCGCCGATCACGGGAAATAGGCGCGTGATGCGCAACGACTCCATGAGGAACAGACCCATGGAGATCTCGACCATGATGATGACGAGCGCAGCGATATCAGCCGTGCGGAACACGCCGATGAAGCTCGTCCCGCCGACCATCTCCGCCATCGGCCGCGCGATCAGCGTGAAGTTGATCGCAGCCCCGGCCATCGCCACCGCGAGCACTAACATTGAGACGAAAAAGTTCACCAGCGATGAGGACGACAGCACCGACAGCGCGCGGTCCTCTCCGTGCACGATCGTCTCGTAGTCCTGCATGTGGCGGTCGATGACCAGCGAGCGCTCGATGACGCTCGCCACGCTCTTGTTCACGCGGCCGAGCGTTTCCTGGATCAGGCGCCAGTCGGGCATCATTTTCCGCAGCAGCGCGTGACGCTCGCCGCTTGCCTTGCGGTAGTCGTCCATCGCTTCGCCGTGCGCCTTGACCATCGATTTGTGAATGTCGGCGAGGATGTCGGCGCCGGTATTGCGCGTATCGAGATTGGCGATCACCGCGACCGCCTTCGCCCAACCCGGCGCCTCCGGCGGCACCTCCACCGCTTTCTCCTGATCCTCCTCGATGCGGATGATCGCTTCACTCAGGCGGCGGTGCATGTCCGGATAGTTCGCCAGATCCTTGCGCGCGGTGTCCGCAACGCGCGCAAACTCGCGTTCTACCATTCGCTCCTTGGCGTCGCGTCCGGCATTGAGCAGTACCTCGCGATTGCGTGCTGCGAGGCGCTCCTCAGCGTGCGCGACCGAATGCGAGGCAAGGCGAAACCCGCGCGCCAACGCGCTCGTGGCCGCGTGGATCGCCTGGTGAGCGGTGTGCCGCGCCAGATACAGCGCCGTGATCAGCAGCACCAGCAGGATCGCTGCCGACACCACCGGCCAGGGCGTGATAGTCAATAGATTCGTGATTATGGACATGTGGAGACTCGCTTACGTTTGCCCGAAGGCGCGAAGACGGCGGATTCGGGCCGTCCGGTGCGGAAAGCTCAGGATCGGTGCGGGCGATCGCCGCACGGTACGGATGACATCCAAGATGGCAACCCCGCTATCATAGGAAACCCCTTAGACCGGTGGCTTTGCGGCCCTTTCTTTCGAAAGGTGTGCCTTTGCTGAACCGCGGTCAGGGTGCTGCTACGGGGTGCACCTGTCAACGTATTAGGTCGCATTTTGAAGGCAGCGTTATGTCACCACGCGTCACGCCGCGGATTCCGTTACTCGGCGCTCGCGATCAAGCTCAGATCCGGTGCGGCCGGATGCTCGACCGCACGACGTGCGGTCGGGGCCGTGGACCCGCGTTGTCCCGCAATCATCGCGCGGTCCCGACCGGATTCCTTGGCGCAATAGAGGGCTTCGTCGGCCATTCTCAGCAGTTGCTCAAAATGTGGACCCATAGTCGTGTCGGAGATGCCGAAGCTTGCCGTAAAGGCGGGGGTTCCGCCCGCGAGCAGGTTCTCGGCGAGCTTTGCGCGAACCCGATCGACCACTTCCTGAGCCTGCGAGGCGCCGGAGTGAGGCAGAATCAGAACGAACTCCTCACCACCCCAGCGTGCGGCCAGGTCGCCGTCGCGCAAACTCGTGCACAGAGTTTGGGCAAAGAGCCGGAGCGCCTGATCACCCGCCTCGTGCCCGCGTGAGTCGTTGAGGCGCTTAAAGTGATCCAGATCCGCGATAACCAGGGCGAACACTTTGCCCTCGCGGTTGAGCTGCCGGACCCGCTCTTCCGCGGACCGTCGATTGGACAATCCGGTCAGACTGTCGGTGGTTGCCTTGCGCTGTGTGCTATTGAATGCGCGCAGCGTGCCGATGCGGGCTCCGGCCTGCATGCCAAGCGTCGTTAGTTGGGCGACCTGGCGGGCCGTCGGGGGCTTGCCTGCGGGAGCCGCGCTGTGCAACACGCCCAGCGCCCGTCCCATGAAGCTCACGGGAACGCACACCGCGGAAACCGCGCCGCACGGCCGGCCGCGCAGGCGCGAGCAGGCATTAAGCGCCTCGCTGTCGGGAAATATCACCGGATTGCTCCGACGCACCGCCATGCAACTGAAAGGTGACTGCACGTCACAGCCCGGAGCGCCGGCATCCGGATGCTGTGTCGCCTTCTCCAGGTGCGTTCGACTGGAATCCGCCAGCAGCAGCTCGGTGGGAAGGTCATTTGAGATCACCTTCATGGCGCGCCCCAGCACTCGATAGGCCTCTTCTTCGGTGTCGGCCATCTCGAGCGCTTCCACCAATTGAGTGCCAAAGGCATCCCGGTCGGCCTCGGCCCGCAGTCGTCCGATGACCTCATTCAGGTGATCGGCCATGTCGTTGATCGCGTGGCCGAGCTCTCCGAGCTCATCCTGGCTCGCGACCACATTTCGGACACCAAGATCGCCTTGGGACAGCGTCACGGCCACATCGCGAACCTTGCGCAGGGAGGAGCGGATGGACCGCGATAGCCATGCGACCAGCATCGCGACCACGACACTGGTCAGAACTCCTGCCATGATCAGCCAGCGCTTGGCATTTGCCTCGGCGCTAGCGGCGTCGTTGGTGGCCTCGGTGATGTGTGCCGTGAACGCCGCCGTCTGTTGAAGCATGCCGGCATCCAATGCATCGCCGGCTTCCCGCAAGGCCGGCAGCAGTGCTTCGGCCGCCTCGGCATCGCGAAGTGCCAGGGGCCCGGTTTCCATGGCCCGGGCCAGAAAGGTATCGGCCAGGGTACGCACCTTGGTCTCGGTCTCGACCAGATCGGCGGCAAGGTGGAAGTGCTCGAGCGTCAACAGATCGCGGCGAAGGTCCTTGGCATTCTCCGCCAGCGAATCGGCGACCGTCGAGCGCTCATCCGCCGAGAGCGTGCCGCTCGCGAGAGCCGCATTCACGTCGGCCCGCAGATTGGCGTGGACCGTGTCGGCATCCTGATGATAGCGAGCCGCCTTGCTGATCAGCGCCAGCTCCGTCATGGCGCGGCTCTGGGCGCTCAGTGCCCGCCAGGCAATCACCGTGACCACCACCAGGGCCGCCATCAACAAGCCGTTGATCAGCAGCAGGCGGGCGCCCACGGACCACGCGGGCAACCGCAGGGCGTTGAGAACCTTAGGCATCCGGTCACTCAGAATGGAACTGACCGCCATCTTATGGCGAAACGGTCACCGGACCTGAGAACGCGTGGGCAGTCGGGGCGGACTTGGTGCACAAGCCGCGAAATTCAGCGTCTCATGAGCGTGCGCCAGAACCGTTTTGTGACCGCAGTCGACATCCTGCCGGATCGCGGTCGCCGATTTTCCATAAGCCGCGATCTGCCGTCGGGCTCTGCGGAGCCCTGCGGAGCCGCGATCCTTACAGGCGCCCCGAACGCTACAAGGAGCGCGCGACGTCGCTCCACACGACAACGGCGAGGTAAACCAGCAGCACAGCGAGCGTAGCTCCGATATCGAGGAGAAAGAATTCCATAGGTCACCCCTTCGGGCCCGTCAGACCGCGGTGACTTTAGGCGCCGCCGACCGTGCGGACAGCCCTCTGACGAGGTATCGCAGGTACGGATTCAGGGGCCGGTGATCTATACATTTGGGGAGAGGACGGGTTAGCAAAGCGGGAAACGCGCCCGCTCCATTGGCACGCAGCCGGCTCGGATGCATTATCGTCGTCGGAGAATCGACTCGCAGGTCCCGGGTATCGAAGCGCGATATTCCTGGCGCGGAGGGGGTTCCATGAGCGAGCGGGTGCCGATCGTGTACATCGTCGACGACGACGAGGTAACACGTAGTTACTTCGACGCCGTGTTATCGACGGCAAATGTGCGGTGCTGCCGGGTCGAGTCGGCCTCGTCGTTTCTCGAAATGTACGATCCCGACCAACCGGGTTGCCTGTTGCTTGATGTACAGATGCCCGGAATGACCGGTCCAGAACTGCAACATGAGCTCAATCTGCGGGGCGCGATCATTCCCGTGATCTTCATCAGCAGTCATGCCGGGGTCCCGACTGCCGTCGAAGCCATGTTGCACGGCGCGTTCGACTTTCTTCAGAAGCCCGTTTCCCACGAGGTACTGCTGGTCCGCGTGCGCGATGCTCTCGATTACGACGCCGGCAATCGCGCCGCCCTGCGGCAGCACGATCAGATGAGCACGCGGTTCGTCGCGCTCACTGCCCGCGAGCGCGACGTGCTCGCATTGCTCATCGCGGGGCATTCAAACAAGGTCATGGCGAGCGAAATGGGCTTGAGCGAGCGCACCGTCGAGGTGTATCGCGCACGTATCATGAAAAAGACCGCCTCGCGCTCGCTCGCGCAGCTTGTGCGCATGGCGATGGAGATGCAGCTCATGCCTTCCTCGCCGCAGCGGGCCAAGGCGACTCGAGCCAACCGACAGCCCGGACGCCGACCTTGATGCTGTTCGCCGCGCAAGCGTCGGCAGCATGAACGCGCCGATCCCCGGCGCAGGCTGAGCTCGAGACCCGCTCGCGCCCTGCCGCGCTTGCCCGTGCGCCTAAGCACAGCATGACCGTTTGGCAGTACGATAGGCGCGCGCCACACCGCCACCGCCATGAATCCCGCACCGCTCGCCCGGCTCCTCATAGTGGATGACGAGAGCGCACAGGTCATCGCCCTGTGCCGCACCTTGGCGCTCGAGGGCTATGCAACGGCCGGAGCGGGTTCCGGCCCGGAAGCGCTCTGCGCCCTGCGCGCGGCGGCAGCCGATCGTGCCGGCGCCTTCGACGTTCTCATTACCGACCTCATGATGAAGGATATGAACGGCATCGCGCTGCTGCGCGCGGCACAGGACATTGACCCTGACCTGGTGGGTCTCGTCATGACCGGAGATGGCACGATCGACACGGCGATCGAGGCCATGAAGAGCGGCGCCCTCGACTACATTCTCAAGCCGTTCACCCTCAGGACGATTAGACCGGCGCTGTTGCGCGCGCTGGCTGTGCGGCGCCTGCGCCTCGAGAACGCCCAGCTCCTGCGGCGCGTGGCGAACCGCACCACCGAGCTCGAGGCGGCGAATCGTGAGCTGCAGAGGGCGAACAAGGAGCTCGAAGCGTTCACGTATTCGGTATCGCACGACTTGCGCCAGCCGCTCAACGGAATGATTGGCTTTACCGAATTCCTGGTCAGCGAGAAGCCCGGGCCATTGAACGCCAGCCAAAAGGAGTTTCTCGGCAACATCCACCGCGGCGGACAACAACTGCTGCGCCTCACGAACGACCTGCTGAACTTCTCGCGCCTCGGCCAGCAACCGCTCAAGAGGGAGACTGTGAATGTTGGTACTCTGGTTCTGGAGATTCTCCATCAGTTGCGAGACGCGGAGCCGCCGCGTAACGTCGAGCTGCGCGTCAGCGCGTTGCCGGATGCGCGGGCGGACTCCGTACTCCTGCGGCAAGTGTTGGTGAATCTCCTGTCCAACGCGTTCAAATTCACCCGCCACGTGCCCAATCCCGTGATCGAAGTCGATGGACGAGAGCAAGCGGGCGAATGTGCCTATTCCATCCGCGACAACGGCGCCGGATTTGACATGCGCAACGCACAGCGTTTGTTCGCCATCTTTCACCGATTGCACAGCGACCGGCACTTCGAGGGAAACGGCGTCGGGCTCTCGATCGCACAGCGCATCGTCGAACGTCACGGGGGCCGAATCTGGGCCGAAGCCGCCGTCGGGCAGGGAGCTAAATTCACCTTCACGTTGCCAGCGTGAGCGTGCCGGCAGCGGGGGGGACCTATGAAGCTGGCGGTTGACGTGATCGGCTGGACCGGTGCCCTCCTGATTGTTGGAGCGTATGCGCTGCTGTCGGCGGGCAGGCTCAAGGCGAAATCCCTGGCCTATCACCTCATGAACATCCTCGGGGCCTTCGGGTTCGTCGTGAACAGCGGGTGGAATGGGGCCCTGCCCTCTGCGGCCCTGAACGTGGTCTGGATAGCATAACGCGCTAGCGATATGCCCCCGCCAAGGCCGGAAGGGGTATTCTAGGACAGCATCTGCACGGAGGCGCACGGTGCACCGTTCACGGGGGTCGACAATGAAAAACATCTCACGCCGTCGCCTGGGCCTGGGCGCGCTGGCTCTGGCGGGGTTCGTGGCAGCATCGTCGGCGCAATCTCCCCTGCGACCGAGGGCCCAGGCCCAGCCGGAGAGCCCGACACCGGGCGTGGCGCATCTGATCGCCTTCGGCACCCGCAGCCCGGCGCAGTGGCACAACGCAACCCTCGCTAAGCTCGACGGCGCGCTCGCAGATCTCGCGCGCCATGCCTATCGCGTGCGCCCCGGTCACGCCCTGGAGGACCTGCATGCGCTGAGTCCGGCGGCGCGCTTCGCGCACGCCGGGGAAACTGCACAGCCATTGGTGCTGGTGGACGCCGTCACGCGCGGCGACCCGCAACGGCTGCTGGCCGCGCTGCTGAGCCTGGGGCTCGAGCACCCCTCGCTCTACATCAACGACGTCAGCGGCTGGCTGCCGGTGAGGCAGATCGAAGCCGCGGCGGCCCGCGCCGAGGTTCACTCCCTGCGCGCCTCCATGCCCCATACGCGCGCGGGATCGGTGACGTCCCAGGGAGATTTCGCCCAGGGCAGCACCGCGCTGCGGGCCACCTGGCCGACGCTCGACGGCACCGGCGTCACGGTCGGAGTGCTGTCCGACAGTTTCAACTGCTACGCCGTCTACGCCAGGGCAGGGAGCGGCGTCCCGGCCACCGGTCCAACCGGTTACGCCTCGAACGGCTTCACCGCCGATGCCGCCAAGGACACCTCCACCGGCGATCTGCCCGCGAGCGTCACGGTGCTCGAGGAGGCCGGCCAATTATCCTCGCAGGGGACGTGCATGGATTTCGGGGCGCCTATGCTCCTGCCCTTCGGGGACGAGGGCCGGGCGATGTTGCAGATCGTGCACGACGTCGCCCCTGGGGCGAGTCTCGAGTTCCACACGGCGGTCCAAGGCGAGGCCGACTTTGCCAACGGCATCACTCAGCTCGCGGCGGCGGGTGCGAAGGTCATCGCTGATGACGTCGGCTATTTCGATGAGCCCTTCTTCCAGGACAGCCTGGTCGGCCAGGCGATCGACACGGTGGCGTCCCACGGCGTGGCGTAATGCTGCTGAACTTCGATACCTCGATTATGACGACCGCGACGGCGCTGCCGATCACCATCGCCGCCGCGAGTACCGGGAACCCCGGCGGTCTCGCCCCCGGGCAATTTGTCGCCGTGGTGGTGGAATGGGACCAGCCCTACGTGACCGGCGCACCCGCCAGTCCCGGGGCCAGCAGTCAGATCGATGTGTGCATAACCGGGGTATCCGGCACCGATATCATTGTCAACGGAAGCACCGGCAATCCCGTCACCACCTGTATGGGCCCGAACTCGACCGGCGTGGATCCCCTGCAGATCCTCATCATCGGCAACCCGGCCAATGCAACGGGCAATACCGCACCCGAAACTCTGAACCTCGTGATCGGCCTCATGAACGGATCGCCGGCGCCCGGACGAATCAAGATTGCAATCGAAGACAACGGTGCGGGCAGCACGATCAATTCCCTCTTCACGCCGAGCCCGACGCTGCAGGGGCATCCGGGTGCCGCCGGCGCTGCGGCTGTCGGCGCAGCGTTCTTCCTGCAAACCCCGGCCTGCGGGACCACGCCGGCACTGCTGGAGCCCTTTTCCTCCGCGGGCGGTGATCCGATCCTCTTCGACACCGCCGGCACGCGCCTGCCCACACCGGGTGTGGCGCGCCACAAGCCCGATTTCGTCGCACCGGACGGGGTAAACAACACCTTTCTCGGTTTCGTGGTGAACGCCACCGGCAGCGGGATCGTCCAGTGCCGCAACAATCCGCAATTCCCGCTGTTTGCCGGGACTTCCGCCGCAACACCCCACGCCGCAGCCGCCGCGGCGCTGATGCTGCAGTCGAACCCAAACGTCACCGCGGCCCAGGTCCTTACCGCGCTGCGGACCAGCGCGTCCGCGATGGGCGCCACGACGCCTGATTTCCTGTCGGGTTATGGTTTCATCGAGGCCGATGCCGCTCTGGCGGCGCTGCCGCCGCCAGCCCCCACGATCAGCTTCTCGCCGACATCGATCACGGTGGGTATGTCGAGCACCCTGACGTGGTCCGGCATCAACGTCACCGGTTGCACGGCTTCCGGCAGCTGGAGCGGCGCACAGGCAGTGAGCGGCGCTCAGACCATCACACCCACGGCGGCCGGAAACCTCACCTACACGCTTACCTGCAGCAACGCGGTCGGCACAGCGAACAAATCCGCCATGCTCGCCGTGCAGCCCGCACCGGCCGGAGGCGGAGGAGGCGGTGGCCT
>WNGO01000849.1_pt1 | contig 19105 bp, 20 predicted proteins | sample 5400511 | NCBI WGS metagenome assembly WNGO01 (sample SAMN13153380, study PRJNA577476) | soil metagenome | isolation source: 20 cm soil or saprolite under Garry oak tree replicate 2 | place: USA:California | collected 2016-06-15 | reverse complement strand
GGCGGTCGTCAATCCGCAGACCTCCTACCGCGAGGCGTGGAGCCGCTCCCAGAAGGAGATTCGCAAGCTGCTGCCGCTCGCGGAAGAGCTGAAAATCGTGATCGCCATCGAAGAAGTCTGGAACAAGTTTCTGCTCAGCTCTCTAGAAATGGCCGCGTACATCAAAGAATTCAACAGTCCATGGATTCAGGCATGGTTCGACGTCGGAAACGTGCTGCTGTACGGCTATCCCCAAGACTGGATTCGCACGCTGGGGAAGAGCATCGTCAAAGTCCATTTGAAAGACTTCAAGCGCAAAGAGAATGGCTACGAGTGGGTGAATCTCGGCGACGGCGACTGGCCGGCGGTGCGCGACGCCTTTGGCGAAATAGGCTACACCGGCAGCGCCATTACCGAGCTGAAAGCCGGCGACGAGGCCTACCTCCGCGACGTGAGCCGCCGCGTCGACCGCCTGGTGGTTGGCCGGGCGTAGGCGCAACAGGGTGGAGACAAATTGGCTCTTGCAGCAGGCCAATATCTGGTAGAATTGGCCGAAGGTGAGAGACAATGCTTCCACTTCAGCTCCAGCCTCAGAGTCACGTTCCGCTGTACATCCAGCTTCGTGACCAGCTGCGCGCCCTCGTGCATGCGGGCGATTTGCGTCCTGGCGATCGCATTCCGGCCAGCCGCGAACTCGCGACCATGCTCGGCGTTCACCGCACTACGGTGGCGAATGCTTACGCCGAACTTGAATCAGAGGGCTTGATTCAAGGCCACGTGGGACGCGGCACGTTTATCAAGGGAAACGGCAACGGGCTGAAGATCACTCCGCCGGCACCTCCGGTCCTGAATGGCAACGGTGGAATCCGCTGGGAACTGCTCTTTGCCGATGAGCGCGGAGAAGAAATCCTAAGCCGCCTCACCGCCAACGTGCCGGAAAATGCGCTTTCTTTTGTGATGGCGCGCCCGGCAGAAGAGTTTTTTCCGATTGAGGAATTGCAGACGTGCGTGAACGCCGTGCTGCGGCGTGAAGGCGCGGAAGTGCTGAATCTTGGGCCGTCGGATGGCTATCCGCCGCTGAAAGAAGCGCTGCTCGAGATGCTGCATCACGACGGCATCGCGGCCAAGGATGAAAACCTGCTCATCACCGACGGTTGCCAGCAGTCGTTCGATTTGATCAGCAAAACATTTGTGCGGCCCGGCGATTCCGTGATTATGGAGAATCCGACATATCCGGGAGCAGTAGCAATTTTCCACGGAGCACGCGCGCGATGCCTGAGCGTTCCGATGCGGACGCATGCCGAGCCGGGCACGACGCTGGGGCTCGATTTGGAAGCGTTGGAAGCGACGCTGGCGGCGAATCGCGTAAAGCTCATCCTACTTACGCCGGATTTCCACAATCCGACCGGAACGTCGATGCCGCTGGCGTCGCGGCGCAAATTACTGGAGCTGGCCGGGCGGTATCAGGTGCCAGTCGTGGAAGATCACATTTACGCGCGGTTGCATGCGCGCGAGGAGCGCATCCCTTCGCTGAAGCAACTCGACCGTTCGAATTTGGTCATTCACATCGACAGCTTTGCGAAAGTGGCGTTTCCCGGCTTGCGGGTCGGATGGATTGTGGCACCGGCGGCGGCGATGGAGCGATTGCGCGTGGTGAAGCAGACCACCGATCTTCATACGGATCAGCTTGCGCAAGCTACGCTCGCGGAGTTTTTGCGGCGCGGCCTTTTTAGCAAACATCTCGCCAAGATGCGCAAGGTGTACACGTCGCGGCTGGCAGCCTTGGATGAAGCGCTGCGCAAGCATATGCCCGAAGGGACGCGCTGGACTCGGCCCGAGGGCGGGATGTGCCTGTGGCTGGAGCTGCCGCTGGGATTCGATGCCAGCGAATTGCTGATTCACGTAAAAGAACGCGGCGTGCTGTTTGCGCCCGGGCGGTATTTCTACGTGCAAGCGCCGCTGCCGAACACGCTGCGGCTGGGGTTCGCCAGCCTGGATGAAAAACAAATTGCGCGAGGCGTGGCGACGCTCGCAGAGCTGCTGAAGATTGAGATGCGCAAACGCCAGCGCGGAGTGCGCAGGGCGGAGCGCAGCCGCGTGGCTTTAGTTTGAAGGAAATCATAAAACATTTTGGAAACGAGAGGAGAAGTGCAATGGACGCGAAGAAGGCAAATGGAAGCGGCAACGGAACAAAAGGATCGAATGAGTGGCGCGTGAAGGTCGGCCTGGCTGAAATGCTCAAGGGCGGCGTGATTATGGACGTCACGAACGCCGAGCAAGCCAAGATAGCCGAAAAAGCCGGTGCGTGCGCGGTGATGGCGCTGGAGCGCGTGCCTTCTGACATTCGCAAAGAGGGCGGAGTGGCGCGCATGGCGTCGATCAAGGTGATTCGCGAAATCATGGCTACGGTGACGATTCCGGTGATGGCCAAGGTGCGCATCGGGCACTTCGCAGAAGCGGAAGTGCTGCAGGCGCTGGAAGTGGATTTCATCGATGAGAGCGAAGTGCTCACGCCTGCCGACGAAGAGAATCACATCTGGAAACACGATTACCGCGTGCCGTTTGTTTGCGGCGCGCGCAATCTTGGCGAGGCGTTGCGGCGCATAGCGGAAGGCGCGGCGATGATTCGCACCAAGGGTGAAGCAGGATCCGGAAACGTGGTGGAAGCAGTGCGGCACATGCGCGCGATCGTCAGCCAGATGAAGAAGCTTACGACAATGCGCGACGACGAATTGATGTGCGAAGCGAAGGAGCTGGGCGCGCCGCTGGAATTGATTCGCCAAATCGCCGAGACCGGCAAGCTGCCGGTGCCGAATTTTTCGGCGGGCGGCATTGCCACTCCGGCCGACGCGGTGCTGGTGCGGCGGCTGGGCGCGGAAGCGGTGTTCGTCGGATCGGGCATTTTTAAATCCAGCGATCCCGAGACTCGCGCAAAGGCCGTTGTGAAAGCCGCGACGCACTTCCAGGATGCGAAGGCTGTTCTCGAAGCGCACGAAGAATTGGGCGAAGCCATGCGGGGACTCGACGTCCGACAGATGGAAGAGAAGGACATGCTCTCGACGCGGGGATGGTAAGAAGATTCGGAGCAGCGAATTGAAAATTGGAATTCTGGCGGTTCAGGGTGATTTTGAAGCGCACGCCGCAATGCTGGAGCGGCTGGGCGCGGAAACGGTTGAGGTGCGGACTCCTGCGCATCTCGAAGGCTGCGACGGTTTGATTCTGCCGGGCGGGGAGAGCACGACGCAGTTGCAATTTCTGCGGGAAGAAGGCCTGGCTGACGCGATTGAGAAATTCGCCAAGCAGGGCGGAGCAATCTTTGGGACCTGCGCCGGAGCGATCCTGCTCGCTAGCGAAGTGCAGAATCCCAAACAGGATTCCCTGAAATTACTGGACATGACCGTCCTGCGAAATGGGTACGGGCGGCAGATCGCAAGCGACGTGGTCAGCGGGCCCACGAAATTGAAGAAAGAACCGCTGGAAATGGTTTTTATCCGCGGACCCATCATTGAACGGGCCGGGCCGGGTGTAAAAGTTCTCGCGGAGTATGCCGGAAAGCCTGCGCTGGTGGAGCGAGACCAGATCATGGCCGCCACGTTCCATCCTGAATTGACAGACGACACCACTGTGCATGAACATTTCCTCGGCCTTATCGCGGCGGGGGCGAGTCAAGCGGCGGGCGGCGCAAAGTCCTAATCGTGGGAAAAGAAAAGAAGACAGATTCTGGCGCCCGGCACTCCAGCCGGACAAGGGTGCTCTTCGTGTGCGTCGGCAACGCCTGCCGGAGTCCGATGGCCGAAGCGATCGCGCGTTATGACGCCGCCGATGTGATCGAACCCTCCAGCGCGGGGCTGAGACCTATGGGATCCGTGGCCGAGCAGACCAAGCAAACGCTCCTGCAGAACGGCTACTCTGCAAACGGATTGACTTCCGATGCGCTCACGCCCGAAGCCGCCGAAGCTGCAGACATCATCATCAACATGACGGGCAAGCCGGAGCAAGCCTTCTGGAATCACGAGAAAGTCGAAGACTGGATGGTGCAAGATCCATACGGCGCCGCGCAGGAAACCTATCAGCGCGTCTTCGAAGGCATCAAACGGCGCGTGAACCAGCTGGCTGAGGGCTTGCGAGTGAAGCGGGAGCAGAAGACCACGACAAGATAGGAGTCGCGTTGCGGCGAGAAAAAACAAGCGTATCGCAAGAAGACTATCTGAAGGCCATCTGGGAAATGCTGGAAGAGGACCAGATGCCCATCAGCGCGCGGCTCGCCGAGGAATTGAAAGTGACTCCTCCCGCCGTGACTGCGGCGCTGAAGCGCATGACGCGCGATGGCCACGTACGCGTGGAGCGCAGCGGGCGAATCGATCTGACGCAAAAAGGCCGCAAGAAAGCAGAACATCTTGCTCTGAGGCACCAGCTTGCGGAGATGCTGCTGACGGAAGTGATCGGGTTGTCGTGGGCAAAGGCTCACGACGAGGCCGAGCAGCTGGAACATGCGATTTCTCCAGAGGTAGAAGCGCTGCTGCTCAAGCGATTTGGCGACAAGAAGAGCTGCCCGCACGGCGTTCCGATGCGCGGGGGAATCGCGCAGCTTCGGAAACAAGGTGCAGTGCTGCTCGCCGATTTGCGGGCCAAGGAAGCAGGCGAGATTCTTTGCGTTTACGAAAAGGACGCGCAATTCTTGGAATTTCTCGAAGGGCTGCACTTGCGGCCGGCGACGACGGTAGAAGTGCTGAAGCGCGAGTACGATGAAACGATGACGCTGCGCTCCAATGGGAAGACCATGCACCTGGGCAAACCAGCCACGAGTCGCATTTGGGTGCGGCGCCTGAGCGCCTGAGCGTACAGTGTTAAGTTGTTACGTCTAAGTTTTTGTTCTCAGCACCAAAGTTTTCCTTTAAGTCTGACTTAGAATTCTGGAATGTGCCAGGGACGAACCTGATTCCTACCCGTAGCGCGTTCTCGGGCCATCTTGAACGGAGAGTGGTGGATCCCCAAACGCTAGCTGGCTTTGCCGATGTACACAAATGAGGAGCATCCGTGGCTCTTGCTCTGATCCTGGGGCAGGCTTTCCTGCCTACCCTGCCGGATCAAAAACAAGAATGCCGCTAGTAACGCACTAAAACTCGATCCGCAAGGCCCCCTGGATCACGCGCGGTCCGCCGCCCACCACGCCTGCAGTAGTGCCAACTGCGGTAGCCGTGGCACTGCCCACAGTTGCTGTCATCTTGCCGAAGTTTCCGCTGCTCTGACTCGCAACCGGGTTGGCGAAGTTAGTGTGGTTGAAGAGATTGAAGAAGTCAGCACGGAATCGCAGATGGACTCTTTCAGTGCCCAGTGGGAAACTCTTGGAAACGGCAAAATTGTAGTTGGCTAAGCCTGGGCCGTAGTATTGGTTGCGCCCCGAAGTGCCAACTCGCCCGGTCGGCGGGGTGCTGGAGAAGTACGTCTTATCGAACGCCGCGTCCGGATTACGGTTGTCCTGTAACAATGGTCCGATTCCAACGACGTCGGGCCGATCATTCAATTGGTTGAACCCGCTAAAGTCCTGCGAACTGTTAAACACGGTGAACGGTGTACCAGTCTGAAGCGTTGTGATGCCCGAGATCTCCCAACTGCCGAAGACCTGCCTGTTCACACCATTGTTCCAACCCAACAGGCGATGGCCAGGCCCGACTGGCAAATCGATCACGTACACGAACACGGCGCGGTGCCGAATGTCGAACGATGAGGGGCCACGCTCAGCGCGGAGGTTGTTGATGTCGTCCAGACCAGCCCGCTCGCCGGTCGAGCCAAAGAACGACGAGCCGTAATCGATTGACTTGCCGTAGGTGTAGGAGCCTTCAAAAAAGATGCCATGGCGCCCCTGGTACCTGGCCGTCACCACGGCTCCGTTATAGTCCGAGTTGCCAATGTCTTCGCCAGTTCCGACTGAGCCGAAGAATGGATTCGGGAAAATCTGCACGTTTGGCGCTTGATTACCGCGCTTGGTGGGATCGTTCACGGTAACGTGTGGTTGGTTAAGGTCCACGAACAATCCCAGCTTGTGGCCAGTCGATCCTTGATAGTCCACCTCCAGGGAAAAGGCGGTACCCAATCTCCGCTGGACTCCTAGGCTGTACTGATAAATATAAGAGCTGCGAATGTTCTGATCTTCAGCGCTGAATCGCATGCGTCGTTTTATAAACAAATGATTTGCCGGTGAGTGGTTTGAGCCCTTCAGAACCACTATCCCCAAGATCATGGCAGGTTGCGTACTTGGCTTCACGCCAGCGGCGTACTTCCCAAGAGCTTAGCTAACTGGAGACGTGGTCAGTTTGATGACCGGGCTCGGAAGTAATCCTCCAACAATCCAATTCCACTTGCCTGCTAAGTCGTAACCGGACATCTGGCCCTCATGGTTTTCAAACGGGTTTCTAGATCATTGGGTGTGCCTACTCAAAGACGTTATTTGCGCTCGTCGAGGAAGGCTTTGAGGCGGGCGTAGCCGGCGCGGCTGACGGGCAAGTGCGTGCCGTCGGTGAGAATGGCCAAGCGGCTGTCCTTGCCGTAAGGCTCGATGCGCACGACGCGCTCCAGATTCACGATGTAGGAGCGATGGATGCGCACGAAACTGTCGGGGTTAAGGCCCGTTTCCAGGGCGGCGATGGTTTGCTGTTTGAGATGCTTCTTGCCTTGAGTGGCCAGCGCCACATAGTCGTCTTGAGCTTCCGCATAGTCGAGCTTGGTGACCGGGATCAGCGTAACCTTGGTACCGTCCTTCACCACGAGGCGTTCCAGAAATTGCTGCGGTGGCCGAGCGGTGGCAGCGAGTTCATGCGCGGCAGGCATCTTCGCGCCCAGGCGGCTCTTCGCTCGTTTCAGTGCGGCTTCAAAGCGCTCGCTTCCGATGGGCTTCAGCAAATAGTCAACGGCGTGCACTTCGAACGCGCGCATGGCGTACTGGTCGTAAGCGGTGGTAAAAATCACGGACACGTCCGTCCCGATCAGTTCCAGCACGTCGAATCCCGTCAACTTGGGCATCTGCACGTCGAGGAAAATCAAGTCAGGCTGATGTTCAGCGAAAGCTTTGGCGGCCTCGAAGCCGTTGGCGCACTCCGCAAGGATTTCAACTTCCGGGTGGGACTGCAGCAGTTCGCGAATAACGTGGCGCGCGAGTTCTTCGTCGTCCACGATGAGCGCGCGAATCTTTTTGCCAGCGGGACTCATTTTGATGGCGCTCCAGATTCCGCGGGCAGCGACAATTGGACGCGAAAACGGTCTCCGTCCGCGATCACTTGCATGCTGGACTGTTTCTCGTAGCGGCCCTCGAGGCGCCGGCGAACGTTGGCCAGGCCGAGGCCGCCGCGGCGCGTCGAAGTAGACTCGGCATCAAACGTATTCTCGATAGTGATGGAAAGCCGCCCGTCCTGACATTGCGAGGCCACGCGGATGGTTCCCCCGTCCGGCAGATTCGCGATTCCATGCATGACGGCGTTCTCCACCAGGGGTTGCAGCAAGAGCGGAGGAATCAGCAGGAATCTGGACTCGTCCTGAATGGCTTCTTCGACGCGCAACCTGGCGCCGAAGCGTACTTTTTCAATCGCCAGGAAACGCTCCAGCAGTACAAGCTCCTCGGAGAGGAGAATGGCGCTTTTTTCGCCGAGGCCCAGAGTCATGCGTAGAAACTCCGCGAGCAGGATGCACATCTCGCGGGCCTTTGCCGGATCAACGCTGGTTAGTGCGCTGATGGAGTTGAGGCTGTTGAAAAGGAAGTGCGGATTTACCTGGGCTTTCAGGGCTTTCAATTCGGCGTCGCGAGCGAGGACGCGGGATTCGACGGCTTGCGCTTCTGCGTGGCGGGAGCCCTCCATAGCGATGAGGACGTAGTGGAAAGCAACGGAAAGCAGGTAGAGAAGAACCCCGACAGTGAAGACGGCGTTAACTTGCGGCTGAAACTGGCGCTTGATGAGGCCGAATTTGTCGGGACTGAGAACGGCGTAGAATATCGCTGCGCCGGCTTGAGTCCAAACGAAACTGATTAACATCGCAGCGATCAAATGCGTCAGCAGCAAGCGGATGAAACTGACTCTGCCCAGGGGAGTGGCGCGGCAAGGGTACCAGGCGGAGAGACAGAGAAGGGCGTAGAACAAGTACACGGCCACGGCGAGGGCAGTGGCTTGCAGCCAGCCGAGCGCCCCGCGAGTCGCGAGTACATAGGCCGACGTGGCAGTGAGCGGGACCCAAGCGAGCAGGTAGAGCCCCAGGCGGTTGCGCGTCAGTAGCGGGTGCATCGGACGGGCTCAGTTCTTGATTTCCAAACCGCCGAAGATGACGGCACCGGTGATCACCAGCACCTTGAGGTTGGAGTTCGTGGGATCGTTCACGCGGGCGGTTCGCGTCTTATCTTCGATTCCGCCGAAAATGGGCGCCCCGCGAAAGGCCACCTGCCAGGTGGGGGGTATGCGAACTTCCACGCCTCCGAAGATGGCGGTGATTGCCAACGTGGCCTCGTTGCCTTGGATGTTGGCTTCAGTGAGATCCAGTTCGACGCCGCCAAAAATGGCGGTGATATCTCCGCCTTGAAAATCCTGGCTGGTCATGCGGCGCTCCAGACCGCCGAAGACGACGGCCTCGTTCAGGGTAGTGCGGGGATCACCTGTCCCCGAGGTGGAAACAGTGGGTTTCGAACCCCACTGAAACGAGCCCCACATGATAAAAAGGCCTAAAGCGATTAGCATTATGGGCCAAAACGCGGCCCAGCCAAAGTGAGTGAGGCCCAGTTCATTGAGTTCCAGAACGACGCCCGCAAACATCAGGAGCACTCCCCAGGCGCGGCGTTGCGACAGGAAGTTCATGACGCCACCGAAAACGATGAGCAGGGGCCAGAACCGCCAGAGGCTGCCGATGGAAATGATTCCCAGGTGATCGAGCAAGAAGGCGAGGCCGATCAAGATGAAGATGCCGCCCATCACGATGCCGCCGCGCCCACGACCGCGAAGGTCTATGCCGACCACCATCGGACGACGGCGCGATCCCTGTGTTGCAGAATCGCCATACAAGCGGGAATGAATGGTGCGATGAATCTGGTCGTGAAGTTCATCCTTGAACTTTTTCGGGTCAAAATTCTTCTCGTCGCTCACATGCTTCTCCTGTAGTTCCCGTGGCGCCCGTGTCCTCTTGCGCTCATGAGTGCAGTTCCGTTGCGGAAGAGCTCGCCCTTGCGTGGGGCCTTGCGAGACGACCGTCGAGTCCGCTTTTCAGTAATCCTGCTCCGATGGCGACAACTATGAGCGGCCAGAATGATACCAAGTTCTGCCGGAGACCCGACAGAAACGCGTCGTGATCGAAGGCGTAGGCCTGAAAGGCATGCATTGCCGCGAGGCCGAGAGCAGGGACGATTCCCAGAGCCTCGTGCGCTGAACTGCCGGCGAAAGTGCTGATATAGGCCGCAATCCCCTCCAGATTGGCAAAGAGAAAGACGAGGCCGAGCGCGAGGAGAAGCGCCCCCGCGATGGATTTCAGGCTCTGTGAAGATGCTTGCCGCGCCACCATGGTACCTCCTGAAGGGCCATTTCCTTGCCCCAACGCGAGAATAGGGGTCCCTTCGGGGGAGTGCATCCAAGATTCGGCCAAGTGGCGGGATTTACCGGCGAATGGTGGGCGCGAGAGGGGCAATAACGGCCAAGAATCAATTAATTCAAGCTACGAGAATAAGAACGCTTGCAAAATGGGCAAATTCGCAATAGGGTATGCGGCACGCGTTGCAACCTCCACCTGCAAACTCTTGTTCCCGGGTTGCCAGGAGATACGGAATGACGGCTTCCATGGGCAGAGCCGCCCGCAATCATGCCGAGCGATGGCGCTGGCTGCTGTATGTTGTGCTGGCGATCGTTGGTGGGTTGCTGACTTTTGTTGGTGCTCGGGCGCAGCAGAAGGCTACTGACGACGCCACGTTTCGCAAGCTCATCGACAGCTATTGCGCCGCTTGGAGTACGGGAAACGCGGAGGCCCCAGCGAAGTTCTACGCCAAGGATAACGGACTGGTTTTCTATGACGTGGCGCCCTTTTCGTATCACAGCTGGAAGGAGTACCACGACGGCGTACAGAAGGAGTTCCTTGAGGGCGCGTCGGAGATCAAGCTGACGGCGGGCAAGGATCTGAAAGTGAACCGCCGCGGGACGGTCGCGTGGATGACGGTGCCGATGCATTTGGCGGAAAAATCGAAAGACGGTAAGACTACTGAGATGGAACTCCGGTACACGGGGATTTGGGAGAAGCGCGGCGCGAGCTGGGTGCTCGTTCACGAGCATCTTTCCACTCCGGCGGCTGGAAGCTAGAGTCTTGACTAAGAGGTCTGGGCGATTCGCCCATTGCGCAAGAAATGTTCAAGACGGTGCGGTACTACTGGAATACAGCTCGGGGTTATCGGTTCAGGCCTTGGGAAAGTCCTTACATCCGCTGGCGCTTTGAGACGTTCCTCGGGAAAGAAGCCGCCAATTTGACGGCGAGCAAGTTCTTTCATCTCGCCTGGAAATACCGCGACCACATGGAACGGTTTGTGGATTGGGCCGCGGAAAGAAATCGGTTCCAGCGCCGTCGCCACGCCTGAAGGTCCAGCACGCTCCTCAACAAGTCGGAATGACTCGCGCGGGGTTCTCTCCCCGGAGGTATAATGCTGTCTGAGAGGAGGATCCATGGAAGAGCTGAAGATCCTCCAGAAGACGGAACAGCTTCACGAAGCGCGCTGGTGGGAAGCGGAGCCCAACGGACGAGTCCACTGCTACCTTTGTCCGCGCCATTGTCACATAGGGTCAGGTCAAGCCGGCTTCTGCTTCATCCGCATCAATCAAGAAGGAAAACTCTATAGCCTGGGTTATGGCGCGCCTGCGGCTTTGCAAGTCGATCCTATCGAAAAGAAGCCGCTAAATCACTTTCTGCCGGGCACGCGCGTTTTCAGCATGGGCACGGCGGGCTGCAACATGGGCTGCTTCTTCTGTCAAAACTGGGACATTTCCAAATCGCGGTCCGATCAAGTGCGTTCGCAGCATGTTGCGCCGGACGACGTGCCGTTGCTGGCGCTGAAGTATGGTTGTGAGTCGATCGCGTTTACCTACAACGAGCCGACCATCTGGGGCGAGTACATCATCGACATTTGCAAAGCGGCCAGGAGCTATGGGTTGAAAACGGTGATGGTCACCAACGGCTACATCACCTACGACGCGTTCCACGATATCTACGATCACATCGACGCGGCAAACGTGGACCTGAAGGCGTTTACCGAGAATTTCTACGGAAAGATTACGCTGACGCATCTTCAGCCGGTGCTAGAGACCCTGGCATGGCTGAAGAAGGAGACGCCAGTGTGGTTCGAGATTACCAACCTGATGATTCCGACGCTGAATGACGATCCCGCCGAAACGCGAAACCTTGCCGAATGGATTCTGACTCATCTCGGGCCGGATGTGCCGCTGCATTTCACGGCGTTTCATCCGGACTTCAAGCTACAGGACAAGCCGCGCACACCGCCGAAGACGCTGGATTATGCCCGGCAAATCGCGCTGGACGTTGGCTTGCACTACGTCTACGAAGGAAATATTTACAGCGATGGCGCGAACACCTATTGTCCGCAGTGCGGGGAACTGCTCGTCCGCCGATCGTGGCATGACGTGCTGGGGAATCACATCAAGAACGGCGCTTGCCCGAAGTGCGGGCTTGCGATCCCCGGCGTCTGGACGAACGATGCGAAAGGGAAGCACCGGCCAAGGCAGGACAGGTCATCTGCCGCGAAGACGTATACGCATTTGAATCTGTAGCGGTTGCCCACTCATCGCGGGTGAAAGTGATAGAAACCCGGCCCCACGCGCATGGCATGATGCCACGCAACCGGAAACGCCCGCCAAACTAGAGTGCCAAGAACTCCTTGCCATATGGCGAGCGGAATGATGTTGCGCTCGCGCGCAAAGAGCCATGCCATGGCGACTCCACCAATAAAGGTGAGCGGGACCAGCACGGGATTCGGCCAATGAAGCGCCGCAAAGATTGTGCCTGCGAGCAGTGAAGCAAGAGCCCGGCTGTCGATTGCTCCGAGGAGCCGGTTTGTCAGATACGAATTCAACCCCACCTGCTGGAGCAGGCAAAACGCCATATAACCAAAAAAACGATTCGGAATTAGGAGATGGTGCGTGGGACGCTGCATGGCGCCCAGAACAATTCCTACCACGCAGAGCGCGACGATGCACGGCAGAAAGACCATCGTGGAGCGCCTGGTAGCGGACCAAAGGTTGTCGGCGCGCCATCCCATCGTTTTCGGAGTGTCGCCGTGCGCTATGAAACTGGCGAGCATCCAGACAGGAAATACCAGCCACGACGACCAGGTGGACGCCTGAAACCGCCAGATGTACCACCCAACGTAAGCGGAGAAAGCGAAGACCTCAACCAGAATGAATAAACGCCGAGCGGCTGAGGTCATGGCGAGATTATTCTACGGAAAGCCCTTCGTCCGGATGGCTGAGATCGAGAAGCTGCAGCGCGCTTTCAAAAAGCTGGTCGATCTCTTTTTCGTTGACCTCGTGTGGAGCGAGGAATTCGTTCAAGTCGAAGTCCGGGAACCCGCGGTTGGTCACGCGCGCGGGCAGAAGCTCCCGCAAGCGGCGCGAATCAAGGGATCCCAGTTCGCGGATTTCTTCGAACATCACGCGCTGCAGCGGATCATCAAAGACGCTGGGATCGAGCAATTTACAAATCTCAATGCGCGTTCCGCTCTTGATCAGCACCGAGCAAAGAAAGCGCAGGGTGTTTTTCTGAAGCTGAAATCTGGCATTAGAATCTTGCATACGCATGCGGCCACACTTTACGGCGCAGTTGCTCCAATCTGCCCCCGGATCAAGGCTTCCACTTGAGACCAGACTTTCGGGTCGCACGCAATCTCCATGTGCGTCTTCGTAAACGTACGATCGTACCAGGGGTATTCAGGGCAATCGACGGGGTGCTGTTTATACTCGAATTGGAAATTTCCAATGATTTGCGTTCGCGAAGGATTTTCAGCGCGGATTTTGGATCTTCCGTGGACCATTCCGTTTGGTTGGTAGAAATTTGCAGCTCGAGCGACGTTTGGGGGGATTACTCCGTCATGCTGGCCTCCATGTGCCACGCTATCCACCTGGATCGTCAAAAGGACTGGAATCCCGCGCTTTTCAAGATCGCGCGCAAGCTGGACCACGGCTGAACCGCCCCAGCTGTGACCGTAAAGAATGACGCGGGCAGTGCGCTTCTTGTCTTCGGGAATCGTGTCCGAATCATTGGCCCCTAGCTGGCTGAGAATGGCATGCAGTGCCTGGTTGCGGCGGCGGTTTTCAAAAACTTCAACGTACACGCCTTCGGGGTATTCCTTGCGCAAACGTCCGGCGAGTTTCACTTCGCTGTGAACAACATTGTCATGCCTGACGAAGCCACCCACAAAACCGATCACAATGACGGGCGAGTGTTGCGCACCTTCTCCAAGCGGGGAGACGGCAGTGTGAGCCGCTGAGAGCGCGACGAAAAAAGCGCAGAGACTCGAAATCTGCAAGCTAACCCCGTGCATCACTCGCGAGAAAATCATGGTAAATGAGATGATAATTGAGCGGGTGAGGTTGCGTTTGGGGGAGCGGGCGCATGGATAAGAAACATCGAGTCGTCATTCTCGGCGGCGGATTTGGCGGACTGGCTGCCGCTCAAAAGTTGAAGCACGCGCCGGTGGAAGTCACGCTGATTGATCGCCGAAATTTTCATCTTTTTCAGCCATTGCTGTACCAGGTGGCCACCGGTTCACTGTCTCCGGGAGAAATTGCGGCGCCTTTGCGCGGCGTTTTGAGCAGTCAGAAAAATACGCAAGTTCTTCTGGGCGAGGCCGTGGACGTTGATCCTCAAGCAAAACGCGTAATCCTACGCGATGGCGCTACCTTCGAGTATGATTCGCTGATTGTGGCCACCGGAACGCAGACATCTTATTACGGGAATGATTCCTGGCGGCAGTGGGCGCCGAGCCTGAAGTCCGTCGAGGAAGCCACGGCGATCCGCCACAAGATTCTCTACGCGTTCGAACGGGCCGAGCGCGCCGCCACACCGGAAGAAGCGCGTGCGTGGCTCACGTTCGTCATTGTTGGAGCCGGCGCCACCGGGCTTGAGCTCTCCGGAGCACTGGCGGAGATCGCTCGCGAGACGCTGCGGCACGATTTCCGCAAGATCGATCCGCAGGATGCGCGAATCATTTTGATGGAAGGAGCTCCAAGAGTCCTGGGCCCTTTCCCCGAGGATCTGTCGGCCAAAGCTGAACAATTGGTCACGCGCCTCGGCGTGGAAGTGATCAAAGGCGTGATGGTGACGAACATCGACGGGGGCGGCGTCACGTTCAAGCGCGGTGATTCGAGTGAGAAACTGGCGGCGAACACTGTGCTCTGGGCCGGCGGCGTCATGGCCACGCCTTTCGGCAGAAAACTTGCCGAACGCACCAAGTCAGAATCCGACCGCAGCGGCCGAATCAAGGTGAATCGCGACCTGACCATTCTCAATTTCCCTGACATTTTCATCATTGGCGACCTTGCTCACGCCGCCGATGAGAAAGGAACGCCGCTGCCAGGCGTCGCGCAAGTGGCGATGCAAGGAGGGGCGCACGCCGCAAAGGTCATCCGCGCGCGCGTGGAAGGGAAGCGCGAACCGCCGCCATTTCGTTATTTCAACAAAGGTGAAATGGCCGTAATCGGACGCGCGGCCGCGGTCGCAAATATTTTCGGCGTCCACGTTTCCGGTCTGCTTGCGTGGCTGATGTGGCTGTTCATCCACTTGATTTACATCGTGGAGTTTCAGAGCCGCATCTCCGTGTTTATTCAGTGGGGATTCGAATACCTGACCTTCAGCCGTGGCGCGCGCCTGATCACCGGCGAAGCTGCGACAGATTCGGCCGCGCAGAGCGGCACCGGAGGAAAAAGGCCGGGGCCTGACAGCTAGGGCAGGTAATGGTGCCGAGGGCGTGAAGTGGACCGAACGTCCGCCCGCTAGGTTTGAGTAGCTTGGCTGCTGCGTGAGAGAATGCGCCGGACAATCCCTGGGAATCGGCAGAAGAGTGAGGAGTGATAATGCGTAAGAATCAGCTTGTATCGCGAGGACCGCTTGCCAAAGGTGCAATTCTTTGCGCCGCGATCCTTTTTTCCTTCGGTCTATGGAATTCCGCGGCTTGGCCACAGGCGCCGCAGGCTATTTCTCAAGATCCTGCAATCGAGCGCGGACACAAACAGTTCCAGCAATCCTGCGGATTCTGTCATGGCCCGGATGCCACAGGCGCTAGGGGGCCTGACCTTGTCCGCTCGCCGCTTGTGGCTCATGACGTGAAGGGTGACAAGATTGGCGAAATCATTCGTCTCGGCCGCCCTGATAAAGGCATGCCGGCAATGCCGCTGACCGATCAGCAGGTGCTGGACATAGCCGCGTACCTGCACGCGCGCGCGCTCGAAGCACTAAGATCGTCGGGAGTCCCAAGCGCGTATCCAATCGAGAAGCTGCTCACCGGCGACCCGGAGGCTGGAAAGACGTATTTCAACGGAGCTGGTGGCTGCAAAAACTGTCATTCGCCCACGGGCGATTTGGCCTCTATCGCTACCAAATACTCTCCCATCGACCTCGAAGCCCGCATGCTTTATCCCCATGGCAAGCACGTCATCGCGGTTGTGACGCTGCCCTCCGGCGAACAAGTCAAGGGCCCGTTGGCGCACGCGGATGACTTTGTAATTGCGCTGAGCGACGCCTCCGGTTGGTATCGGTCATTCTCGCGCGATCGCGTGAAGGTCGAATTGCAGGATCCCTTGGCTGCCCATCGCGAACTGCTCGATAGGCTCACGCAGGCTGATGTTCACAACCTCTTTGCGTATCTGGAAAGCCTGAAATAGGAAATCGAGAAGCCACAAAATCAGGAGACGGGAGTCGAAATGCGTTCTCAACTACTGCGTGGAATGATCGAGAGTAGGCGCTCTTGCGAGAATCGCCTTGAGCGTAATACGATCCTTTCTTTGCACCTCCAGGTACTGGTTGTCGCCTTCCTGCTGCTTGCGCTGGGACCGCGTGCACCCTCGCTCGCTGCGCAAGGGCTCGACGTGCCGGCTTTGCTCAAACCCGCGACCGATACCTGGCCGACTTATAACGGGGACTATTCGGGCCGTCGCTTCAGCACGCTCGACCAGATCAATGCCGGAAACGCCGCCTCGCTTACGCTCGCCTGGATCTTTCAGCAGCATGCGTCCACGATCAAATCTACGCCTCTCGAAGTGAACGGCATTCTCTATTTCACCGTGCCCGACAACGTTTGGGCCGTCGATGCTCGTTTTGGGCGGGAAATCTGGCACTATCAGCGTGTTTCCGAAGGCGATCACATTGGGAATCGCGGGTTGGGCATGTACAAGAATTGGCTCTACTTTACTACGCCCGACGCACACTTGGTGTGTCTCGACGCGAAGGACGGCACCGTTCGCTGGATCGTCGAGCTCGCCGATCCAAAACTCGGCTACTTCGCGACGATGGCGCCGCTGGTCATACGCGATCACGTGATCGTGGGCGTTTCGGGGGACGTTACGGACGTTCGGGGCTTCCTCGAGTCACGCGATCCTGAAACTGGAGCCGTCCAATGGCGCTGGTACACCGAGCCAGACCCTGGGCAACCAGGCTCTGAAACGTGGCCCAAAGACCCCGATGCCCTCCTCCACGGCGGTGGCATGACGTGGATGACCGGCACGTATGATCCTGAGCAAAATCTGCTGTATTGGGGCACTGGCAATCCCAACCCTGTGCTCGCCGGCGATGGGCGCCCCGGCGACAATCTCTACACTTGTTCCATCGTGGCTCTGAATCCTGACACGGGGAAGCTCGCTTGGTATTTTCAGCCTTCGCCACACGACGTTCACGACTGGGATGCCGTCGAGACGCCCGTCCTGTTCGACGCGGAGTTCAAAGGCCAGAAGCGCAAGCTTCTCGCACAGGCCAGCCGTAATGGTTTTTTCTTTTTGCTCGATCGAACGAATGGTCAGCATCTGGTGACAGCCCCATTTATCGAGCAGACTTGGGCTTCCGGCGTTGACTCTCGCGGCCGCCCGATTGCTAAGCCGGAAGCCGCTCCCAGCCCGGACGGCGCCCTGGTCGAGCCAGGTTCAGACGGATCTAGTAATTGGATGGCGCCCAGCTTTGATCCTCAGACCGGCCTCTTTTATGTGAATGCCCGCCGAGTCTTCAGCATCTTTTACCTCACAGCTACAGGGAAGGCCGAAGGTTGGGGAGGCCGCGACCGCAACCTCTGGGCCAATTCGACCATTCGCGCGCTTGACTACCGCACCGGCAAAGTAGTGTGGAATCATGAAATCGGAAACGGCGAAAGCATCGCAGGAATTCTTACGACCGCCGGCCATCTCCTCTTCAGCGCCGATAATTCCGGCAACCTGCTGGCTCTGGATCCCGCCACGGGCAAGACTCTGTGGCACCTGAACGCCGGCGGACGCATGGAGGCCTCTCCGATGACCTACGAACTCGATGGGCGGCAATACGTCATTCTCGCCGTGCGGGACACCCTCTATGCTTTCGCGCTTCCTCCGCCTCTCCCATCTCACTGAACACAGGTCCGAGCGGGAGCAGCAAAATCGAGTGAGCTCTTGCCCGTTTGGTTCAAACCGTAGCGGATTGGCTGACCTTGAAAAGTCGCGTGAGAACCGTTGGAATTGTTCGTTGTCCGGCACAATTACCGGATCGGCGCAAAACGACCGATGCTGGTTTTCAAGCAAAGCAGCGATGTGCGGTATTTGATCAGTCGGCGGCCGGGACAGCCGGCGGCTTGAATCTCTCATTCGATTCTAGAGTATCCGCGTTTATAGTACGGGATCCCGTACCCTGTAAATTTGTCCTTCGGGCACAGTTCGATTCGGAGCTTATGCCTGTTGTTTCCGTCCCCGGGGACTGCGCCAGCTTCTCCTTTGCTGATAGGTTTGTATGTAAGAACGTATCGATATCGCACGGCGAGTCCGATGGTCCGAACGATACGCGGAAGATCTTCCATACTGTGCGCAGTAAAAACGCCGCCCCCAGTCACTTCCGTTAGCGTTTTGAGATTGTGAGGACCACGCCGTTCTGCAGGACCGATGTAGTCATTTCGGGAGTTTGCAAGAGAGGAGCCAGGAAATTGTGGTTTTGAATTCTCTCCAGGCTCAGGGAATCGTTTGGATTTCTTTTCGCGTGGGAGAAAAATGTTCGGGAACTGGAAAGCTGGCCCGGCCATAACAGCAAAGACCGGCACATCGGCCTCTTCTAAGAAGTCTTTTATCTCATGCAAGTTATAGCGACTGTGGTTGTCGCCGCCATCCGAGACAATGATCACGGCGCGGCGTTTGTTTTCCGCCTCGCGATTGGCTTCACTCACGCCCAAGTAAATTCCATCAAAAAGCGCAGTGCTCTCATTGGTGGGGGTAAGCAACAACGGGAGTCTCCGCTCAACGTCCTGTTGATCGCTGGTGAAGGGCACCAGACGCTTCACTCGAGTTCCGATCCCGAACACTGAGAATTCGTCGCGATATGCATTTTGTATCAGGTCAGGGTCGAGAACAGAGAGAGCCGCTTCCTGGACGAAGGGCATCTTACTTGCCATGCTTGAGCTCTGGTCGGCAAGAATCACGAACGAAACCGACTGCCGCTCCCTTTCACAGTACAGCAGGTGTTGTTCAACCCCATTATCCAACACCCGAAAGTCGTCTTTTTTGAGATTGGTTGCGACGGCGCCCTTGTCATCGAAGACGATAACGGGTATTTGCACCAACTCGACGTTGGTCACAATGCGCACATCCGCGCGCGATTGGGCAACTGGTGCGCGAGCAGGAAACACCAGTAAGCTCGCGGTGAGGAAGAAAAGTATCCTTCGGTTTGCAGCCATGATCCCCGAACCGAGACCGAGCGCGGAGAGGTATACCTTTGTCCTTCGATTCTGTCAATGGGCGACGGTATCGGGCAACAGTCTCGGAACTTTGGCGGGAGAGCCTTCGGGCAGCCATTTTCGTTGCTTGTGATCTGCTGGGACGAGTGCGCTCTGCGATGGCGGTCTATTTTCGCAGCCCTACTTTACCCTAGCCGCAGACATCCGTGCGAC
>WNGO01000848.1_pt1 | contig 19106 bp, 16 predicted proteins | sample 5400511 | NCBI WGS metagenome assembly WNGO01 (sample SAMN13153380, study PRJNA577476) | soil metagenome | isolation source: 20 cm soil or saprolite under Garry oak tree replicate 2 | place: USA:California | collected 2016-06-15 | reverse complement strand
GTTCCGGCTCGAGGACGGCGACGTGGTGCAGGTGGACGCGCTGGCCGACGCGACGGACGAGTACGTTGTCGCGGTCACGGGTATGGTGCAGCAGGCAGGGCGCTATCCCTGGCGGCCCGGGATGACGGTGCGCGACCTGATGCTCCTGGCTCGGGGCCCGAGGATCGGGGCCGATCTGCGCGAGGCCGAGATCGCCCGCCTGCCGGCCGACCGGTCGCGGGGCCAGCTGGCGACGACGGTGCGGTTTCCGCTCGACTCGAGCTATCTGATCGACCGTGACTCGGCTGGACGGTTCGTCGGTCCGCCGGGGCTCGCTTTCCCCGCGAGCGGGACCGCGCCCGAGGTGCCGCTCGAGCCGTACGACAACGTGTTGATATTGAAGCAGCCGGAGTTCGAGCTCCAGCGCTCCGTGACGATTGCGGGCGAGGTTCAGTATCCCGGCACTTACGCGCTGAAGACCAAGGGCGATCGGCTGGCGGAGCTGGTTCGCCGCGCGGGCGGGCTAACCTCGCGCGCCTACGCCGACGGAATCCGCTTCTATCGTCAGGTGAACGGCGCGGGCCGGATCAACATTGACCTGCCGAAGGCACTGCGCGACACCACCACGCGGGATAACGTGATTCTGCAGCCGGGCGACTCGGTGTTCATCCCCGAATACGTCCCGAGCGTGAAGGTGGTCGGCGCGGTGAACGCTCCCGGGAGCATACTGTACAAGAAAGGGGCGGGGCTGGGCTACTACATCAACGCGGCAGGCGGGTTCGCGTACACGGCAGATAAGGGCAGAACGAGCGTGCGCGACGCCAATGGTGAGGTGGAGACGCGGCACAAGTTTCTCTTCTTTCGCAGCGATCCCACACCCGGACCAGGGTCAGAAGTGACGGTGCCGCTCAAGGACACGTCGAATCCGACGAACTACGCGGGGCTGGTCGGGGCGATCGCGCAGATACTGGCGAGCACCGTGGCAATTATCGTGGTCGCTACTAAGCTCTGAGCAGAAAGGTTTCGATGAAGAGAGCCTTGGTATGTGGCGCGGGCGGCTTCATTGCGAGTCACCTCGTTCGCCGCCTTAAGCAGGAAGGACATTGGGTCCGTGGGGCAGACATCAAGGTCCCCGAGTTCGCACCGACCGCCGCGGACGATTTTCGCCTGCTCGATCTGCGGGACAGCGGCGCCTGCGAGGCAGCCGTGTCGCTCGACTCGGGGGCCTTCGACGTCGTGTACCAGCTGGCGGCCGACATGGGCGGCATGGGATTCATTCACTCGGCGGAGTCGGAGATCATGCGGAACAACGCGCTGATCAACCTCAACATGATCGACGCCACGGCCCGGAAAGGGATCAAGCGCTATTTCTTCTCGTCGTCGGTTTGTATCTACCGGGACATGCGTCCCGGCGAGCCGGAGCTCAAGGAGGAGGAAGCGTACCCGGCACTTCCCGACAACGAGTACGGCTGGGAGAAGCTGTACGCGGAGCGTGTGGCCCTGGCGTATGGCCGCAAGCACGGGACGGAGGTCCGCATCGCCCGCTTCCAGAATTGCTACGGCCCGGAGGGCACGTGGACCGGCGGCCGGGAGAAGGCGCCCGCAGCAATTTGTCGCAAGGTGGCCGAGGCCCGAGATGGTGGCGCCATCGAAGTGTGGGGTGATGGGCAGGCGATTCGCTCCTACACGTACGTCGAGGACATGGTGGAGGGCATCTATCGGCTCACGACATCCTCCGTGGTCGGGCCTGTGAACATCGGGAGCGCCGAATACGTCTCCGTGGCGCAGCTCGTGCAAACGGTGGCCGACGTTGCGGGGAAAGCGATTCAGATCCGGTACGTGGAGGGACCGGTGGGTGTACAGTCTCGCAACTTCAGCAACGAGCGGATCTACTCCCTTGGGTGGCGCCCGCACTACTCGCTCCGCGATGGCATTGCCCGGACCTACCCCTGGGTGCATGAGCAGGTTGAGGCCCGGGGAGCGACTCGGCGTTCATTCCCGACTGCCTTGCAAGCGTCAAGGTCGTCGGCGCCATGAAGGGGTCGGGGGACGTCGAGGCGGTCGCGTAGATCCTGGCGAGCGCGATCCCGATCATCGTCGTGTCAACGAAGCTCTGGACATATCACGCTGCTGCCGAGGTCTCGATCCTCTCAAGTGAAGCTCACGCTCCGCGAGAAACTTCACCAGTCGCTGTATCCGAAGTCCGTTGAACCCCATCCGTTCGAGGTCTTTTGCCGCGATGCGGCCGTGGGCGCTGGACCGGTTCTCGATTATGGCGCCGGTCGTGGCAGCGACGTAACTCGCGTGCTCCCAGAGGGAGTCTTCGTGGTAGGGGCGGACGTGGGTCGACACGTCAGGGAGAATGCCCATCTATCTGCCCCTGTAGTCTTCGGCGGACAGAGCCTCCCGTTCCAAGATCACAGTTTCGGGCTGTGCATCATGCGCTGGGTGGTTGAACATCTTCCAGAACCAGAGGCGACTTTCAGCGAGGTCGGGCGTGTTCTGCGCCCCGGCGGACGGCTGGTTATCCTGACATCCAATCTGTGTTTCTACGCCTACCTCATCGCCCGCGTCATACCTAATCGCGTCCACCCAGCTGTTGTGCGACGCGTCACGGGACGATCGGCCAAGGACACTTTTCCCACCTACTATCGAGCAAACACCCGCTCAGGATTGCGCCGAGCGCTTGAGCGCGCCGGTTTCCGCGAGCGAGTCCTCATGGGATACCAGCGAGGGGCTGGTTACCTCGACTTCTCGGCGGTCACTCTTATGCTCGGCGCGGCGTATGAACGATTCGTGAATAGCACGTCCGCACTCGAGGGGTGGCGCCAGTGTCTCATCGCAGACTTTGAGCGCGGATGAATTGCTGTGCTGACGGTGGCGTGCCTCGAGCTGACTACCAACGGCGTTGCCTGGGTCAGTCGCCAAACGTGAGCTTTGCCATCGGCCTCCCCACTCGGGCCTCGATGACCCTGCGAGGGGCATGAGATTTCTTGCTACTGTTGGCAGCGCCGTGACCACGCGAGTTACCTTCGCGCTAGTGGCCGTCGCGATCGGACGGACCCTGGGACCACACGGACTCGGCATCTACGCCACGACGGGTACGATTGCTGCCGGCCTCGCGGCAATTCTCGACTTCGGGAGCCCGCTTCAGATTCAAGCCGCCGCTGGAACTACCAACTCCCCCCTCTCCCTAGGACAGGCGATAGCTCACGCCTATCTCAGTCGGGCGATTGCGATCCTTCTCGCTACTGGGGTTTCAGCGGTCGTCGGGATGCTGGTCCTCGGCGGAGGGGTGGGACTCCCTGCACTGTCGTTCTTTGCGGCCGCGGTGGCAATCGGGGAGAGCGGCTGGCTTCTCACGACGGTCGCCCGCTGCACCAGACGGGAAGGGCCTGGACTCGTGGCCGCCGGACTGGGCGCGCCTCTGCCAGCCTTGTCGGTCCTTCTAGCAAGCCGAGCGTCCGAAAGTGTAGCTGTAGTGGCCGCCGCCTTACTCGCCTCGCAAGTCACGGTCGTCGCGTGTTGGACAGTGATTGTGACACGGGGTATCCGCCTGGGCGAATTGAGGTGGCACGAGTACGTCCGATTTGTGAAGGGGGGAATTCCTTATGCCTTGGCAACCGTCCTAATGTGGGTCTACAGCCAATCCGATGTCATCGTGACGACGAGTCTTCTGGGCCCAACGGCGGGTGGCGCCTACTACGGCAACTACCGCCTGTTTGCTATGCTGACCATGATCGCGATCGCGGCGGCTGCGCATTGGGGGCCCGAGTTCTTTGCGGTCCTACGCTCTCGTGAAGAGCGCGAGGACTGTGCGGCCTTCATCGGAGATCGGTCAACCAGACTCGGCCTCTGGGGCATAGCTGTCGCGTTGGTCCTTGTGGCCATGGGTCCCCTGGCGACGCAGGTGCTCTTCGGCCAGCGCTTCCCCGTTTTTCCAGCCATTCACTACGTGCTGGCAGCGGCCTTACCTGCCTACTTCATCGGGGTTGGGCTGGGTGCTGCCCTAACAAGCACTGGGCTCCAGAACGTTAGAACGAGACTGCAGGCCGCGGCTGCGACGCTTAACTTGGTGCTGAACCTCGCGCTCATGAAACGTGGCGGCGTTTTGGTCGGAGCCACGACAACCACGCTGGCTACTGGCACCCTTTTGGTGTTGTATGTGAGCCAGTGCAGCCGACTAGGCCTGCTGACGCAGCGGACGATGCTCATCAGTGTGGCGGCCGGGATCGTAGCTATCTTGTCCTCGGTCGCCGCAATCCTGACCACTTTCCTGGCCCGATGAAAAATGAGGCTGGTGGCGCTAGCATGCCCATGGTGAAGGCGCGCGATGCGTGGTCGGTCGTGCTCTTCTTCGATCCGCTTGCCATTCCGCTCGCGCGCGAAGCTGCCCGGCGCGGCGTCAGCCCGACAGCAATAACTCTTGGATCAGTTGCTCTGAGTTGGGCAACCGCCCTCACAGTATTCTTCGCCGCGGGAACCCTCGCGGCCATATCGGCGGCACTCGGTTACTACTTGTCGTTCCTTCTCGACTGCATTGACGGCAAAGTGGCGAGACTACGGGGCCTAGCGTCTCCTCGCGGCGCAGTATTAGACCTCATGGGCGACGCCTGGAAGACCCTGGCGTTCTCTGTTGCACTGCTCTACCGCGCGATGGAAGTGTCAAGTGCCCAATATTTCCTCATCGTGCTCTTCGCAGTAATCGGGCTGGAAACGGTCAAGGCCCTGAGCCACCTCCGCGGTCGGCTCTCTAATGTCCACCAAGCCCCTATGCTAGATGGCCTCAGGCCGAGGTGGTTGCCAAAGCGCTTCGCGACAGTGCCGACGTCGATCGACGTCGAAGTCTTACTGTACGGGCTCTGGTTGCCTTTGGCCCAAGCAGGGCTGGCGTCGCCGATCCCGGCGCTTGGGGCGGCCTTGATCGTAGCTGGCCACCTAGTGCGCGAAGCCTCCGGAACTACGCTGGCCGCCCGAGGGTCCGGTAGGCCGTGAAGGTCGCCTTCTGGAGTAGTGGCGCTCTCGACCGACCTGCCGGAGGTGCGGAGGTCATGGCAGTAGATCTTGCAGCAGCCCTGCGCGCGCGTGGCCACGTGGTTGACGAGCTCCGTCTAGCGCCCCCACCCCTGGCTGAGGCGAGATCCCTCGCCCTTCGCGTGGTCAAGCACACAATGCGGGCAGTCCTCAAAGGGCAGGTTCACCACTCGCCTGGTGGGGTTGACGCGAACCACATTCACTCTATAGCTGCGGCTCTCGGGGGGCGCTGCTTGATATCGCACGCACGGGGCCCACACTCTGGACTGTACACGATTTCGCAGCCGTGTGTCCCCGGTCTACGCTCCTCCGCGCAAGCGGCAATTTCTGTAGTAGCTCACCCCTGATCTGCCGCGCGTGGTCCCGGCTGTTCCGACGTTTCATCCCTCTCCTCAGGGGTGTCGTTTGGCCCTCTCTGTTCATTCGGAACGAGTATGCACGACGTCTCGAACGGCTCCCCGCGATCGAAGAAGTGATACCCAATGCGCCTCCTGCAGATATCGTGGGCGAGAGTACCCTGGACGCTTGGCGCCCGACCGATCGAGTGCGCGTGGCGATGGTAGGGCAATTGGCATCTCACAAGGGCACCCTTGTAGCGTTGGAGGCGGCAGAACATTGCCGGGCTGCTGGGTGGGAGGGTCAGTTGGAATTTGCCGGGCGCGGGCCTCTAGAGCCAGTTGTGCAGAGTGCTGTCACCCGTCTTCCGAGGCTCGTGCACGCGCACGGACAGTTGAGCCGGGCGGGCGTTCGGGACCTTTTGACAGCCGTAGATGCAGTCATCTTGCCTTCCGTTTGGCCAGAGAACGCTCCGATGATTCTCCAAGAGGCGGCGGCGCTCGGTTGCTCCGTAGTCGCCTCCGACGTTGGCGGTGTTCGAGAAGCCCTTGCCCTCCTCCCCATAGGGAGCTCGTCATTGGTGCCATCCGGCGACTCCAGAGCGTTGGCACACACTGTCCTATCGCTCCACCGCAAGACCCCTAGCGCGATTCGAGTGGGCCTAGCCTGGGCGCAGCAGCGCCGGCGAGACTATTTGACTCAATACGAACGGATCTACCAGAGGGTGCTTGGGTGGAGTTAGTAGGTATCACGCGGTCGCTGCGGCGCCCGACCGCTATGGTCACTGTTGGTGCCCTCCTCGCGTCCGGGTGGGACTTCTCGTTGCCGTTGGGCGCTGGCCTCAGTCTGCGTCTCGTGGACGTGCTTGCAGCAGCCGCGGCGGCCTCGGTGATCATTGCCGCCACTGCCGGCTGGCTGCCGCGTCTCGAACCAATCGGGGCCCTATTTCTTGGGTTGCTGGCCGTACTCGGGTTCCTTGCAGCAGTCGGCCAATTGACGGGTGGACTTCCGGTCAGAGACGCTACGTTCGGCATTCGGACTACGTATTTGACAGTGTTCGCGTTGGCTGCTACCCTGGGATTCGAAGAAGGGCAAGCTAAGCCGCGCCCCCTGCTCAATTTCCTGGCTCTCGGAGCAATCCTCCAAGCGACCCTGGTCCTTGGGCAGTACGCACTCTTCCTCGCGTTTGGTCCCAGAGGAGCCTTAGCCGTAGATCTCGGCGTGAAGATGGCTCACCTGCGAGACGCCGATGATCCGCTGTGGTGGGTCGGTGAGGTCGTCCGGCCCACAGGCAGTTTCAGTCATCCGAATGCTGCCGGAGCCTTTCTCGCTGTCGGCTTTCTTGCGTCATTGGCATGGGCGTTGCCCACCCCAGAGCGTCGTGGCCGGTTCACGCGGGCAATCCCGCCGGTCCTTCTTGCAACAGCGGCAGTGGTCACTGGCTCCCGCGGCGCACTGATTGTCCTAGGTCTACCCTCTCTCTTCCTCGTCACGTCTGCCAAGGTGCGACCTTCCGTCCGTGCCCTTCTAGTCATGGGCACGTCAGTTCTCATGGCCATTGCCCTGCTCGCCAACGCGCCCGGAGCTCCTGCTCTGGAGCAACCGTTCGCCGGCAATCCGTGGCAGGGCGGACCGGGCGCAAAAACACTGTCCAGATTCGGATCGATACTGCAGTTGAGTCAGTTGCAAACGGCGCGCGGGAGAGTGGCAACGTGGCGCGATGGCACGAGTTTGATTGGGGACTACCCACAGGGAGCAGGCCTTACACATGTCCTCGCTGGCCTTCGGAGCGCCAGCGGCGTTGGGGCGGCCCACAACAGCTACCTACTCGTCGCCGCAGCGCTAGGGGTACCGATGGGGGCAGTTTTCCTTGCGCTCTGCGGGTTCGCTGCCCACCGTTGTCACGCTCGCGCGCGAGATGCCCAAAGCGATTCGACCGAGTGGCGCATCGCTACGGCGGTTATCGCCGGATTCCTAATCAGCCTGCTACTGGAAGATCGGGTTCAGGACATGACATCCCTGGTGGGGCCAGGCGTGCTCTTCGGTCTTGCTCTTCTTCGGCCAGCGGACCACGGAGTAAGGCCGTGAGGGTAGTGGTTAGCGCTCTCCAGGCCGGTGGGACTGGTGCCGGAGTCTCTCGATACCAGGCCCAGGTTGCAGCAGCCATCCGACGCCTCCGGCCCCAAGGGGTAAGGCTTCTACTTCCTAACGACTTTCCTACCCTTCCCGACGGCGGGTCTGCCCTGACCGAATCAGGCTGGCTAACGCACATATCCGTTCCGCGCACGTCATATTCGCGGGTTCTCACCGAGCTGCGAGTTTGGAACAGACTCGCATCCACAGACAGCGCTCTTCTTTCGCTTGATCTCGCAACGGGTGGGCGCTGGGGCAAAGTCATCGCAGTAGTGCATGATCTGTCGTTTGAGGCAAATCCCTCGTGGTACACAGGTGGCCAGCGATGGTGGAAGCGCAATCGGGTTCGCGCGCTCGTGCGTCACGCAAACGCAGTGGCATGTGTCTCCGAGTTCGTAGCAGGAGATTTACTCAACCGGCACCCGCAACTGACGGGAAGGGTCATAACAGTCCGCTCGGTTATTCCGCGCCTGCCTCCTCCAACAGAGTCGCAGCTTGCCGAAGTCCGTCGGGCAATGGGGCGACATCAATGGAACCTGCTTCTCGTCGGAACGCTCACACCCCAGAAATTTCCTGAACAATTCTTTGACGCCCTACAGCACCTAAGTAGCGCGGGACAGGACGTCCACGGTTGGGTGATCGGCAGACGAGGTTGGCGGGCGGGAGCAATCATCAAGCGCTTGCGCCAGGAGATGGCGGCAGGGCGGGCAAGCTGGATGGAGAGCGTACCGGACACTGAGCTCGAGGCCCGGTACCGCTGTGCGGACTTGGTGGTGCATTGTTCGCTGTACGAGGGGTTCGGCTTCGTCCCGGGCGAGGCGTGCTTCACAGGAGCCCGCGTGCTTTGCCGTCGCTTGCCATCGGTTGTGGAATACCTTGGTAGTGCGGTGGAATACTTCGACACTAGGTCCGGCGTTGACTTGGGTGAGGAGATCCGATCGTTGCTTCAGAATAGCTCGCTGCCTGCCTCCTATATACGCCCCGACCTGAATCGCTCGTGGCTGGACGTGGCCACCGACCTTCTTCAGATCGCCAGCAAGTGACCGTGGCGAGCGGCGCTCGAGAGGACAGATGTTAAGAAGAGACTTCGTTGAGACGATTACTGCAGCGGCGCTCGCCCACCGATCCGCACAAATGCGGCCCGCTGTTGCCACTCTACCATCTTTGGGGCTCTGCGTGCATCTAGAGGAAATCGACGAATGGGCTGCATCAACTCTCGGAAACCTTCCGGGGCTCGCGATTCGAGGTGACATTTTCTGGTCGCACTCAGAGGTTACGCGATCGCACTATGCATTCGACGAGACAGAAGGAGTGATACGGCTCTTATCACCCTTCCATTTCTCCATACTCGCCATCCTGGACTACGGCAACCCACTTTACTCGAGGGGAAACGCACCAGTGGACAGCGCAGCTCGCCGCGCGTTTGCCGACTTTGCAGCGGCAGCCGTCAGTCGCTTTCGGGCGTCGGTCGGATGGTGGCAGATATACAATGAACCAAATTTGCCACAGATGTGGCGAGGCCCGAAACCGGATCCCACTGCGTACGCTGAACTGTACGACAGCGCGTACATCTCGATAAAACGCGCTGCTCCCGAAACAAAGGTGATTCCCGCGGGAATGGGCGGCGCTGATTGGCGATTCTGGGCTCAAGCGTCGGAGAGAGCGAGAACGGGTCCGTGGCCGGTGTGCGCGCTTCACGCTTATCGACGGACGGATCCCGAGACCATCATCGGTGACGTGCAGCAAGCCGCGGGGTCCATGACCCCGGCACCGCGCGTCTGGATCACCGAGTGGGGCTACAGTCGTCTGTGGCGACCGGACCTGACTGAGGAGTCCGTTAGCGCCCTGCTACACCGCTCATACTGGGGGGCAGCAGTCGCCGGTGCCGAAGCTGTCTTTTGGTATCACTTCGGCACTAAGAATCCGCAGGTACCAGCTACGGGCCTTGGATTCGAGCTCGTCGATCCGGAAAAGCATCGGACGAGAAGAGCGTGGGATGCCTTCGTGGATCTCTATCGCAGATCGAAGTCCGCCACTCGGATCGTCGGTCGCGTCGACGGCGATCAGTGGACTCGCTTGACGATCGACAACTCTGGCACAGGGGAACACTTTTTCGTAACATTGGCCCGCCAAAGCGCTAAGATAACCGATATACCACGGGAGAGTATCCTCATTCGATGGGGCGATCTCCAAAGTGGCGACGCTGACGTCATGGTGCCATCTACCTCTGGGGGGGCAGTCATTTATCATCGGGCGTGACTCATCGCACGATCGGAGATCCATGGAAGCAAGACTCGGAAGTAGGAATAGTGGGCCCACACTCCTGGAGATCCTTTGGCGGTGGCGTGGCCTCATACTCTTTTCCGGTGCCGTCGGACTGAGTGTTGGTGTAGCACACTCGCTCCTTCGGCAGACCGAGTTTAGTTCCGAGGCTCAACTTGGCCTGCCGCCATCAAGCGTGGGTCTGGGCTCTGCTCAGCGCCTTGCGTCCCTTGTTGGGGCTACTGGACTGTCGTTGTCCCAGACGTCGTTCACGCCAGATCTGCTGGCGGCAGTCTTGGTCTCGCCCGAAGTGCTCGATGCAACCCTGCAGGACTCACTGTCACCTGAAGTCACGTCTGAGTACGGGGGGAAAGCGTACGGTTCCCTGCTTGCCAGCAGCGCGGAAACGACATCAGAGATGCTCGAGACGGGACGTCGCAAGCTTACCAACAGATTGAGCGTCAATATAAGCGCTGCCGCACAAACTCTGAATCTCGCTGCAGAGGAGCGGTCACCAGAGCTCGCTCGCTGGCTATGTTCACGACTTGTCTGGCACCTGGACAAGGCATTACGCCGCGCGAGAATCACAGATGCTAAAGGGCGTTTCGAGTACCTGGCATCACAGGTTTCCCACTATGAGACAGACCTCCACGGAGCAGAAGAGGCTCTGATGCAGTTCACATTGCGGAATCGGTCCGTAGATGCCTCCCCTGCTCTTCAGCTCGAGCGCCTCCGACTTCAGCGTTCGGTTGACATTGCGCAAGCCAGTTACCTGACGATGCTAACACAGAGAGACCTCGCGGCGGCAGAAACCAGCGAGTCCGCTCCCCAGCTGGTTGTCTACTCTCAGCCAACGTTGCCTTATCGCCCAAGCCAAATAGGATGGCCATTCTTGACCATTGCCTGGGGAATTGTGATGGCCGGGGGAGCGTGGGCTCTGGCGGTACTGTTGACAGCGTATGATCAACGGCTCGGGGGTCTGTATCGCCTCGCTGCCGCCGTCAACCAGCGACTCGCCCCGACCAAGCAATCCGCATTCCCCACCGAGCCACCGCAATACCGGCACGCGAGCTCTGGTTGAACCGCCTCCAAAGCCCCCGCCTCCGAGGTTCAGCCACCGCCGGAGCCATTTCTGACTCACCAGCGCCCGGGCCCATGCGGATAGCCCTGTTGTCCGCGTTCTTGTTCGATCGCTCTGTTGGCGGAATTGAGAATCATGTGCGTTTCATGGTAAAGGAGCTTCAGACAAGAGGACACGACATCATCGTGTTCCGCCCTCTCTTTGGTTCATCCGCGCGCGATTCCGAAGCCATCGTGGATGGCGTCCGCGTGAAGACCATCCAACTTTCCGCTCCCTGGTTCAACCCACGTCGACTGGGTGGCGGAAGCCTTCTAGGCCTGGCATCGGCATTTCTGGGCAAGCTGATCTTCTCCCTTGCCAGGACGCGGGTAGTGCACGCAGTCCGGAGCTGGCATCCGGACATCGTCTGGCAGCATGATTTCTCCTCGAATTGGCTCGCGACACGTCGTTTGAGCCATTTCTTCCCGGTCGTGCTCACCAACCATACAGGAGAGTATCTCGTTCTTTCTCGCCTTCCTTGGGGAAAGCGCCTGGTCTCACTACTGCTGCGGCATTACGCGGCGATCATCGGACCGTCCGTGGAGCTCACGCCTCCATTACCCGACCGTGCAGTGACAATTCCCAACGGAGTTGATGCCGAGGTGTTCTCTCCCATTGAGCAGACTGCTCGCCGATTGCTTCGCAAGACAGCCCTACACGTAGACCACGAGTTCGTCGTACTCTGCCCCCGCCGATGGGCGCCGACCAAAGGGATTATTTTTCTTGCCAGAGCGATCAGGGAACTGGATAGGCAGTATGGTTCGGATCTCCAAATGGTGTTCGCCTTTGCGGGAGACAGGCACGAGGATTATCCGCGGTACGCGGACGAGGTCGACGGAATCCTACAAGGTCTACGGGTGCGAGTCGAGCGTCTTGGTAACGTCGATGTCTACAGGTTGCGCGACTACTATCGAGCCGCTGACTTGGTTGTAATTCCATCTCTGATGGAAGCCGTCAGCCTCGCCGCGTTAGAGGCAATGGCATGCGGCACTGCAGTACTAGCTACTTCGGTGGGCGGAATGACCGACCTCGTGAGCCCGGGCGCAACGGGCTATCTCGTGGACGCAGCCGACGCCAACGCACTTCGTGAGGCGATACTCCGGGCACGAGATGACCCACAAAGAAGCGCCATTGCCTTGCGCGCGCTTGATCTTGTTCGGCGGAACTACGGCTGGCGAAGGATCGCCGAGGCGACGGAACGGGTGTTGGTCGGCGCGCTTGCTGGTAGGCGCCCCGACGACCCGAGCCCTAGGACCTCAGCGACGGACTGACCGGACTTGAAACGGATCCTGCTAGCGCTAGGCACTCGGCCGGAAGCGACCAAGATGGCGCCTGTTTTTCATGCACTGCTCCGTCATGGTAGCCTTGAACCGCTGGTACTGCTCACTGGCCAACATCGCGAGCAACTCGACCAAGCATTAAAGGCGTTTGACATCCAACCGCACGCCAATCTTCAGGTCATGAAAGAGCGGCAAGAGTTGCCCGAGCTGGCCGCCCGTATCATGCCAAAGGCGGCGAGACAGATCAAACGCTTTAGACCAGACTATGTGCTTGTGCACGGCGACACGCTTACAACTTTCATAATGGCGTGGGTATCGTTCCTGGAGCGTATGCCTGTCGCACACGTGGAAGCCGGCCTACGTAGTCACCGCCCATACGAACCGTTTCCCGAGGAATCCAATCGCCGTCTCACCGATGCACTGACAGACTTGGATCTGGCGCCGACGCCTCTTGCGAAACAGAACCTCATCGCAGAGGGGAAGGCAGCTGATAAGATCGTTGTGACGGGACAAACGGGCGTCGACGCCATTTACGAGGCCGTACAGCGAGGAGTTCTCCCCTCGGACCTCCCACCTGGGCCGTATGTGACTGTGACAATGCATCGACGCGAGAATTGGCCTATCCTCGCACAACTGGCTCAGACCCTTGCCAATCTGGCACGTCGTCATCCGCAGTATACGTTCGTGTACCCAGTGCATCTGAACCCCGTTGTCCGGGCAGCCGTCACCCCAGTATTGGGACACGTGCCGAATTTCAAGCTGGTTGACCCTCTCGAGTACACGGCGATGGCAGTCCTGCTCCAGCGAAGCGCGATGATCATAACGGACTCAGGCGGACTCCAAGAAGAAGGTGTTGCCCTCGGGGTGCCGGTGGCGGTGCTTCGAAACGTCACTGAGCGACCGGAAGGCGTGGATGCTGGCGGGATTCTCTTGGCAGGCACAGATCCACTAGAAGCTGGCAGGATGATTGACAAGGTCCTATCCAGCCCTGAGTCACTAGCTCGGATGCGCAACGCACCAAACCCATATGGCGACGGCAGGGCAAGCGACCGGGTCGCGCTAGCCGTCGCATGGCGGCTAGGACTAGGCCAGAGGCCGGCGGACTGGAAACCCCCAGAAACCTGCAGCCCCCAACCTCCGATTTCTCAGATCCGTGGTTGAGCTTCTACGTTGATAGGACTCGCTCTTCACCCCGACTCGGTCCCGCACCGTCTGTTTCGGACGTTGCCGATAGCCCTTGTGCTAGCGTGCCTTTCTCCAAACGAGACCCCACTCCGGAGCCCGCCGCCCCCATTCAAGACAGACGGACCATCCATCGATGCCCTGTGTTCGCTGTCCGACTCGTTATTGATGAGGCCCATCTGGATATGGCTTCCGGTGGTCGACTCCAGTGCCATCGCCAGCCTAGTCATTCGCACCGCCCCGGCCCAACCCATTGACTCCTGCGACTACGTATTGGCGGGGTTTGCGTCTTCGAAACCAATCCCTCGGTTGCTCGACCTGCAAGTCTTAGGAGAGAGCACAGCTATCCGTCTCTCTGGCACGACACCTGGTCTAACATCATTTAGTCTTGGCTTAAGCGGTCGATTGATGACTCGGACACGCATCCTGATGGCATCAAGACAGTTCGCTGAAGCGTCGGTGGGTCATCACGGAGCCGGTTTTCTGTGGCCTGAGAACACTCTTGTGTCCCTGCGCGCAGCCATGGCCGCGACACTCCAGGCAACTGAGGTAGACGTGCGGCTGACAAGGGACACCGTTCCGGTTCTCATTCACGATCCCACGGTCAATCGTACCACCACCGGCCAGGGCTCGGTAGAGTCGTTAAGCCTTGCACAGATCCAAATGCTTGACGCGGGGGTGAAGTTCGACCCGCTTTTCATCGGGACGCGCGTTCCAACGTTGGAAGAGGCTCTCCGGCTCACTGCCGCGAGTGGCCACCACCTCTACCTAGACGTCAAACCCCAAACGTTGCTGAGTCCCGGGGAGGAGGCCCTACTCCTGGTCGACCTCATAATCAAGACAAATTCGGTCTCCAATGCTACAATCCTCTGCAACAGCACCGCATTTCTTACGAGCGCCCGCGCGGCTTCATCCGTCGTCGCGCTAGGCCTCGTTACAGGAGCCTACCGAGGTTGGCAGAGGCCATTTGTCAAGAGCATTCATGGTAGCACGGTCCTATTCCTGTTCCCGGATTCACTTCTGGCACCAGCTTATCGGGAAGGACTGGATTCGTTGACACGATCCGGAATTCGGGTCCTGGTTGGGACGCTCAACGACCCAGTACTTGCGGATTCCATTCTGAACGTCATGCCCCTCAACCTCGTCCTGACCGACTTTGCACCGTTGGCTTTCAGGATGGGAAGGCCTCGAACCGCAGATTCCCTTCCCTAGACTCTACTTGGCGCCCCTGGGAGAGGTGGCGTGCGCGAACATTGCTTCTGCTGCAGCAGCGTCCTCAGGAAAATCGATCTCACGCCACCTCAAGCCAGTAACATCTACCCAACGCACGGTATCGGGGTACATCCGGATGATCTCCTCGACTGCGGCTTCGAAGAATAAGCGGGGACCATTTTCGGTAAGAAGGAGCCGTTCCGCAACAGCTCTGAGATCGCTCAGGATGGTTTGTCGCACCAAGAGGACCCCAGTGAATTCGCCGAAAGCCGTCGCCGGGGGAAGGTCCTTGCTAACGCGCGTCACCCGATCGCCGTCCACCAGCACCTTCATCTCTTCTTCTCCGCACCCATGCCGATCGACGGTCACCACGATGTCACCGGTTGACTTCTCTAGCAATCGCTCCAAGAGAGCAGGCTCGAAGATTGTGTCGCCGTGCAGAAACACATGGTCTGCATATATGATCGCACTCCCAAGAGTCCAGGAAGTCAGGACATTGGTCTCGCGGTACCTTGAGTTCCGCACGACCTTTATGCTGGTACCTCTCAATGCCGCTTGAATCTCATCGGCACCGTACCCCGCCACAACAGTCACATCGTTGATACCGGCGCTCCGCAGGGCGGTAAGCTGCCAGCGAATAATTGACTGACCAGCGATCTCCAATAGGCATTTCGGTTGTCCTCTGCTGACGCTTCGTAGCCGAGAGCCCATGCCGGCAGCCAAGATTAGTGCTTGCATGATCTAGGGGCCCAACGATTCCTCAAAGAGGCGATGGATGTCCGCCTTGGTAGGCTGCACCGGATCCAGATCGATGCGTCCGTCAACGGCGGCAGAGAGCCGACCAATGTCGCTCCTTTCAATACCCAGATCCCGAAGTGTCACGCGGAGGCCAATGCGCGCCAACAGGCACTCAAACAAGTCTCCCAGCGTGCTGGCTTTCGACACGTCCATCCCCGCCTGCCTCAGCGACGCCCTTACTTGCTCATCGACGGTCGCCGCGCGATCGCCTGCGCGGGCAGCCACCACCCGCAACCAAGCCGGGTAAAGGGCTGCTAGACCAAGTTGATGGCTGGTATCCGTCAGCCAGCCGATTGCATACTGCATGCGATGCGGTAGGCAGGTACTGGCGTGTGCAAGGTTGTAGCCAATCAACCAGCTGTACAGCGCGAGCTGAGTCCTTGCTTGACGATCCGAGCCATCCTCCACTGCGCGTACGAGAGCGGAAGGGACCACCCTCAGAGCAGCCAACGCCAGGATATCCGTGACGGGATTCGCTGCGCGACTGAGGTAGGTCTCGACAGCGTGGGCCATAACGTCGAATCCTGTTTCCGCCGTCCGGCGAGAAGGAAGCGACAGGGTGAGCTCAGGGTCTATTATCGCCTCGTCCGGAATGAGCGTCCGCCCTCGCGCGGCGAGCTTGCGACCATCCTTCTCATCGGTTATGATCGCGCCTTGGCTCACTTCAGCCCCCGTCCCGGCTGTCGTCGGAACTACCAGCAGATAGCAAGCGGAGCGTGCCGGGCCTCGCACGATTTCATCGAGACCTAATAGGGCCTCCCGGGTAGACGTCCCGTAGCAATAAGCCACGCGGAGGAGCTTGGCGGCGTCTATCACACTACCACCTCCGACCGCGAGGACCCCATCTATTTCCTCGAATCGCGCTCGGTCGAGCAGAACCTGGACCTCGCCGCAACGCGGGTTCGCGCTAACCGATCCCAACATTGCCAGAGAAATCCCGGCAGTCCGGCACCCTTCCAGCACCCGGTCGATTCCCGTCAGCTGTAAGATGTTTGGTCTGGAAACCATTCCCCAACGCCGACCTGGAAGCAGGGATAATAGCTCGCAGCTCCGGCCAGCTCCGAAATGAACGGTAGTCGGCGCTCGAAAGTCGAATCCGTCCGTCACAGATTCTCCAGTCGCTCCAGACCTCTCAGTCCGTGTTTCTCGAACAGATCGTGCCGTTCGGCGAATAGGGCTCGGGAACGCTCGTACAACCGCAGGTATAGGCCTAGCCAGTCTTGGTATACCTGATGGCGCTCTCGATTGGGGAGAATCACCTCCCGCACGGAAACCAATCCAGAAGCATCGACCAGGTTCCGAAATAGTCCGACTCCCGTCCCCGCGATCAGGAATGCGCCGAGACTCGCTGTCTCGAACTCCTCAAGCACCTCTGTTGGTAACCCTGTCACGTCCGCTTTGATCAACCCCATCAAACGCAAGCGCGCCAGACCTCCAGAAACACGCAGTCGCTCTGGGCGAATGTGGTGCTCCCGAACCGTCTGGAGGATGTGCTCAAGGCTAAAGGCCGCCGATTCGAGGACAGCCCGCGCGAAGTCTCCTCGCCGGTGTTGTCGCTCAAGCCCAAACAATACTCCCCGCGCATCCGGATCCCAGATCGGGCACCGCTCGCCGAGCAAGTAAGGGAGAAAAACAATGCCGCGAGCGCACGGCCCACTCTGCTCGGCCTCACTCTCCATAAGCTCGTATGGTCGGTCGTCATGTCCATAGAAGCTCTGTTTCAACCACTCGATTAGACCACCGCCAAGATTATTTGACCCGCCGATGACGTGATAGCCGCTCCCGGGAAGTGTCTGGCTAAAAATCCTCCGTTCCTTTGCTTCCAAGGGGCGCTTACTGAGCACCCGCACAGACGTCACGGTTCCCGATACGTCTGCAACATCCCCCTCTCGGCACACGCCAGATCCCCAGAACGCGCACAGGGCGTCATACGTCGAAAGAATGACAGGGGTCTGCGAACTGAGGCCCAGTACGCTGGCGGCTTCACGCGTCAGCGAACCTATACGTTCGCCAAGCGCGGCCACCGGGGCGAGCTTTTCCGCCGTCAGACCGGCCTCGTCCAACAACGCAGTTGGGTAACACTCATGGGTCGCGTCATAGAAAAACTTCTCGGCGTTCAGTGGGTCCGTAACAGCGACACCCGTGAGCCGTAGGTTGAGCAAGTCTCCCGGCGCCATGAGCCAACGAGCCTCATGACACACCTGTGGCTCGTGACGCAACAGCCAGATGGCCTTGGGCATCATGAAGTACGCGTCAGCGACAAAACTGCTATTGATCACGGTCGCCGATGCGAAGGAAGGGAGCTTAGCTAGCGACTGCGCTTCAGCGACAGCACGGCGATCGCCGACCATGATAGCCCGACGCAACGCTACCCCGGTTCCACTCACTGGGACGAGACAAGCAGCCGAGGTCGTGACTGTAATGAAGGACACCTCGCGTCGCTCAAGGGTCTCGAGCACTTCGCGCACCGTCACGACGGTCTTGTCCCACCATTCCTCCGGATCCTGCTCCATCCAACTGTCACGCAGAAACGTCTGCACAGGACGCGACGCAACAGCAACCTTCTGCGCCCGTTCGTCGAACAGAATCGCGCGAACACTCTTTAGCCCCAGATTTATGACCAACCCGCGCACTCTTACTCCCTCGCGCCGCAGAATAGATGAAGTTTCGCTAGGGCCATATCAGCCACGGCCGCTCGAGCTTGCATCAAGACGGAAAGAGGCTCTCGAACCTCTCCGGCCGATGTGCCAGGAGGATTCGCAAATGCGTTCCCCCAAACAGCCTTCAGTTCCGTTGAGAAGTTGATCTTGGCCACACCGGCGGATGCTAGTCGCACGAGAGTTCCGCGATCCAATCCTGTGCCTCCGTGAACCACGATTCCGGCACGCAGGTCCGGTGCGACGGCCTCAAGCCACTCGAAGCGGATCGTCGGAGGTGCGAGGTACATGCCGTGCGCGGTCCCGATGTCGGTTCCCACGAGATCCACACCGGTACGCGCTACGTATTCTACACACTGATCGGCAGGTGTGGGCTCGCGCTGCTCCGTCGGCAACACGTCGTCCTCTGCCCCGGGAATGCTCCCGATCTCTCCTTCGACGACGAGTCCTCTGTCGTGGCCCCGGCGGGCCCAAATAGAAGTGATCTCCACATTTCGCGCAAAAGGATGATTCGAGGCGTCTACCATAAACCCGTCGAAGCGCGCTTCGAGCACTTGCTCGAACAGAGACTCGTCTCTGCAGTGATCCATATGAAGGAAGCAGACAGCTCCGGTTTGCCGAAGCACCTCGTCTGCGATAGTGCGAAGCATCCGGGCGCCGTACCAACTCACCATTCGCGCTGATACTTGTGCGATTACCGGACAGGACGCACGCGCCGCGGCGTCGCCTATGCCAAGGAGTGAACTCAGATCGACAAAATTGAAAGCTAGAAGCGGACGACGACTCGCCCTAGCGGCTACGATTGCCCTTTGGAAGGCGCTCAAGTCAAGTACTTGGGCTCGCCGCAGTTCTTAGAAGGCGCCCTTCATCCGCAAGACCACCGGAATGGTCGCCGCCAGCAGGCGCATGTCCGCCCATACCGACCAGTTCCGGATGTAACTCCTCTCGAGGCCCAAGACTTCCTCAAACGACGTGACGCCGTTCCGCCCGGCGACCTGCCATGGTCCTGTGATGCCCGGTTTCACGTCGAACCGCGCGTAGTGGTGCTCTTCGTACAGCGCCACTTCTGACGGCAGCGGCGGCCGCGGACCCACCAGGGACATCTCTCCGCGC
>WNGO01000847.1_pt1 | contig 19108 bp, 16 predicted proteins | sample 5400511 | NCBI WGS metagenome assembly WNGO01 (sample SAMN13153380, study PRJNA577476) | soil metagenome | isolation source: 20 cm soil or saprolite under Garry oak tree replicate 2 | place: USA:California | collected 2016-06-15 | reverse complement strand
ACAATGAGTCGTCGCTTTCCCTTGCTACGAGGTCTTCATGCTCGCACTGGCGCTCTCCTTGCTGCAGGCCGTGGACGACTCCGACGCCGCCGAACCGTTCGGCACGTTCATGGCGGCGGTGCCGCATTGGGGATTCATCGTCATCCACAGTACACTGATCCTGGTGGCCGTGGGGCTCTCGCGCCGCGTGCGCGCGACCGGCAATGCCCAGGCCGCGAACGGCTTCTTGTTATTTGTGTTGGCCGAGCTGTCCTACATCACGTATCACGCGCACCTGACCCACTTTCTCTTCGCCCACACGCTGTCGGAAGTGCTCGACATCCTGACGCTGGTGGTGATCGGGACGAGTCTGCGGCGGTCGGGCGCGACGGCGACCTAGCGCACCAGCAGTTGCCGCACGTTCGCGGGGTTGAATTCGACGATCTCAGGCGCGGCCACGCCCGCTTTCACATAGGGATCTTCCGCCAGCACGCGCTCCAGCGCAGCGCGGTCGGGAGCCGCCGCGACCAGCACGCCGCCGCTGGGCGGATTGCGCCGCGCCCACGCCCGGAAGATGCCCCGCTCCGCCCACTCTGTGACGTGACGGATGTGCTCGGCGCGGACGCGGTCGACCGCCTCGAGCGGCTGGCGGTAATTCATCAGGACGACGAAGAGCATGGCTTCCTCAAATCCGGGGCACGCCTGCACCGGCAAAGGTGGGTAGCGGACGTAGCGCGCATCGTCCTCGGCCCGGGAGCAGCGGAAGAACACCGAGCCGCGGCGGTTGGCCGTGCTGCGCATCCAGCGACAGGTGAAACACAGTCCGACGTCCGTCATGTGCCCTCAATATCCCGGCGCACGGCGCTACGGCAAAGCCCGCTATGGCGCCGCGCCCCGGCCGTTCCCCATCTTGAGGGTGTGACCGGTCCCGTGGACGATGAGATTCCCCCAGCGCTCCGGGCCGAATACCTCGCCGGCGCCAGCGACCAGCTGCAGCTCCTCGCGCAGCTCGGCGCGCGCCTCGAGAAGGATTCCAGTGACGCCGAAGCGCTGCAGGAATTCCGCCGCGAGGTGCATAAGATTCGCGGTGCCGCCGGGTCGTTCGGGTTCCCCCAGGGCTCCCGCGTCGCCGCCGCGATGGAGGAGACCGCCAAGGAGTGGGTCGCGAACCCGGCCGATCGCTCCGACGACCGCGTCACCATCGTCCGTTGGTTCGTCACACGCATCGCCGGCGTCCTGGGACTGGAGCCCGGTGACCATCCGGCGGCGGTCGCGGCTCCGGCACCCGCGCCGCCTCCGCCGACGGGCGACGTCCCCGAAGTCATCATCGTCGAGGACGATACGGCGCTGGCCGAGCTGCTCGAGTTCGGCCTGCGGGCCCGCGGGTACCGCTTCACCGTGCTGCGCAACGGCCGCGAGGCGCTGCAGCACCTGCGCACGCTCGACCTCCACGGCGCCCAGCCGCTGCTGCTGCTCGACGTGGATCTCCCCGGGCTCGACGGCTACAGTGTGTTCGACGCGCTGCAGAAGGAGCGGCCCGACGCGTACAAGGTGGTCTTCACGACGGTGCACGGCACCGAAGACGAGCAACTGCGCGGCCTGGAAGCGGGCGCACTGGACTACCTCGTGAAGCCGATCAGCCTCCGCGTGGCCCTCGAGAAGATCCGCCGCTGGGTGGGACGGTGACGAGCCGCCAGTTCCTGCTGGTGGTCGCCGCGGCCCAGGGCCTGCTGCTGGCGGCACTGTTGATGCTGATCGTCCTCAACCGCTGGTTCCGCGTGCGGCGCCGCGCGGCGCTGAGCCCGCGCCGGGCGGCCATCGAAGCGACGCTGCAGCGCTGGCAGCTGGGCGAGCCGGTGTTGCCCGACGTCGTACACGGTCTCGGCGCCCTGCCGGCTCCCGTCGCCATCGATGTGTTGATCGCCTGGGCGTCGCGCGTCAGCGGTGAGCGCTGGAGCGGGCTGGCCGAAGCGCTGCGCGGCGAGCTGTGGACCAAGCTGCTGCGCGCCGACTCCCGGTCGGTGCGATGGTGGAAGCGGCTCGAGTGCGCCCGGTTCCTGTCGGTGGCCGCCACGCCGCGCGACGTGATTCGCGTCCGCCGCCTGCTGCTCGATCCGCATCCGGCGGTACACATCGCCGCCGTGGCGACGCTCGAGCGCCTGCAGAGTGCCACGCTCACCGCCGCCGCGCTGGAGAAGCTGCCGCAGCTCACGCCCACCGTGCACGCCTACTACGCCAACATGCTGCGGCGTTCGCGAGCGGGCGTGGTGGACCTGCTGCGCAAGCAGCTGCGCTCGCGCCAGGAAACCGGTCTGGCGCGCTACGCCGAATTCGCCGCACGCCTGGAAGACCCGAGTCTGCGGGAGCCACTCACCGCGCTGGGCACGCACCCCGAGGGGGACGTGCGCGTGCAGGTGGCGCGCGGCTTGGGCGGCTTCCCGCATGCGGAGTCCGTGGCGGCGTTGCGCCGCTTGATCAGTGATGGGGAATGGGAAGTCCGGGCGCAGGCCGCGCGGTCGCTGGGGCGCATCGCCGATCCTGCCACGTTGCCATTGCTCGTCGACGCCCTGCGCGACGGCGAATGGTGGGTGCGCATGCGCACCGCCCTGGCGCTCACGCGCTTCGGCCCGGCCGGCCGCGACGCCCTGCTCAAGGCCGAGGTCGGGCCGCTCGCCGCCGCGCGCGACATGGCGCGGCTGATCCTCGGTCTCGCGCCGCAGGCCCTGGCGGAGTTCGCCCGATGAATCACATCCTCGTGCAGAGCGACCGCATCATCCTCGTCTATTTCCTGGCGCTGAATTCGTTTTACGCGCTGTTGCTGGTGCTGGCGATCCCCGAAATCTGGGAGCAGACGCGGCTCGCCGAGGACGACGACTTCCAGCGCCTGATGCAGAGCGACGCGCTGCCGCCCGTGACGCTGCTCGTCCCGGCGTACAACGAGAGCGCCACCATCGAGCACAGCGTCACGGCGATGCTGACCCTCGAGTACCGCAGCTTCGAGATCGTGGTCGTGAACGACGGGTCGAAAGACGACACGATCGACCGCCTCCGCACGGCGTTCGACCTGTATGAAGTGCCGCAGACGTATCCCGACCGCATTCCCACTCAGCCGCTGCGGGCGGTGTATCGCTCGCGCACTCGCACCCGCCTCCTGGTCCTCGACAAGGAAAACGGCGGCAAGGCCGACGCCCTCAACGCCGCCATCAATGCCAGCCGCTGGCCGCTCGTGATTGCGGTCGACGCCGACACGCTGATCGAGCCCGACGCGTTGCTGCGCCTCACCCGGCCGTTCCTAATGGGACGCTCGGTGGCGGCCGTGGGGGGGACGATTCGCGTCGCCAACAACTGCGTCGTCAAGGACGGCCGCGTGATCGACGCCCGCGTGCCGCGGCGGTTCCTGCCGGGCATTCAGGTCGTCGAGTACCTGCGGGCGTTCCTGTTCGGACGGCTGGGCTGGAACCGGCTGGGCGGCAACATCCTCATCTCGGGCGCCTTCGGCTTGTTCCGGAAGGACCACCTGCTGGCCATCGGCGGCTACCAGGCGACCAGCGTGGTCGAAGATCTCGATCTCGTCATCCGCCTGCATCGCTACCTGCGGCAACAGAAGATCCGTTACGAGATGCCGTTCATTCCCGACCCCGTCGCGTGGACCGAGGTGCCCGAGACGGGCAGGATCCTCGGCGCCCAGCGCGAGCGCTGGCACCGCGGCCTCATCGCCGCCATGTGGACGCACCGCAGGATGATCTTGAACCCGCGCTACGGCGCCGTGGGCCTCCTCGCGATGCCGTTCTTCGTGTTCGGTGAAATGCTGGCGCCGGTGATCGAGGTGCTGGGGTACGTCCTCACCGTCCTGGGCGTCGCCGCGGGCGTGATGAACGTGTCTTTCGCGCTGCTGTTTCTGCTCGTGGCCTGGGGCTACGGCATGCTGCTCTCGATCTGGGCGGTGGTGCTCGAGGAAGTGAGCTTCCACCGCTACGGCCGCGTGAGCGACGTCGCGCGCCTCCTCGGGTATGCGGTGCTCGAGACCTTCGGCTACCGCCAGCGCACGGTGTGGTGGCGGTTGCGGGCGTTTTGGTCGGTGTGGAAGAAGAAGAAGAGTTGGGGAGCGATGACGCGAAAGGGCTTCGGGATGGACGCCACAACGCCCAGCGCTTAGCCTTCCCGCATGCGCTTCGACTTGAACGGCGAGCCCTGCGACACGAGCTTCGCTCCGCACAAGACGTTGCTCGAAGTGCTGCGGGAAGACCTGGGTCTCACCGGCACGAAACACGGCTGCGAGCTGGGCGAATGCGGCACGTGCACAGTCCTGGTGGATGGCCTGCCCGTGCTATCCTGCCTCGTGTTGGGCCTCGCGTGCGAAGGCCGGCGCGTGAAGACCGTCGAAGGCATGGCCGACGGCCCGCGCCTGCACCCGCTGCAGGAGGCCTTCGCCGAGGTCGGTGCGGCGCAGTGCGGCTACTGCACGCCCGCATTCCTGCTCGCGGCTGAAGCGTTGCTCTCATTGAATCCCGCGCCCGCCCGCGAGGAGATCAAACAAGCGCTCGCCGGCAACCTCTGCCGCTGCACCGGCTACATCAAGATTTACGAGGCCGTGGAGCTGGCGGCGGCACGGATGCGCGGTGCAGACGCGAAGCCGGCCACGGAAAGCCTGTATGGCCGCCCGTAAGAAGAAGACGCCGGCTGCGCATCGCGTCATCGGCAAGGCGCTCCGCAAGGTCGACGCCACCGCGAAGGTCACGGGCGCCACCAAGTTCGCCGACGACCTCGCCTTGCCGCGGATGCTCTTCTGCAAGCTGCTGCGCAGCCCGCACCCCCACGCCAAGATCACCGGCATCGACACGTCGCAAGCCCGCGCGCTGCCCGGCGTGAAGGCCCTGCTCACGGGCCAGGACCTGCCGATCGCGTTCGGAATCCTCCCCGTGAGCCAGGATGAGCATGCGCTGTGCCCCGACACCGTGCGCTTCGTGGGCGATCCCGTGGCCGCCGTCGCCGCCACCAGTGAAGAAACCGCGACGGCCGCGCTCGATCTCATCGCCGTCACGTACGACCAGCTGCCCGCCATCGCCTCGGCGCTGGATGCCGTGGCCAAGCCTGCGCCGCGCATCCACGACTACGGCCCCAGCGGCAATCTCCACAAGACCATCAATCTCGAATTCGGCGACGTGGAGGAGGGCTTCGCGGAAGCCGACTTGATTCGCGAAGACACGCTGTTCTTCGAGGGCAACACGCACCTGCCCATGGAGCAGCACGCGGCGCTCGCCCAGTACACGGCCGACGGCAAGCTCACGCTGTGGAGCTCCACGCAAACGCCGCACTACGTGCACCGCGCGCTCGCCAAAGTGCTGGAGATCGAGGCCGCAAAGATCCGGGTGATCGCCTGCCCCAACGGCGGGGGCTTCGGCGGCAAGAGCGATCCGTTCAGCCATGAGATCGTCGTGGCGAAGCTGGCCATGGTTACGGGCCGCCCGGTGAAATGCACGCTGACGCGGGAAGAAGTGTTCTACTGCCACCGCGGCCGCCACCCCACGCTGATGTGGGTGAAGACCGGTGTGAAAAAAGACGGCGCCATCACCGCGATGCACTTCAAGTCGCTCCTGGACGGCGGCGGCTACGGCTCCTACGGCGTGGCGAGCACCTATTACACGGGTGCGCTGCAGACCGTCACCTATCAGGTGCAGCGCTACAAGTTCCAGGGCGCGCGCGCCTTCACTAACAAACCGCCGTGCGGTCCCAAGCGCGGCCACGGCACGCCGCAGCCGCGCTTCGCCGTGGAAGTGCAGCTCGACAAGATCGCGGAACAGCTCAAGATCGATCCCGCCGAGCTGCGGCTCAAACATCTCGTGCCGCCCAATTCCGTCACCGCGAACTACCTGCGTGTCGGGTCGATGGGATTGGGCCCGTGCATCGAGAAGGTCGTCGCGGGGTCAGGATGGAAGCAGAAGTTCCGCAAGCTGCCCACGGGCCAGGGCGTGGGGCTCGCGTGCTCGAGCTACATCTCGGGCGCCGGGCTGCCGATCTACTGGAACAACATGCCACACTCGGGCGTGCAGCTGAAATGCGACCGCCAGGGCGGCGTGACGGTGTTCTGCGGCTCCACCGACATCGGCCAGGGGTCGGATTCGATCCTCGCCTACATCGTGGCCGAGGTGTTGGGCATCGATCCGTTCAACATCGCCGTCGTCACGGGCGACACCGATCTGACGCCGGTGGATCTGGGGAGTTACTCCAGTCGCGTGACCCTGATGAGCGGCAACGCGGCGCTGCAGGCGGCCGAGCGCGCGCGCGACATCCTGGCGCGCCACGCCGCGAAGAAGCTCGAGGTGACCGCGGAGCGCGTCGTGTTCGCCGAGGGGCGAGTGTTCGACGCCGCGGATCCGGCGCGCGGCCTGACGTTCGCCGAGGCGGTGCAGCTCGCGGAAGCGGTCGAGGGAACGATTGGCACGGTCGGCTCCTACACGCCGCCCAAGGGCCCGGGGCACTACCGCGGCGCGGGCGTGGGGCCGTCGCCGGCGTATTCTTACAGTGCGGCCGTGGCACAGGTCGAGGTGGACGTGGAGACGGGCATCGTGCGCGTGCCGACCATCTGGATCGCGCACGACGTGGGCCGCTCGATCAACGCCGCCAGCGTGATGGGCCAGGTCGAGGGCTCGGTCTACATGGGCCTGGGCGAGGCGCTGATGGAGGAGATGGCGTATCGCGAAGACTTGAAGGTGATGCACAAGATTCCCAGCCTGCTCGAGTACAAGAGCCCCACCACGCTCGAGATGTGCGACGTCGTCACGTATCTGATCGAAGACCCCGACCCCAACGGCCCGTTCGGCGCCAAGGAAGTGGGCCAGGGCCCGCTGCTGCCGGTGATGCCGGCCGTCGCCAACGCCGTGTACGACGCCGTGGGTGTGCGGGTGGACGAGATACCGGTCACGCCCGAGAAGGTCCTCAAGGCCCTGAAGCGCAAAGCCAAAGGTGAAGACCCGCGCTACGGCCCGACGAGCTTCCCGGACATCGATTGGCCCGAGCCGTCGCGCGTCCCGCCGCCGTGGGAAGGCGGCGATGGAAGAGAGGTCGAGGGCGGGCGCGGGCGGGCGAAGGCCGGCGCGGAGCGGCAGCACTGATGCTCCGCCTCCCTTCCTTTACTTATCTCCAGCCCAAGACGCTGGCCGAAGCCCTGCGGATGAAGCAGGACGCGGGCCCCCAGGGATCGTACGTCGCCGGTGGGACGGATCTCTATCCCAACATGAAGCGGCGGCACCAGGAGCCGAAAACGGTGATCTCGCTGATGGGGATTGTGGAGTTGAGGGCGACGGACGGCACGGCCGTCGGCACGGGAGTCACCCTGACGCAACTTTCCGCCCTGCCGTCATTCCGTCGCAGTTACGCCGCCGTCGCCACCGCCGCCGACCTCGTCTCCACGCCCCTGCTGCGCAACATGGGTACGCTGGGCGGCAATCTCTGCCTCGACACGCGCTGCAACTATTACAACCAGGGTTACGAGTGGCGGAAGGCGATCGACTTCTGCATGAAGAAGGACGGCGCGATCTGCTGGGTGGCGCCGTCGAGCCCGCGCTGCTGGGCGGTGAGCTCCTCCGACGTGGCGCCCGTGATGGTGGCCCTCGGCTCCGAGTATGTGCTGGTGGGCCCGCAGGGCGAGCGGGTGGTGCCGGCGGCGCGGTTCTATCACAACGACGGCATCAACTATCTCACGAAGCAACCCGATGAAATCCTCACCGCTGTCCGCCTGCCCGCGCCCGACGGCTGGGATGCGGTCTATCACAAATTGCGGCGGCGCGGCTCGTTCGATTTTCCGGTGCTGGGCGTGGCGGCGTGGGTGAAGTGGGACGGGGAGAAGGTCGCCGACGCGCGGATCGTGCTCGGCGGCGTAGCGAGTTACCCGCAGGAGGTGCCGGAGGCTGCCGCGGCCCTAAAGGACGCGGCCCTTTCGGATGAAACAATCGAAAGGGCCGCAGAAGCCGCCTACCGTCCCTCCAAGCCGATGGACAACACTGACTTCGATTTATCTTGGCGTAAGCAGATGACCCAGGTCTACGTCAAGCGGGCCCTCGAGCAGCTGCGGGCCCGCCGGCGCCCGTAGCCCCAGCCGCGATCGCCCGGGCCAGCCGCTCGCCCTGCGCCATCGCCCCCACGCCCACGAGCAGGTGAATCACCCGCACCACCCAGTGCCCGGACCCAGGGAAGATCTGCGTCTGCGTCATCCCCAGCGCCAGGACGATGAAGCCCCACAGAACGGCCATGATCACCCGCAGCGGCGGCGCGACCTTGGCCGCAAGACCCGCGAGCGCCCACAGCGACACCACGACCACCGCGCCGAGCATCATGTGCGCTTGTCTCAAGGAGTAGCCGCGGCCACTCCACAGGGCGAGACCGATCAGTAATACGAGGACTCCGCTCCCACGCAGAGCCAGCTGCGCGATTTTCGCCGCCCGTTGCATCAGTAGGTCTCCCATCCGCGCCGCATCCGCCAACCCATCATCCGCCAGCGACGGCGCCGCCATGGGCGCAGGAGAATGGCGAACGCCACGAACGCGAGCGGCCAGAGCATCAGCCGGATCCCCCAGAAACCCCAGAACCCCAGCACCAACGTCGCCATGAACGCGAGGCGGGCGAAGCGCCACAGCCACCACACCGGGAGCGGTCCGCGCTCCGCCGGCGCCGGTGGGCGCTCGGATACCAACGGCAAGTCGGCGACCAGCTGCTGCAAGTCCTCACGATACGTCGCGGCCGATGCGGCCGCCAAACGCTCGCCCGCTTCCTCCGGCGACAGCCGTCCCTCGGCCGCCGCACTCTGTAACAGCTGCGCGATATGCTCGCGCTCGGCGTCGGAAGCCCGCACGCCGTGGCTCAGATCGGGCGCGTTCATGATTGCACCAGCGCGTCGATTTCTTCCGTCGCCCGCTTCAGAATGTCGCTGATCTTCTGGCGAATGGCGTCGTCACGCGAGCGCCAGCCCGTGCGGTAGGCGCTGCGCATCAAACCGCCGATCGCGCGATTCAGCTCGCCCATGCCGCCGCCCAGCACCTCGTCGACGGCGTCCTTCACGCGGTCGAAAATGTCCTCCACCAGGTCCTTGTGCTCGTCCAGGAATTTCAGACCCAGGTCGGTGATCTCGTAGACCTTCTTGCCCTCGACGTCCTTGGCCTTGACCAGACCCTCGTCCTCGAGCCACTGCAGCGTGGGGTACACCGTGCCGGGCGAAGCGGAATAGCACCCGTGCATCTGCTCCTCCAGCTCCTTCATTACCTCGTAGCCGTGGCGCGGCTTGTCCTTGAGCAGTTTGAGAATCACGTACTTCATGTCGCCCGAGCCGAACCAGTTGCGGCGCCGTCCACCGCGACCGAACCCGAAGCCCACAAAGCCCGGGCCGAATCCTTGCCAGCCCCATCCGCGTCTCATACTTGCCTCCCTGATACGATCGATACGTTGTCACGATACTGCGCTACGATACTCTGCGACGATACAACGGCCGATATATCGCGTCAAGAGTTTCTGGCAACAACATCGAGACAGTAAGGCGACACCACATACGCCCGCGGCGCCCGGTCTGCTTCACCGCGCTCTACATTTGCGGGCCCCTTTCACCGTGGAGTTCATCGTCATGCGTCGTCTGTTTGGCCCGCTCCTGCTCGGCCTCGCCCTCACGCCGTCCCTCGAAGCACAGCAGTTCGACTTCTACACGCGCGGCCCCTATCACCCGGCGGTGCCACGCCCCGAGGCGATCACCGGGTACGCGGCGGGCACCCAGCAGACGATGTACGCCGTGATGCAGAACTATCTCGACACGCTCATTCGCACCGCGCCCGAGCGCGTGCGCGTGGAGCGCTGGGGCGAGACCTTCGAGCACCGCCCGATCCGCGCATTGATCATCTCCGATCCCGCGAACCTCGCCCGGCTCGACCAGATCCGTGCCGACGTCGCCGAGCTCACCGACCCGCGCAAGACCACGGCCGCGCGGGCCGCGGAGATCGCCGCCAAGGACCCCGCCATCGTGCTGTTCCAGTATTCCGTGCACGGCGACGAGCCGGCGGGCTTCGAGGCCGCAATGCAGGTGGCCTATCAGATGCTGGCGTCGGACGAGCCGGCCACGCTCGACATCCTCAAGAACGTCGTGCTGGTCTTGAACCCCTCGGCCAACCCCGACGGCCACGAGCGCTTCGCCGCCTGGTACAACTCGGTGGGGGTGGGCTCCGACGAGCCGGCGGCGTTCGAGCAGAGCGAGCCCTGGAGCATCACCGGGCGCTACAACCACTTCCGCTTCGACATGAATCGCGACCTGCTGGCGCAGAGCCAGCCCGAAGTCCGGGCGATGATGGACGGCATCCTGCGCTGGCACCCGCAGGTGTTCGTGGACCACCACTCCACCACGCAGACGTTCTTCTTCCCCCCCGTCGCCCCATCGGTGAACCTCAACCTGCCGCCCCAGACGACCAAGTGGTTCGACACGTTCGGGCGCGGCAACGCCGCCGCCTTCGATCGCTACGGCTGGCAGTACTTCGTGCGCGGCGTGTTCGACTTTTTCTACGTGGGCTATTGGGACGAGTGGACGACGTTCCAGGGCGCCACCGGGATGACCTACGAGACCGACGGCGGCCGGCAGTTCAACCGCCGCCGCGACGACGGCACGATCTCGACGTTCCGCGACGGCATCGCGCACCACTACACCGCGTCGCTCGCCACGCTCGAGACGACCGCCAAGAACCGCTCCGCCCGCCTGCTCGACTACTACGACTTCCGCCGCTCGGCCATGGCCGAAGCGGCGACCGACCGGATGAAGCGCGTGGTCCTCGTGCCGGGCAGCGACCCGCGGACCACCGCCCACGTGGTGGGCCTGCTGCTCCGCAACGGCATCGAAGTGAGCCGCCTGGCGCAGCCCGCCACCGCCACGCTCGCCCACCCGTACATGGGTGGCGCCGCCGGCCGTCACACATTCCCGGCCGGCAGCTACGTGATCGAGCTCGGCCAGCCGCAGCGCCGCCTGGCGAAGGCGATCCTCGAGCCCCAGGCGACGTTGCAGCCGGACTTCGTGGCCGACCAGATCGCCAAGTTCCAGCGCAACCGCCGGCGCGGCGAAAACGCCGACCATGAGGACTACGGCTTCTACGACGTCACCGCCTGGTCGCTGCCCTACACCTTCAACATCGAGGCCTACTGGGCCGAGGACGCAGCACCGCTGGGCGGCACGGCCGTCACCGACACGCTCCTGCCCGCGCCGCCCGCGCCCGCCAAGGCCACGAGCGCCTACGTCTTCACCGACGACAATCTCGGCGCCGCCCGGCTCGCGTTGGCCCTGGAGCGCGAAGGCTTCAAGCTCGCCGTGGCGCTCGCACCGCTCGTCGCCGACGCGCACACCTGGCCGCGCGGCACGTTCATCGCGCGGTTGCAGCGCAACCCCGCGGCGCTGGCCGACCGCATCACCACGCTGGCGCCGCCGCTCGGCGTCGCGGTGACCGCGGTGCAGAGCGCCTTCGCCGACACCGGCAACGTGGGTACGGGATCCGATCTGGTGGTGAGTCTCAGCGCGCCCACGATTCTGGTGGGCGTGGGCGACGGCATCGACGAGACCAGTTACGGCTGGCTGTGGCACTTCCTCACGCGCGACTTGAACGCCCCGTTCGTGCCCGTGGCGCTGCGCCGCATCGGGGGCATGGACGATCTGGCGCATTACAACGTCCTGTTCCTGCCCGACGGCTCGCCGTCCCGGATGCGGCGCGAGTTGGGCGACGACGGTATCGCGAAGCTCAAGGCGTGGGTGAACTCCGGGGGCGCGCTGATCGGCTTCGGCGGCGCGGGGCTGTTCGCCGCCAACAAGGACGTGGGCCTCTCGACCATCACGGCCGTGGGCGACAGCGGCAAGCCCGACACGACGGTGAAAGCGAACGCCCCACCGCTCGCTTCACCCGGTGCCACAGCGCGCGACAAGCCGGAGGCGCTGCCGGGCTCGATCTTCCGCGCCACGCTCGACCGCACGCACTGGCTCACGCTCGGCTACGAGCAGAACCAGCTCCCCGTCTACCTCGAGGGCGACACGTTCTGGCGCCAGTCCAAGAATGGCGCCAATCCGCTGGTGTTCACGGGCGACTCGCTCACGCTGTCGGGATTCACCTGGCCGGACAACACCGAGCGCCTGCTCAAAGGGACCGCCTGGGCCGTGGTCGAGAACCAGGGCGATGGCCACGTGATCCTGTTTCTGGGCGATCCCTTGTTCCGAGCCTTCTGGCGGGGGCCCGCACGGCTCGTCACCAACGCTATTCTGCTGGGTCCCAACCGCTGACGGAAACAACGAGGGCCACGGAGAATCCCGTGGCCCTCGAAGCAGCGGATAGCGCGGTTCCTCAGGCGAACCGCACGCTCCGCTTGACCATCTGCTTGAGGAGCTCCGGACGCATCACTTTGTAGCGGCTCTGCTCCTGGCGCTCGGGGCGCGGCGTGCGCACGCGGTCGCGCATGAAGGACCGCTCCTCGTTGTTTTCGGGCACCTTCCACGACACGGTGACGCGCTTCTGTTTCCGCATCACGTCGATCGAAACGGTCTCGCCGACGTCGTACGACCGCAGAATGCGCATCGCGTGCGACGGCGACGTCGGCTTGCGGCCGCCGATCGTGAGAATCACGTCGCCGCCCTTGAGGGGCAGCGCGCTGTCGGCCGAGCTCTTGACCACGAGCACACCGTCGCTCGTGCCGAAGTAGCTGCCGAGGTCGGCATTGAGACTGACGAGATCGAGGTCGCACCAGCTGTCGCCGAAGCAGAACGACATGCTCTCCAGCGTCCGGTCACCCTGCATAAAACCCTTCATCGGCCCCATGTGCATGTCGGGGTTGATCTCGACGCGCGGCATCGCCATGGCACCGGGACCCGCCATGGTCCAGTTCGGCTCCACGTCCTGGGCGATGATCGTTGCCGTCTTCGTGTCCGAGCCACGGCGGTACTCGAGCTTGACCGTATCGCCCGGCTCGAGCTTGTGCGCGAGCTGGACGAGCTTCATACCGGGGCCGGACTCATCTTCGTCGGTCGCGACCAGCCCGCCGAGCGGCGTGCCGTTGAACTTGGTGATGACGTCGCCCGACTGCAGCCCTGCCTTCTCCGCCGGTCCGCCGGGCGTCACGCCTTCGAGCCGGGCGCCGAGTTTGTCGCTGTCGGCGTTCGCCGCGCTGTTGACGAGGACACCGAGCCGGCCGCGGTTGTCGGACGTGGTGAACGTAAAGGCGCGCGGCGCGGCCGACGCCCGGGGCGCCCGGCTGGGCCGCGGCGGGCGGGGCGTTTCTTGTGCGGTGAGACTGCCCGCGCCGACTGCCAGCGCGGCGACCATCGCAAGCACTTGCATGTGATGCTTCACAGCGACTCCCTCCGGGGCCGTCACAGCCCCACGTAAGTGACGCGGGTGGTGCGCACGTTCACGAGCTGCTGCATCAGCTGCACCCGCTGCTGCCAGAGTTGTACGAGCTGGACGTCCCGGCCCCGCGAGCCCGAGTCCCGGTTTTCCAGCAGAGCATCGATGACGGCAAGCCGGTCTTCCAGGGCCGCGGCGAGCGCCGCTTCGCGGCCGCTCATCACACGGTCGTCGCCGCCCACCTGCTGCAGCGTCGACTCCAGCGTCGCCGACTGTTGCTTCACCTGGCTCAGCTCCGCGTGCAGCGAATCGGACCACGGCCGGAACACGATCACACCAGCGATGGTGGCCGCGGCCAGCAGGCCGAGGAAACCGATCGCGCGGCCGCCGTGGCGGCGTCCCGCTTCCGCTTCCGCCCGAATCACAGCCCAGCGATCGCGCGGTGGCCGGCGCACCGGCAGCGCCTTGAGCTGCGCCACCCGCTGATACAGGGCGTCGAGCTCGGCGAGGCACGCGGCGCACTCTTCGATGTGCCGGCGGGCGTACACCGAGCCGTCACCGTCGCGCAGGGCGACCAGGTCCTCCATCGTACAGTGCATCATCGGGTCTGCGATCCCTCCTCCAACAGTTTCCGCAAGCGGGCGTGCGCCCGCGCGAGCTGCGACTTCGAGAAACTCACTGTCTTCTCCATCAGCGCCGCGATCTCCTCGTGCGTGTAGCCCTCCACGTCGTGCAGCCACACCACCGCGCGTGACGTCTCCGACAGGTGCTCGAACGCGCGCTCCAGGTCGATCCCCAACCCGACCGGCGCCGGGCCGTGTCCCCCCGCCTCGTCGTCGAACGCCTCGGTGGCGCGCAGCTTCTCGCGGCGAATCCGCATCAGCGCTTTGGATGCCGCGATCTGGCGGATCCAGCCCCACAGCGATCCGTCGCCGCGGTAGCGCCCGATGCTCCGTACCACCTCGAGGAACGTCTCCTGCATCACGTCCTCGGCATCCTCCGAATTGCGCAGGATGCGGCGGGCGAAGTTGTACACCGGCGTCTCGAAGGCGCGGAACAACGCCTCGAGCGCATCGAGATCGCCCGCGCGAGCCCGCGCGACGGTGACGTCAGGGACGGCCAAAGCCAATGTCATCGGTCGTAATAGTAGATGCTCTAGGCGGTAATCCGGTCGCAGGTGTCAGTCGCGAGTGAAGTTGCCAGACGGCAAGTTGCCAGCGGTTGCAAGAGGACGGTGGACCGTTTGCTTGTAACCACTTGCCGTCTTACAACTTGCAACTCCACTGGCTAACTTGTGGCTCATGCCCGAAAACCTGAAGCAATGGCTCCATCATTGGCAGGATGAGGGTGACGCTGCCTTCCTCTATGGCATCCTCGCCGCTCAGGAGCCCGACCCCAAAAAGCGCGACATCTACGACAAGCTCGCAGGGGTGGAGCGCCGCCATACCGAGATGTGGGCCAAGCTCCTGGGGGAGCACGGCCACACGGTGCCCGCCGCCGGCCCCAGGCCGTCGCTCAACGCGCGGGCGCTGGCATGGCTGGGCCGGCGCTTCGGACCGCACTACCTCTTGCCCCTGCTGCTGCGCGAGGAGGGGCGCGAGGTGAAGGGCTACATGGATCTGCACCGCGACTCCGAGCCGGGGGACGCGAAGCGGGTGTCGCTCACGTTGGCGCGCGAATCGGCCGAGCACGCCGAGACGCTGGCGGGCCTCGCGGGCCGCAGCGCCGAGCCGTGGCATCAGACGTCGTCGGGCGGGTTCCTGCGCAACGTGGTGTACGGCTTCAACGACGGCCTCACGGCGAACTTCGGGCTGGTGGCGGGCGTGATCGGGGCGGCGGTGGCGCCGCACTTCATTCTGATCTCGGGCGTGTCGGGAATGTTCGCCGACGCGCTGTCGATGGGCGCGTCGGGATTTCTCGCCGCCAAGAGCGAGCAGGAAGTGTACGACCACGAGATCGCGATGGAGCGCGAAGAGATCAGTTTGATGCCCGAGATCGAAGAAGAAGAGCTGTCGCTGCTCTACCAGGCGAAGGGCATCGAGCCGGGCATCGCCAAGCGCATGGCCGCCGACCTGATGCGCGATCCGCAGCGCGCGCTGGATGAGAGCGTGCGCGAAGAGCTGGGGATCGGTGCGGCGCACTCGACGCCGCTCCAGGAAGGCTGGGTCACGGGTCTCTCGACAGCAGTTGGGGCGTTCATTCCGGTGGCACCGTTCCTGGTGCTCTCCGGCCCCGCGGCCATGTGGACCGCGTTCGGCGTCGCCATGTTGTCGCATTTCGCCGTCGGCGCGGCCCGCAGCTTTTTCACGGGCCGCGGCATCATCCGCAGCGGCATCGACATGTTCGTGGTGGGACTGGGAGTGGCGGCGGTGGGCTACGTCGTCGGCGACGTGATCGCGAAAATGATCTGACGGCGTGAGAGGTGAGCGGTGAGAGGTGAGCGGACGTACCGCTTACCGCTCACGGCTTACGCCGTTCAGACAACTAGGTTAACGAGTCGATCCTGTACATAGATCACCTTCTTGACCTTCTGGCCGTCGACAAACTTCTTCACGCCCTCTTCGTTCATCGCCCGGGCGACCACATCCTCTTGTGACGCGCCCCGCGGCACGGTGAAGCGCGCGCGGACTTTCCCGTTCACTTGCACCGCGATCTCGACTTCGTCCTCCGCGGCGAGGCGTTCGTCGTGCACGGGCCAGCGCGCCTGGAACACGGACGTCTTGTGGCCGAACGTTTCCCACAATTCCTCGGTGAGATGCGGCGCGTACGGCGCCAGCAGGATCACGAGCGGCTCGATCGCCTCACGCACCGCGCCCCCCTCGGCACGCACCGTATTCACGTACTCCATCATCGCGGCGATCGCCGTGTTATAGCCGAGCGACTCGGTGTCGGCCGTGACCTTGCGGATCGTCTGGTGCAGCTTGCGTACGACGGCCGGGGGCAGCTGGCCCGCAGCGGTCGCCTCGTGCGCCAAAACCCAGACTTTGTCGAGAAAGCGCCGGATGCCGGTGATCCCCTCGTCGCGGAAATCGCCGCCTTCCTGGAAGGGCCCCAGGAACATCAGGTACATGCGGATCGTGTCGGCGCCCCACTTCTGGATGTAGGCGTCGGGCACGACCACGTTGCCGCGCGACTTCGACATCTTGGCGCCGTCTTTGATGATCAACCCGTGGGCGCGCAGCTTCGGGAACGGCTCCTCGAAGGGCACGTGCCCCAGCTCGTGCAGCACCATCGTGATGAAACGCGAGTACAGGAGGTGCAGCACCGCGTGCTCGTTGCCGCCGATGTAGCTGGTGACCGGGAGCCACGTCTTGGTACGCGCGGCGTCCCACGGCCGGTCGTCGAACTCGGTCGAGGGGTAGCGCAGGAAGTACCACGCCGAGTCGAGGAACGTGTCCGAGACGTCGGTCTCGCGGCGGCCCTGCGCCCCGCACTGCGGGCACTTCACGAAATACCATTCTTTGTGTCGCGCCAGCGGGCTCACGCCGGAATCGTCGGGCCGGAAGTCCTCGATCTGCGGCAGCAGGACGGGGAGGTCCTTCTCAGGCACGCCCACCGGCCCGCACTTGTCGCAGTAAATCACCGGAATCGGCGGACCCCAGTAGCGCTGGCGCGAGATGCACCAGTCGTGCAGGCGGAACTGCACCTGCGGCCGGCCCACGCCTTTCTGCTGGAGCCAGGCCACGATGCGCGCCGCGCCGTCGCGCCAGCCGAGGCCGTCGAACTGTCCCGAGTTGACCAACGTCCCGGCGTCGCCGACGTAGGGCAGCGAGCCGCCCTCCGGCGCGCGCACGACCTCACGGATCGGCAGCTTGAACTGCTGCGCGAACTCGAAGTCTCTGGCGTCGTGCGCCGGCACGGCCATGATGGCGCCGGTGCCGTATTCCATGAGGACATAGTCGGCGATCCAGATGGGGATCGCCTCGCCCGTCGCGGGATTGCGCGCGTACGATCCCACGAACACGCCGCTCTTGGTCTTGTCCCCCACACGGCGCGCCACGACGTCCTTGGCCGCCGCCTGGCGCTGATACGCGCGCACGGCGGAGCGCTGCTCCTCGGCCGTGAGCGTATCCACCAGCGGATGCTCGGGCGCCAGCACCATGTACGTGGCCCCGAATACGGTATCGGGACGCGTCGTGAACACCGTCAACTTCTGCCCGGCGGGCGTCTCGAACACGAGCTCGGCGCCTTCGCTGCGGCCGATCCAGTTGTGCTGCAACGTGCGGGTCGAGTCGGACCAGTCGAGCCCCTCGAGGTTGTCGAGCAGGCGCTGCGCGTAGCGGGTGATCGCGAAGAACCACTGCTCGAGAAAGCGCAGCTCGACCTTGGTGTCGGGATGACGCTCGCAGTAGCCGCCGTGCACCACCTGCTCGTTGGCGAGCACGGTCTTGCACTTGGGGCACCAGTTCACCGCCGCCTTCTTCCGGGTGGCGAGCCCCGCCTTGAGCAGCTGCAGGAAAATCCACTGCGTCCACTTGTAGTAGCGCGGATCGGTGGTGGACAACTCGTGGCGCCAGTCGAACATGCCGCCGAAGCGCCGCAGCTGGCGGCGGAACGCCTCGATGTTCTGCGGGATCAGCCTGCCCGGATGGGTGCCGATCGCAATCGCGTAATTCTCGGAGTGGATGCCGAACGCGTCGAAGCCCATGGGCTCGAACACGTCGTGCCCCTGCAGCCGCTTGAACCGGCCGTAGATGTCGGCGCCGGTGAAGGCGAACATGTTTCCCACGTGCAGCCCTTCGGCCGACGGATAGGGGAACATCATGAGGTTGTAAAACGGCCGCGCCGGACGATCGATGTCGGGCTCGTTGGTCCGGGCCTCGACCCAGCGCGCCTGCCACTTGGTCTCGACCGCGGAGGGATCGTAGCTCGGGGCTGCACTCATAAGCTTCGAAATTAAGCGGACTTGCCCGCCTGTGGAACCCTGCGTAGGTTCGCCTCCGACCGCATGACGAACCGTTCTCCGCAGTTGCAGCAGTCTTTCCTGCTCACGGGCGTCGGCAGCGCCGCGGTACTCGTGGTGTTGCTGGCCCTGCTCGCCGGGAACAGCGCCAATAACACGCTGCGGCGCCAGGCGAACGACCGCGGCCGCGACGTCGCGACGCGTGTGTCGGCGCTGGTGACGCAGTACCTGCGCGAGCGCCGCCGCGAAGCGGAAGTGCTGGCCCAGCTGCCCGACGTGGTGGATGCGGCGCGCGCGGGCGCCCAGGACGCCGTACAGCGCGGCCTGGACAAGCAGGACATTCCCACGCTGGAGCGGGCATTTTCCGGGCGCCGGGAGCTGGGCGGCGACCCTGCGCTCCAGGCCTTCATCCGCAACTACGGCGAGGTCTCCGACTTCGCCGAGATCTTCTTCACCGAGAGCCACGGCTACAACGTCCTGACGTCGGACCGGACGTCCGACTTCGTGCAGTCCGACGAGGATTGGTGGCAGCAGGCCTTCCGGGAAGGCGCCTATGAAGGCGAGCCCACGTACGACTCCTCCAGCGCTGCGGTGTCGATCTCCTACAACGTGGCGGTGCGTCCCGTCAAGACCGCGCGCCCGGTGGGCGTCCTGAAGGCCGTGTTCGCGCTCGATCGCCTGTCGCGGCTGCTCGCGGCGGCGGATCTGGGCGGCGACGCCGTGCTGGAGGTCGTGGACGAGCACGGCCACGTCGTGGTGAGCCCCGATCCCAAGTTGCTGCTGCAGCCGCTCCCGGACGCCGGGCTGATTCCGCGGCGCAAGGTGGCCGCCGACACGACCATCGTCGCGTCCCACGGTGAAGAGCTGGTGGTTTCGGTGCCCGCCA
>WNGO01002817.1_pt1 | contig 19110 bp, 20 predicted proteins | sample 5400511 | NCBI WGS metagenome assembly WNGO01 (sample SAMN13153380, study PRJNA577476) | soil metagenome | isolation source: 20 cm soil or saprolite under Garry oak tree replicate 2 | place: USA:California | collected 2016-06-15 | reverse complement strand
ACCGTCAAGATTGAGATGGGCTGGCTACTGCTCTACCGTTTCTACCGCTTCAAGGCAGCTGCCTACTGGCTGCTTCCCCTGTGGCTCCTGATGGAGGTTTTCTATGGGTCAGTGTTCGGGCAATCCAGTGGCGTTGCCCACTGGGCGCACATCGGCGGATTCGTTTTTGGCGGATTGATCGCAGTGGGAGTACGCGCCTCGGGGCTCGAGCAGATTGCGGAGAAAGGAATCCAAGAAAAGATCACTTGGGTCAGCCATCCCTTGCTTGCGCAAGCGAGTGAACAGATTGAGAAGGGCCAGCTGGATGATGCGGAATCCAATCTGAAGAAATTGCTCCAGGAAAAGCCGGACTCCGTCGAAGCTTACCGGATGCTGCAAAACATTTACTTTCGAAAGACCGACCTTCCAGCTCATCGTGGCGCCCTGGAAACGATCATGGCGTTTGAAATAAAAGCGAATGACCACGAAGGGGCGTGGCTGACGTATCAAGATTTTAAGAATTCTGGCGGGGAGAATCTCTCCGCGCCGCTGTGGCTCGATCTTTGCCGCCAACTGGAGACCCAACCGGATTTGGAGCGCACCGCCGGGGAGTACCAGGCCCTGGCGCAGGGCTATCCCGACAGGAAACAAGGGCTGCTGGCGCAGATGGCCGCTGGCCGCATCTATCTAAAGCGGCTCAATCGCCCCACGGAAGCGCTGCGGTGTTATGAAGCTGCTCAGGCCTCAACCGTGCCGCATCCCGATTGGCAGGCCACCATCGACCGCGGCATCGAAGAAGCCAAGAAAGCGTTGCACCCACAAACCCTGCCCGCCGCACCCGTTTCCTGATAACTGAGCGCCCCTGTAGCCAAAAGCCATCTCATAAATCGCTTTGTAGCAGTTTTCTCCGCTCGAGAACGCAGCCACGATGACGCGCCAACGGCGCGGAGCGTGCCAGCCCGGGGCAACGCCCCGGGGACGTGGCCGAGTCCATGTTCCGCCCTGCAAGGGCGGAGGATTCCTGCGCCCTTGCAGGGCGCACCGATCGATTCCGAAACCCAGGGCGTTGCCCTGGGCTGGAGTGCGGCGGCGCTTTCAGCGCCGCAATCAAAGTTGAGTAAATCCAAATGCACGAGTCTTGATGGCTAGCCATTTATGAGATGGCTTCTAAGTGGCGCGCCCGAAAAGACCAATTTCGAAGCTTGAATTCTCCCCGAAGCATCCCACGAATTCACGTTGGGAAATTTCCTATCCAGATAAACACGTCTCTCTCAATCAACTTTGGTGGACCGCTCGTTGGCCACCGGCAAGAACTTTTATCGTTTGACGAAATTTCGTGCGGAGACTAGTGTGGACAGAGCGATCTCATCCAACCAAATCACCGAGGTGCAGGATGTCTGTTACATCGCACGTAGCGAATGTTCCACAGATTGAAAGTGATGACGCCACCGACCCGGGACTGCGCCAGGTCATCGAACGGGCGAAGGTCACGAAAAGCCCGCCCCCGGCGTGGTACCGGACAATGGGTAACAACCCTGACGTAGCCAAGGCTTTTGCAGGCTACTGGGATTTGCTCCACCGCGGCGGCACCGTGCCTCACGACATCAAGGAGCTTGCTCGCATCCAGATCGCCCAGATGGTCGGTTGCGAGTTCTGCACGCGACAGACATCTCCGCTCGCCGCCTCCATTACGGAAGAGCAAAAAATGAGCTGCGCGCTGCCAAACTGGGAGCACCCGGATCCGAAAACTCGCGCCGCTCTCCACTACGCGCGCACGCTTACGCTCGACGATGGACGGGACGCGGAAGTTTACGCGGAACTGAAGAAATTCTACACCTACGCGGAAGTCATCGAGTTGTCGGCGTTCTTCTGCCTCACGGCCGGCGGCAATCGCATGGCGAAAAGCTGGAGCATCGAACCTCACGGTGAGGTGCCCGCGATCCCTGAAAATGCAATGTCGATCCACGGAAGCGCGGAATACCAATCGCAGCACAAATCTTCGCACTCGGCGTAGGGTAGGGGGCGCCTACCTTCATTGAAACGGCTAGTACGGTTGCCACTGCCTGCCGATGTTTGAGGACCTGCAGACGAAATCTTTTACGTGAACCAAGTCCTGCCATTTGCACGACCGGTAGGTCCCGAACGTGGCATCCATGATGAGATCGGTTCCTTTGTCATCGAGGCTGATGAACACCGCCTTCTGATCCTCATCTACATAGGCAGGGCCTTTATGCCACCAAATGGAAGACACACTGTGCTCGAAGCGCTCAATTTCCTCTTCCGAAAACAGATCCTTCAGCTCGTACGACTTGATCGGCGCGCCGTTCGGTCCATACAGAGCCAGCACTTTTCCATAGCCCATGTTGTGCCAGTTATCCAGCGTGATCAGGTAGCCTTGGTCGCTTACAAAAAATTCCACGGGTGCCACAGGATTCTGCAGCGGCACAGTAGCGCCAAGGCCGTAGGATCCATCGCCCTGCCGATGGTAAAACAAGGCCTTTGCATACTTTCCCTTTGGAGAACCTGCGAAGCCAATGGCATCGCCCCAGCTCTCACCCGGAATGACGCGCACGAAATGGTCCCGCCCCTTACTGAATACCTCTCTGATTTGAGGACCGGGCCGGTCGTCGGCAAGCAATGCGGCGCAAACGCACACGGTTAGACAGGTAGCCACCCAACCAAGCCTTCTTACGCGGGCAGTTCTCATAGCAGCATTCCTTTACTTATCAGCCTATCGTCGAACCCACTGATCGACAATGGCCCTTATCGAGCGGTGTCCGGCACCAGTTAACATCGCAAGGAAATTGGATGCGAATCCTCGGGGGAACGACTGACTCTAGCCCGTTCAACACTGGGGATGTCGATCAGATATGGCTCATAGGGCAGACTGTCGGACGAAGAGATTACACGTCCGGCTGCTCACACCGGCGCCCTTGCTAAATCCGCAAGAATGCGGCACTCTCAATTTCACAATCAGGCAAAGGCTTTTTCACCTGCCAATACGTCGGGCAGGAGGAGATGAATCCCATGAGACGCTTCTTCACGTGCGCTCTCGCCACTGGCACCTTGTTCGGTGCGGTGTTGATTTTGCTATCGAGCAGGCCGCTTACGGCCGCCGATAACACGCCGGCGTTCCGCCAGGCGGACCACAGTTTGGCCGAGGCTCTCACGAGTGGCGACAAGAAAGCCGCCGCCACTCTCCTGGATGACCGCTTCCAGTGGGTTGAGGCGAATGGCAGGATCCATACCAAGGCGCAGGTCCTCGATGATTTGGCTCAGTTCGCTGCCGACAACGAAGGCGCATTGGACGTGCGAACCGTTGACCTGCTTGGCCAGGTCGAGCGCGTATTGGGGATCCACCACAATCAGCGCTTCGCGCATATCTGGGTAAAAAATCCCGCGGGCTGGCAGGCGTTCGTCTATCTGAACATTCCCATTCCCGCAGAGAGGCCGGAAAACATGGCCCCGCCGAATCCTCCCACCGAAGCGGACAAGCTCTGCGAAAATCCCTGCAAGACGCTGCCGTACAAGGCGGAGAATGCCACTCAACAGGAGGCCTTGGCAGCCTGGTTTCGCTTGAAGAACGATGAATGGCACCCGAACCCGGAAGATTGGGCCGCCCATGCCGACGAATATCACGAGACTCTTACGCCGCGAACTGACATTCCCAAATTGCAGCATGTGCAGGAATTGGCTGAACAACGAAAACTTTACGGAGAGAACGGTGGCTCCGGAGGATCCTCGGTGCTGTCCATGCGCATGTTTGATTTCGGCAATGTGGTGATCATGGAAGCATTTCAAGGACGAAATACCTCCGCGAAACCCACCAGCTGGAATTTGCGATTGTTTCTAAACCGAGGTGACGGCTGGAAAATTGTTTTGAGCGCTCAGACCAATATTACGTAGTTTGAGTTCGATCCGCGCGCTGATTGCGCCGAGGCTTTTATGAAAGTATTTCAGCTCACTTCGCGCATGAAGGTTGCCAGCGTGGCAGTATTCGCCGCCAGCCTTTGTATTTCTGCGGCGGGATTACTCCTATCTCGCCCTCCATATTTGCGTGCGCAGGAACAAAAGGTCGTCTGGAGCAATCAGGAGAAACCCATCGCGGACCAGATTCGCGGCCTTCGCGGATTGCCGGATGACGTAAGGGCGCGCACAACCAAAAATTTAGCAATTGAGATTCGACAATTGCCCGTAACGCCGAATAAGCTGCGCCTGGCGGCCGATCTTGCCAATCTATCCACCGAAGGAGACTTCGGCCACGATACCTTACAGGAGGTGGCGACAACATTGGCTACCGCGCTACGCGAACAGCCCGTTCAGCCGAAGCAGGGCCAGCCTCCCAGGCCCTACGTCGAACTCGCCGAACTCGTCCGCTACGAACATGTGCAAGCGTCTTTGGACGACCCGCAATTCTCCGCCGCCATTTCCAAAATTGAGGCAGACAATGAGCGCCGCCAACAGGCTGATTTCACACTGACCGAATTGGGCGGAAAGAAATGGACGTTGAAGGAGCAGCGCGGCAAGGTCGTGGTAGTGAACTTCTGGGCCACCTGGTGCCCGCCCTGCCGAAAGGAAATGCCCGACCTCGAAACGCTCTACAAGCAATTCAAAGATCAGGGCCTGGTGATTCTGGCCATCTCAGACGAAGACGCAGGTAAAGTGGCACCGTTTATTGCGGAGCAAAAGGTCACCTATCCGATCCTGCTCGATCCCGGGCGAAAGGTGAACGAACTCTTCCAGATCGAGGGAATTCCCAAGACATTTGTTTACGATCGCGGCGGCAAGCTTGTCGCGCAGTCCATCGACATGCGAACCCGAAGACAATTTCTGGAGATGCTGGCGCAGGCAGGATTGCAGTAAAGACCCGTCATTCACGCCCTACTTTGCATCTCTCAGCAGAATTTGCTATGGCCGCGCGGCACAGATTTCGGTCCATGCGGTCTTGATTTTTACAAGAGCGGAAAAGCACACAGCCTGAAGTCTGTCCTACTAAAAAGCCGTGCTCATTTAGCGGATCCCGGCCGCCGCCTCCACCGTCATACCGCGGCTTAATAATCGCATCCTCATGTCTTTGACGGACATCACATGGGCCGTTGATGCCGCGAGAATCACCAGCGTGGCGTGGTGGACGTCGGCGGCTGGCATCGCGCCAAATCCTCGGTCTGGGTAGTCATAGGTGGCTGTCGCGTCCGACAGAAAGACGACCCGGTAGTTGCGAAACATCGCATCCCGCGCCGTGGCGTGGCAGCAATTCTCGGTGGTCGTCCCGGAGACGATGACAGTGTCGACTCCCCACTCGCGCAGGATGATGTCCAGGTCGGTGCCAAAAAAGCCGCTGTAGCGATGCTTCTTGATAACATGCTCGCCGACTGCCGGCGCCAACTCAGGGTAGATGTCCACGCCCGGCGTGCCATCAACCAATGCGTTACGAGTGGCGATAGGCGGATGCAGGTCATCGAACAGTCCCATATCGCATCCATCGCGGCGGTGCACATGCGCCGTGTAGATGATCTTGATTCCGGCATCGCGGCAGATTCTCAGAGCCTCGGCTAGCTTGGGGACGATTTCACGAGCCGCAGGCGTTTCCATAGCCGCGCCTGACGCCACGAAGTCGTTTTGCATGTCGACGACAATCATCGCTGTCTTGTTTGGATCAATCACGTCAATATTCATGGCTTCCTCCAGGGTCACCGTGAGTCGCCAGTGATTCTATTCGCGAGGTATTACAAAGAACAGATCGCCAAGCCCTTGGTCGTCAGAAAGTCGTCGTTTAGGCGGTGATACTAGAGCTGAGGCGGCGGTGCGACCGCAGTGGTCGGTTTCTGAGCACCTAAAACCTAGGTCGCATCAGTTACCGCCTTTCGAGGCCGGTCTAGCCAGCATTCGCACGCCGCCACGATTGGGAGCGCCCACACCGGCCTGGGCGCCGTTCGGTCCCGCAGCCAAAAGTGACTGATCCTTCTGCGGACAGCTCCAATTCGATGAATCGTTCATATCTCCGCTGCCCTTGTAGTGTGCTTCCTCCGGGAATTTGCATAGCGGCATCGTCCGATCGACGGCGCTGCTCGTCGAATGAGTGGCGGGAAGGGCATCCGGCGCGACACCTTTCTCCACCCACTTCTCCAGCGCGCTCAACGTGTCAAAAGTATTCGGACCTGATCCGCCGGTGCAATGCTGCATCCCAGGCACCATGAAGAGGCGCGCATGCCCCTCAAGTTTTTCATACCCTCCGTTTTTCTCCGCGAGGTCTTCGTAGAACCAAATACTGCTGAAGGGCGAAATAATCAGATCGTCGTACCCGTGGTAAATCAGCAGCTTTCCTCCTTGCGCGAAGAAGGCGCCGTACCTGGAGGGATCATCTGGTATGTCCGCGGCAAGCCGGTCGTACACGAGCTTGAGCGCGGCAGGCTTAACTACTCCATTGTTATTTTCGATCGCGCTGTTCAAGTCCACGCCGGGATCGTAATAGCCCAAAGCCAACAGAATTCCTGTAGCAAGATTCCAATTCCCCGGTGGTGTTGCGTCACCCCAGGGGCGGGCACTCGCAGGATTCGTCGCGGGTGTCTCAAGTTGATTCACCGGGCCGCGCGGCGAACCGTTGACCTGTCCCAGGTTGCTGACAGATGATCCAGGATAAACAAGATTGCCCTTCTCATCGCTGACCGGCTTCATGATCAACTTGAGAGCGTCCGCTTGCTTCTGCGTCAGAGTCTCGGGAACCAATGCATCGGGATTGAACGCGCACTTCCCTGGATTCTGGATGAGTCCGTCCGCGACGCCGTCGGCCGCGTCGCATTGTTTCGTTATGGCGGCGCCGACCGTAGCAAAGACCGGCAAAGGAATATAGGCATCCAGAAGCGCCTTAACATTCTTCAGGCTCCAGAGAGAGGTGCCCACCGGATCAAGCCACGGCGAGCCGGCGATGATCCCATCGTAGTCGTTGGGGAAGCGCATCGCTTCCAGCAAGCCCATTTTTCCGCCGTTCGAACAGCCGTCGAAATAGGAGTGTGCGATCGTGTTCGAATGGTAGTAGCCCTTGACGAGTTGCTTGGTGGCGAGCGTCACCTCATGTACGGCGCGGAAGAAGTAATCGACGACTTTTGGCGTGTTGGGTTCCCCCGGGGATGTGATCTCCCAGGTGGGATCTGTGCTCACGTGGCCCGTATCCGTAATCGCTGTGGCATATCCCCTTGCGAGGAAGAGTGCCTGGTCAACCGAATTGGCCGAGGAATTGAGATTCCCGGCCAGCCCGCCGACACCGTTGAAGATGAATTTTCCATTCCAGGTGGCTGGCAGCTTCGCCTCGAAGCCAGCGGAGTTTGGCCCGGCGCCCTCCCCGGATGTCGTAACGGAACCTTTCACGTCGCAATATTGCGGGTTCGGCGCAGCCGCCGCCACGTCGGTAGCGGAGGTGATCGTTATATTTGGAACGCCAAGCGCGCTCAAAGCGGCCACCTGGCAATCCATTGCCCAGGCGGGAGACGCTGCGATGGCGCACCACAGCAGTGCCGCCGGTCCAACCAATAGAATAAGAACTCTGGGCCCTCCGGAACCTTTTATGCGTACGTTCATATGCGATTCCTCCTGGCGGGATATGTTTCGATGTCAGAGAGTAATCTCAAGTGGGTATGAATGTCACGAAGAAAGGAAATTCCGGCTCTGTGAGCATTTCTGGTGAAAGTGAGGGAGGAAAGAAAGTGTGTCAGCAGCATCAACGACTCTAGCCCGGCTCGAAAAGAGGAGAAACTCGATGTCTCTATCGCGCGAAGAAAAATAGCGTTTCGCCGGGACTCCCCGTGAGGATTGACCCCGCATGTCGGGCAGGTTAGCATTCGTGGTTCACATCCTGAATCATGAAGCATACCCGGTGCTATTTTTCTCGATGCCACCCATTTTGCCCGAGCTTGGACATGCGGCGCTCGCACCGCGGTGGATCGCTCGAAGTGATCGTTCTACCGTTTCTGCTGTTGCGGCCTTTTCGTTGCGAGGACTGCCCCAGGCGGCGCCACAATTTGTTCTTTATGATGCTTGAGGAGCGAATCATTCCGCTCAATTTAGGACTTGAGATGGGCATGAGGTGAGGACGGCTTGTGAGTGAATCGAGACCGAAACTGCGCCGAAGGCTGATCTGGGCAGGAATATTGATCGTAGCCGCGGCGCTCGGAATTCTCGTATTCTTCGGCATGGGCCGATGGCTGGTCATCCAGGATCCGCTAGTGCACGCGGACGCCATCGTGGTGTTGAGCGGCCATATTCCCGAACGCGCGCTCGAAGCGGCGCGGCTTTATCAGCAGGGCTACGCCGATCAGGTATGGATTTCACAACCGAATTCTCCCGCGGAGGTTCTTAAGACGATGAAAATCTTCTACCTGGGAGAGGATTTCTATAATGAAAAAATTTTGCTGGCCCAGCGAGTCCCCGCGGATGCGATTCGAATCCTGGAGCGCCCCAGCGCGAATACGGAGGAAGAGGTGGTCGAAATCCGCGAAATCCTGCGCCGCAACGATTCTCACAACGTGATTGTGGTTACGTCGAAAGCTCACACCCGCCGCGTTCGCGCGATATGGAAAAAACTTGTAGGTTCCGATCCGCGGGCGATCGTGCGTTTTGCGAGTGACGATCCTTATGATGGCGCACACTGGTGGCGTCATACACACGATGCCCTGGACATCGTTCGTGAATATCTTGGGTTGCTCAACGCCTGGGCGGGTTTCCCTCTGCGTCCGAGCCAGGACTGAATATGCCAGTCCGCCCCCGCAGGCCCAATGAAATCGCGCGCCAGGTGATGCCGCTCTTGCTTCTGGGTATTGGGCTCGTTGGATCAAACTCCAGTTTCACGATCGTTGACGACGAAGCTTCGAGTTTGGGCTTCGCGGCGCGGCCGGTGCGCGCAATGCTCGACCTCATCTGGTCTGGCGCCGGTCGAATCGACCATCCGCCGCTCTACGAGATTCTTCTTCATTTCTGGCTACGATTGACAGGCGGCACATTGGAATCTCTGCGGGTGCCGTCGATCCTCCTTTACCTTGCCGGGCTATTTCTGGTGGCACGCGCCGCCGGGCGAATGGGTGGCCCGGACAGCGCGCGGGCGGTGGCGTGGCTCGGCGTTTTGTGGCCCTTCGGTTTTCATTACGGCCGCCTCGCTTCGTGGTACGCGTTATCATTTTTTCTGGTCGCGGGACTGACGCTTGCTTACCTGCGGTATCTCGAAGACCAGAGTTTCGGACGCTGGGCCTTGTTCTTGCTGGCCGCCGTGGCGCTTCTTTGGACGAATTATTTCGGCTGGGCCATTCTCGGATGTCTTGCGATCGATCAGTTTCTCCGGTTTCGCGCCGCCGAGCGCACGGCCAGTCCTGCCATTCTTGTACGGACAGCCGCGTTGTTATGCGTGGCCTTTCTCCCTTTGTTTCGCGCGTTCCGTGACGAGCTCGGCACCGGTTTCGATTTCCATCACCGCGCGCTGGCGATCTTCGCAAACGCGGCGTTTGGCGTCTACTCACTTTTTGTCAGTGAGTCCATTGCGCCGTGGTACTGGTTCCTGAGCATTCCCGCGGGCATGGCTGTGCTGGCCTGTGTGGGTTTGGCGGTAGCATCCGTCCCCCGAAATGTGCGGCGGTTCCTGCTCTATGGCGCTTTTTTGATCGCGGCAATGGCCGTGTCCGGGATTTTGCTCCCCACACCTTTGCTTCTGGTTTCACCCTGGATCCTGCTGCCAGTTGGGATCGCGGCGGGGACGGATAAATCTTTCCAGACACGCATCGCGCTGCCCGTAACGCTATTGATGATTGGCGGAATCGGATGGTTTGGAATCTATTCCCGGCATTACTATTCCGCGCCTCGATTCCTCGAGCCCTGGCCGCAAGTCGCTGAGGGCGCCGCTGGAAAGATCCGGACCGGCGCGACTGTGGTCGCCAACAGCCCTACCTTTTTCGTTTACTTGACCTATATTCTTCACGCGCCCGACGGGAGCACACCGTGGAAGTTCGTAGGGGTGCTTCCCGATCAGGTTCGCCATTCTCAGGTGAAGTCCGCGGAGGAATGGCTCGCTGCAGGGCACCCGGTTGGGCCGAGTATGGTCTGGATCCGCGGCATGGGCGATCCAAAGTCGGACAGACCCATGGACGAAGCGGCGCAAGAACTCGGTCGCGCCTGCGGCACGCAAACCTCGCGCTTGATGATGCGCGATCCCGGGTATGAATGGAAGCAGCGCATATTCCCCGAAATGAAGGCGCTGCAATGGCGCGTCGAAGTCCGCGAATACGATTGCCCGCCCGCAGGTTCGCCGGAGATTTTTCATATTCCAAGGCCCTAATTCTTCAAAGGATCAGGCTCATGCCGCAAATCAAAGTTAGCGCGTTCCAAAGGTCTGATTCAAATCCCAGTACGATCGGACCATTGCCGACATCCACGGGCCGCGCAAGACTGCTCTGATAGGGAGACCGTGGATGGCTGCCTTGATCGTGTTCGTTATCTCTACCATAACTTTCAGGAATTTCTGCCTCTATTACTGCAGGTCGATGAGCGCAGAATCTGCAAGTTCTGTCCGTAACTGTGAAGGCTAAACGGGGCCAGCCAGGCGGCTTCAATGGCTGCAAATACGCTATCTACTTTATAATAAGGGACTTATGAGGTTAAAGAGGCTGTGCAGCCTTGGGTGCTGTGCGCCCGCAGTGCCAGCCAATAGTACCTTAACGCTTTAGAGTACTTGTGGAGACCCTGGATGGTACGGTTGGCCCATTGTCCATGCCAGTCGGAAGCGCGATACTGCACTCAGAGGAAAATTCTAAGCTAATGATCGCCGCGATCCTATTTATGGTCTCTTCTGTGGCCCTCGTCCAGTTCGCACTTTATTATTGGCGCGCGACCATTTCTGGAATTGCGGCTAAATCCATCTCCGACCGAATCCGCACGGCTGCAGGAATTACGGCCCCCCAAATCGGCGCCCAGGATTTCCGTAGCATTTTGAGCCTGCATGATTTATCGCCAGATTTGCGCGGCCCCAACGGAAGCTTTTGCTGCGTACGAGCGTATTATTCAGTGATCGAAAATCTCGGCAAGCTGATCCCTGCGATGGCTAGTTGGGCCAACGTAGAGATGCTGACCTGCTCGCGCTATGTCGCGGTTCTTGTAGACCAGCACCTGGATCGGAATATGGCCTGCGCCGCCCAAGTACGCGGTATCTAGAGTCAGACCTTTGCTGCACAGTCCCTGATCAAGATCTCAATAGGCCCAACGAAGCAAGACCCCGCCAGCTGTATACCCTGCTCCAACGGCGACCAGCAGCACCAAATCACCCTTCTTGAGTTTCCCCTCTTCGACAGCATCCCGTAGTCCCAAGGGAATGGTCCCCGCCGTAGTGTTTCCGTAGCGTTCGATGTTGATCATCACTTTCGAATCGTCAATACCGAGTCTTTCCTGCATCGCGCGGATAATTCGCAGGTTGGCCTGGTGCGGCACGACCAGCGCCAGATCTCTACTGGTGAAGCCATTTCGCTCCAACATCTCGCAGGCGAGTTCCGCCATGCGCCGCACGGCGTACTTAAATACCTGCGCCCCTTCCTGGTGGATGTAGTGCATTTTCTTTGCGACAGTTTCGGCCGAGGCGGGGTGAAGGGAGCCGCCCCCAGGCATGTAAAGGAATTTCCCCCCTGAGCCTTGCACGTCGTGAACAAAGTCGAGGATGCCCTCGTCGTCACGGTCCGTGGGTTCCAGCAGGACAGCTCCCGCGCCGTCGCCGAATAACACACAGGTTGCGCGATCCTGGTAATTTAGGATCGTAGTCATGACATCGCTGCCGATGACCAGCGCTTTCTTCTGGGTTCCTGCGCCGACGAACTGTGCGCCCACGGTCAGTGCGTAAACAAAACCAGAGCACGCCGCCGAAAGATCGAATCCCCATGCGTTCGTGGCGCCCAGCTTGTCCTGGACCAGGCATGCGGTCGCGGGAAACATCATGTCCGGAGTCACGCTGGCGACTACGATTAGATCGATGTCCTCCGCCGAAACGCCTCTGGATTCGAGCAGTATCCTGGCAGCCGCCGTCGCCAGATCCGAAGACCCGACCCCGGGTTCAACGACATGGCGCTCTCGGATGCCCGTTCGCTCCCGAATCCACTCGTCGCTGGTATCCACGAGTTTCTCTAAATCGGCATTGGACATCACTCGGGGAGGCACGTACCCGCTCACACTAGTGATTTTTGCCGCGATGCGTCTGGACATGCCGTTCTCCGTGAGGCTGGCTCGGTACCCTCGGCAAGAAGAATCGTGATTCTACGCAATCACCGTCGGCGAAACAAGCTTGGTGTCGTTCGGGGGACAGAAACTCTTGCCAGTCCAGCGCGAGTTCGCCACGAAACGCGCGAACAGGTAGCCCCTTGCAGGGGCGTACGAGGAGCACGCTTCGGTAGGAATCAAACTACGGAGCCGTAATCTCATAGCGGAAGGTAATCGGTGCGGTCTTGCGGAGCATCGCTGCAACTGAGCAGTATTTTTCTTCACTCAATTGAATCGTGTGTTTCACGGCTTGCTCGTCAAGATCGCCGCGCAATTTGTACACAATATCAAGTTTCACCCACACGGCCGGCGGCTCCGCCGCTCGTTCGCCAGAAACTTCCACCTCCAGTGACTCGAGTTTTTGCCTCTTCTTGGCAAGTATGGCAACCACGTCGGTTGCCGTGCACGCTCCCAGCGCCACCAGAAGAAGCTCCATTGGTCCCGGCGCCACATTCGAAGACCGATCTGAATCGAGCGCGACCATATGGCCCGAGGGAGACTCTCCCACGAATCGCTCCTTGCCCACCCATTGCACACGGGCTGTTTGCATAGGTTCCTCCCTGGAAGCTGGACCTGCAAGCTGCTAGCATTCCTTTTGAGCCTAGCAGAGGCAAGGCGCCGTGGGAATCACCTGGCCAAGCCAAGAACTCATTCCTCAAGGGTGTCAAGAACTGGTCTTCAAATCTGGAATGATAACTTACTATATATATCTAGTTAGTAATAGAAGATCAGAGTGAGCCGTCGAGGGGAAACGAAAACCCGTCCGCCCGGCTCAGGGCGTGGCGGCGGAGCATGAGTCACCTTGGGACTCCGAATTTAAGTCTTGCCACGGCAGCGTCCGCTTGTTTTATACTTCGGGCCGGTTGTTTTGACGAGGAGGTAACGCGTGTTCAAAAGTTTCGTGATCGGGATGATGGTGGGGGTGCTGCTTCTGGTCGGTGGGGTTTATTACTATTTTGTTTCAGGGATGGCGCCAGTGGCCGCTGGTGACGCACCGTGGCCGTACGAGAAAAAGATGGCGAGCAGATCCCTGGATGCGCGCATTGTGAACGCAAAAGTCCCGGCGCCGCCGATTCAAGCCAACGAGGAAAACTTGCTTGCCGGTGCGAAGGTTTATAAGGAAAATTGTGCTGTTTGCCACGGTCTGCCCGATCAGCCGCCTCCTGCGATTGCGGACAGCATGTATCCCAATGCAACCTTGATGTTTAAGGGCAAGGGTGTGAGCGACGACCCGCCGCAGGAGAGTTATTGGAAAGCTGCCAATGGAATCCGGCTGACAGGGATGCCGAGTTTCAAGGGCATTCTGACCGACACGCAGCTTTGGCAAGCGGCCCAATTGGTCGCCAGCACAGACAAACTTCCCGATTCCGTGAAGAAAGCGCTAGCCCCTGAACCACCGCCGGCCGCGATGACGACGGCACCCGCGCCGGCCAAGGCCCCCCCTTCAAAACGAAAATAGTCCATGTGCCGGGGAGAGGTGTGAATTGCGGCCTCTCCTTTGCCCAACATATTCGACGCCCTAATTACTGCTGCGCCGGTGTTTCGTTGACGAGTCAAGCAAGCTCTGCTAGACTCCCCAAAATGGCACGAACTGGGAAGACGACAAAACGCGCAACCGAACGAAAATCGAGCCACCCCTCTCGCACACATAAATCATTGAAAAGTAAGAGTGTTAATGCAACAGCGGCGCATGCCGAAGCGGTGCGACAAATGGCGGATCCTCAATTTGAGCAGCAACTTAAGCTCTACGAGCAGGCGGTCCAGCACTTCCATCAGCAAAAGTATTCGAAAGCGAAGGAATTGCTCGAAAAGGCAATGACGGGTCCGAGCAAAGAGCTTGCCGACCGTGCGCAGGTCCATTTGCGGATCACCGAGCAACGCATGGCCAAACAGGCCTCGCCGTCGCTGAAAACAGTCGAGGAGCACTACCAGGCCGGCGTGGCCATGATGAATCTGGGGCGCTGGGACGAGGCGCGAGACCATTTGCTGCGCGCGCGCAAACTGGCTCCCAAGGCCGATTTTGTTTTCTATGCGATGGCGGCACTCGATTGCCTAACCGGTGAAGCCGAGTCCGCGATGGAGAATCTTAAAACGGCCATTCACTTGCGACCCGAAAATCGCTACCACGCACGCAATGATGAGGATTTTGCGTTTTTGCAGGAAGATCCTCGCTTCACGGAACTACTCTATCCCGAGCGCGAAGTATCAGGCGGTTAGTCCCACGAGCGCCCGCAGGTTTCTCAACCTACCTATGCGAGCCCGATGAAGAACGTCAGGCAACAACGCGCTCCGGGCGCGCGTGTGGTCGCGATCGGCGGCGGCACGGGCCTTTCGATGTTGCTGCGCGGCCTGAAGCACTACCTTGCGCGGCGACGTCAGGAAACGGATCGTCATCCGATCGGCGACCTCGCCGCCATCGTCACGGTAACCGATGACGGCGGAAGCTCAGGGCGTCTGCGGCGTGAATACCGCGTCCTTCCTCCCGGCGATATCCGCAATTGCATGGTCGCGCTGTCGCAGGATGAGGCGCTACTCGGACGTCTGTTTCAGTACCGTTTTCATTCGGGCCGAGGGCTGCGGGGTCACAGTTTTGGGAATCTGTTTCTCACCGCATTGACCCATGTGACGGGAGATTTTGCCGAAGCCGTTAAAGTCAGTGGTGAAGTGCTTGCGATTCGCGGAAGGATTTTTCCCGCCACACTCGAAAATGTTACGCTCGAAGCGGTGATGTCGGACGGCAAGGTCGTCGCCGGCGAAACGCGCATCCCGAAAAGCGGGAAGAAAATTCGCCGGTTGCGCCTGCGCCCGCGCCATGTTCGCCCTTTTCCCGAAGTGCTGGAGGCAATTGCTCGAGCCGATCTGATCTTGATCGGTCCCGGCTCGCTGTATACAAGTATCCTGCCGAATCTGCTTGTCTCCGGCGTGGCCGAAGCGATTGAATCATCCTCCGCCACAAGGGTGTACATCGCGAACTTGATGACCCAGCCCGGCGAAACCGAAGGGTTTTCTCTATCGGACCACGTGCGCACGATTAATGAACACACGCGCCGCAAACTATTCGACTGGGTCGTGGCAAGCAATCAAATCGTCTCGCCGGAAGTCGCGCGCCGCTATAGCGCGCGCAGAGCCGCGCCGGTGCGCGTGGATATCGGAGAATTGCACGCGATCGGCGTGCGCTGTTTGTTGGACGATCTGCTCGATGAGCACGTGGTCGTCCGGCATGACGCTGCGCGCCTGTCGAAACTTCTCATCGAAGAATTCGTCGAGCGCAAACCAGGGCGTGGCTGAGCAGGCACGATCCTGTTTCTTGACCACCCCCAATTTCGATTCCTTTCCTTGCGCCGCGTAGTCTTGGTTCGTATACTGGCCATCTGCGGTTCTCTCGCCGAATTTTTGGGGCGTGAGGCCGGTTCGAACGCGTGGGTTCGCCTGGCCGGATGCAGGAAGCATCGTCCGGTGGAATAAGGAGAGGTCGCCATGGCCACGCTGGTTTCCCGCAATGAATTCAATGTATATGAGTCCGCCGACGCCCGGTTTGAAGCAGCCGCGCGGAAGCTGAACCTTGAAGAGGGACTGTACCGCTTTCTGAAGTACCCGAACAAGGAAATCACCGTGTACATTCCGGTGATGCTCGACAACGGCCACTTGGAGGTGTTTGTCGGCTATCGCGTCCATCATTCGATTGTGCGTGGGCCGGGCAAGGGAGGAATCCGCTTCGCACCGAACGTGACGCTCGATGAGGTCCGCGCGCTGGCAAGCTGGATGACGTGGAAATGCGCGGTTGTAAACATACCGTTCGGCGGCGCGAAGGGCGGAGTGATTTGCGACCCCACAAAGCTTTCGAACGGAGAGCTGGAGCGTATTACGCGGCGTTATACGGCCGAGCTGATCGAATGGTTTGGACCAGAGCGCGATGTGCCCGCTCCTGATCTCGGCACCAATGAACAGACGATGGCCTGGATCATGGACACCTACTCCATGCACGTACGGCACACCACGACGGCCGTGGTTACGGGCAAGCCGATCGACCTGGGCGGTTCCCGCGGCCGCCAGGAAGCCACCGGGCGCGGCCTGCTGTTTAATTGCGATCGCGCCCTTGCCAAGTTCCGCATGCAGCACTTGAACACGCGCGTCATCATTCAGGGGTTTGGCAACGTTGGTTCGATGGCCGCGAAGCTGATGCACAATGCCGGCTACAAAATTGTCGGCGTCGCCGATATCCATGGCGCGCTTTACAATGAAAACGGCTTCGACGTGCCGAAACTGCTGGACTGGGTCTACGGCGAGCACAAACCGCTGCCGGAGTTTCCCGATGGCGGGACGAAAATGTCCACGAGCGAAATTCTTTTTCAGCCGGCGGAAATCGTTATCCCCGCCGCCGTGGAGAACCAGATTACTTCCGAAAATGCGCATCGCCTGCAGACACGCATTCTTTGCGAAGGCGCAAACGGTCCGTGCACGGCGATGGCCGACGAGATCGTCGACCGCAAAGGCATATTCGTCATCCCGGACATTCTCGCCAATGCCGGCGGCGTGACGGTGAGCTATTTTGAATGGGTCCAGGACCGCCAGGGATATTTCTGGAGAGAAAGGGAAGTCAACGAGCGGCTGAAGGAGGTAATTGAAAACAGCTTTGAGGAAGTTGTGCGTTACGCGGAAACTCATGGGGTTAACAACCGAGTCGCCGCATATATGCTTGCGATTAACCGCGTAGCGTTCGCTCTGAAAGAGCGCGGATTTTATGCCTGACAGGAGAACGCGTCTGCCACGTATGCGATTGTATCCGGAAGACAGCGCAGCATCCCGCGGCTGGGGGCCGAGACTCGCAATGTTGGAGCGGCCCTGACGCATGCTTGCGGATACCATCTCTCCCGGCACGGTGAAGTCGGAAGACGAGCACCGTCGCGAGATTTGCACGGCCGGCCGGTGGATTCACGGCCGCGGTTTCGTTGCTTCGACGGACGGAAACATTTCCGTCCGCCTCGATTCGCACCGCATCCTGACTTCCCCCACCGTCATCAGCAAAGGCTTGATGTCGCCGGACGATATGGTCATCACCGATCTCCGGGGCAGAAAACTTGCTGGCCGCCGCGAGCCCTCCTCGGAGTTGGCGATGCATTTGTTGATTTACCTTCGCCGCCCGGACATCAACGCCGTTTGCCACGCGCACCCGCCGATTGCCACCGCCCACGCCGCAGCTGGGCTGCCTCTCAACAAGGCGCTGCTGAGCGAAATTGTGCTTTCGCTCGGCTGCGTTCCCGTGGCGCAGTACGGCACGCCCGGAACGCCGGAACTCTCCGATGCATTGGAGCCGCTCGTGCACAATTACGACGCGATTCTGCTGGCCAATCACGGCGTCGTCACCTGCGGCGGCGATCTGCTGACCGCATTTTTTCGCATGGAGACCGTCGAGCATTTCGCGCAGGTTTCGCTGGCGAGCGAGCTGCTCGGCAAACAAGTCTTGCTTTCTGGCCGTGATGTGGAAAAATTGCTCGCGGCGCGCGTGCGGTACGGCACGACGACCGCGGCTCCCGTCAGTTCCAACTGCCCAGTGACAAGCGACACCGTAGCACCTGGGGCCGAGCGTATTTCCGTAACGCGCGAACAGCTGGAAGCGCTGATTGAAGAGGCGGTGCGAAAAGACAGGGCGCACCGCTGAGTGTCCGCGAAAGTTTGAAATCTGTCTGTTGATTTCGGGGAGAGAGCGCCGGCCGGAATTTTCGACGGCTGGCCACGGAGGATGAAGCATGGGCGAAGCACTCGGCATGATCGAGACACGCGGCCTAGTCGCGATGATTGAGGCCTCGGACGCGATGGTCAAGGCGGCCAAGGTCACACTGGTCGGCTGGGAGAAGATAGGCTCGGGCTACGTTACCGCGATGGTGCGGGGTGACGTGGCCGCGGTGAAGGCCGCAACCGATGCAGGAGCCGCTGCCGCCCGGCGCGTGGGCGAGTTGATTGCCGTGCACGTTATTCCGCGGCCGCATCAGTCTCTCGAGGATGTGCTTCCCATCGGGAAGTCGGCCGTCGCTGCCGGGCACTAAACGCGGCGATCCTCTTCGCGGGAGCGCGTGAGCCGCACCAAGCCGCGCGGTGTTGTCGCGCGGAAGCTTCCGGTAATGCTGTCACTGCCCGAATGTAGGGCTGAGGCCGTCATCGCTCTCGGTGAATTCGTTCGCGGAGATTTCTGATTTGAGTTTTGTTGGCAGAATATGATTCTAGCCCGCATTGTCGGCACCGTGGTTTCGACGCGCAAAGACCCGCGTCTCGAAGGTAAGAAACTCCTCGTCGTCAAACCGATTACCCCGGAAGGCGCCGACGAATCCGGCTACCTGATCGCCGTGGACACGGTCGATTCCGGGTTTCGCGAGACCGTGCTCGTTGTTACCGGCAGCTCGGCGCGCATGGCCGCCGAATGCAAGGACCGGCCGGTGGACGCCGCGATTATCGGCATCGTCGACGAAGTGAAGCTCGACGCGCTGCACGAGGCCGAACTCGCCGCCGCGCGAAAGAGATAGCGTGCTGCTCGGACGCGTGATCGGCAATGTGGTCTGCACGATGAAGGACGCTTCCCTGGTAGGCCAGAAACTTCTTATCGTTCAACCGCTTGACCGCAAGGGCCGCGACACGGGCCGCCCCATCGTCGCTCTCGATTCCGTCGGCGCCGGCGCGGGCGAGACGATCTATTCGTGCCGCGGCAAGGAAGCCAGCTTCCCATTTCTCCCCGCCGAACCTCCAACCGAAGCCACGATTGTGGGCATTGTGGATTCCGTGAATATTCCGGAAACAGGCCCGTGATGATAGCCTTTCGCATCGCAACTTCCGATTCCTAACCATGCTAATTGGCCGCATCAT
>WNGO01002356.1_pt1 | contig 19112 bp, 15 predicted proteins | sample 5400511 | NCBI WGS metagenome assembly WNGO01 (sample SAMN13153380, study PRJNA577476) | soil metagenome | isolation source: 20 cm soil or saprolite under Garry oak tree replicate 2 | place: USA:California | collected 2016-06-15 | reverse complement strand
GGGATTATGCGCATCTGATCCAACGCTAATAGGTGTGTGATTCAATATGCAGGCTTTGGCAAGCCTGCGCACGAGACTTTGAAAATGTAACATGTCATACCCATTGATCTCTAATGCGACATCATAATGCGTCGCTTCTGCAGCCAGGCAATCAAGTTCTTCATCAAAAGTTGGCGGAAGGTAAGGATTATTCACACGCAATCGCACAGGATGGCTAACTACGCTGAAATGTCTGCTGGTTACAACTCTACGCAATAGCTCAAAGTATTCGAGCCAGAGTGCCTCGCCTTCTTCACGGCTCCATTTGTAGTTTGCTTCAAACTGTATGCCATTGATTTCATGCACAGAACCAATCAAAAAATCCCAGTTATATTCTTGAATGAATGAATGGATCAGCTCGTTCTTCCCTGGAATAAAGTCCACTTCCAGACCCAATCGTGTATCTACGTTTGATTGACTGGCGGCTGTGCGCACATCTTCGATATAGGTGTTAAAAGTGAGTAGGGGTCCTTCGGGTTCCAGATGTTGGAGTGCGAGTCGTGTTTCTCTCATTTGAAAGACATGTTCGGAGAGGCCAAGTACACGTAATCCCTTCTGCTGCGCTGCCATTACCATTTGCCAGGCGGAACTACGTGATACATGACTATGCATGTCAGTATCTATGATCATGAAAGATATATTCTCCCTTGAGATGATGTGAGGGGTAACTCACTGACGCACAACTGAGATGGCGAAACCATCAGTATAGTCGTCATCCATTGCGAGGTCGAGCGAGATCAAGCGTGGATCACTGGCGATACGTTTGTTATATGCTACGATGCCAGCCATGCCTTCATCTTGTGGTTCTTCGAAGGCTTTGCCGCTACGTATGCAGTTGTCCGCAACAATAATGCTCCCAGGTCGTGAGAAACGTAGCGCCCAATCAAGGTACTGGGGATAGGGAGGTTTATCTGCATCAATAAAAATGAGATCGAAAGGAGCTTCGTGCTCAAGAAGCGGTAGTAGGTCAAGAGCATTGCCAACACGAACCTCTGCGCGGTCGCTCACACCTGCTTGTGCGAACGCGTTGCGCACTAACTCGGCATGCGAAGGATTGATTTCCAGGGTTATGAAGTGGCCATTAGCAGTTAATGCTCGAGCAAGCCAAATGCCACTATAGCCACCTAACGAGCCGATTTCAAGAATTTTTTGCGCATTACAAGCAACAGCCAGCAGTTGTAAAAATTTACCCTGGATAGGTGAAATTTGAATTTCTGGTAATCCTGCTTGTTTGGCAGCTTTTAAAGCGTGCTTTAATCCTTCATCTTCAGCAGCAAACTTACGTGTAATCTCTTCTACAATATGCTGTCGAGTCTTTGCCTGTTGCTGTAATCCGGACAATTCAGAATTGTCATTAACCATAATTACATGTTCCTTTCACGTGCAGAAAATTTCTTATAGTCTATTGTTTAAAGGCGCTGCTTTTGCTATACTACAGGCAATGTTGGTGCACTATAAAATCGGAATAGTATATCAAGATTCCGTGGGAATCAGCTTTGCAAGGTAAGGATTGCTCTGTAATATAGTGATACCAAAGCAGATAGTCTTTATTATGCTTTATTATGACCAATGATTGCAAAATTGAAGGGAGGTGTTTGGAAAAAAAGTAGCAATAATCAAGGTGGTCTCTGAGAAGGTTATTCAAGTTTTCTCCTGATTTGGAGGAAGTAGTTACTTAATTCGGAGGATTTTAGCATATGGCAAGTAGGACTGAAACCGTTGTTGTTGAACCGGGGTTTCCCTGGTGGGTTGTCCTTGTTGAAGGTATTTTTGCACTGATTTTCGGTCTCCTTTTGATTACTGCACCAGGTAGTACCTCGTTATTCCTGGTTACAGTGTTGGGATTCTACTGGCTCATTCGGGGCATTTTCTCTATAATCGAGATCTTCATCCCCAATACAGGCACCCACTGGGGCTGGCTGTTGTTTATGGGCATTCTCGGTATCATTGCTGGAATGGTAGTGCTTCGCAACCTGGGATATGCTACCGTTCTGGTTGGGACTTTCATAATAGTCTTTTTGGCTGTTGATGCATTGATAATGGGCATTATGGGATTAATCAGGGCATTCACAGGTGGAGGTTGGGACCCTGGCATTTTGGGAATATTGACCATCATTATTGCCATTTTGTTATTCACAAACGTTTTTGGAGCAGTCCTTGCTCTGCCTATTGTCATAGGCGCGATTCTGATTGTTGGTGGTATTGTTGCCATTTTCTTTTCATTCCGTATCCGGAGGGCTTAACGCAGAGTTCCAGCGTAAAAAATTACTAGATGCAATGACAGCAAGATGCTGCAGGAGGCACCGTCTTGCTGTCATTGCATCTAGTGCTTAAGATAGGATCAATATCGACTTTTGAGCAAAATGAAATCGTTCGTAAAACTTGCAAGTTGACCGTCTGGCTTTCGCGCTATTTCAAAGTAAATTTGTATACGTTGATTACTGTCTAAGATATACTGCGATAGCCTGGCTTTTTCGTCTAAGGGCATTTGGGAGCGGGCAGTCCAATCATCATATTCATGTGTTTTACGAAAGAATTCCAGATGTTCAATTGAGAGTCCTGCCTCTTTTAAAAACGCTTGCCACTCTTCTGCAGTGCATGATCTTCCATGTGATGGGTCACGCCATTTTTCGATGGTATTGTCAAAGGTATCGAGTTCTTGATCGCTGGGTGCCATGCAATCAATAAGTAAGAATATTCCTCCCGGTTGTAAGACTCGCACAACTTCTTGTACGAATTGGGATATATCTGGAAAATGATGTGGTGCGATTCTGCACGTAACACGGTCGAAGCTTTCTGACGAAAATGGGAGTTGCTCAGCGTCTGCCACTTGAAAGAGTGCATTAGTTATGCCTTGAGCGAGTATAAAATCACGCGCTTTTTCAAGCATGCGAGGCGTCAAATCTGTAACTGTTACCTGTGCTACTAGTGGCGCGACGGCAAGAGCAGTGTGCCCACCTCCAGTGGCGATATCGAGTGCTTGAAGTTGCGGATTCCATTCTCCCAGTTCAATCAGACGCTGCATATCGTCTCCGGAGCGATGTGAGAAGCTAGCAACGTAGCTTTCCGCTGTGCGTGAGAAATAGTCCTGTACCTGTGTTTTTTTCTGTTCATGAGCTGGCTGGGGTGTATCTGTCAAATGTGAGTGTTTCCTTTCCCCTGGTTCAGGGCTTCTCTAAAGTCACTTTGTGACTGTTTTCCGCGCTCCTGCGGCGCACTCATTTGATCATGTGGAAGGTTTTTGCGCGTCTGCGGCGCGCAAAAACCTTCCACATGATCAAGAAAATGGCTCGCTTGCGAGCCTGGCCAGGTTATGAAGCAACTTTTGAGAAGCACTGTCCTCTGTTTCATGGTTGTGCCAATCCCGTTATCTATATTATACTGACAGTGCTATCAAAAGCTCTAGCTTCTATCCTCCAGTTTTCACAGATTGTGTGGATAATGTGATGTGCTTCCATTCAGTTGTTGTTAAGATGGAATAAGATTGTATGCCCAGCCTTGAAGGTTCAGTCGAGAGTATCGTTTTTCGGAACGAGGATAACCATTATACCGTCGCACGCTTTCGTCCAAACGACAGCGGACGGCTCTTTCGCGATGATCTAACAACGATTGTTGGTATGCTTCCCGGTGTACATGTTGGCGAATTATTGTCGGTCGAAGGAGAATGGGAGAAAGACCCGAAATATGGTAGACAACTACATATAACCAGTTTCACCCAACGGCTGCCTGCTTCAAAAGAGGGTATCACACGCTACCTTGGTTCTGGTTTGATTAAGGGCGTTGGTCCCAAAAAAGCCCAGCGCATTGTCGAGCACTTTGGAGAACAAACGCTGGCGATTATCGAACAGCAACCGGAACGACTGAGCGAGGTGAAAGGTATAAGTGTTAAGGATCGCGAGCAGATTGCGAAATCCTGGGCAGAGCAAGGCGAGATTAAGGAACTTCATCTCTTTTTGCAATCTCACGATGTGTCGATGAATCTGGCTACACGTATCTATAAGCAATATGGCCAGGAATCGATTAAGGTTGTCCGTGAGAATCCCTATAAATTGGCACAGGATAAAATTGGTATTGGTTTTCGCAGAGCCGATGATATTGCTGTGAAGCTGGGATTGCCACTTGATAGTATTGAGCGTATCGTAACTGGGCTGAAGTATGTACTTACGGAAGCAGCCAATGAAGATGGTCATTGCTATTTACCTGAAAATGAGTTGATACGTCGTGCCTCAGAGATACTACAAGCGCCCAATGAACTCATTTCAACTGCCATGGAACAATTGCGCGGAGACCGGGATGTGTTCGTAGAGCCTCCTTTGCCCGTGCAGGTTGATGTGAGTACATGGGTAACGGATGATCAAGAACCTTTGAATGATTGGAGTGAGGCAGAAGAAGAGACTCCCCAGCAGCGCATCTACTTTGGGCCTTTCTGGCATGCCGAAAATGGTTCGGCACGTATTTTACGAACTCTATTACGTTCTCAAAGTAAGTTACCTCCTGTGAGCCAGCATCATTGGGATGCAGTCTTCAACTATCTGGCGGAGAAGCGTAATATGCTGCTGACTGAGAAACAGCGCGCAGCAGTCCAAATGGCGTATAATTCGAAAGTCAGTATTTTGACAGGTGGACCAGGCACAGGAAAATCGACTTCCATTCGTGCTTTGTTAATGGTGCTGCGTAAGCGCAAGATCGAAGTAGCATTGGCGGCGCCTACCGGGCGAGCAGCTAAACGACTTACCGAGGCAACAGGTGCAGTCGGTTTTCAAGCTAAGACTCTACATCGATTATTGGAGTATGCCCCACATGATAACACGTATCAACGCAATGAGGAGAATCCACTGCCTTACCGGTTTGTAATCGTCGATGAAGTATCAATGGTCGATATTCTGCTCTTTTATCATCTGTTAAAAGCATTGTCACCTGACGCACACCTCTTGCTAGTAGGTGATGCCGATCAACTCCCCTCTGTTGGACCAGGAAATGTGTTGCGTGATCTCTTGCGTAGTGGAGCTATACCATCTGTTGTCTTGACGGAACTGTTTCGCCAGGCTCAACAAAGTCAGATTGTGGTCAATGCTCACCGTATTAATGCGGGCCAAATGCCATCATTGAAGCGAGACGCAGGGGGTGATTTCTTTTTCGTTGCGGAGGAGGATCCAATACGTGCTCAGCATTTAGTGCTTGATTTGGTGCAGCGCCGCATTCCGACTCATTACCACCTCAACCCCATGACTGATATACAGGTACTTTCTCCAATGTATAAGGGACCGTTGGGCGTAACCAATTTAAATGAGGAATTGCAGGCACGGCTGAATCCTGGTGCATTGGTATCACTTGAATGGGGTGGTCGTGTATTACGCCTTGGTGATAAGGTGATGCAGGTGCGTAACGACTATGATAAAGGCGTTTTCAATGGTGATGTTGGCTGGATACGCGCTATTGATAAGGAAAACTCGACTGTCAAAGTCGAGTTTTTGGAAGAAGCAGGCCCACTATTAGTCAGTTACCATTTTCATGAATTGGATGAACTGGTGTTGGCGTATGCTGTGACTGTGCATAAGAGCCAGGGAAGTGAATATCCAGCTATTGTGCTCACGCTTGTCAATCAGCATTACATGCTGCTCCAACGTAATCTACTTTATACAGCTATTACTCGCGCTAAACGCCTTTGCGTCATAGTTGGTCAATTGCGCGCGCTAGAGGCGGCTGTCAGGAATAATCGTGTGGCGCTACGCAATACAGGGCTGGCGGAACGACTAAGCACTTTAGCAAGTATTGGACTTGTAGAGTAAGAAGAATACAATTTGTAACACTTGCCTAATTCCGAGTTGGGAAGTAGAATATAAACCAGATCAACTTTGTTATCAATACCAGGCAGTGCATCTTGCATTGCTTGAACATTGTTATCACGAATCCGTAGTTCAAGACAGGGTTTGTGAATGATACTAGAATTATTTAAGGAGGACATAGCGAATGTCTGGTACAGAAACAGCGACTTCGGGCGCGCACTCCACTTCGGGTTACGTCCATCCGGAGGTGTTGGTCGAGACCAGTTGGGTAGCCGAACACCTCAACGATTCCTCTATTCGTCTCATCGAGGCCGATGAAGACGTGCTCCTTTACGAAATAGGTCATTTACCAGGAGCTGCCAAACTCGACTGGCATGTCGATGTGCAGAATCCTCTTCCCCGCGACTTCATTGATCAGCAGAGCTTCGAAAAACTTATGAGTCGTTGGGGCATCAGCAATGATACTACTATTGTCCTGTATGGCGATAAGAACAACTGGTACGCTTGCTATTCATTCTGGCTGTTTACCATGTATGGTCACCAAAAAATGAAGATTATGAATGGCGGACGGCAGAAATGGGAGGCAGAGGGTCGCCAACTTACAAAAGACGTGCCTCACTTTGAGCCTACCACCTATCATGCACAGCCGATGGATGAGTCTATTCGTGCATTTCGTGATGATGTGATGAGTGGTCTAACTGATCCCAATCGCCGCCTGATCGATGTACGTTCACCACAAGAATATACGGGCGAATTGATCCACATGGTGAACTACCCACAGGAAGGCGCACAGCGTGGTGGGCACATTCCTACCGCCAAGAGCATTCCCTGGGCCACAGCAGCAAACCCTGATGGCACCTTCAGATCTGCCGAGGAACTACGCCAAATCTACGAGGGCAAAGACATCGGTCCCGACAAGGATGTCGTCACCTACTGTCGTATTGGAGAGCGTTCTGCGCATACCTGGTTTGTGCTGACTCGTTTGCTTGGCTATGCACGTGTGCGTAATTACGATGGATCGTGGACTGAATGGGGTAATCTGGTGAAGGCGCCAATCGAGAAACCTTAACATTGAGGGAGGGCGGCGACCAGTGGCGAGGGTGGGGGCAAGCCCCGCCCCTACTATACACGAGCCGGGCAAGCCAACCGATCGTGTATAGTAGGGGCGCACCCTTGCGGTCATCCTGTTTCTTTCCCGGAGGAAATGAACACAAATGGATCGACAAGAAGCAATTGAATTTCTCATGGATCATTATGAAAATCCGCGTAATTATGGTCCTTTAGAGGAGGCTGACGTAAGTCTAAGTGGAGGAAATCCTGGGTGCGCAGACATCATTACGATGCATGCCCGCTTCGATCAAGATGGCAAATTAGAGGCTGTTAACTGGGAGGGTGAGGGCTGCACGATCAGCAGCGCCGCTGCTTCTTACGTAACGGAGATCACGCAGGGGATGACAGCCGAGGAAGTTGAAAAGATGAGCTTTGAAGATCTGATGGAGCAGTTGGGGCGCGAGTTAGTGATGACACGCCCAACTTGTGCCACGTTAGCTCTCGGAACGCTTAAAAAAGGTGTGCATGAGTATCATATGCACCAGAGGGCCGAGGAGACGCATTATCCTGTTGTATCTAGGGATAGTGGGAATGTCATTGAAGGCCGATAAATCGGCACCTACATTAGTCGGATCGTTTCGTGAATGTTCAATAGTGTGTCTGTGATAGAGTGTTATAGGTTATAAGTCACTCGCCATGCTGTAAGAATCTCCAAAGCTCGCTGGTGTAGCTTGAGATGCTCAGGATCATTGAGCCACCGGCTCACACCCGACGGATGGGGTAGTGGCAGAAACAACATTCCTCCGTGTTCCTGATATGTGCCAATTACTTCCTCAAGTTTAACTTTACCGAAAAAAGTCTCAATTGCCATTGTTCCTACAAGTAGAACTGCCCTGGGTTGAAGCAGTTGTAACTCCGCATCTAGAAAAGGTTTGCACAAAGCGATTTCTGACGGTGATGGACGTCGATCTCCATCTCCACGGGGATTGCGTCCAGGGTCGCAGCGGGTGAGTGAACTAAGATAGACATGTGAGTGAAGATAGCCAGGGGGGAAACCTGCCTGCTCAAGCCATTTCTGCAATATAGTGCCACCGGGCCCACTGAATGAGCGCCCCTTCGCAATTGAACGCTGACCGGGAGCCTGTCCTATTACCATTATGCGGTCATCTGGTCGCCCACCTACAAGAGGACGTGCTTTGGGGATGTAGCCATGTTCTTCGCAAAGGCGGCAACAACGTATTCGTTGTTGTAGCGCTTTGATGGCTTCTTGTCGGCTGATCTCCAGTTCTTTACTCAAAATCTTCGTCATAATAAGCCGCGAGGCTAGGTCGTTGATAATCACGAGCCAGGTGTCGATACTGGCCTCGATAATAGACAAGTGGGGCTTTCTGATCATTGTGGTTCAGGTTATTCGCTTGACTCTCCTCTCCGATCTTCAATTCTATCAAGTTGTTTTGCTTATGATCCTCTTCACCCGTAAAAGCTGCCTGGCCATCTGTACCCATTGCCACGACATGACCTACAAAGATTACGTGGTCACCCCCTGGATATTCTGCAACAATACGGCTATCAATAAATGCGAGCGCATCGTCGAAAATAGGAGAGCCTGTGGAGGCAATGTGGTAACTTGCATGGCAAAAATGCTCGTAGCGCTCCGCTGAGGTGGTTGCGAAACATCGCGAAAGAGCCTCCTGTTCGCTCGTCAAAACATTGACGGCAAAATTCCCGCTTGCGCGAAAAAATGGCAGCGCTGTGCTGTATAAATCAACGCAGATTAAGACTAAGGGTGGGTCAAGCGAGACTGAGGTGAAAGAGTTGACGGTAAGACCTGCCAGCCCATCCTTACTACGAGTAGTTACTACAGTAACACCGGTGGTGAATTGGCCCATCACTTGCTTGAAAAAATCTTTTTCAATTGTCATCTATCTGGCAGTCCTTTAAAGAGAAATGCGCAAAATGTTATTATTCATTGTGCTATGAACTATGTTTGCACTGTAGTATCAACCTCCGTGCGATTCTTGTCAACTGTCCGAAAGGCCAGCATAGGTATTCTTCAGGCTTGCTCAGTATAGTTCTTCATTGTGGATGCCTGTGTCAAGTGTTGACATCAAGCTAAAAGAGGTAGCATCAACTGTTGATAGGGTGGCTATCGAGGCTGCGCGTTCACGCAAGAATGCTTGCACACGATTATCGAAGACCTTGAAGTGATTGCCAAAGGAGAAAATATATTGCTTTACCTGGCCTGTCTTCCGATTCAGCACCAGGATATCGTCACCGCTAGTACATGTGTGACTTGCAAGGCAGCGCGAACGGTCGAGGAAAGCGCCGACAAGTACCTGCGAATTTTGATCCCAGCTCGATATGGTGTATTGGTGTGATACCCGCAACGATTTGTCAAAAGCTATAAAGGTACTCTGGCTCGCCTGGGGGTTATACAGCATGACACTCAGCGAGGATAAGCCAAAATGACCGACATACAATACCTGATTGGTACCCCATCCAGACATGCTTTTTTGATTTACCACTGACAAATCTGAGCCGAAGCCCAGGAATTGGGCGTCTCCTGTACCAGGATCATAGAGCAACACCTGCGCGCGAGCTGAGCCGTTAAAATTTCCACTGTGTACTTCCCAGTTACCTGGCAGGTTATGTATTTCATGGTACTGGGAAACGACCATCTGTCTATTGAAATCCAGTATGCGTGCCTCACCTGGGATACGGTCATAAAGAAAGATAGCATCCTGGTTGGGGTTAGCAAAGCGACCAACATATACTTCCCAGGCATCGTGCCAGAGAGTGTACTGCTGCTGGTGGTTCATGCTAAAATTTTTGTTGAAACTGAAGACGATGACATTAGGCATTCGCCCTTGTGTCTCCCAATCTTCAAGTGCGCTGCCACTGAGATCCTCTCCTGGCTTAGGGATTGTAGTGATCGTGCTACGCCCAATATCCCAATTCACGCTTGTCGTTTTGCCCTGTGTTTGACTGGAACTTGGCGTCGGACTGGGACTGGGAGTTGGTGTCGGACTAGGACTCGGGCTTGGCGTCGGGCTGGGAGTTGGCGTCGGACTAGGACTCGGGCTTGGCGTCGGGCTGGGAGTTGGCGTCGGAGTTGGCGTCGGACTAGGACTCGGGCTTGGCGTCGGGCTGGGAGTTGGTGTCGGAGTCGACGTCGGACTGGGAGTTGGTGTCGGAGTTGGCGTCGGACTAGGACTCGGGCTTGGCGTCGGACTGGGAGTTGGTGTTTGACCCGTTGTTGGGCCGGGTTGGTTGCCCACAGTCGGACTCGGCATTGGAGCTGGAGTTGTTATTGGATTCGGGAAAGCAAATGGGTTATACATGAAAACACTGCTGTGCTGTCCGTCAAATTGGCCAACATAGAGTTCCCAATCTGGTCCCCAGCCGGGAAGCGTTACATGCTTCTGAATTTTGAGTTGTGGCGTCAGACTAATCAATTGTAGCGTTCCTGTCACGCGATCATTCAATAAAATTTCGGAACGACCACTGCCTGTGAAATCCCCGATATGAATATCTAACGATGAACCCCAACCATTAATTGGTGTGGTTGCATCACTCAAACTTATACGTTGGGAGTTCAGGGTATTAATCCCTGACAGGTTATCCACGTTGTGATGTGTGATATTCTGTGAACCTTTTCGAAACTTGTCGGAAAAAGTAACGATGTCCAGGCTTCCTTGCTGGCGGTTATAGAGCAGCAGATCGGTGAACCCGGTACCCGTGAAATCTGCGCTAAAGCCCTGGTCAATTGATCCGGGAGGCAGTCCAAGCGTGATACGGCTATTCACGAGACTATTCGCCTGGGCAACCTGGGTATTCACCTGGGCAGCTTGGGCGAGGCTGTTGCCATTGATACCTGGCAGTTGTGAAAAACGCGCGGGGTCTAGCAGCCTTGGGAAATAGATGAAGCGCAATTCCCCATTCTGGAAACGTGCTTGATTGATGACAGAAACATTATAGCCAGTGCCGGTGAACATCGGAGTGGCATCTCCATAGTTCTGATAGGTTACATTGAAAGTAGTGCTGTCTGGACTGACCCAGGTGACAAAGGCCACATGCCCGGCAGGGCCGAAAGCCCAGACACCATCAGCGCGTGGAAAGACAGCTATCGAACCAGGACGTGGGGTTGTCCCCACGGGCAGTCCAAAGCGTTCTGCATCAACGATCCACTCAGCGGCGTTGCCCCAATTGGGAGGGAGATCATAGCCGAGCAGGTGCCACTGCTCCCACGCCCACCAGACACAATTGCCTCCTGTGGGAAAAGGGCCGGGGCAGAGCGGGAAAGGGTTACCATCGGGTGAAAGGTGTGCTTGAGTACAACTGCTGTCGATAGTAGCTGCTGTATGGTCAAACGAGGTGGCATGTACCTGTACCATGCCAAGCTCAATCCAGAGAATTGGGGTGAGGCAAATAAGTGCGAAAATATGGATGAGGTGCCGCCGGTTGAGATAACGAAACAGTAGTTTCAGGTTACGCGTAACAGGTCCTGAAGTCTGCATTCAAATCGCTCCTTCGTGATTTGCTCGTCCGACGCCGCTTTATTCACATATATATACGACCGTGGTTTCATGTTGGTTCTCTGATCGGTCGTATTTGTGTTGCGTAAAGTCCCCCACAATAGTGCCAAAATGAATGGAAGAGACAAGGCATGTCTTACTAGAGTCTATGGAAAATAAAATGTAATTTGTATCTTTATGTATTAGTACATTTCAAAGTATAACATCAAATTTTAAAATTTTGGAAGGTGTAGCATGGTAATATAGTAATCCTGACAGTTTTTCATAAGTAAAATGCTGACTGATTCCTCGCGATTGCTCTATTTATTACCAAAATTTGATAGAGGGCATTCGGCAAAATTTTCTTGACAACTGCCGAAGGCAATGCTATTATAATGCGTGTTCAAGGGCGATTAGCTCAGTTGGTTAGAGCGCTACGTTGACATCGTAGAGGTCACAGATTCGAGTTCTGTATCGCCCACTAAAAAAGCGACTTCGTTACGAAGGCGCTTTTTCTTTTATGCTATCCTCTACATCTCAATCGATCATATTTCATGATTTCACAGCGCGCTTGCTACTTCCTTGAGCACAGCGTCCAGGAATTGATCTTCAGGTACGGTCTTGACCACTTCACCCTTGCGAAAGATGACCCCGCGGCCCTTTCCACCAGCAAGCCCAACATCGGCGTCACGTGACTCACCTGGTCCATTAACCACGCAACCCATTACCGCAACATGGATAGGCGTCTCCACTTTGGATAGGCGCTTCTCTACTTCGTTGGCTACACTTATTACGTCGATTTCGACCCGACCACATGAAGGGCACGAGACGAAAGTAACACCACGGTTGCGTAGCTCGAGCGAGCGTAAAATCTCATATGCGACTGGTATCTCTTCTTCAGGCTCAGCGCTAAGACTCACGCGAATGGTGTCGCCGATTCCATCAGCGAGCAGCAAGCTTAAACCTACAGATGATTTGACGGCACCAGTTACAAGCGTACCCGCTTCGGTGATGCCGAGATGAAGAGGATAGTCTGAACGTTGTGAGAAACGTCGATATGCTTCAACTGCGGTCAGGGGACTAGAGGATTTCAATGAGACTTTGATCTCGTGGAAGTCCAATTCCTCACACCAGCTAATATATTCCAGAGCCTTTGTTACCATTCGTTCGGCCAATTGCTCGCGCTCCTTGCGGCGTGCTTCTGCCGGGTCTGTGCGCTCTAGTGTGCCATCGTCACGTAGTCTGACCTGGATGCGCTGCATTTGTCCGCGCTGATCAAGAGCATCAATCGAACCGGAGTTGACGCCGATACGCATGGCAATACCCCGCTCTTTACAGGCTGCTACTATCTGGTCGAGTGATGTACGGCCATTGATGAGGTTTCCTGGATTGATACGCACGCAGTCGATACCCTGCCGAATCGATTCAAGCGCCAATGTATGTTTGTAGTGAATATCAGCAACCAATGGTATATGGATACGCTTTTTAATTTCGCCGATTGCGAGAGCATCCTCTTTCTCGGGTACAGCTACGCGTACTATTTCACACCCGACATCTTCCAGACGGTGAATCTGCGCGACCGTACTTTCTACGTCGCGGGTGTACGTGGTAGTCATAGACTGTACCGCAATGGGCGCATCGCCTCCTATTGCCAGGTTACCAACATGTATTTGCCGGGTTTTCCGTCTCATAGCTTTCGTTTACTCCGTGATTGTCTATAGATTAACTACCCCAATGTATAACATCGTTTACCGTAATGATTACCATCAGTGTGAGTAGTATGGCCATTCCGATAAAATTAATAATACCTTCTCGTTCTGGTTTCAGGCGTTTTCCACCACGTAGAAGCTCAATGAGTATTAATAAAATGCGCCCACCGTCCAAAGCGGGGAAAGGTAAAATGTTGATGATTGCCAGGTTCAGGCTGAGGATGGCCGTTAGACTAAGTATGGGCCACCAACCAAGGTCAGGCACACTTGCGGCTACCTCGCCTGTTATTTTGACGATACCTACTGGTCCAGCAAGCTGTGGCTTGACTGCGCCGGCGATCATTTGCGCTATCTGGTTGATAAAATCTCCAGTGACTGTGAATGTATGCTGGATACCTTTAAATGGAGCCTGCCATAGCGGTGAACTGACGAAGACGATCTTCTCTTCGACACCCATTGGTCCTTGACCCTGAGGCGGATGTACTCTTACATTTACTGTCGTCGATACAGTTTGCTTTTCACCTGCGTGTCTAACCACAAGCATTACTGGTATAGTCGGGTGATGATTATTATCAGCGGCAATGGCATTGGTAACAATACTTTGAACATCAGTAAATAACTGGACTGGATGCCCATTTACTGAAACAAGAGTATCGCCGGGTTGTAAGCCAGCTACGGCGGCAGGAGAACCTGGGACAACTTTGCCAATAGCAGCAGGAAAAGTTGGCTCCCCGAGACCATAGGCAATGGTAAAAAGGACCATCGCCAGAATAATATTCATAGTGACACCTGCGATCAAAACAATGATCCGTTTACCAGCCGATTTAGCGGCAAAGCTTTGAGGATCGTAGTTACCCTCAGGGTCATTGATATCTCCGTTTTCTCCTGGCATACGCACGAAGCCACCGATAGGCAGGAAATTGAGGGAATAAATGGTATGGTCGCTGGCACCAGATGTGCTTACACCGCCGCTCGTACCGCTAAAGGGTGACTGTTTTCGAATGCCATATGTATCTTCTGATCTTGAATATTCGGTAGATTTGTAATTATCAAACATGGGTGACTGTTTTTGAATGTCATATGTATTTTCAGCATTACTTTTGCCACCGAACCAGATAACTTCCCAACCACCGTTATCACGTTTGCGAAAACCTACCAGGCGAGGTGGAAAACCAATTCCAAATTCCTCCACACGAATACCCGCCCACTTTGCAGTGATAAAGTGACCAAATTCATGCACAAGCACGCATAATCCAAAGACCGGAATAGCAGCTAATAAAAACCAATTATTCATTAGAATTTCCTTTGATATGTCGTTTCATATAATTCTTGCGCTGTTCTACGCGCCCAGGAAGAGGCCTCTAGAATTGCTGGCACGTCCGGCTGGGTGATTGAGTCATGACGCTCCAGCACTGATTCAATCAGTTCTGCGATTTCCAGGAACCCAATCTTTCCTGCAAGAAAGAGAGCAACTGCCTCTTCATCCGCACCTACAAGCACACAGGGGTAAGTGCCCTCTCGCTTTGCCGCTTCGAGAGCCAGTCGAAAGCAGGGAAAGCGTGCAATATCTAATATTTCAAAATTGAGTCGCGCCACTTCGGCCCAGTGCAATTTGCGCACGAGTCCAGTACCGTTACTATTCAAGCGAATCGGATAGCTCAATGCATCTTGTATCGGCAAGTGCATACTGGGAAGGCTGGCTTGCATTTTCAACGAACCATCCACGAACTCGACCATCGAGTGAATGATGCTTTCCGGGTGGACAACGACATCAATCCGTTCATACGGAATGCCAAAAAGCCAACGAGCTTCGAGCACCTCTAACCCTTTATTCATCAATGTTGCAGAGTCAATGGTAATTTTTGGCCCCATTAGCCAGGTGGGATGTGCAAGCGCCTGCTGGACTGTTACTGAGCGCAACTGATCATCCGTGGCTCGCCTGAATGGTCCGCCTGAAGCTGTCAATATGAGGCGGTGAACCTCGCTTGCATTTTCGCCCCGAAGACATTGCCAGATAGCGCTATGTTCGCTGTCTACCGGTAAGATCGAGACCCCTGCATCTTGCGCTGCTTGCATAACCAGGTGACCAGCCATGACCAGTGTTTCTTTATTCGCCAGTGCGATAGTTTTACCAGCTTTAATGGCTGCCAATGTTGGAGCAAGTCCCATCAGTCCCGAGGTGGCCGCTACAACAATATCTACGTCAGGATGAGTGGCTACATCAAGAAGCCCCTGTTCGCCAAAAATCACATTGGGTAATGCTTCTCTGGCCGCCATTTCTTGCTCAGGTGTTTCCGCGAAACATGCAGTAATCGCTGGCGAAAATTCCTGTGTCTGCTGTGCCAGGAGAGAGATATTACTTCGGGCCGCTAAGGCCACTACGCGGAAATGCTCTGGGAAACATCGAACAACGTCGAGGGTTTGCCGACCTATCGATCCTGTACTGCCAAGTAGAGCAATTCGCCTGGGAAAACTGGTCATCTATCTGTGTCCATCATGAACGAAGCTACTCTTTACATCATATTTATGGGCGAACACTCAGTTCGAATTTGCTTGTTTGCTGGCGTTTTCCTGGTCCCTCAGCCGTCACTACAAGCCGAACTCGGTTCGCCCTTGTTCGCAATTTTTCGCTGACATTCGTCGGTATTGCTGTCATTTGTATTCTACCACGCAGCGTGGCAAAAAAGAAATACACGGAACCCTGTTTGTAGTACCTCGGGTATATGTGCTCAATAGAGTAAAATGATCCTGACTATTGAAGTCTGGCCAATACGAATGCTTTTTGTTCCTCAACAAGGAAAGGATCGCGATGGAGGCAATAACGCCTCCATCGCTGATTATTGTAACTGATGTGTCTTCAAATTGAGCGTAAACGCATCGATTTGCTGAGCGGGAGTGTTTGCGGGTTCTTGTCTGGTAGGGACAGAAAAGTACTGACCCGTGAGGGTTTGACCATCGAGTTCCAGCTGCAGGTAGCCGTGGTGGTCGTCACAATAACTTTCCAGGACGACTCCCTCCTCATCGGGTAATGGGTACGGTGTTTTAATTGGTGCGCCCTGTACTTGCTGCATGGGGTGCAGGTTATAGTATCCCCCCGCTCCGGCAAGGATATAAGGGAGCGCGCGACCATTGAGGGTGCGGGTGTACCGCTGGTAGTTGTGGACGTGACCAGCAAAGACGGCATCAGGGACTCGTCCGCTATTCTGTATGGCCTGATCGAGGGTGTTATGCATGTAGGTGCTGCCGCTGTGATAGATATCCGCCGAGTAGATAGGGTGATGCATCGAGACGATCACTGCTTTATCTTGCGGTGCAGCTGTTAATTCTGACTGCAGCCAGGCGATCTGATTGTTGTCCATCCATCCCCCTTCGGGAACGTTGGTGTACAGGCCGATGAACGTCACAAAAGGTGTTTCCAGTGTCCAGTAGACGTTGGGTTGAGTCATAGTATCGCGCCCGCTATCTCCCGCTTCGCTGGACAGGTGAGGCTCTGTGGCACAGAAATTCTCGACGAAAGCCGCCAGCGAGGGAACGGATGAACCAAGGACATCACCATCATGATTGCCGGGGATAGCTAAGATCGGGGCATCATAGTGCAGGTATGGCTCGTAGAATTGTGAGTAGTACTCGCTGGCCTGTCCATAATAGTACACGACATCGCCCAGGTGATAGAAAAAGGCTGGCCTGGCCGTCGGATCCGCAGCTGCTAGATCCTGTTCCATTTGTGAAGCGACAAGATCCTGGTCTTGCGGAGTTTTTATCCCGCCGGTATCGCCAACCATATGAAAGACCATGCGTCCAGAAGATTGGATTGTTTGCATCGCTGCTGGGGAGAGAACCTGATCAAGTGAGAGATGAAACGGTGATGGCCCGGTTGGTTGAGGTAATGGTTGTGATGGTTGCAGAGTTGTGGTATCGGGAGAATGACGCACTAGCAGTGTGTCCGAGACAGGTAGTACGCGACCAAAGCGTCGCTTGTGAGCGCCAGGTTGAGTTGGCATACATGCCTCCTTCCACATGATTTTCGAATAGTATAGCATACTGTATCAACGGGTAGTACATCTGACCAGGAGGAAAGGTGGGCCACCTGGTTGCGCCCGAACATGATGGGGGTGATATGATATGTTGAAAACTCTGCTATTGTTACTTTTTTTTGAATAGCACGAATGTATGAGGTTGGTTAAATTTAGAGTTTTCCAACGAGTTGGGCAAATATAAACACAACGATTACAGCAAATAGCAAGCTATCGATGCGGTCAAGAATACCACCGTGGCCGGGCATAAACTGCCCGCTATCCTTGACATGAGTCTGGCGCTTGATAAGAGATTCTGCCAGGTCACCTAGTGTAGCAGCTATGCCGATCAAGATGCCCAAGAGAATTGCCAGATACCAGGGAACACCAAGCGGCCAGGCAGTCAATAAAAGAGCAGCAGCGATTGAAAGTACCATACCACCTGCTGCTCCTTCCCATGTCTTAGCAGGGCTGATAGTAGGAGCAAGTTTGTGTCTTCCAAAGAAATGCCCGGCGAAAAATGCTGCCGTATCAAAGCCCCAGACACCAAGAAACACCGTCAGGACCCACCAGAAGCCAGTAGTTACTCCACCTTGAAACCCACGTAATAACAAGAAAACGCTCAGTGGCCAACCCAAATAAACTGGAATTGCAAGCGTAAGGGACCAATCTACCATAGCCCCTTCTAGTTTTTTGCGGAAGAACAATAGTGGCAATGTTATAAGAAGAGCTGCACTCAAACCAACCTCAAGCAGTATGAGACGCTGCTGAGGCAGCATAGCAGCTAAAAGAAAGAGTAGGCTTAACGCAAAACTCATCCATATTAGTGGGTGATAGCCCTCGTGAACCATCATATTATGTAGTTCGTAGACACTCAGAATTACGGCAAGCGCAGCTGCCGCAAACCCCAACCATCCACTGAACCATACGAAAGCCAGTACGACTGGTATGGCGATGACAGACGTAATAACACGTTGGCCAACGGAGCGATTCCACTGTCTGCTGTTCTGTTCTGAGGCACTCGTTTGTGTTTCTTGTTCGCTTACAGGTTGCACATAGCTCCTTATAGCAGCTTTCAAATCATATGGGTACTGGCTGCTATTTTGTTTTGATATGAGGGGTGATACCTCTGCCTGAGATTCTTCACTTCGTTCAGAATGACACTAAAAAGTTTTCAGAATGACACTAATAAAGCTATGTAATTGTGATGCGAAGGGGTGATACCTCTACCTTTTTTCATTATATACTATGAAGCAGAGAGACGTCCAAAACGTCGTTGTCGATGGCGGAAGCTCTCCAATGCAACGTGTAAATCTTCTTTGCCAAAATCAGGCCAGAGAGTCGGTGTTGCGTAATACTCACTATAAGCTGATTGCCAGAGTAGGAAGTTACTGACGCGCATCTCCCCGGCGGTACGAATGACCATTTCAGGGTCAGGTAGTTCACGGGTATACAGATAGGAACTGATCAATTCCTCGGTGATCGAGTTGGGGTCGTGACCGTCAGCAATAATCTGGCGAATCGCATCTACCAATTCGGCTCGCCCCCCATAATTGAAACAGACATTAAGGCCGATACGGGTATTATTACGCGTAAGCTCAACCGAGTCTCGCACAGCTTTTTGAATGTCGGGAGAGAGGTCTTGTAGACGACCAAGATGGCGCAGACGCACACCCTCGCGGTGCAGTTTCTCAATATCTGAGCGGATTGTCTCCCAGAACAAACGCATCAGCCCATCCACCTCAAAGCGTGGTCGACCCCAGTTTTCAGTTGAGAAGGCATATACACTGAGCATTTCGATGTGTTCATCGACTGCGTATTCAAGGACGCGCCGTAACGCATTTACCCCAGCCTTGTGTCCTGCGAGACGTGGGAGATGGCGTTTGGTTGCCCAGCGCCCATTACCATCCATAATGATAGCAAGATGACGCAGCGTATAAGGTGTTTGGTTAAGAGATTGTTGATTTGTTGCATCGGATTGCGACTGTGCCTTCTCTTTCT
>WNGO01003815.1_pt1 | contig 19118 bp, 15 predicted proteins | sample 5400511 | NCBI WGS metagenome assembly WNGO01 (sample SAMN13153380, study PRJNA577476) | soil metagenome | isolation source: 20 cm soil or saprolite under Garry oak tree replicate 2 | place: USA:California | collected 2016-06-15 | reverse complement strand
CCGTGGAGCCCTTCGCTCCACCAGTTGTATGCAGGAATGCCAAGCCGAGGTATGGCCGGGGCAGCCTGCACCATTTGCCCGACTTTTTCTTCGAGCGTCATGCGCGAAACCAGATCGTCAACTCTTTCGGCAATCGGCAATGATGGATTCCGAAATGGTGCATTCGCCAAAACAGACGAGAAATCATCGGAGGATGAAGCGGTCGACTGACTGACTGCTGACGTTTGTGCGAAAGTGCGAGTTCCAAAACTCGCGAGAACAATCAGAAGCAGAATCTCCTTCAATGGCATCTCCTATGAAATAGAGCAGTCAACTTTGCCCCACAACATTAAGCCGCGGCGCACACGTGTTAAGGCCAGTTGACGACCGGCTCTTCGATTCGCTCTTCGGTTCTCTCTCGGTCGCGGCCCGGTTATGGGCGCGTTTGCCAACGGCCGCATCGCGAACCCGGCGAGTCGTCAGGGTTGTTGAGCACCGAAGCACCAGATTCGATTGAATGGCGGATACCTCGCGCGACGATTCGTGAGACCGAACTTCTGCCGGTTTGAGCAACGCTTTGAATGCAGCATTCGCGATCTCGACAAACGACATCTGCACAGTAGTCAGCGGCGGTGTCGCGAACTGCGCGAGCCGATTGTCATCAAATCCGACTACCGACAAATCCCGCGGAACACTCAGGCCAAGTTCGAACGCTCTCCGCATTACACCGATTGCCGTCATGTCGTTCGAACCGAGCACCGCCGATGGCGGATCCGGTGAAGCAGCGAGTGCGGATAGCGCCTTCATGCCGCCCTCCAGCGTGTGGTCTCCTTCCATGAGGAGTTGCGGAAGTATTTCCAGATCAATTTCCTTCATGCACTCCTGAAAAGCGATCGTTCGCGCGACTGCAGTTTTCAAACGCGCCGGCCCGGTAATCAGGGCGATACGCGCGTGTCCGAGAGCCGCCAGGTGCTGCACAGCCTCTCGAACACCGTGTTTGTAGTCAATAGAAACCGTCTTCAGAAGCGGTCCCGTAGGTTCGTGGTCGAGCACGGCAATGGGTAAGTTTTGACCTCTAAGGAGCTCGACCAATGAGGTTTCTTTCTCAAGACTCAGAACTGCCAACCCCTCGACCCGGCGCTCGATCATGCGCCGCGCTGCGACCTCCATCCGGCGCGGGTCGCGGGAGATTGAACTCAGAAGTATCTCGTAATTGTGCTCGAAGCTCAGGTCCTCAAAAGTCTGCAGGATCTCAGGGAGAAAGGGTTCGACGGTTTCGGAGACCATCAGGCCGAGAATGCGGCTATGTCCGGAAACCAATGCCCGGGCATGAGTGTTGGGATAGTAGCCTACCCCTTCAATCACCTTCCGCACTCGCCTCGCCAGAGACGGGTCCAAATTGGGCGGACAATTGATCGTTCGCGAAACTGTCGCGATTGAGACGTTCGCGCGCTTGGCTATTTCGCGCAGGTTCATTCAATGCACTCCCAACCTAGATCGTCGGTACAGTAACCGATTTTTGCATCCAGCGTAATTGTGCGCCGTTTAGAGCACATTGGAATGAGAAGATCCGGCTTCAGATCTCACTGCGAGGCACGTTCAAACGTCAAACGCAGTGCATAGGCATACTTGGCTGGGGCTTGGATAGGGAGTTGCACGTGCAGGCCGTCGGCACGCTGCTCGAACCGCAATTTGGCATCGCTACTTAATAAGGCGACGGATCTGACTGGCTCACTGCCCACGGTTTTGGCGAGGGAGTGAATCACCGCTTCCCCGCTTGTTGGCCAAGCAAGTCCGATCGCATAAATCCCGTCACTCTTGCTTGTAAAACGAAAATCTTCGGCAGTGTACTTTGCGGTATCAGTGTCGTGAAACGATCCCGCCGCCACTTTAGTGGGGCCTTCGCCGTAAGTCCTCCACGGGCGAGTACCGTAGATGGCCTCCCCATTCGTGCTCAGCCAGGCGCCGACGTCAAGAAGTACTCTTTGTACTTCATCGGGTATAGTGCCGTCAGATCGTGGGCCAATGTTCAAAAGCAAGTTACCGTTCTTGCTGACGATATCAATGAGCTGATCAATCACAAATTCTGGCGATTTGAAAGTATCGTCCTTGATGTAGCCCCAAGATTTATTGCTCACGGACGTATCGGTCTGCCAATACAGGGGGCGAATGTCTCCGAGTTGGCCACGTTCCAAATCGAGGACGGCGGAGTGCTCCTGCATGGCATAGTCCTTGTAATTGATAACCCCAATATGATCGCCATATTTCTGAGAGCGGTTGTAATAGAAAGCGGCGAAGCGAGCGAGATTCGTACGGATGGACGCCTGGCCTATCCACCAGTCGAAGTAGACGATGTCAGGGTGGTATTTGTCGACGAGTTCCGCTCCTCGTGCGAGCCAGTCGTTGGTCCATGCCGATGAAACGTATGTGAAATCGTTGCCGACGGGCGTCCCCCACTTGAACACACCTGTTTGTGCCGGACCATAGAAGGCAGCGTATTGCGGGTTGTTTACGTCAGATTTGATCTTGCGGCCCACGCCCATAAAGAAATCGTGTTCCACCCGATGCGATGACACACCAAAATGCAGACCCTCAGCGCGTACCGCTTTCCCCAGTTCTCCAATGACATCGCGATGCGGCCCCATCTTGGCTGCGGTCCAGTCACTCAACCCGCTGTCGTACATGGCAAAGCCGTCGTGATGTTCCGCCACAGGCACCACATATCTTGCGCCAGACCTTTTGAACAAATCGGCCCAGGCCGCGGGATCGTAGTGCTCGGCCTTAAACATGGGTATGAAGTCTTTGTAGCCGAACTTGTCCTGTGGGCCGTACGTAGCAACGTGGTGCTCATAAGCATCGAATCCTGGCTCGTACATATTCCGCGGATACCATTCATTGCTGAAGGCAGGGACCGAATAAACGCCCCAATGGATAAAAATGCCGAATTTTGCGTCCCTGTACCAGTCGGGCACCTCATAGTTCTGGAGTGATTCCCAATCGGGATGGAACGGACCCTGATGATCAACATCATCGACTTCTTTCAGAAGTGCGACGCGCTCAGCATCATACTTGCTGCTGGCCTTCTGCCACATCTGATCAATGCTGACCGGATCTTCTGAGGCGGTGGGAGCGTTGCCATTCTGGGCATGCACAACAGAAAGCGCACCGAGCCCTAACACAAAACCGAAAAGTCCACGCATCGAGTGCGGCAGGAACGAATAGTCCAAGAGCATGGTCTCCCCCTTCGTCGATTGGGTAAATGAAATCTCTCAACACTAACTAAACTGCCCGCCGCGATTGCATTCAACCGAAGCTATCAGTCGAGCCTGCAGAGTCTGGGCCACATGAGGCCGTAAAGAGCGACAAAGGCAAAGCAGACCAGTGGTACGACAAAGCCGATGCGCATCGAGTGTAAGTCCGCGATGTGGCCCATGAAAGGCGGGGCGATGGCACCCCCGACAATGGACATCACGATGAGCGATGAGCCGAGCTTGGTGTAGTCGCCCAAGCCACGTATGCTCAGGGCAAAAATCGTCGGGAATCCCACGGACATAAAGAAAAAGGCAGCGAACATCGCATATAGGCCGGTTTTACCTCCCCCCATGGTCACCGCGACCAGCACTACATTGATGACCATATAAGCAGCTAGCACACGGTCCGGCTTGAACTGGCTGATCACGGCACTGCCACACAAACGCCCCACCATGAACAAACCGAACCCGATGGCGCCCAGCCATTTGGAGGCTTGCAGCCTGGTCACGCCCGGATCATTTTCCAAAATGTAATTAACGCAAAAGCTGAAAATACCGGTTTGCGCGGCGACATAGAAGAATTGGGCGGCGATGCCCAGGGTGAAATGCTTGCGCCGGAACATGTCCCAGTTCCTTGATATCAAAAGGAGCGCAGCAACGTAGGCTGCCGCCAGCAAGCCGTATTTTGTCGGCTGCAGCCAAGCCTCGTTCATGTGAATCAGCGTCCAAATGAGCCCCAAAATCGGGGCGATGAAGAAGTACAGCAACCCACAGACTACGGCCAGGACGACAGCAATAACCGCCAATTGAGCGCCGGAGGGATTGAGCCGGTTCTTCTCGGCCGCCAATCTCCGGCTTTCATCCACGGCGTGCAAGTCCGGAACCGGAGATATGGCGAAGATGATGAAGAGCAGAGCTACGAATATGCCGATACCAACGTAGGGTGTGGTCAGGCCGGCGTTGGCATGCGCTGCATCACCGCCCGAAAAAAGGAAGTATCCGCCGACCGTTGGTCCCAGAATCCAGCCGAGCCCGTTGGTCGTCTGGGCGACGTTGATGCGCGTCGGTCCGCCTTCGGGAGATCCAAGAACCGTCGCGTATGGATTCGCAATGGTTTCCAGACAGGTCATACCGGCCGCAATCACAAACAAGCCCAGCAGGAACGCCCAGTACGTCCCGATGTTGACGGCCGGAATGAACCAGAAGGCACCGGCCGCAATCAGGGACAACCCCACGAGAATGCCGCCTTTGTACCCGAATCGTTTCGCAATCAAACCGGCGGGAATTGCCATTAGGAAATAGGCAAGATAGTTGGCCGCCTGCACCAGGCCTGACTGTTCCTTGTTGATCCGCAGCGTGTCCTGAAAGTGCTTATTGAGAATGTCGATCATCCCGTTGCAAAAGCCCCACAGCAGGAACAGTGAGGTGATCAAGGCAAAGGTGACAGCAAGATTCCTGCCATCCGCGGTGCGAAATAAGCCGCTTTTACTTGCGACAGGGCTGAGAGTGGTTGTTGATTCGCGCGGGTATGTGCCCATCGTATCTAATCCAGAGAGACCAGAATTTTCTTGAATTGAGAAGGGTTCTCGCTCCAGGAACGCAGTGCATCTAGCGCTTCGTAGAGAGGAACGACCAAGCTTACGGCTTGATCCACCGGGAACTTACGGCTCTCAAGGAGTCCGATGACCGCATGGAAGTCTTCGGGCTGCGCATTTCTTGATCCGAGAATGTCCAATTCTTTTTGCACGAACAACCTGGTCTCATAGCTCACCAGTTCTTTGGCATACCCGATGTACACGACTCTGCCACTGAATGAGACTTCTTCCACAGCGGCTCGAAACGTTGCTGGTATACCAATCGCCTCGATCACAACGTCCGGACCGCGGCCGTCAGTTAGTTCCAGCAACCGATCGTGCAACGATTCCCATCGCGTGTTGATTGTGTGAGCGCCGCCCGAGGCTCGCGCAAGCTCTAATTTCTCGTCTTCCACATCAACGCAGATCGTGCGGGCGCCCCGAGAACTCGAAGCTGCGACTACGCCTAGCCCCACTCCGCCACAGCCCATAATTAAAACTGTGTCCTCTCCGGTGACCCGTCCACGTGATACTGCGTGAAATCCGACTGTCAGTGGTTCAACTAGACACAATTCCATCGTCGTAAGTTTTGCCGGATATAACTTCTCTGGTGGCATCACAATGAGTTCGGTGAGAGCACCGTCCCTTTGCACTCCGAGAGTCTTGTTGAATTGGCAGGCATTGGGACGTCCGCGCCGGCATGATGCGCATTCACCGCAGCTTGAGTAAGGAAAAACAGCTACGTCCGTTCCGACGGATAGGCTGCCGCTGCCTTGTACGACCGTAGCAGCCACTTCGTGCCCCGGAATCCTCGGAAATGACACGAGTGGATTCAGGCCACGAAAAGAATTCAAATCGCTTCCGCAGAATCCCACCATTCGAACCTTCAGCAATATGTCGCCATCCCCGGCCACTGGTTCCGGAACCGTCTCGACCGATCCATGCCCTGGCTTGTGAAGTATGAGTGCTTTCATCGTTGAACGCGGACCTCCAGATTCGCGATCAAAGCCTACGCTTTCGGGCCTTCATGGGGCGATCTCCGGACCTGATCGCCGCCCGAAGCTTCTTCTCGGCCTGAGCATTCCAATATCCGCAGTCCAGTTCGAAAAACACGGATGTATATGGAATTCGCATGTTGGTTTTGACTACGAGCACTCGGAACAACTCGCCAGCACGATCGACCTTCGCGATGATCTCTTCGTGTGGAAGGACACGCACTTCCGCTCCTGTGAGAAGGATGCCGAGCTTTTCTCGGTAGGAACGGATGCCCGGAGCGTCTTCCTCACGAACAAAGGTTAATTCTTCATCTGTGTAAATGTTGGGTTTGATGTGCTTGCATCCGCTCAGAATAGCGCTGGTGCGTTCCAAAACCGTGGTTTGATCCTCGTCGGCAACAATCGTCTCTATCGCTTGCCTCGACTGCGCCGGATATGCCGAGTCCGCGATCACGAGCCAGTTGCGATGTCCATAGACTTGTAGCCGATCCTTCAGAATTTCTTCCCAGTTTGTATTCATTTGAGTGCCAGTTCTTCGTCCGAGCAAACAGCGACTTTGCCACACTTGCCAGAAGCCATGAGAGCGTACGCGTCTGCGGCATCCTCAAGCGCAAAGCGGTGAGTGATGATATCGGCAGGATGAAGGTTCCATCGCACGAGGCGCTCGACCAGTTCCTCCATCAGCCAGGTCGATGTCACCCATGAACCATAGATGGTCTTCTGATCGTGAATGAGGTCGGGGGACGGATTGAATTCAACCGTTCCTCCTTCACCTACGAAAGCGATTCTTCCCCATTTGCGCGTTGCTCGAATAGCCGTGGCACGCGCCCTTGCATCGGCGGAGCAGTCCAATGCACGTTCCACGCCGCACCCCCGTGTGAGTTCCCTGATCTGAACCACGTTATCTTGCCCTGCTGTTAGAACAACGTCACAGAGTTTGAGAGACTCAGCCAAGCGCAGCCGCTCGGGAACGATGTCAACTCCAATGATCATCTGGGCGCCGAGTTTGCGACACAATGCCGCAGCCGCGAGCCCGACTGGCCCCAGTCCAGTGAGGAGGACAGCATGGTCGCCATTGACTCCAATCTTTTCGATCGCTTCATATACCGTTCCAAAGCCACAGGCAACCTGCGCACCATCTGCGAAAGAAAGCTGGTCGGGTAGGGCGATGAGATCCTTCTCTTCCGCAATCATGTAGTCGGCCATGCCGCCGTCGCGCTGCCAACCGTATGCACGCCGGTATTTCTCACTCGTGCAGGAAATCATGTAACCGCGCCGACAGTCGTTACAAATGCCGCAGCCAGAAATGTGATAAACAATCACGCGGTCGCCCACACCAAAGCGCCTACAGCCAGGACCAACCTCCACAATTTGGCCGCTGGGTTCGTGGCCCGCAATGACTCCTTGATAGCCCTCCGGTCCTTTGCCCAGGTGTTCGTGGTAGATGCAACGGATATCGGAACCGCAGATGGTTGAGACTTTTACCCTGAGCAGCACTTCTCCGTGGCCGGGATGAGAAATGGGCAGAGTGCGGAGGTCCACTTTGCGGTTTCCGGGCAGAAATGCAGCTCGCATGTTCTGTTCCATGTTTTCACCAACCGGAGTTCACGGCGGCGTGATCTCCCCATTCAAGTCCCAAAGATCCTCCCAAGACTGTCCATCTTTCCAGAGAAACACTTGCCCCTTGATCAGACGACAGTTACGGTCGATTGTGCTGATTTCGCTCATTTCGTCGTCAGTCAATGGCTCGCTGACGACGCTTTCGAGATTGCTGAGAAAGTGCCCTCGGTTGGTTGAAAACGGAATCGGTATCTGTCCACGCTGGACCGCCCATTTGATACAGACGACAGCCGGATGAACTCCGTGGCGATTGGCGATCTTGACAATCACTGGGTCCTGAGTCGGCACAGTATCCTCCGGTGTGCGATCTCGCTCGGGCCGTCCTGGCGACCCGACGGGGCAATATCCGACCGGCACCATGGCGTTGGATCTGACGAAATCAAATAGCTGCTGTTGCTGAAAATGGGGGTGCAGTTCCATCTCATTCACCGCGGGCTTGATGCGAGCGCCGCGCAAGAGAAGCTTGAGTTTAGGGACCGTCATGTTCGAAGTCCCTGTGTGGCGAACCAGCCCCAGGTCGACCAATTCCTCCATCTTTCGCCAGGTCTTCATGAATTCGGAGTGGATGTAGGGTTTCGCCTCCTTGCTGCGCGACGTTACATCACACCCTGGGGGATGGAAATTCGGGAATGGCCAATGCACCAGGTAGAGGTCCAAATAACTGAGTCTCAAGTCCGTTAGCGACTTTCGACACGAAGCTATCACATCATTTTCGCCATGTTTGTTATTCCACAATTTAGAAGTGATCCACAGTTGCTCGCGTTGAAGGTGCTTTCGCAGTACCTGCTCGAGAGCATATCCAATCTCGTGTTCATTGCCGTACACGGATGCACAATCGAAGTGCCGATACCCAACCTCCGCCGCACCCTTTACCGCCGCTGCAACTTCACCTGCCGTGGCATGGTCCGAGCCGAAGGTTCCCAAACCGATTGCTGGCATCCGGGCACCGGTGTACAGAGTCCTCTGTGGTACAAGTGCTGGATCAACGTATCCGTTAATCAACGGTCCTGACGCGCTCTGGACTTTCATTCCTGAACTCCTATGATTACGTGATCGAAACCGCGAGCGTTCCAAGCTGTATTACACAGTTCCTTGACACGACACGGGCATGGGTACTCGCAAAGGACGATAATCGGTAAAGTTATCGATGTCAACAGAAAGACAGCGCTTGTATTGAAGCCATTCCGCAAAGCCTTGCACCAGTGGTGATGGATGAGAAAGTTGGACCTCGCGCTAAAGTCATCGTACAAATCGATTGCCGATCCGATTCTATATACTGAATAACGATCTATGAGCACACGAATGAAGGATATTGCCAAGGATCTTGGAGTATCGGTGATCACCATTTCCAAGGTTCTCCGCAATCACCCTGATATAGGAGACGAAACCCGAGAGCGCGTTCTAGCGCGGGTTAAAGAGCTTGATTATCGGCCAAACTTGGCAGCCCGCAGTCTCGTTACGGGACGCACGTATCTGGTCGGGTTGGTTGTTCCGGATTTGCTTCATCCGTTTTTTGCAGAAATCGCCAAATCCATTTCCGATGTCTTGCGGGAGAGCGGCTACTATCTGATCGTCACTTCCTCCGAGGAAGACCCGAATCTTGAGGAGTTGGAGATCAATCATCTCCTCGCACGTCGGTTGGATACGTTGATCATTGCCTCGTGCCGGTCGACTGTGGATCTCTTCTTCCGAATAGAAAAGCAGCAAACGCCTTACGTCTTGATCGATCGAAGTCTGCCGGGGCTTTCGGCAAACTTCGTAGGCGTTGATGACGATGCAGTCGGAATGCTTGCTACAGGGCACCTGATTGACATCGGCTGCAAGAAAATTGCGCACATTCGCGGGCCGGAAACCAGTCCCAGCATTCGTCGTATGGACGGATACAATCGGGCACTGATACGAGCCGGTCTCAAAGTCTCTGATGACTACGTCATTGCCGAACGGAAGGGAGATGTGGGAACGAAACAGCGCGGTGCGGAGGCAATGGGCCAGCTATTGAGCCTGAAACCGAGACCTGACGGGGTATTCTGCTTCAACGATCCCCTTGCGATGGGCGCCATGAATTACGCGCTCGATCAGGGATTACGCATCCCCGAGGACATCGCGGTGATTGGTTGCGGAAATCTTCACTATCGCAGAATTGGAGAGGAGGCTGCGCGCCTTGCGATCACAATCCTTAACTCAAAAACCCCACCCAAGCCTGAAACAGTCGTGCTGAGACCAGAATTAATAGTGCGAAGGTCTACTCAGCGCCGGGTTAAATCAGCCTCTTTAAAAGCGAGATCTCGGTCCTAGAGACAAACAGCGGTCAATCTTCCCATACAGACGCTTTCCTCTTCGGGCAAAGTGGACAAGGCCCAGGAAATTGTTGCGCGTCTCGATCGTTAGAGTGCACACGCGCTTGCTCCAAAATGATCCCGAGCCCACCCGGTCATGACGCCTGCATGGGCTAAATTTTGCCTCACGATCTGGTATTTCGATAACGGATTCGGTACAGTTAGCGGTACTCTCCTACGGGCATCCCTCGCAATTCGGATACAAAGACCTCTGTCGTCTCTGGAAAGCTGAGAAATGGGACCCACAGGCCCTCATTGAGGCATATAAACGTGCAGGGGCTGAATACCTCGTCGCGCTGCCGACTCATCACGACAACTTCGATTGCTGGAATTCGAACCATGAACCATGGAACTGCGTCAATGTGGGTCCGAAGCGGGACATAGTCGGAACCTGGGCCAAGATCGCTCGTTCTAACGGGTTGCGATTTGGCGTGAGCTATCAAGGAACTCCACACCGCACGTGGGACGAGTTTCTTCCTGTGCGATATAAGAGCGATACCAGCGGGCCGCTCGCAGGCGTTCCTTACGACGGCATGCAAACGAAAGCCGACGGGACGGGAAAATGGTGGGATGGTATGGACCCCCAGCTGCTCAACGGCAAGCCTCTTTCATCATTCCCCTTTTCGTGGACATCGTCAGCAAGAATGGAAATCTCCTGCTAAGCATTCCGTTGCCGGGACATGGTCAGCCCGACAGCGATGAGATTTCATTCCTGAATGAACTTGCAGAATGGCAGCGGGTGAACAGTGAGGCGATCAAGGGCACGCGGCCGTGGAAAAGTTTTGGCGAAGGCCCTTCCACCGAAGCAAAGAAGACGGCGCCATACCAACTCTCTCAGCTCAAGTTCGATCATACAGACATACGATTCACCACCAAGGGGAAGACACTATACGCTATCGCTTTGGGGTGGCCGATGGATGGGAAGATTCTGATCAAGTCGCTTGCAGAAAACGCAGCGAACTATCCGCATCAAATTCGAAAAGTGGAATTGCTCGGAGTTACATCCGAACTTAAGTGGACGCGGGAGCACAGGGCCTCGAAGTCCGCGTACCGGATGTTCCGCCGTGTAAGTATGCATTCTCGTTCCGAATCCTTGCGAGCTAAGTTAAGTTCTCCCTCAATTAAGACAAATTCATGTTTCACCCAAAGGATATGATCTTGCAACGAACGTTCATCACGGTTGCGTTACTCCTGAGCAGCACATTCCTTGTTGGACAGAGTGCAGACCAACATCCTGACTGGCCCAGTAAAGGGAAGCTATTTGTCGGAACCTGCTATCAACCGGTGGATCGGTCTCCAGAACAGACTCGCAAGGACATTGCGCTGATGAAGCAGGCTGGATTCACCATGGTTCGCATGGGCGACCTCTCGTGGGACGCGTTTGAGCCGTCCGAAGGACAGTTTGAGTTCGCCTGGTTCGACAGGATTCTGGAGCAGATGAATGAAGCTGGCATCAAGGTGGTCCTGGATATTGGCGGATCGACTGCGCCGATCTGGCTGCATCACAAATATCCCTCGGTGAACATCGTCGATGAGCACGGCGCCGTGCTACACTCGGCGGAACGCTACATGGACGATATCAGCAGTCCCGACTATCGCCAGCATCTGGTTCGATTTGCCGACGAGTTGACGCGCCATTACGCTAACAATCCCGCACTGGCCGCGATTGGATACAACAACGAGATCGGCAATGGCTTCATATCGTACTCTGACTCCGATCGTCAGAGATTCATCGAGTGGTTAAAGGCGCGCTACGGGACAATCGCAAATCTCAATAAGGCATGGGCCACGCAGCGATGGTCGCGCCATCTGAATTCGTTCGCTGAAGTGCAACTACCCTATGCCGATGGCCCTTCTGCACCGGAGCGATATCTTGACCTGCGGCGATTCTGGTCCGACGAAACGGTCTCGGTCCTAGAAGATCTTGAAACAATTCGTGAGCGCAATGTACCGAATCTGCCCGCGGTTTCCAACCTGTGGGACTGGGCCTGGCGCAGAGGCTTTGATTATCTGAGCTCTTACAAGAAATTTGTGAGTTACGGAGCCGAGGGATTCTATCCGTCAAATCCGCTCGACGTCTCATTCGGTGCGCTTCTCGAAAAAGGCGACCTGTCTACTCCACTGTGGTTCAACGAATTCACAAGCGGAGGCGGAGGCACGTATGGCGGCCCGAAAGGCATCATTCGCATGTGGGCGTATCTTGGCCTCATCGACTATGGACAAACGTTTCTCGCATGGACCTTCAACACGCATCGTGGCGGAGAAGAACAGGCCCTTTTCGGATTGCTCGATCACGACGGCACTCCCTCGTGGAAATATGCGGAGTACAAACAAATTGCGAGCGAGTTTTCAAAGCTGCAGCACCTCGGCTTCCCGCGCTATCACAAGCCGGAGGTGGCAATCGCCTACTCGTTTGAAAGCAACGTGGGGTCCAATCCACCGGGACCCAGTAATACGGTTCGCCAGTACTTCACGGTTAGCTACATCGAGCAGGTTCAAAACGCCCTGAAACCCTTCTTTGACGACAACATTGACGTCGCGCTCATCAACATCGGTCACAGCACCCTTGCTGGCTACAAGCTAGTCGTGGTTCCGGCGGATTACGTTATGGACACCGCCAGCGCCGACGCAATCCGGAACTACGTCCGCAACGGCGGTACCGCGATTATGACCGCTATATCAGCGAAATTGGACGAGACGAATCAATGGTTCGACACTCCGATGCCTGGGCGCTTGAGCGATGTCTTCGGAATTCGTACTGAGGAGTTCTACCGGCCCAACACGCCTCCGGAAATGAGTGTGAACGGCAGAACGGAGAAGGCTAGCATCGGCTTCTATGAGGTACTTGAGCCTCGCACCGCAAGGACAGTGGCTACGTTCACTAATACGCCAGAAAAGTCTGCTGCAATTACGGCGAACAGCTATGGCAAAGGCCGCGCGATCTATATCGCCGTCCCTGCGCAGATGTCGGTGATAGGTCCTCTCGTGCGCGATATGTACGCCGATCTCGGAGTTGAAAGGGGACCAGAAACCCCTTCCGGCGTTTACGCGCGCGTGGTTGAAGGACGGATCCTCTACGTGAATACAACCGGGGAAGAGAAGGCGATTCCTATTCGCGGCAGGAAACGCGGAATCATCAGCGGCACCTCATACGACGGGGCCATTCGGCTGAAACCGTACGACGTAGATCTGGTCGAGTGATGAAGTCAACCTAGTCATCACCGCATTGATGTTCCGCTGTTTGGAGAACAACAGGATCGGACTTATTCCGAAAACTCTTGTGATAGTTTCCCGGCTCATTTTCCGTTGCTCAGCCGTAGCTTCGAAAACAGGGTTCCGGGGTACCGGTCTCCGTCCATCAGCTGTCCGATGTCGATTTCTAACCCTCCCATACAACGCCACTGGCGAAATGCGGTGGCGTTCCTCTCTTAGGGAGAGACAGAGGCTGATCCCGACACTATACAACCCATGCGCTTTCGCGGGAAATCCACAACCAACGAGCTTTCCGAAGTTGTTATCTTTACGCCGAGGTCAACCGGATAAACGAGTTTGGCATCCGGCATCGACAAAGGCAATGTGATCTTCGCCTCCCCATCGAGTCTCCAGATCGCGAGTACTGTCCTGTCCTGCGACCGCATTCCGAGGGCAACTGGGTTTTGCGATGCCGTGACGTCCGAAGGTCCCAGCGGATAGAAAGGGAGTGCGTTCGGAATATGTTTGCGGAGGAGTTCCTTGTAGATTCGGATTCCTTGTGCGACTTGGCCCCAAGCTTGCGGCGAGAGCGAATCGAGACGGCCACTCTGATGAATTCGGCACATCATGGCGGTAACCATGTTGAAGCTGGCCTGGTCAGGGTCGGAATTCGCCACGGGATACGACCAAATTGCCAATTGCTCAGGCAGGACGGCTGCCGACGCGCCCACCACTATCGCAGGCAGCTTCAGATAATCCTCCTGGTCGGTCATAGACTGGATATGCAGGCGGCTGAGCATCGCGTAGTCCATGCGCCCCCCACCGCTGCCGCAGTTTTCAATGACCAGGTCGCGATACTTCTTCAAGATGGCATCGAGCCACTCAAGGTGCGCACGGTTATGTTCGAGCAGGCCCTGCCCGAAGCTTTCCGCGTTTATTTCGGTCCCCTGCAGCGAGTCGACGTTATAGTCCATTTTGATATAGCCAACGCCGTATTGATTCACCAGGCGTTCGATAACCTCGTCGAGGTAGCTCCGGACTTCGGGATTGCGAAGATCAAGTAGAAAGCGCGAATTCTTCAGAACCCGCTTCCCATGCCGCCCAAGGAACCAACTGTCTGGCTTTCTTGCGAGAAGAGATTTCACGCCTGCGACTTCCGGTTCAAGCCACAACCCCGGAACCATTCCCTCGTGCCGGATCTGGTCGAGCACAAACTTTAAGCTACGGGGCCAGCGTGCCGAAGAGGGTTGCCATGCTCCGATGGTCGGGCTCCAGTCTTCATTGATGTCGGCGTACCAGCCGGCATCGATGACGAAGTATTCGCAACCTGCCTTTGCGGCCGCCGCGATGAGCGGCAGTTCCTTTGCTTCAGTTGGGTCACCCCAAAGGCAGTTCATGTAGTCATTGAAAATTACCGGACATCGCGAATTGACCTTTCCTGACTTGACGCAGGCCGTACGCCGGTAACGCGTTAATGCCGCTACAGCCTCGTCGAAGCCACCGCGCACGCATCCGATTGCGACAGGAACGGTCTCATAGGTTTCTCCAGCGTTCAAGCGCTTCCAGGCTGCGGAGTGCAGGTCGTCCGGTCCGCCCAGGTACGCATAAACGTCATCGGCATAGTTATCGCGTTCAGAGGCATTCGAGATTTCCCAATGCCACGATCCATTGTGTTCAATCTGCCAGAACCAGATAACTCCCATTTCCAGGTTCTCGGCCATTGCCATGGGCAGATACCGTGCCGTTGACCACGTGCCAACGCTGTTCGCTTGCGCTTCCGAACGGCTTGTGCGCTCGTTCTCGACAAAGCCCATTTCTGAGGGACGCAGCGTACGCCACTGTCCTTCTGCCATCCAACTGTTCAGCGCAACATGGAGACGGAGTTCGCGATCATAGTTCTGAGGATCGGCAAGGCCATGAAGCATGGCCGAACTCAAGAACTCAATGCCCACGGGCTTCTCTCCCTCGTTGGTCACCCGCGAATGCCGCCTAACAACCGGGACGCTATTGAAGGCTTCATAAACAGACTCCAGGCGCAGGTGCAATATCGGATCGGTGTGCGTTATAACCAGGCGATTGCCCCCGGGCGTTGACTCTTCGCGCTTTCCGATAAAGAGGAGCCGCGCACCTGGCTGCCCCAAGCCCGATTTCATACCTTGATCAGGAGAATCTTCTCCGCTGCATTGCAGAGCCACTTCGACTCCGGAAGATGTATTCCCGCTGGGCGCTGCCCCGGCAGGCAAAAGGCGCTTTTGACGCAACTTGCCATCCTTCACTTCGAATGAGAACACCAGGTCATCGGTGCTCCAGCGAAACGGTTCTTGACTACTGGAGGCGGAGGCGGAGGCGAAGCCGGGGAGGCACGGCATACTGGCTCCCAATGCGACGAGCCCACCCGATCTCAAGAATGCTCTTCGGTTCATGAACATGGGATCACTTCAACTGGTAACCATCGGAAGAAATCGTGCTAAACAACAATCTGTTTATCATGCCACAGGCAGATCGTGCGAACTGTGACCATGTGGAACCGGCCACACGCAGCGATGCGCCTCATCCCGCACGTTCGACGGCCGGAATAATGATTGGATCAATCCAGCTTTCGGAGGCGCCACTTTCAATATTTTTGAAGAGCCACCAGCGCTCGATATGTTCTGCCGTCTTTCCCGGATTCAGTTTTCGAAGTGGGCCGAGAGTCTCGAGTTCAAGTGAGTGCGGGTCCGTATACACTTCGAAATTACAGCCGAAGTCGGGGTAGCCTGCATTCTTCTCAACTTTAGCTTTTTTGATGAACAAATGTCCCCGCCGGAAGTAGGCGCTCCACCCGAACGAATTAAAGATTCCGCCCATCTGCTCCTTGAATGTACCAGCAACTTCGTACCGATCTTCCATCGGCGTATGCCCCGTAAAGCTTCGGTATTCATGGACAATCTGGTCCAATTCGGGACCGGGATGAGCCAAAAAACCCAAGATTCCCAAGACGGTAGTTCAGAGTGACGACGACAGTCCCCTTTTTGGCCAGTTCTTCGCCGTCCTACAGCGCCTCGCGCGCAGAGCCTAGACCCCCTCCGTGGATATACACCATCACGGACAGCGCGGCCTGCCCTTTGCCGGGGTCCACACGTTCAGATAGAGGCAATCTTCACTCTTCGGAAAATCGCCTTTGGGGAAGTTCTGGATGCAACCGTCGCTGAAATGATCGGCTCTGCGTATGCCTTTCCAATGGCGAGGGGCTCGCGGCTCGGCCCATCGCAAATTTCCCACCGGAGGCTCTGCATAGGGAATGCCTATGAAAGCAGAAATGTTGGGGTCTCTACCGGGCGCGCCGCTCACCAGACCGCTATCAATGCGAACCGGCTGCTTGATTTGCGAATAGCAGGTCGCCACCATTAGGACGGCCGCAAGAAAAGTGGCGCAATTCTTCACAAGACCACCTTGTCTCTTTCTTGGCGGGTGGAACGCGCCCTGCCCCGGAACCTCAATAAAGAGGAACCTCGGTAAGAATTTTCTGCAACTGATCTGGAGTGATCGGCGGAGTGGCGCCCCGCTGGGTTGCAACCCATGATGCAAACCGATTAGCTGCTTCACTGATTTGCTGCAATGGATTTCCGCGAACGTAGTGATGTGCAAGACATGCAGTGAATGCGTCCCCAGCGCCGACAGCATCGGCCACCGTGACCTGGAATCCTGCATGCTCAACCGTTTTCTCTCGTGACAACAGAAGGCTTCCCCGAGCAGCACGCGTTATACAGACAAGCTTCAGATCGAAGTCCTGTAGCAGTCGCCGGGCAAGGAATTCCGCAGTTCCTGTACCTAATTCGAACACCGATGAAACCTGAATCAGCTCGTGCTCGTTCAGCTTGATGATGTCGGCATATTCAAACGACTTCCGCAACACATCCTTGTTGTAGAACGACTGACGGAGGTTCACATCAAATATGCGAATAGTCTTCGGATGCGCGTTTTGCAGAAAACGGTCGATCGTGCCTGCGGAGGTCGACGAGCGTTGCGCGAGCGATCCGAAACAGATGACCTCAGCCCTCGCCGACAACTCCTCCCAATTTGCCGTCCAGTCCAGAAAATCCCACGCTACAGATTCCTTAATGGTGAAGTTCGGCTGACCTGTTCCGTCAATCGTTACGGTTGCGATGCCTGTTTCGTGAAGATCGTCCCGCTGCAGGTATGAGGTCTTCAGACCCAGTTTTTGCAGGAGCTGGCAAGCTTCACGACCCAATTCGTCGTTTCCGACACTACTGGCGACAATCCCCTGATCTCCGAGTACGTTTGTCATGTAAGCGAAGTTTGCGGGAGCGCCACCCAATACCCTTCCGGTGGGCAGAACGTCCCAGAGAACTTCGCCTAGCCCAATCATGAGTGCCGGCCTAATCATGAATTCATTCTCTATATCGACTGTACGTGCGCGTCACTGAAACAGTCTGGGCGCAAAATCGGCCAGATACCTGCGCCAGACTGTCCACACATGAGCGCCAGAACTCTCGACCCACACATGCCTGATCCCTGCCTTTTCCAATGTCGCGTGAGATTCCTTCACGGGTGCAAAGAGAAAATCGTCACTGCCGATTCCGATCCATAACAACCGCAGTTGCTGGTTGAGTCTTGTCGGATTCGCCAAACCCCCGTCGTAGTCTTTCGTGGCATCGGTTATGTCAATCGCAGGACTGAATGCTCCGATGTAGGCAAACCGATCCAAATGATGTAGTCCGATGCGGAGCGCTTGAGCCCCACCCATGGAGAGGCCGGCAATCGCCCTGTGCTCGCGGTCAGCCACCGTGCGAAAGTTCGTGTCAATAAATGAAATCAGGTCTCCGGAAATGACGCGGTCGAAGGTCTCGTAACGTTCGTTCATGAAGTAGCGGGCCACCTGCCCGACTGGTGGCGGCTTCGAACCAGCTTGTGGAGGCGGAGGCGGCTGAAAACTTGGCCCAGGCTGACCATTCTCATTCACGATGATCATCGGCTTGGCTTTGTGAGCAGCGATCAAATTGTCCAGAATGAAGTTCTCATGGCCCTGGTCCGCCCAACTGGCTTCGTCTTCTCCATACCCGTGCTGAAGATAAAGGACCGGGTAGCGTAACTCACTCTGATCGTATCCCGGCGGCGTATACACGAAAATCCTTCGCGTCTCGCCTGTCGTTTTCGAGACATACCACTCTCCACGCAGTGTGCCGTGCGGCACATCGGTGATGGCAAAGAAATCGGAATCTGCTCCGGGAACTTCCAGCCCGCTGACTTCTCTCCGTGCGGCGAAAAAGACTCTGCTTCCCGGATCGTTCGCGGGAAACCCGTCAACTGAAATCGCGTAGTAGTGGAACCCCGGCAAGAGTGGCGTAGTCGTCACGCTCCAATACCCGTCCTTGCTTTTGACCATGTCAAATGTCGACTGGCCAAATTCCATCAGGACCTGCACCTTGTGCGCCTGGTCCGCCTGTATACGGAATGTTGCACTCAGGTCCGTGTTGATTCGGGGGAATTCAGCATCAGGAATATTCGTGGCTGGCCGTACCGATCCGCTCTGCCCCAAGCACACACCGCAGAGCAACATGCCAATGAGCGCGATTTGCTTGATTGTCACTTCGCCCTGCCATCTCCACTCATGCGACACAGGCACCGCCGAGAGCCTATTTCTTGATGCTAGAACTCAACGGGCCCCTCAACATCGTCAGATCGATTGCGTCCGCCATCGCCTTGTACCCCGTGGCACTGGGGTGAAGGTGGTCACCTGAGTGATAGCCTTCGCGAAACTGACTTGGACGGCTTGGATCACGCACAGCAGCTTCGAAATCGAAAACTCCGTCGAAAGCGCCGCCGGTGCGAATCCATTGATTCACCGCCAGACGCGTCGCTTCGCCATTCTCGCTGTAGTAGTCAGCGCCTTCGTAAGGGGTCAATGTAGCGCCGAACACCTTGATTCCATGTTGGTGAGCGCGTTCGATGATTTGTTGTAGACCCGTGATGAGGTCTTCCGCGCTGACCACCTCATGGGTGAACGGCGTCTCCTTCACAATGGTGCCATTCGGCAATTTTGGCTTCATGTGTGGCCAGCCGATATCGTTGATTCCTTCGAGGACGATCAGGGTCGAAACGCCGGGTTGCGCCAACACATCGCGATCGAGTCTTGTTAGCGCACTCACTCCGGCGCCATCGTGCAAGATT
>WNGO01002763.1_pt1 | contig 19118 bp, 16 predicted proteins | sample 5400511 | NCBI WGS metagenome assembly WNGO01 (sample SAMN13153380, study PRJNA577476) | soil metagenome | isolation source: 20 cm soil or saprolite under Garry oak tree replicate 2 | place: USA:California | collected 2016-06-15 | reverse complement strand
CCAAGTGCGCGATGATCACGACGGGACTGCCACCCTGGCCGGTGCGGACCCAGAGGTTGCCGGCCGTGTCGGTCTCGGTGCGAACCCAACTGGGGAGCAGACGCTGCACCGTGGCTCGGACCGGCGCTTCCATGCCTGAGACTCCATAACTCTCGACGAGCGCCGACAGAACTGATTGTGCTTCGGTGATCCGGCTGGTGTCCTGAAGGGCGAGAATGGCGGTCAGTGCGAGGATCACTGCCCGCCTCCGATCCAGCGCACGAGGTCCGCGACGAGCGCATCGACGTCTCGCAGGGCCACGGTCTCCACCGCCGTTTCCCGGTACGACGAGAGCAGCGCCACCATGCGAGTGACTTCGAACGGGCCCAGCAGGTTTTGCACCGTCTTCAGGCCCGCGGTGTCGGCGTAAAGACTCTGCACGGTGAACGCGACGACCACGGTCCCGCGCGCGCGCGGCTTGGACAACACGGCGGCGGCCAGTGCCGCGCACGCCGCGCGCCGGCCGGCGTACGGTGCCGCGAGCAGGCGATCGCCGTAGCGGTGGGGTTGCTTGGTCAGCGCGACAGGGGTCAGCACTCCCAATCCCAACGCGATCACCTCGTCACGCGATGTCGCACCGACATCCACGAACGCGTTGTCCACGGTGAACGGCGCTTCGTTGCCGGTCGGCCGGCCGCGCGTCAGATGCGTCGAGCGCACCGCGACCACGCCCGGCACCGCGCCTCGCCGCCCGAAGAGGGTCACGCGCTGGCCTTCCATCTGCTGATCGAAAAGGGGGGAGAGACGCAGGCCGCCACCGACGCGGCGCAGCGTGATGTAGCCGTCGTCGGTGATGTTGCCGATCGCGTAGCCGATCTCGTCGAGCGAGCAGTTGAGGAGCCGCTTCGGAGCGCCACGGCCGACTGTCACGGTGACGTTGCCGAGCCGGTCGCGCGTACTGCCTGGCAGAAGCGCGAGGAGCGAGTCACCCATCGCCTGTTCGTAGCCGGTGACCGCGGTCATCCCGGCGAAACGGACGCTGAGACTATCAGGGTTTTGCAGGGCGAGAACGATCAACAGCAGGTTCACGAAATCCTCCGCGCGAGATCGAGGACCACTTTCGGCAGCAACCGATGTTCGGCTTCCAGGACGCGTGCCGCAAGGGTTTCAGCGGTATCGCCTTTGTGCACGGGGACCTTCTCTTGGGCGATAATCGCTCCGCGATCGAATGCTTCGTCGACGAAGTGTACCGTCGCGCCCGATTCTTTGGCACCACTCGCGAGCACCGCGTCATGCACGCGGTGGCCGTACATTCCGGGGCCGCCGAAGGCGGGCAGCAGGGCAGGGTGAATGTTGATCATGCGGCCACGAAACCGCGCGACGACGGACGAGTGCACGAGCTTGAGGTAGCCGGCCAGCACGACCAGCTGCGCGCCCGCGAGGGCGGATTCCAGCTCGGCGGGGTCGTTCGCGTCGCGCAGCACGGTGGTGGGGACGCCGGCACGGCGCGCGCGCTCCAGCGCGCCGGCATCGGGCCGGTTCGAGATCACGCGCGCAACGCGGGCGATGGGAGAATCGTGCAGGGCGTCGAGGAGGGTCTGCAGGTTCGTGCCGCCGCCCGATACGAGCACGGCGACACGAACCGGTCCCCCCCGTTCAGTCACTGATGGTTACGACGGCACTGCGCTACTGACTTCGGTTTGGATCCGCTCGTGACGCTCAACGTGAATGCGCCGGTCGCGTAATGCTCGCCCGCGGTGTTCACCACGATCTCATACTCGCCGTTCTGCGGGAAGGTCGCCGTGAGGCGGGCGTGGCAGTTGCCGCCCGAGTCGTCGTCCTGGAAGTCGCGGCCGCCCTCGATGCCGGGGCCGCGCAGGAACAGGTACGAATCGAACGCGTCCGATTCGAGATCGATGGTGATCGTCTGGCCGGCGCGGCCCTGAATCGTCCAGGGTTGGGCAAAGGTGGTGTCATGCTCGAGCAGCACGTCGTTGCGCGTGAGGCTGCCTTGCTGCGTCTGACCGACGGTGATCGAGTGCGTCGCGCTGCCGGCCCCCGCCCCCCCACCACCGGAAGTGCTCGCGGCGCTGGTGGTCTGGCAATCGGCGGTCGCGGCGCTGCCTTCCTGGACCGGCTTCGAGCCCTCCGTAATCGACAGCGAGAAGCGGCCCGTCTGCCGCTCGGGTGTGTTGGTCGTGTTCACGAGAATGCGATACGGACCCGTGCTCGGGAACGTGCGCGACACGCGCGCGTAGCAGCCGGGACCGCCGTCGTCATTGATGATCGAGTTGTCGAGATCCGAGCCGCGAATGATCAACACCGGATCGAAATCGTCCGAGGCGAGATCGATCGTGACCGGCTGTCCGGCCGGGGCGGTGAATTGATAGAACTTGAAGTAGCTGTTGTCGGGATAGAGCGAGTCGCTGCTCGTCAGCGTGCCGTTGATCGTCTCCCCCACGCGAATCGACGTCGCCGGCGCCGTCTGCGATCCGCCACAGTCGTTCTCGCTGCGGCCCTGTACGTGCTGGATGCCCTGGCTGATCGCGAGCGTGAAGCGACCGGTCTGGCGGTGCGGTGAAGTGGTGGTGTTCACGAGAATGCGATAGGGGCCCCGTGCCGGAAAGGCCTGCGACACGCGCGCCGCGCAACCGGGCCCGCCGTCATCGTCGACGAGGGACTGCGCCAGGCCTTCGCCGCGCACGATGAGCACCGGATCGAAGTCGCTCGACGAGAGATCGATGGTGATCTCCTGGTTCGGCGTCGTCGTGAACTGATACATCTTGTAATAAGTGGTATCGGGGTAGAGCGAATCCGAGCCGCTCAGATTTCCGGTGATCGTCTGCCCGATGCTGATCTGTGGGAGGCTGACCGGCGTGCCCATCGATCCGCGCGCGCCCCCCGCGCCCCCCGCGCCCCCCGCGCCCCCCACGCCCCCCTCCGAGTTGCCGGCCGAAGCGACGATGTTTTTGCGCGTGAGCAGCGCCTGCCCATCGGCGACGGCGACTTGATCGTTGTTGAGGTTACGGATCGCGTCCGTCGCGGTCGCGAAGTTCAACGACTGGCCCGCTTCGATGGTGCTGCGGACGATGCCGATCACCTGACCGCGCGCGTTCAACACCGGCGCGCCGCTCGAGCCATGCGAGATCGCCGCCGAGATCTGCAGCAGCTTGGTGCCGCGGACGACGCGCGACGCCGAGATGATCCCGCGCGACACCGTCCCGGGCAGCTGGCCCAGCGGGTTCGAGATCACCGTCACCTCGTCCCCATCCTTCATGCTCTCGCTCGACCCCCAATGCAGTGTGGACGGCGGACTGCCCGACACCGTCAGCATCGCGACGTCCTTGGCGGTGTCGGCCGCGGCCACCGCGCAGCGCTGCTGCTGGCCGTCGCTCATTTCGATGCGACAGCCGGCGGCGTCCTCGAGGACATGCGCGGCGGTGACCACGTACCCCTCGGTGACGAAGAATCCGGTGCCGCTCGCCATGAGCTGGCCGCTCGGGTCGAGCGCCTGAATCGTCACGACCGCTTTCCTCGCCAACGGGATGTTGATGGGAGCGGGACGAGTCGGCTGCTGGGACCTGAGGGCGGGGGGGAAAGCAAGAACCAGGGCGGCGAGGGGCGCCAGGATGCGTCCGCGCATGCGCGACTCCTTCATTAGGGCGAGGTGCGGGCTATTATGTGGAATCACACCGGTGAACACAATCACGCGAGAATCTTGTCCACCGCTTCCGCCAGGTCAGCGACGACCATCACACCGATCGCCCGCGCCTGGCCCTGATGCAGGTTGCCTTCCCCCGTCGCGACCAGAATCCCCCCCCCCTCTCGTCTAAGCAGGCGCGCCGGCTGGACATCGGACAGCCGGTCGCCGACCCACCACGACTTCGAGAAGTCGATGTCGAACGCGGCCTGAGCCTCATGAAACAGCTTGAGGCCGGGTTTGCGGCATTCGCAGGGACCGCTGAGCTGTGGGTGGTGCGGGCAGAAGTAGGCGCCGTCAATGTGTGCGCCGTGCGCCGTGAGCAGTGCGCCGAGGCGTTCTTGCACCGCCTCGTAATCGCGAACCGTGTAGCGGCCCCGCGCGATCCCCGACTGGTTGGTGACGATGATGACGCGATAGCCGGCTTCGTTCAGCCGCCGAATCGCCTCGGCGGCACCCGGCAGCAGCGTGACCTTCTCCGGCTCGTGCAGAAATCCTGGATCCTCGACGATGGTGCCGTCGCGGTCGAGGAAGACGGCACGGCTAGCCACGTAGCGCCGCGATCACTGTCTCGACTTGCTCGGGGAAGATGGTGCGGGCATCGAGCAGCACTCGGCTCTCCGCGACGCGCGCGATGACTGGAGGATCGTTGGCACGCAGCCGTTCGGCGAGCGATTCGTCGGGGAATCCGGCGAGCCAGGTCCGCAGTTTGGCACCAGGGAACGAGCCACCACCGACCTCCGAATCTCCTTCGATCAATTGCCCGCCGAGTCGCTCGGCGCGCGCCCGGATACTCTCCTCATTCTCAGTGAGCATGCGCAGCACGGGGATTTCGCGAATGGCAGTCTCGGAGTCGCGATAGAGCGCGAGGGTAGCCTCGAGCCCGGCGAGCGTGAGCTTGTCGGCGCGGACCGTGCGCGCGATGGGATCGGCCCGGCACGCGGCAATCGCGGCTTCGCTGCCCACGAGAATGCCGGCCTGCGGGCCGCCGAGCAGCTTGTCGCCGCTGAAGACGATGAGATCGGCGCCGGCGGCGACCGCCTCCGGAACGGTCGGCTCACCGCTCAGTCCCCAGCGCGAAAGATTCATCAGCAACCCACTGCCCAGATCATAGACGCAGGCGATCCCGCGCGCGTGCGCCATCTCGGCCAGCTCGACGACGGCGACGTCGGCGGTGAAGCCGGTCACCTGAAAGTTCGAGCGATGGACCTTGAGGAGTACTCGGGTGTCGGTCGTCAGTGCTCGGTCGTAATCGCTGGGGTGCGTGCGATTGGTTGTCCCGACCTCCACAACCCTCGTCCCGGACCGAGCCATGATGTCGGGAATGCGGAACGAGCCGCCGATCTCGACCAGCTCGCCGCGCGACACGATCGCATCACCGCCGCGCGCGAGCGCGCTGAGCGCCAGCAGGACCGCGCCGGCGGCGTTGTTCACGACGAGCGCGTCGGCCGCGCCGGTCAGCTCGACCAGCAGGTCGCGGCAGATCGCGTGACGGGAGCCGCGCGTGCCGCGGCCGAGGTCGTACTCGAGCGCGGAGTAGCCCTGGGCGACGCGCGTGATCGCGGCGATCGCCGCGGGGGCGAGCGGCGCGCGGCCGAGGTTGGTGTGCAGCACGACGCCCGTCGCGTTGATCACCGGCGCGAGCGACGGCACGGCGAGCCGGCGGACGGCGGCGCGCACCGCCTCGTCCCACCCTTCGGCCGGCGCCGTCCCGCCGTTCACGCGCGCCTCGTCGACCGCCGCGCGCGCCGCTTTCACGACGAGCGCGCGCGGGTGGGTCGCGAGCAGGGGAGCGACGCCCGGGCCCGCGAGGAGCGAGTCCACCGACGGTAACTGGCGGCGCGGATCGGTCATGGTGGCGTTCGCGGTGCGCGGTGCGTGGTATCCGCGCGCGCGCGGTGCGTGGTGTCGGCGACGACGGGTTTGGGCACGGTGAAGCCGATTTGGCCGTCGCCCTTCTTGCCGATCAGGTTCGTCGCGCCGGTGACCCGCACGAGGTACCGCGTCTCGCGCTTCAGCGGATGCACCGGTCTGATCACGATTCTATCAGAAGGAATAGGACGCTGGGCGAGCAGCTGGCGCACCAGCGTCGTGTCCACGTACGACTTCTTCGGCGTCGGGCTCGGTGCGGCCTGCCGTGGGGAAGGAGGAGGAGGAGCCGCCGGAGGCACCGGAGTACCAGGGGGCACAGCCGGGTGAATGTTGGGGCGCCCCGAAGTGTCGTGCACGATCGCCGGCCGCTTGGTCGTGTCGCGCGCCGCGGCGGCGGCCGAATCGGCTTTCTGGCGCGCCGCGGCCGCCGCGGCGGTCAGCGAATCGAACACGCGCTGTGTGAGAATCCGGTCGATCGGGACCAGGGCTGAATCGGGCAGCTCGAGCAGGTGTACGTGCGTCGTATCCAGCGATTTGGCGGGATCGAGCGCCTGGTTGAACTCGACGCGCACCGAAATGGAATCGACGTATGTCGCGGCGCGGGGTCGAGGCGGGACGGTATCGTGCGGGAACGCGAAGAGCGCGACGTTGCTGCTCGAGTCGAGCGTCACCGCGACGGAGTCGTACGCCTCGCGGAGACCGCGGCGCCGGTCGTTGTTTTCATCCGCCGTCGCATACACGATGTAGCGCCCCGGTTGTAGGTTCGTGAGGTTGAACTGGCCGCCCGAGTCGGCCATGGTCAAGTACCCGACGCTGTCGGGCAGCGGCACCGCCTCGATGAGCGCGTGCAGCAGCACCGTCTGCTCGATCCACTTCAGCGTGATCCCGCCGATGCGCGCGTGCCCGATCTCGGGACCGGTCGAAAACAGCACCGTCTTGCCCGAGTCGCTGCGATTCCGGCGCAGGTCGGTAAAGCCGGGCAGGATCTCGAGCCGATAGACGCGCCGCTTCCATCCTTCTTTTGGCTTGACGGTCACGCGGCTGCGATGCCAGCTCACTTTCACCGGACCCGCGACCGGTGACAGCAGAACCTGCTTCGCGAGGCCACTGATGCTGCCCGCTCCTCCACCGTCCGCCATTTCTTCGACGACTTCATTGAACTGAATCGCCGCGTCGCCGTGGAAGTCCGGGACGACCGCGCCGGATTCGGGCTTCACCGCGACAATTTTGGGTGGCTCCTTGTCCGGCGGCCCGCCGGGCGGGACGCCGACACTGGCGCACGCCAGCAGCGGCGCGGCGGCGGCGAGCGCGACTACGAGCAGCCGAGCGATTTGAGCTTGCCGGCCAGGACGTCGCGCTGATCGCGCCATGCTTTTTCCTTTTCGCGCTCCTTGGCCACAACGTCCTGCGGCGCGCGGGACACGAAGCTCTGGTTGGTCAGCCGTGCGGCCAGGCCTTCGAGTTGCTTTTCCAATCGATCCTTTTCTTCTGAGAGCCTCCGACACTCGTTGCGAACATCGACGGCCCCCTCGAGCGCGACCACGACTTCGCTGCCGTCGCCGAAGACGGCGTGTGCTCCCACGCCCTGCGGCACGCCGTCGAGCGCGAGGCTCTCGAGCTGCGCCAGACGCACGATCGTGTCGCGCTCGCCGTCGAATGTCGCGGCCTTGTCGTTGCCGCGCAGCACGATGGTCGCCCGCAGCTTCGTCTTGGGTGACACGCGGTACTCCGCGCGGATTGAGCGGATGAGTTCGATTGCCCGTTTCACCCTTTCGAACTGGACGTCCGCCTCGGAGTCTACGAATTGTTGGAGAATCTGAGGCCAATCAGTCACGACCAGGAGCTCTTTTGGCTTTCGGCCTGGAAGTCTCTGCCAAAGATCTTCAGTGATGAACGGGACCACCGGGTGCAGAAGTCGCAGGGCCGTGTCGAAGCAATACAACAACACGGCGTGGACCGTCTTTTTGGAAGATGGATCGTCGCCTGCAAGCCGCGGCTTTACCGCTTCGACATACCAATCGGCTAGCTCATTCCAAACAAATTCGAAGCAGCGTTTTGATGCCTCATCCAGTCGGAACCCTGACAAGTGGCCCGTAGCCGCAAAAATGGCGTTCTGGGCGCGCGCAAGAATCCAGCGGTCTGCAAGGGTCAAAGACGTTCTATCAATGGCTTCAATCGGCAAGACGGAATCAGGGAGCTGCCCTAACACGAACTGCGCGATGTTCCAGAGCTTGTTCGCGAAATTGCGGCCCGGCGCAAACGTCGTCTCCAGGTCATCGGGATCGAGCAGCAGGTCCGCGCCCAGCGCGGTGTTGGCCACGCAGGTCCAGCGCAGCGCGTCGGCGCCGAACTTCTCGACCACGACCAGCGGATCGATGCCGCGAGCGACTTCGACATCTTGCGGTGTTTGGTGTCGCGCGCGATGCCGTGCAGGTACACGGTCGTGAACGGCTTCTGGCCCATGAAGTGGTAGCCTGACATGAGCATCCGGGCGACCCAGAAGAACAGGATGTCGGGCCCCGTCACCAGCGTGTGGCCGGGATAGAAGCGCGCCAGGTCGGGCGTCTGCTCGGGCCAGCCGAACGTGGCGAACGGCCACAGCCACGACGAGAACCAGGTGTCGAGCACGTCCGGATCCTGTTCGACGCCGGCGCCGCACTTGGGACACGTCGTGGGGTCCTCGCGGTCCGCCCACTGGTGCCCGTTCGCGCAGGTGAACACCGGAATCCGGTGCCCCCACCACAATTGCCGCGAGATGTTCCAGTCCCGGATGTTGTTCATCCAGTGCTCGAACGTCGCGTTCCAGCGCTCGGGCACGATGTGGAACTCGCCCTTGGCGTATCCCTGCATCACGCGCTCGGCGAGCGGCTTCATTTTCACGAACCACTGGTCCGACAGGCGGGGCTCGACGACCGTGTCGCACCGATAGCAGCGGCGCACCGCATGCTTGTGCTGCTCGACCTTCACGAGCAGCCCGTCTTTTTCGAGCTGTTTAACGATCTTCTTGCGGGCGTCGAAGCGATCGAGGCCCTGCAGCTCCGCGGGGACGCGCGGCGACCTCTCCATGTGCGCGTCTTCGGTCATGATCAGCGGTTTGTCTTCCTTTGGCCACGCTCGATTCGCAATCTCAAAGTCGTTTGCATCGTGAGCAGGAGTGACCTTCAACATTCCCGTCCCGAACGCCTGATCCACGGCGTCGTCCGTCGCAATCGGAATGGCGACACCGGACAGCGGGATCTTCGCGCGCTTGCCCTTGAGCTTCTTGTAGCGCGCGTCCTTCGGATTGAACACGAGCCCGATGTCGCCGAACATCGTCTCCGGCCGGGTCGTCGCCACCGTGACGAACCCGGAGCCATCCTCGAGCGGATACTTGATGTGATACAGATTGCCCTGCGTCTCGTGGTGCTCCGCCTCTTCATCCGAGAGGGCCGTGAGGCAGTGCGGGCACCAGTGGATCACGCGGTGGCCGCGGTAGATCAGCCCCTCGTCCCACAGGCGCACGAACACCTCGCGCACCGCGCGCGAGTAGTCCTCGTCCAGGGTGAAGCGCAGCCGCGACCAGTCGCACGAGCTGCCGATCACCTTGAGCTGCTCGATGATCGTGGTGCCCGTTTTCTTGACGAAGCACCACACCTCTTCGACGAATGGCTCGCGGCCCAGGTCGAACCGGGTCTTCCCCTCCTTGGCGAGCCGTTTCTCGACGACGTTCTGCGTCGCGATGCCGGCGTGATCGGTCCCCGGCAGCCACTCGGCGGCGCGGCCGCGCATCCGCTCGAAACGGATCAGCACGTCCTGAATGACGTTGTTGAGCGCGTGGCCGACGTGCAGGATGTCGGTGACGTTGGGGGGCGGAATGACGATGACGTAGGGCTCGGCGCCGTCACGCGGCTGGAACGCGCCGGCGTCGAGCCAGCGCTTGTAGATGCGGGGTTCTACGGGCCGCGGATCGTATGCCATTCCTTAATATAGAAGCGGCCACTAGAATATCGTCCAATGACATCGCCATCTTCGTCGTCCGATGAGACCCTCCCACCGGGACGCGTCGTGCGCTGGATACTGCTCGGCGGCGTGATTCTGTTGTCGGTGGGACTCTACTTCCGGTTTGGATTGCATACGCCGCCCATGGAGAACGCACCGGCCGGCAGCGCAACGACGTCGACTCCCTAGACATGCCCCCTTCCGAGATTCAGGTCGTCCTGCCGGATGGGAGCAAGAAAGGCCTGCCGGCGGGCGCGACGGGCGCCGATCTTGCCAAAGCGATCGGGCCCGGGCTCGCCAAGGCCGCACTCGCCATCCGCGTGAACGGCGACGTGCGCGACTTGCAGCGCCCGCTCCCCGACGGCGCCACCGTCGCGATTCTCACGAACAAGGACGCGCAGGCACTGGACGTGCTGCGCCACTCGTCGGCGCACGCGCTGGCGACGGCTGTCCGGCAGCTGTTCCCCCAGGCCCAGATCGGCTTCGGGCCGCCGATCGAGGACGGGTTCTACTACGACTTCGATATCGGGCGGCCGTTTACGCCCGAGGACATCGAGGCGATCGAAAAGAAAATGGCCGAGGTGGTGAAAGCCGATTACCCGTTCGTGCGCGAGGAGGTATCGCGCGCCGACGCCAAAAAGCGCTTCAAGGATGATCCGCTCAAGCTCGAGCGAATCGATGATCTGAAAGAAGACGAGGTCATTTCGGTGTACACCGACGGCCCGTTCGTGGACCTGTGCCGCGGCCCGCACGTTCCCAGCACCGGCAAGATCCAGCATTTCAAGCTGCTGCATGCCGCGGGCGCGTACTGGCGCGGCGACGAGCGGCGCCAGATGCTGCAACGCATCTACGGGACGGCGTGGTTCACCAAGGAAGCGCTGGAGCAATACCTCCATCGGCTCGAAGAGGCGCGGAAGCGCGACCACCGCGTCATCGGGAAGCAGCTCGACCTCTTCTCGATTCAGGAAGACGTGGGGCCGGGGCTGATCATGTGGCATCCCAACGGCGCGATCCTGAACTTCGAGCTGCGGCGTTTCATCGAAGACATCATCCTGCAGCGCGGCTACCAGCTCGTGTACACGCCCAACGTGACGCGCGAGCAGCTGTTCCTGCGCTCCGGCCACCTGCCGCTCTACGCCGCGAACCAGTTTCCGGCGATGGGGGCGGGGGAGGGCGAATCGGAGGACGTGCGCTACCGCGTCAAGCCGATGAACTGCCCCATGCACATCCTCATCTACGCGAGCCAGCAGCGCAGCTATCGCGATCTCCCCATTCGCCTCGCCGAGATCGCGAACGTGTATCGCAACGAGCGGTCGGGGACGCTGCACGGCATGCTGCGGGTGCGCGGCCTGTCGATGGACGACGCGCACATCTTCCTGCGCGAGGATCAGATCGAGGAGGAAATCTTCAATCTCCTCGACATCGTCGAGCTCGTGATGGGAAAGACGTTCGGGCTGCAGTATCGGCTCGACCTGGCGACCCGCCCCGATAAGAAGCTGGGCACCGACGCGATGTGGGAGATCGCCGAAAAGGCCCTCGAGGGCGCGTTGAAGCGCCGAGGGTTGCCGTTCAAGATGGATATCGGCGGCGGCGCATTCTACGGGCCCAAGATCGACATCAAGTTCAACGACGCGATCGGCCGCGAGTGGCAGGGCGCCACGATTCAGCTCGACTACGAGCTGCCGGAGCGCTTCAAGCTCGAGTACACCGGCAACGACAACAAGCCGCACCGCACCGTGATGATTCACCGGGCGATCTTCGGCACACTCGAGCGCTTTGTCGGCTTCCTGATCGAGCACTTCGCTGGGGCGTTCCCGCTGTGGCTATCACCGGTCCAGGTGCGGGTGCTCCCGATCGCCGATGGCCAGATGGACGCCGCGCGCGCGGTGCACGACACGCTGCGCCAGGCCGGGATTCGCTCGCATCTCGACGAGCGCTCCGAGACGCTGAGCTACAAGATCCGGGACGCGGAGACGCACAAGGTGCCGTACATGGCGGTGGTGGGGCAGCGCGAGGCTGAGGCCAAGTCGGTGGCGGTGCGCGGTCGAGGCGCGGGGAACAAGCAAGTCGTCATGCCGATTAGTGAGCTTGTGGAGAAGCTCAAACAGGAAGTACACACGAGGAGTTTGAAGCCATTAATTTGAAGTCAGGTTTTCTAACCCCGGGCGCAAGCCCGGGGTTAACAAACGAAAGGCTGACCTGTTTTTGAACCCCGGGCTGGCGCCCGGGGTCAGAACACCTAAAACATGCCCAACACCGACGCCACCACACCCGTCATCCTGTCCGCCTGCCGCACTCCCATCGGCCGGTACCTGGGCGGCCTGTCGTCCCTGCCCGGCCCTCGCCTCGGCGCCCTGGTCATTCGCGAAGCGATGCGGCGCGCCGCGGTGCCCGACAACACGGTCGATGAAGTGATCATGGGCAACGTGCTCCAGGGCGGGGAGGGGCAGGCGCCCGCGCGGCAGGCGGCGATTCATGCAGGGCTGCCGGGCACGATCCCCGCGATGACGATCAACAAGGTCTGCGGCTCCGGGCTCAAGGCGGTGATGCTGGCGGCGCAGGCGATCAAGGCCGCCGACGCGCAGTGCATCGTGGCCGGCGGCTTCGAGTCGATGTCGAACGCGCCGCACTACGTCTACGGCATGCGCAGCGGCATCAAGGCCGGCAACAGCGAGCTCGTCGACGGCATGATTCGCGATGGGCTGTGGGATTCGTTCTCCAACACGCACATGGGTAACCTGGCCGAGTACACGGCGAAGAAGGCCGGCGTGTCGCGGAAGGAGCAGGACGAGTTCGCCCTGCAGAGCCATCAGAAGGCCGTGAAGGCGATGGAGTCGTGCTTCTTCAAGGCCGAGATCGTTCCGGTCGACAAAGTCGAGAAAGACGAGGGACCGCGGCCGGACACGTCACTCGAGAAGCTCGCGGCGCTCAAGCCGTCGTTCGAGAAGGACGGCACCGTGACGCCCGGCAATGCCCCTGGGCTCAACGATGGAGCAAGTGCACTGGTCGTGTCGTCACTGGCGTTTGCGAAGGAACATGGTGTGAAGCCGATGGCGAGGATCACTGGCTATGCGACCGGTGGTGGAGAACCAAAGGATTTGTTCTTTGCGCCGATCGTCGCGGTGCAGAACCTGATGAAGAAAGCCGGCACCAAGATCTCCGACTATGATCTCATCGAAGCGAACGAGGCGTTCGCGGTGCAGGCGATCGCCGACGGAAAAGCCCTCGGCTGGGATTGGTCGCGCGTCAACGTGCACGGCGGCGCCATCGCGCTCGGCCACCCGATCGGCGCGTCTGGCGCGCGCGTGCTGACGACGCTCTTGTATGCGCTCAAGCAATACGGCAAGCACACTGGCCTCGCCACATTGTGTCTCGGTGGCGGCAACGCAGTCGCCCTGTCAGTGGAGATGATCTAAATGGAACAAGCGGCTATCGGCTATCGGCTATCGGCTGTCGGCACTCGCGTCGGAGCTGTGGTGCTCGGTGCAATTGTCGTGGCTGGCGCGGCGCAGGTCGCAATTCCGCTGCCGGGCACGCCGGTCCCCATGACGCTGCAACCGATGGCCGTGCTGCTGGTCGGCGGGCTGCTCGGTGCCCGGCTCGGCGCCCTCAGCATGATTCTGTACCTGGCGATGGGTGCGGCGGGGCTGCCGGTGTTCACGCCGGCCGTGCCGCTGCTTGGCATCGCACGGCTGTTTGGACCGACTGGTGGGTACCTGCTGGCGTATCCGGTTGCCGCATATGCCGTGGGTGTGTTAACCCCGGGCTGGCAGCCCGGGGTTAGCAGACCCTGGCTAAGGACAGCGCTCGGTGTGATAAGCGGTCTACTGCTGATTCATTTGGGCGGACTTGCACAGCTCGCGATTCTCACCGGCAACCTCTCGGCCGCGGCGCGGTTCGGCACGGTGCCGTTCCTGCTGGGAGACTTGCTCAAGATCGCTGTACTGGTGCCAGTCCTGGCGAGGCTCACGCCGGCGATTCGCGCGCGCCTCTGATGGCGCGCGTTTCGTTTGCGGATGTAAAGCGCGTCGGGATCGCGCTGGGTTGGGTCGTCCTGTTCTGGGGGCTCGGGCTGGGGCTGACCTACTTCGGTGCCATGTCGCTCCCGGCGTGGGGCGGACCGGCTTGGGACGTCGCCCGCACAGGTGTCTTGGAAGTGCTCGCGTTCGGCTTACTCACCGTTCTGATCGGCCGCGTTCTCAACAAGCTCTCGTGGCCGGAGATGGGGTGGCGCCGCCCCACGATCGTGCCGCTGCTTCGAGGCGTGGCCGTCGGCGCCCTCATGGCGTCGCTGGCGATCGGCCTCGCGGTCGTGCTGGGTGCCCGCCTGCATTTGACGGGGGACTGGAGCGTCTGGGCCGGTGTCGCCGTCCCGCTGATCATCGGGCTGGTGTTCGCGGCGCTCGGCGAAGAGCTGGGCTTTCGCGGCTACCCGCTGCGGCGCCTCAGCGATGGCCTCGGCGTGTTTCCCGCGATGATCGTGGTTGGATTGCCGTTCGCCCTGTTGCACGTCGCAAATCCCAGCGTCACCGTCTTCAGCCTCGCGAACATCTTCCTCGCCGGAATCTGGCTGTCGATCGCCTTCTTTTCCGGCGGCATGCCGCTCGCCTGGGGCGCGCACTTCGGTTGGAACGCGGCGCTCGCGATTCTGTTCGATGCGCCGGTGAGCGGATACGAATTTCACGTTCCGGTCGTCGAATACGCATCGGGCGCGCACGCCTGGGTGGACGGCGGCGCCTTCGGACCCGAGGGCGGGATCGTCGCGACGGTCGCGCTCGTGCTGGGCATCGTCTATCTGCTGACTCGGAAAGAAGCCTTCAGCGATCAGCCGTCTGCCGTCAGCCAGCCGGTCGCTGCCGCGTGAGTAAAATTGCTGTGGTGGGCGCCGGCACGATGGGGAACGGGATCGCGCACGTGTTTGCGCAGCATGGCTGGGAGACTGTTCTCATCGACGTCTCAGATGAGGCGCTTGGCCGCGGGCTTGCGACAATCAAGAAGAGTCTCGAGCGCCTGGAGAAGAAAGGCGTTATCGGTCATCAGTCATCGGTGGATACGCTTGGTCGGATAAGGACCAGCACGTCGCTCGAGGCCGCGAAAGATGCCGAGATCGTGGTGGAGGCGGTGTCCGAGAACCCGGACATCAAGTTCGAGGTCTTTGCCGCCCTTCGCCGCCTTACGCCGCCCCAGACGATACTGGCCAGCAACACCTCGTCTATTTCTATCGAGGAGCTCGCCAAGCACACCAACAACCCGGCCCGCGTCATCGGGATGCACTTCATGAATCCGGTGCCCGTCATGAAACTCGTCGAGGTAATACGTGGACGAGAGACGTCGAGCGACACCGTAAAACGAACCGTGGAGATCGTACAAGAGCTGGGGAAGACCGCGGTCGAAGTGCACGACGCGCCGGGATTCGTGTCGAATCGCGTGCTGATGCCGATGATCAATGAGGCGATCTTCTGCGTGCAGGATGGAATCGCGACCGCCGAAGGTGTCGATCAGGTGATGAAACTCGGCATGAATCACCCGCTCGGTCCGCTCGCCCTCGCCGACTTGATCGGTCTCGATGTCTGCCTCGCGATCATGAAGGTGCTGCAGGACGGGCTGGACGCGCACAAGTACCAGCCGGCGCCGCTGCTCGAGACCATGGTCGCCAAAGGACAGCTCGGCAGAAAATCGGGGCAGGGGTTCTATGTCTACCGCGACTGACGTCCGCGACCAGGTCGCCCTGCTCGCGCGCGAATTCGCGCGCGAAAAGATCGAGCCGTTCGCCGCCGAGTGGGATCGGACGAGCCATTTTCCGCGCGATGTGGTCGACGAGCTCGGCAAACTCGGCTTCCTCGGCATGTGCACGCCCGAGGAGTACGACGGCATGGGGCTCGACAGCGTCACGTACCTGATGGTGCTCGAGGAAATCTCCGCCGCCGATGCCGCGCTCGCCGTGTCGATCGGCATCCACAACGCGATTCCCACGACGATGCTCGTGAAGCACGGCACGCCGGCCCAGAAAGAGCGCTGGCTGAAACCGATGGCGCGCGGCGAGCTGCTCGCGGGGTTTGCGCTGTCCGAAGCCGAAGCGGGCTCGGATGCGGCGTCGCTGCGGTCACAGGCCACGAAAGACGGGAAGGACTGGGTGCTGAACGGCACCAAGGCGTGGGCGACGAACGCCGGCACCGCCGATCTCATGATGATCATGGTGCGCACGGACACGCCCAACGCGCGCCGCGGCCCCAAGGGGATTTCGACGTTCATCGTCCCCACCGATACCAAGGGCTACAAGGCGGCGAAGCCTGAAGACAAGATGGGGCTGCGGGCGTCCAACACCGCCGCGATCGAATTGAACGACGTGCGTCTCCCCGCCGATCAGATGCTGGGTGAAGAGGGGATGGGGTTCGTGTACGCGATGGAGGGGCTCGACGCGGGGAGGTTGGGGATCGGGGCTCAGGGAGTGGGGATCGCACGGCGCGCGTTGGAGCATTGCCTCAAGTTCACTGCCGAGCGGCAGCAGTTCGACAAGCCGATCAAAGAGTTCCAGGCCGTGCAGTTCAAGCTCGCCGATATGGCCACGCGCACGGAGGCGGCGCGGGCGCTGGCGCACCGGGCCGCGGCGCGCAAAGATGCGGGTGAGGACATCACGCTCTACGCCAGCATGGCCAAGCTGTTCGCGTCCGAAACGGCAATGTGGGTCACGACGCAGGCGATTCAACTCTTCGGGGGGTACGGATACATGCGAGATTTCCCCGTCGAGAAACTCTTCCGGGATGCAAAGGTTACTGAGATCTATGAAGGCACCAGCGAAATCCAGCGCGTCGTCATCGCCCGCACCCTCGCGCGCTAGCGCGAAGAAAGAAGAAGCGACGGCGCTGTTCGCGCTGCTCGAGGAGCACGAGCACGAGCAGGTGTCGCTCGTGTACGAGCCCTCCTCCGGCTATCGCGGCATCATCGCCATCCACGACACCACGCTCGGCCCCGCGCTGGGCGGCACGCGGTTCTGGAATTACGCCAACGATCGCGACGCGTTGATCGACTGCCTGCGGCTGGCGCGCGGCATGACCTATAAGGCGGCGGTGGCCGGGTTGAATCTGGGCGGGGGAAAGTCCGTCATCATCGGCGACAACAAGATTCGCAATCGCGAGCCGATCTTCCGCGCGCACGGGCGGCACGTGAAGGCGCTGGGCGGCCGCTACATCACCGCCGAGGACGTCGGCACGTCGGTCGGCGACATGGAGTTCATCAAGGCGGAGACCGACCACGTCACGGGGCTGATCGGCAAGTCGGGCGATCCGTCGCCCGTGACCGCGTTCGGCGTGTATCGCGGGATCAAGGCGTGCGCCCGCCACCACTACGGCGAGGATGTGCTCAAGGGCAAGACGGTGGCGATCCAGGGCTGCGGCCATGTCGGCTATTACCTGGCCGATCTTCTATATAAGGAAGGGGCGCAGCTGGTCGTGACCGATATCGACGCCGCCAAGATGAAGGCGGTGGTGGACGACTTCCGGGCGACGCCGGTCGGTGCCGACGAGATTTACGGCATCGACGCCAACATCTTCGCGCCGTGCGCGCTGGGCGGGATCATCAACGATCAGACGATTCCGCAGCTCAAGGTGGACATCGTGGCGGGCGGGGCGAACAATCAGCTGGCCGAGGAACGGCATGGCGACATGCTGGAGGCGCGCGGCGTCACGTACGCGCCCGACTACGTGATCAACGCCGGTGGGTTGGTGAACGTCAACGCCGAGCTCGAGGGGTGGACGATGGAGCGGGCGCGGAACAAGGCGGGCGAGATCTACGACACGATTCTCATGGTGTTCGACATTGCGGCGGAAGAATCGATGCCGAGTTATCGTGCGGCGGACCGGCTTGCGGAGCGACGGATTGCTGCGATCGCGAAGGTCAGGCAGAACTTTGTCTGATTTCTTTCTTCTCTCTCTCGCGAGAGCGGGCGAGGTTGTCATCCTGAGCGCCGCAGGCGCGAAGGACCTGCTTTTGAGGTCCTTCGCTCCGCGCGCTTCGCGCGCTCCGCTCAGGATGACATGCTCGCGGCTTTCGCGGTAATAGAGGAGGGAAGGATCTGTGGCTGAGAAGATCTTTATCGGTGCCGACCACGTGGGGTTCAATCTCAAGAACCGCCTCGTCGATGAGCTGAAGAAGCTGGGGTACGAGCCGATCGACGTGGGGCCCAAGAAGCTCGACCCGGCGGACGACTATCCCGACTATGCCAAGCCGGTGGCGAAGGCTGTCAGCAATGGAGAGGTGCAACGGGGGGTGCTCACTTGTGGTACAGGATTGGGCATGTCGTATGCAGCCAACCGCTTCCCCCGAGTACGGGCGGCGCTAGCATGGAACGAGCAGGTAGCGGAGCTGTCCCGGTCGCATGGGAATTCGAACGTCCTGGTGCTGCCGGCGCAGTTCGTGAGTGAGGAGCAGGGGGTCAATATCCTGCACAAATGGCTGGAAACCGGGTTCGAAGGTGGGCGGCATGAGCGGAGGGTCGAGAAAATTGATAAATGAACTGTCTTCGGTCATCGGTCATCGGTTGTCAGTCAAACACTTCAGACAACTGAGGACCGATAACTGATGACCGACCGTCAAGCCCCACTCAGCGACGTTGATCCGAGAATCCGCCAGCTCATCAATCAAGAGGTCGCGAGGCAAGAGCACGGCTTGGAGCTCATTGCCTCCGAGAATTTCGTGTCGGTCGCCGTGCTCGAGGCGATGGGGACGGCGCTCACCAACAAGTACGCCGAGGGGTTGCCGGGGAAGCGCTATTACGGCGGCTGCGAGATCGTCGATCAGGTCGAGCAGCTCGCGATCGACCGGGCGAAGGCGCTGTTCGGCGCCGAGCATGCGAATGTGCAGCCGCACTCGGGGGCGCAGGCGAACATGGCGGCGTATCTCGCCGTCGCCAAATTCGGCGACACGCTGCTCGGCCTGGCGCTGCCGCATGGCGGCCATCTCACGCACGGCTCGCCGGTCAATTTCTCCGGCACGCTGTTCAAGGCGACGGCGTATCACGTTCGTGAAGAGACGGGACGGATTGATTACGACGAAGTGCGGGACGTCGCCAAGAAAGAGAAGCCCCGGATCATCATCGGTGGCGGCAGCGCGTATGCGCGCATCGTCGATTTTCCGGCACTCCGCGCGATCGCCGACGAAGTCGGCGCGGTGCTGGTCGTAGACATGGCGCATTTCGCGGGGCTCGTGGCTGGGGGGGTGTATCCGTCGCCCGTGCCGCACGCGCAGATTGTCACCACCACAACACATAAGACACTGCGCGGCCCGCGCGGCGGCATGATCCTCTGCAAGGCCGAGCATGCGAAAGCGGTTGATAAGCAGGTTTTCCCGGGGACGCAGGGCGGGCCGCTCGAGCATGTGATTGCGGCGAAAGCTGTAGCACTACTTGAAGCGTCGCAGCCGGACTTCAAGCAGTACGCGAAGGATGTCGTGGTGAACGCGCAGGCGCTCGCCAACCGCTTGATCACGCTCGGCTATGCGATCGTGTCGGGCGGGACGGACAGCCACCTGATGCTCGTCGATCTGCGCAAGAAGAACATCACGGGGAAGGATGCCGAGTTGCTGCTCGACCGCG
>WNGO01000842.1_pt1 | contig 19128 bp, 12 predicted proteins | sample 5400511 | NCBI WGS metagenome assembly WNGO01 (sample SAMN13153380, study PRJNA577476) | soil metagenome | isolation source: 20 cm soil or saprolite under Garry oak tree replicate 2 | place: USA:California | collected 2016-06-15 | reverse complement strand
CCAAAGACAACGTTTGAAGCGCCGTCGATCGAGGCTACGGTTGCAGTACCGGTGAGACCGAAGGTGTCGTTGTAATTCGAAAAAAACTGGCCACCAAAGAACCACCGCAGGTCGCTTCCGCTGTAGTACTTTCCGAGCAGAGTAAAATAGCGCGTGGGCAACTGGAGCTCACCGGTCCAGCCGTCCGTATTGCTCGTCACCGTCGCGCCTTGCGGAAAAGCGGTCTTGAAAAAATTGACGCCGCGAGGATCAGTGGCCGGAAGCACTGGGACGCCGGCGGCGGTCACGATGGCTTTGCGTTCTCCTTGTTCGCCGCTAAAAATGATCTGCGCGGGAGCCACGCCCGGAGCATGATCAAGTTGGAATTGCGCGACGATCCGGCCTTCCACCGTGGGCCTCGACGAATCAGGTCCCTGACGTTCGCCGTAGCCGAGCTGGTTGGCAAGGTTGTTAGCGCCTGGCACGTTGCCGGAAGCGGGCAGCACGGCGGCAACTTCCGGCATTAGCTTGAATCCTCCGAAGTCATGCGTCCATCCGACGCGGATCTGCGGATCCCGTTCCCACAATGTCCCGTACCCACCACCCAATATCGTCGTCTCCAGCAAATTGGGCAGTGTGGAGGAAGAGAATGGCGTCCAGTCCTGGCCAAGCACGGTCGATAAGGTATCTTTCTCCCCGGCCTTGTAGTCCAAGCGCACATACGCAAGCCGAATCGAGGGCATGCTCGAACGGATCGACGACAGGTTCCTGTTGTCGGCGCGGCTGAAATTCCCTTCAAAATCAGCTTCGATTTTTCCCGTTACAGTTAGGTTTGGCGACGGATCCAACCACTCGAAGTTGGCCCCGAACCGTGTGGACCGCGCCTTCACGTGAAATTCCTGCGAGCCTTCTGGTCCTGTATCTGTCAAGAAACCCGGAAGCGGAAAATCGTCGCCGCCCGGCGAGGAACTGTCATGAACGAATGTGGCCTTGATGAAACCGAACGGCGTGACTCGCAAGGTCCCGATACTGAATGCAGGCTTGAGTCCCTCCCGCGGGAGGCCGCCGACGGGAAACACGCGAGTCGGCGCAATCGCGGGTATCACTGCGGGCGCCGCTGACGCCGTTTGCTCGGATGGCGGAGCTGTGGACGACACTGCCGGTGCCACTGTCGAGGCAGGGGGCAGACCTGGAACGGCCGCGGGAGTACTTCCTGGAACTCGATAGACAGCAGAAACGACGTGGGCCCCGGCCGTATCCGCTTTGGACGCATTCACAAAGGTGCCCGCAGCCACTGTTTGATCGTAATCGGCCTGCGAAATGACGCCCTTCAAGAGAAGGAGCTTCGCCAAACGTTGATCGGCCTCACCGGAAATAGGCGCTTGGTTGATTTGTGACATTTCTTCATCCGTGAGAATTCCCTTGGCATGAAGCACACGGACGAGAGGGCTCACCGGAGGATTGCTGACGCCTTGCTGCTGAGCCAGTGCCTCCTTAGAAGACGCGAAGGTTGAGAGAAGAACGACCACCAGGCACACCAATGTTCCAAAAAATCTTCCATTCATCATCACTCCCCCTGTAGGCCCGCTTTAGATGCGAGCCGAGTACTTAACCGTGGAAGGGCCGGAACCCGTACATATACGTCAGCGAATAAATTGTCAAGAAATCACTAGTCGCGAAACTTGTTACTTAGAACCGAGTCTTCCGTGGTTATTTTGAGCTTCAGGGATGCCGAGTCTTACTACGCGGCACGACCGGATGTGGCTCAAAGATCGCCGCAAGCGGCCCCTACATACTCTGATTCATGGCTCACCCGCCTCGAAGTATACTTACGACGACGAGTGCGTTGCGAAAAGAGCAGGTGTTTGGCGATGGTGCGGATTGTAATTCTAGGTGAACGAACCGAGTGCCTTAGGCTGCTGGCTGGTGCCCTGCAACAAGGTGGATACCAAGTTCGAGTTACCTCTAATTCCAAGTGGAAGATGTCCGTCCTGAAATACCTCAGTCCTCACTTCGTGATCGTGGACACGGAGAATCCAAATTTCAGCGCCGCGAAAGTCTGCAGCAAGATACGGAGTGATCGTTCGCTCGATCGCGTTCGCATTCTCGTGTTAAACCCCTCCGATGGCCGCGAAGAGAACGAGCCCGAACAGGCGGCTCATACAGCTGACATATATCTGGACCGACCTTATGATCCCAGTTCTGTTGTGTCATGCGTGCGAATGCTCCTGAAGACAGAACCTGCGGAACGAAGCTACCGAAAAATATCGCTGGGCTCGTTCATTATCGATCCGTTGTCTTATCAAGTGATTCGGCGCGGGGAGGCAGTCCCCTTAACTTATTTTGAATTCAAGCTTTTGCACCATCTGGCCTCTTATCCGGAAACCATCCGCAGCCGGGATGAATTGCTACAGACGGTGTGGAAATACCGGAACGCCACTCGCCGGATAGTTGACACCACAATATGGAAGTTGCGAAAAAAGATCGAGACTTGTCCGGAGAGGCCGAGGTTCATCCGCTCAGCGAAAGGACAAGGGTACAGTTTTCATGTGCCGTCGGACTGACCCGGTTCTCATGCTGGCCGCGCACCTGATTTAATCCCGTCCCAGTCGGGCTGAAAGAATGAGAAGGGCGGCTCAGTGAAGAGCCGCCCTTTTTCCGTCCCCAGGGGGAGGGGCGGACCGCTATTCGACCGGCCAAAATTACGGCAGATAGTAGCGGAACGCTGTCCAGACCATGTTGTCGACGGCCTTCGGTCGTTGGCTCACGCCAGCAACGCCGGTTGTGATGTTGAATGCGTTGCCACTCCAACCCACCTTGGTGAGGTAGGAGTACTGAATACCCCAGCGCAAGCGGCCCTTCGACCCTTGGTACATGTTGTGCCAGAAACCGAGAGTCCCCTCGATGATGTTGTGAACATCGCCGTTGCAGGTGCCAGCGCTGCCAGGAGCTGTCGGGCTAGAGGTGGCGCTCGCTGTCGGGAAGCCCTCCGTCGTGCAACCTGAGTTGTTGAACAGAGGCGAACCATAGCCGACCGGAACCGGGTTGCCGGTCCCTGCGGCCGCCGGATTGGGGAACGTGTACGCAGTGCGAGCAGCGTATTCGCCGCCGCCATAGGCATAGATGTCGAACTTCGGATTGGGATGAAGCTCAACCATCCCTAGCCAAGCGGCGGAGCGGATAAGAGCAAGAGTGCCATCCGGGCGAGCGGTTACGTCCGCCAACTGGGCTGAGCTGTAACGGCCAATTCCATCGCCGCCCTGGAAGTGGGCAACGAGATCGACCTTCTTGGCCACGATAGGAAGCCGAGCAAAAGCGCCAACTCCGCCGCCAATCCTGGTGTCATTGACAGCGCCCGCCACAGACTGGTTGGGGTTGGCGCCCGTGCAAGCAGGATTAAGGCCGGTCGCCGGGGTGAGCAGAGGCTGAGCGCCGCAAGGATAAACGCGATCGCGGAACGTGCTAAGAATGCCAACCACCTCGTAGTGGCCCCATTTTGGATCCACAGTGGCCTTGACGAGGAAGTCGGGTGCCTTGTTTGCGGTGTAGCCGGTTGTATCCACGAAGTTGTTGAGGCCACCACCGACGCCCGGCGTGTTAAAGAAGAAGTTGTTGTTAGAGCCGCGGCCGCCAAAAGTTGTTTGCGGGCCTTCTATCGATGCCCCGACGGCAAACTTGTCGCCGAAGCTCTTGGCCACGCGGAAGCTGTAGGCCCTCTGCCAGGCCCAGCCCACGATATACTGTGGATCGATTATGAGCGGGAGATTTTCCTGGCGATTCTCTATGCCCTTCTTGCTCTCGGTGACCAAACTCCACATCTGACCGGCGGAGACAGAGAGGCCGTTTTCAAAAGCCACTCTGCCCCAGAATTGCCGGTACCGAAGCACATAGCTGTTGCTCTGGCGGTTGTTGGAGGTCACGCCGGTGCCGAGAAAATCAGTCTCGACGTAACCGGTTACCTTGGCGCTGCCGACGTTCGACTCAAGTAGCAAGCTGAGACGAGACTGCCGGGCGCTAAAGACATTCTCGGTTACTTTGCTCAGCGCGCTGTTGGGATAGGGTATGCCCGTGAGCGGAGTGTTGATGTCGGCGCCGATGGCGCGAGAGCGGAAAGTCGTTGCGGCTTCCATGAAGCCGCCGGGTGTGATGTTGATGCCCTTGTACTTAATCGTGCTCGGGCCTTCTTCCGTTGCCTTCTTGGCTTCGGCCTGCTCCGTGGCCACAGTGGTCTTGAGGACTTCGTTGCTGGCTTTCAAGGCGCTGACCGTAGAGTTGAGGGAAACGGCTGTGGACTTCACTTCGGCGGTGGTGTTCACGGCTTCAGTGGCTTTGGTGCTCGCTTCGGCTGCACGGGCGTTGGCCGCGGCGGCCGCTTCGCGCGCTTCGTCGATCTGGCGGTCGCGCTTGGCGAGCTCTTCCTTCAACAACTGAAGCTGCTCCTGTTGCGACTGCATAGTCTGGCGAAGCTCTTCGAGCTGTGCCGCGATGGCTGCATTGGAGTTCTCAGCCTTCTTGGCCGCTTTGGGTTTCGCCGCCGCAGCCTCGGCAGGCTGTGGATTGGCATCTTTCGCCGTGTCCGTGCGCGCTTCGTTTGAAGTGGCTTCGGACCTGGGTCGACGCTCGTTTCCACCTCCCGCCGACCGCGCAACGACCGGCCCTGCGAAAAGAACGAGGCCTAGAATCCACGCAACGACTATTCGCATTAATTCCTCCTTGGAATTTCTCTGAAACAAGTGGCAGTCCCTCCCAAAATCTATCCCCAGGTGGGACCGTCCCCTTTTCGCCTGCATTCTATTCCATGCAGGCTTAAAATTGGTCGAAGGCTGTTGGCGAGCAGCTAATGAACCCACGCTGGTTCTGGTTGAACTTTGTACTGCTCTTACGACTCTTACGACGCGACCCCCAGAGCCATGCCAACCTGGCTCTCGTACCACATTTGTAGTAACCACACCTGAGACGGAACTTACCGAGCCCCCATAACACCGTTGTAACAAAATTGTTAATACTATGTTACAGAGCGCGCGATGGGATTACATGGGGCCCTAGTTCTCTTCGAATAGTGTGTGCTGGCTGGCCGACGCCGTTCAAGGCGCGAAACTGCATTCTTCTGCTACTCCAGATGCTTCAATGGGGCAAACTTGCTGCATTGCCTTCGTGCACTATCTTGAGCTTCTTAAATCCCTCTTTGGCATTGATAATGTAAACGTAGATTGGATAACCGAGGCGCTGTTTGACACCCGACGGTGGGTATTTGATGGAAAGCGCCAGCAACGCTTCCGCTGTCCGCGGCGAGTCCAGACGTCTTTGTTGGAACGCTTCGACCCAGGCTCGAAACGCAGGAACCGCAGCGATCGATGATTGAGGGTCCTGAAAGCCGGACTGGAGGGCGACGACTTGCCCGCTTAAGATGATGCGCGGCGACTCAGCCCCCACGGCTTCTTCCGAATGATACGCATAATGGAGAACTGCGCCACTAGCGTCCGAAGGAAACACATCCACAGTTTCAGTCTTCAGCCCGCCATCTGAATCCACGCCTGCCAATATGCACTCGAAAATCTGTCGTGCTTGTTCATCGAGCTGTTCCTTTAGGACCAGCATTTGGTTTCTTCCCTCGGGGGAGAGTTCGTCCAATTTGTCGGTAATTGTTTTTCCGAACTCGTTTCCTAATTCACTCATTGAAAGCGGGGGAGCGCCTTCAGCTGCGTGCTTCACGTAAACAGCCCTGGCAATTTCGGACGGTCGAATAGTAACCGTCGCTGTCGCTATCTCGACCAGGCCGCTGCACATGAAGGCCAGTTTCGATCCCAACTTGGTCACTTTTTCAGTTGTCTTAGAAACGGAGGAAAGCTCGCCTCGCACATAAAAGGTTCTCCTGCCATCTGATGCAATCGCGATTTCTTGCCTGTCGAGGATTATGACGTAGAGCGTCCCTTGGGCCGATTGAGGTATCAACAAAAGAGTAAAGACCGTCAGCAAACTCCGGAAGGTTCTTAGAACTGTTTTCTTGATCGCAGCATCCTATTCTTTGGCGCACATACTGAAGTGCAAATCTTACAGTATCTAGCCTTTAGCATGTCTGAAGAAAACTCAAACCGGGCCAGTAGAAACGGACTCGGAAAGCTTGAAATCGTTTCGAAAAAAAGACTTCAGTTTGACAAATATTTGTTATGAATGTAACTTCTCCTAGAAATGAATGTATCTCACAATGAAAGCCACACTCCGTGGTTGTTGCTGACCTTCACGCTGCCTGCGAGACGGGCGAGTCAACGGGTGGAAGTCTGGCGCAAGCTGCAACGTTACGGAACAGTGCCACTCGGGAACTCCGGTTACCTGCTTCCTAGTGATTCCATGAATGAAGAACGGCTTCAATGGCTCGCAAAGGCCATTCGGAAATACGGCGGCGACGCTTCCATTGTGCGCGTGCAATCCATCGATAATATTTCGACGCCTCAATTGGCAGGACGCTTCGCGGAGGCGCGCGCTCGTGAGTACCAGGAATTGATTCGTGACCTTGAGAAGTTTTCTTCCGTGCCAGCACAGAAACGGGCCGTTGGTCGTCTGAGCCGGTTACGGAGCCGTTTCCAAGAGATTGTTGACGTCGATTTCTTCGATAGCCCCTTGCAGAAGCGTGTTGGTGAGCTGCTGGCGCGGGCGGATCAAACGCGCGTGGCGACGCGGGTGCCAAAGACCATGCAGATCAAGCCACGAGAGTACAAGAACAGGGTCTGGGTCACGAGACCGAGGCCTGGCGTGGACCGGTGTTCATCTGCATGGCTGATTCGGCGGCGCATCGATGCCAAGGCGCGATTTGCCTTTGCCCCGGAAGAAAAGGTTCCGGACGGAGCCGTGCCCTTCGACATGTTCCACGAAAGCGGCTTTGGGCATCGCGGCGACAACTGCACTTTCGAAACCTTGCAGAAGGAATTTAGGATTCGCGACCGAAGAATGAAGGTTATTTCCCAGATCATTCATGACACGGACCTAGCCGACGACAAGTTTGGTCGCAAAGAGGGCTATGGGATCGACGAGGTACTCAAGGGTTGGGCGCGACAAGGAATACCTGACCCGGAGCTTCTCGATCGCGGGATTCAGTTGATTGAGGGGCTCTATCACTCGCTCGCATGAGAGGGCGGTTCGGCGAGTGGAGTTTCTGAAATAGGAGAGCAGATCGTGTCAACGAAATGTCGCATTTACGTTCGATGGATGGCGGTCCTTGTGATGCTTTGTATGCCACTCGCGCGCACGGCTCAGGCGCAATCGAGTGGAGCGGCAAGTAAGGTGCTTACGCTCGAGGAGGCGATTGATTTCGCTCTCAAGCACTATCCGTCGGTGCGCGCTTCGTTGGAGCGGGTGAACGCGGCTCAGGCGGGGGTTGGTCTGGCACACACGAATTATCTCCCCCGAGCAGACATGGTATGGCAGACGAATCGCGCGACCGATAACAACATTACCGGTCTGCTCCTTCCGCAATCCATCATCGCTCCGATTTCTGGGCCCGTTACGACGTCGCTGTCGAATCAAAGCGCGTGGGGAAGTGCGGCGGGATTGCTGTTCTCCTGGGAACCCTTAGATTTTGGATACCGGGGAGCAAAAGTAGACGCGGCGCGCGCCACTCGGGATCAAGCCACGGCCGACGCTTCTCTGACACGTCTCGATGTGGCGGTCGCCACAGTAAACGCCTACCTTACGGTGCTGGCTACGCACCGGACGGTGCAGGCGGCCGAGGCGGATGTGCAACGACGCGACACGTTCGACAAGGCTGTCCGTGTGCTGGTCGATAACCAGCTTCGCGCGGGAGCGGATGCTTCCCGTGCGGACGCAGAATTGGCTCGCGCCAGAGTTAACTTGGCCCGCGCAAGACAACAAGAGAAAATCAGCAGAGCTGCATTGGCCGACATTCTCGGATTACCGGATACGTCGGTGGAAGTTCGAGAGAGCTTTCTCCTGGGGCCACCTCCCGACGGATCTCCCCTGGCCACGCCACTCGCCAACAATCCGATCGCGGAGGTGCAGCACGCGCGGGTGGAAGAAACCCAGGCGCAGGTCCATGTCCTGGACCGTTCCTATTATCCGAAGTTCTATCTTCAATCGTCGGTGTACGGACGCGGCAGCGGTTGGGACCCTGCGGGCAAATTCGAGGGAGGAACTGCAGGCCTGGGCCCGGACCGTTCGAACTGGGCGGTTGGCTTGACCGTGACGTTTCCAGTATTCGACATCTTCTCGATTCGGTCTCGAAAGGCGATTGAATCGGCAAATGAACGCGCCGAGGCGGCTCGCTACGATCAAGTCCTGCAAGACCTGACGGGGCAATTGCGGAAGGCACAAGCTTCCCTAGAAGGCGCTCGAAACGTTGCGGAGAATACGCCCCAAGAACTGGACGCAGCGCGCACAACGGAAACACAGGTGCGAGCACGTTACCAAACAGGACTCGCGACTCTCGTCGATGTCGCGGACGCGCAGAGTCTTCTGGTGCAGGCAGAAACCGACGACGCTCTTGCACGGCTTGCAGTCTGGCAGAATCTGGCCGCGGTCGCCGCGTCGCAGGGCGATCTTCAGCCGTTCCTGCAGTTTCTCCACGATAAGACCCAGGGAGGACCGTAGCGTATGTGGCTGCTCCGCACCGCACTTCGCCGCCCGTTCACGGTCATGGTGGCCGTCATCGGCATAGCCCTTTGCTCGATTCTCGCTCTTACGCGAATGCCGATCGATATTTTCCCGAATCTAAATCTGCCTGTGGTGTATGTGGCGCAGCCATATGGCGGCATGTCCCCCGCGCAGATGGAAGGCTATCTTGTCTACTACTACGAATATCACTTCCTCTACATCACAGGGATTGAGTCCGTCGAATCGAAAGCCATTCAGAACGTCGGCTTGGTGAAACTGACGTTTCATCCAGGGACGGACATGAGCCAAGCGTTGGCGCAAACCGTTGGCTACGTGGACCGCGCCCGCGCCTTCATGCCGCCGGGAACCGTTTCGCCCTTCATCATGCGGTTCGACGCTGGAAGTGTCCCCGTGGGCTACTTGGTTTTTTCAAGTGCGACGCGGAGCGTAGCGGAGATCCAGGATTTGGCGCTGAACCGTGTGCGCCCGCTGTTTGCCACTCTGCCCGGAGTATCGGCTCCACCTCCGTTTGGTGGTTCTGCGCGAACGATTGTCGTCAGTGTCGACCCAGATCGTCTCCGTGCTTACCGCATGGCACCGGAAGAGGTGATACAGGCACTGAACACGGGAAACGCCATTGTGCCGGCGGGGAACGTACGCACGGGCGATTTGCTGCGACTCGCGCCAATCAATACCGTGGTTTCGAATATCACGGATCTGCAGAATCTCCCGATTCGTACGGGTGCCGGCCCTACCGTCTTTCTTCGTGACGTCGGCACAGTCGAAGATTCCAGCGACATTGTCACGGGTTATGCCGAGGTTAATGGACGGCGGACCGTCTACATTCCCGTGACAAAGCGCGCCGATGCCTCCACGCTCAGTGTCGTAAACGAAGTCAAGGCTAATCTCGCGCAGTTCCAATCCGCCGTTCCGCCGGAGATCAAGATCGATTATGAATTCGACCAGTCTTCGTACGTCCGAAACTCCTTGCTGTCGGTTGTGCGAGAAGGCTTGCTCGGCGCGTTGCTAACCGGCCTAATGGTCCTGCTGTTCCTGCGGGATTGGCGCAGCGCGCTGATCGTCGTCATCACCATTCCCTTTGCGTTGCTCACCGCTGTCGTGGCCCTTTGGGGCGCAGGGCAGACCATCAACATTATGACGCTGGGTGGACTAGCACTCGCCGTCGGGATTCTGGTCGATGAATCCACCGTTGTAATGGAAAACATTCATAGCCACTCGGGTCAGGGACAAGGGCGGGCGGTGGCCGTCCTGGAAGCAAGCAGGGAAGTCCAGATTCCGCGGTTACTCGCGATGCTGTGCGTTCTCGCCGTGTTCGTGCCATCCTTCTTTATGGTTGGCGTCTCCCGCTCTCTGTTCGTTCCCCTTTCTCTGGCCGTGGGATTCGCTATGGCCGCCTCCTACTTGCTGTCCAGCTCGGTGGTTCCCGTTCTCTCCACATGGATTCTCCGCGACCACTCCACAGACAACGAAAACAAGGCACCCTCTTTTCTGGCCAGAATGCGGGAAAAGCATGGACGGATTCTGGAGAGATTGACCCGAAATCGCCGGCTAGTGGTTTCGCTTTACGTGGCCGCGTCGCTGGTGGTTATCGGGCTTGTAGGACCATATCTTGGAAGAGAGCTTTTTCCGCGGGTCTCCTCCGGCGAGCTTTTGTTGCGCTTTCGAGCGCCCATTGGGAGCCGCGTGGAAGCGACCGAGAGATTATCCCTTGACGTGCTCCGCTCTATAGAAAAGGCCGCTGGGCCGGGGAATGTGACGATCACTTTGGGTTATGTCGGCGCACCACCACCGAATTACCCTATCAATACGATTTATCTGTGGACCAGCGGGCAGCACGAAGCGGTCTTGCGCGTCGCGTTGAATCCGAAAGCGGACATTCGTCAGGACGAATTCGAGGATCAATTGCGGAAGACGCTGCCACCGCAATTTCCCGGGTGCCAGTTCTCTTTTGAAGCACCGGACATCGTTACCCAGATCATGAATTTCGGCGCTCCGACTCCGGTGGAAATTAACGTGAGTGGGCCAGACCTTGGGGCCGACCGGGCTTTTGCCGAAAAGGTTCGTGGCGAACTGGCGCGCGTTCACGCACTCCGCGACCTTCAGTATGACGAACCGTTGGACTATCCGAGCCTGGACGTCAACATCGACCGGGAGCGCGCCGGGCAACTAGGAGTTACTGCGGCTAGCGTAGGCCGTTCTTTCTTAGCCGCAACGTCGTCAAGCCGGTTCGTCATTCCGAATTACTGGGCCGATCCGAAATCCGGCGTAGGCTATCAGGTCCAAGTGCAAATCCCTCAATCTGAGATGACTTCGATCCAGGACGTCGAGCACATTCCTGTGACACCTGGAACTGCTTCGCATCCTCTGTTAGGTGATGTGGCTCAGGTTGGCTATGGCACTGTCGTTGGGGAATATCACCGTCTGAACGGGCAAAGAATGGTGACGCTCACCGCGAACGTGTCGGGCCAGGATCTTAATCGGGTTTCGGGGCAGTTGGATGAGGCCATTCAACGCGCCGGAGTTCCGCCTCGTAGCGTGAAGGTCAACGTGCGCGGGCAGGTTGGCCCGATGAAGCAAACACTGTCAAGCCTGGGAGTGGGGCTACTTCTCGCAGTCCTGGTCATCTTTCTCCTTCTGGCTGCCAATTTCCAGTCTATGAAGCTCGCATTCGTCGTCTTGTCGACCATTCCCGCCGTCGTTTGCGGAGTGATTTTCATTCTTCTGATCACAGGAACAACGCTGAACGTGCAGTCCTTCATGGGAGCCATCATGGCCATCGGGGTTGCCGTTGCGAACGCCATTCTGCTTGTCATTTTCGCCGAGGAGTACCGCCGGGCAGAGAATACTTCAAGTGTGGCCGCGATCCACGGAGCGCAAACTCGCATGAGGCCCATCTTGATGACTAGTATGGCTATGATCGCGGGAATGATTCCCATGGCGCTGGGTATTGGGGAGGGGGCCCAACAGACGGCACCTCTCGGACGGGCCGTGATTGGTGGGTTGTTGTTTGCTACCGCTGCGACTCTGCTGATCCTGCCTCTGGTGTTTTCCATGGTCCAGGAGCGCGCTGGAGTGAAATCGCCGTCACTGGATCCTGAGGACCCGCAAAGCGCTTTCGCAAACCGGCAGGCGGGGGACCAGAATCCTTTGCATGGAGAAGCTGTATGAATCGAATTCGAGTTCTATCCGGTCTAGTCCTCACCAGTGGTATTGGCTTTTGCATTTCCTGCAGTTCAAACTCGGGCTCTTCTACGACTACGGCGAAAGCGCAAGGAACTTTGGCGCCCGCTCCTGCTGTGGAAGTTGCGAAGGTCGTGTCCAAGAGACTTGCCATCACGGTGCGATTGCCGGGAGAACTGCAGCCGTATGAAGTTGTCGCTGTCTACCCGAAAGTTACCGCCTTCGTGGATTCGATTCGCGTGGATCGGGGATCGGTTGTGAAAGCGGGACAGCTCATGGCGCAGCTTGCGGCTCCTGAACTTGCCGCCCAGCGCGCAGAGGCGCAATCGAAACTCCAGGGAGCGGAAGCTCAACGCGGAGAAGCAGAAGCCAGGCTGGCCTCAGACGAAAGCACGTATCAAAGGCTAAAGGCTGCATCCGCAACCCCCGGTGTCGTCGCCGGGAATGATTTGGAGGTTGCTCAGAAGGCCGTCGAGGCAGACCGTGCGCGGCTCGAATCCGTCAGCGGAAGTGCCCAGGCTGCGAAATCCGCGTTGAAATCCATGAGCGAAATTGAAGGGTACCTGCAAGTGCGAGCGCCATTCGACGGAGTGGTGACGGAGAGAAATGTTCATCCGGGCGCGCTCGTGGGGCCCGCCAGCGGTTCCGGTCTTGGCGTTCCCATCGTGCGCGTCGAAAAGACTTCACGTTTGCGACTCCTAGTGCCTGTCCCCGAAAAGTATGTCGCTGGCATGTCGGGAGGAACGACTGTCCAATTCAGTGTCCCAGCTTTTCCGAATCAAGCGTTCTCTGGAAAAGTTGCGAGGATTGCTCACTCCGTCGACGTAAAAACACGGACGATGCCCGTCGAGCTTGATGTCACGAATAGTGATGGACAGTTAGCCTCCGGAATGTTTCCCGAAGTGGTTTGGCCTGTCAGGCGATTGCAACCCACTCTTTTCGTCCCCACGTCCGCCGTTGCCCGAACCACGGAAGCTGTCTTCGTCGTTCGCATCCGGGATGGGAACGTGGAATGGGTCAACGTCCAAACGGGCGAAGTTGATGGAAAGCAGACCGAGGTTTTCGGCGATTTACGGGAGGGGGATGACGTAGCCGTTCGAGGCACCGACGAATTGCGCCCTGGAACCCATGTGACTTCGCGACAAGGCTCTCCGGACTCGAAAAGTTCAGGGAAGTGATCTGATTTGCACTGCTCAGCGTGAAGAAGACTCCGGAACCGCTTTTGATTCTTACAGGGGTACCGGATCTGCTGCTTTTCAAAGGGTAGAGATTGGGACGTTGTTTGAAGAAACCAATCGGAGGTCTTGCATGCGAACCAAAGACTTGCTATTCCTTGGAATCATCGCGCTTACAGGAGCTTTGGGACTTTCAGTCAAGTCGGGCACTCCTACGCTAAAGAATGTGACCGAATTCGATCTGCCCGGGCCTCCTGGGAAGCGATTCGACTATCTCACGATCGATGCGGACGACCACTACTTGATTTCCGCGCATCTTGCCGCGGGGCAGACGTATGTGATCGACCTTCGTACTAACAAAGTGGTTGCAACAGTGACCGACACGCCGGGTGCCGAAGGCGTCGAGTACGTCCCCGAGTCAAAGAAGGTCTACACCTCGAATGCAGGTGACAACACAATCGGTGTTATTGATCTGAAGCAGATGAAAGTTATCAAGAAAATGAAGACCGAGGCAAAACCGGATGGAAGCGCCTACGCTGTCCCGTTTCACAAACTCTATGTTTCCGACGAACGAGGGTAGGCAGAAGCGGTCGTTGACGTTACCAAAGACGAGATCATCAAGACCCTGCACTTCGACAGTGAAACAGGCATGCCGCAATACGACCCTGTCGTAAAGAAAGTCTATGTGAATCTGCAGGATCAGAATATTTTTGCCGTCATCGATCCGGCTACGGATGAGGTTGTAGGGCGTTATCCCGTGGGACGCTGCACGGGAAATCACGGAATGACTCTTGACCCCGAGCATCATCGGGCCTTCCTCTCTTGCGAAGGAAACGAGCTTATGAGCGTGTTCGATCTCGACAAGAACCAGGCCATCGCATTCCTACCGATGGCGGGCGGACCCGACGTCATCAAGTTCGATCCTGGGCTGAAGCGAATTTACGTCGCCTGTGGGAGTGGAGCCATCTCGGTATTCCAAATGGATGACGCGGACCACTACCGAAAGCTGGAAGACTTCCCGGTTCAGAAGAGAGTGCACAGCTTGGCAGTGGACCCTGAGACTCACCGTCTTTACGCGCCAGAGCAGGAGGCAGATGGCAAGGCCGTTGCGCGCATGGTTGTTTACGAGGCTGTGGTTCGTTGAAGCCAGTGTCCAGCCGGATACGATTGGCGTACAGCGCTATGGGCGTATTGCTGCTGGGCTCCCTGTCCGCTGGGACTCTTTTGGGTCAATCCGATACAACCGTAATTCCGCAGACATTTCGCGTTGCGAATGCGATGCGAGTCGATCATGCGCCAAAGATCGATGGCAGGGTCGATGATCCGCAATGGAAACTCGCCGAGCCCATTACCAACTTCGCTCAGCGAGAGCCGTATGAAGGACAGCCCCCGACAGAGCGGACGGAAGTACGCATTGTATACACGAGAGACGCGGTGTTTTTCGGAATCGTTTGCTATGACTCTGAACCTGGAAAGATTGTAGCCACCCAGCTGCGTCGGGACGTAAGTCAAGAGCTAGATGACTATTTCGAAATTGTGATCGACTCTTCGCACAACCGGCGTAACGCCTACGTGTCTCAGACCAATCCTCTGGGAACTCAGCGAGACGGGCTCATCACGGATGAGCAGGGCCTGCAGAATAGCAGCAGCGACCAAGGAGACGGAGACCCTGGCTGGGATGGCGTTTGGACGTCTGAGGCCCGCATAACGTCCGAAGGCTGGACAGCGACTATCCAGATTCCTTTTTCGACGCTGAACTTCATGCAATCGCATGAAGTCGTTTGGGGAATCAACTTCAAGCGCTTCATCCGTCGCAAGAATGAGCAGGATTTGTGGGCTGGCTGGAGGCGCAGTTTTGGAATCCTGAAAATCAGTCAGGGCGGCGAGTTGCGTGGAATCTCTGAAATTGGCAGTGGCCGCTTATTCATCGTGAAGCCCTACGCCCTAGGTGGCTTCAACCATTTACCGCAGGCCGCGACCTCAGCAGGTCTCACTCCTGGTACAGCTGCCCTTTACACGGGAGGCGTGGACGTGAAACTCGGCCTCCGCTCGAATTTGGTTGCCAATCTGACCGCCAACACTGATTTTGCCGACGCTGATGTGGACACTCAGCAATTTAACCTGACACCTTACAAGCTCTTCTTTCCGGAAAAGCGGCAGTTCTTCTTGGAAAATGCGGGGATTTTCAATTTTGCGATGGGCGGCTCCGGTGATCTGTTGTTTTTCAGCCGTCAGATTGGCATTGATCCGGTCACGGGTCAGCAAGTGCCGATGAACGGAGGAGGAAAAATCACTGGTTCGCTCGCTGGTTTCGACGTGGGCATCATGGATGCCAACACTCGGTCGAGCGGTCCTAACCCCTACGCCAATTACGCGGTTTTCAGGGTGAAGCGATCACTCCCCGGAGGCTCTTACATCGGAGTCATGGGGATCGACAAGCGGGCCGGGAACACTGCTCCTCCGTTCAATGAGACTGGGGGAGTGGACACGCGCGTGGTGCTGGTGAAGAACCTCGTTTTGATGGGTTATGCCGCGCAGAGTCGCTCTCCCGGCATCCAAGGTGGTCAAACAAATCTCGGCGCCAACGCGAGTTACAAAAATAACTGGTTGGAACTCTTTGCCGAGCGGCGCAAGATCGGCCCGAATTTCAACCCTGAAGTCGGGTTTCTCGAGCGCACCGATTGCCTTTGTGACTACGCCGACCTAACCTTCAAACAGCGCCCCAATCTCCGCGGCATCCGCGAGCTGCAATTTGAAGGTTTCCTCTTTCACGCGCCCGACACGCACCGCGTCTTGCAGACCCAAGAGTGGCAGGCCACTTTTCGTGCGGAGTTTCACAACGGTGCCTACACCGATGAAGATATAGTTGACGTCTTCACTCAGCGCATCACCACTCCCTTCAACATCTACAAAAATGTCGTCATCCCAAGTGGCCTGTATCATTAGACGCGCCATCAATTAACATACGGCACTCTGCAAAACAAGCGCTGGGTTCTGCGCTTCTTCGAGCGCTTCGGCACGTATTACAATGGACGCTTGAATGAGGCCCGCATTCGGGGCTCATACCGACCAAGTGAGAAACTATCGTTCGATTTCTCCCAACAGTGGGATCGCTTTCGTTTGACGGTTCCTGGAGGAGATTTCTCCGTCGTATTTGGTAGCTTTCAGACTAATTATGCTTTCTCTCGTTTTCTCACTTTATCGACGATTTTCCAGATGAACACGTCGAACACTCAGGCTGCGAGTGCCAACATCCGTCTGCGTTGGAACTACCGTCCAGACAGCGATTTGTTTGTGATCTACACTGTCGGGCAGCAATTCGCCAGCTTGGTAGCTGCCAATCCTGCCCAATTCACCCAGAACCGTTTTGCGGTGAAGTACACATACTCCTGGCGGCCTTAGGCGATCCTGCATTCACACCTACCGCGCTCTCCCGGCAGCTACCGCCGCGCCCATTCTCTTTATAAACAAATTCCTGAACTGGACACGAGAGCCGGGGTGGTGGTTCTGCAGGCCGATGTGCCCCCTCAAGGGCCTACCCTGGGGACTCGTAAGATGGCTCACAGACTCGCCATTGAGTTTCACTTTGATTTCCGGTCCGGTCGCCTCGATTTCAAACGTATTCCATTGGCCGAGCGGCTTTGAAGCAAGCTTTGATGCCGCAGCAAGTTGATAGACGGCGCCTGTCATGTGGAGAGGGCTTCCGGTTGTGTTTGTATTGGGGTCGTATCCGCGATCATCGATCTGGATTTCGTAACCCTGGTCCACAGCGAGCTTCCAATCCTCCGATGGATTCGCTTTCCCCAAAACCGGGAAGCGAATGAACACGCCCGAGTTGTCAAACAGGTTGATCGAGCGCCACTGTACTGTCAGAGTGAAATCGCTAAACTCGTCCTTGTTGTACCACAACAACCCGATGCCACCCTCGGATTCAATCGTGTCATTGCCGATTACGTTAAAGCGACCGGAGCCGGCCATCTGCCATCCGGCTAGCGTTGGGTTTATCAGAGAAACCGCGCCGACTGCCGGTGCCGGGTTCGCTTTCTCAGCGATCGCTGCCGCGGTGCGCCTCGCCAAAGTCAGCCCCGTAAGCGAGGGATTTGCCGAGCCCAGCGCTGGAAAGAGTGCAGGACCTGCCATGTAAGCGTTTTGAAGGTTGTGGAACCGTCCCTCAAGATTGACGACCGAGGCGTTTGGGTCTGTTCCCGTCCATAGCGTCCCCGCCTCGTGATGTGTGGTACCAAGGCCGTCGCGCACCTTTCCGGCTGGTGGTGGTGAGGTGTGCCAAGTCCCATCGTAGAAATACTCGACGTTCGCCGGATCACCCGCAAGCGCTTGTGCTAGGTCTATCGCGGCCTTGTCCATGATGTCCCACAGTGCCTTGTCTTTTGCTGTGGCGGCCAAGTTCACGTAAGCCCGCCGCATGCCAAACTCGTCACTCTCGAACGGACTCAAGTCTATCCAACTCGTTGCCGAATTGCTGTTTGTCGCGTTCTTGTCTCCGAGCATTTCGCCGATGCCCCGGAAGGTGATTGTGATCTTGTCGAACTCCTCGGAGGCAAGCAACTGATCGAGAAGGTCAAGGTCCGGGACCATTCGCCACATCGTCTGCTCGGCGTTCTGAGAATCGACGGCAGCAGCGGTCACCTGGAAATGATAACGGCCCTGAGGAGTGGAACCGCGTACGAGCATGGCAGCCGCGGCCAGCTTCTTTGGAAGCGTGCCGAATACCGACCGGGGAATCCGAACCGTTGTATTGCTGCGCAAGTGTGCCATTAGATTGCGGCCCATGAGCGGCGTCGCAAATGACTCCAGCGCAAGGCGGGTCGATTCAATGGTGCTCGCAGCTAGGACCACAGCGCAGTCCGGTGAAACCGGAACAAACTTCTGCTGACCGTTGTAGTAAAGCTCGATGGAGTTGATCACTCCATTGTTGCTTTGGAGTTTAACGACATGTGCGTGAGGAACAAGAAACAGGCGTCGGACGTTGTCGGGGTCACCGGCGGCTTCACGAACTGCGTCCGTGAAAATTGGCGCACTGCTGTACTTATCGAACGGAAAGACTCCGGGTGTTGGCGATGAACCCTGTACAGCAAGGGGCGCGAGTTCAACCCCGTCGACAGTTGGAACGGCCTTGGCCGCTTTCTCCATCGCGCTCTTGAGTGAATCAAAGAGATCGCCACTGATGAAGTCTGTAGCCGGGTCGACGCCGATTTCTTTCTCGGTGTCGTTGTAATTGGCTTTCAGATACGTTCTCAGCTCTGCAGGCCAGTTTTTCAAATCTGTGTCCGTGAGCTTTGGAGACCAGCCTCCCCAATACAACGAACGCCCGCCTAGACAGTAAGCGAGTCCTGGGAATCCGACATTGCTGCGCCACGGCAGGCCCCACACTCGTTCCCGTGGCACGCCGGGATCCGCAGTCACGGGACCCGCCGCATTGAGGCCGACGCGGCTCAAATTCTGGACGTGTTCGGAGACCAGAAAGCTCCCCGCCTCTAAAACGAGCACGCGGAAGTTTCCCTGGCCTTTCCGATAGATTTTCTCTGCCACATAGGCACCGTACATTCCGGCTCCAATCACGACTACATCGAATGGGAAGCCGCCGTTGTTAATTGCTTCGTCGTAGGTGTTGCAGATGTACCGGCCTAATACATCGAGGGAAAACGTGGTTTCCTGCACTTCAACCGTGCTTGGTCCTTCCCGAAGATTGCGAATCATGTGGTCCTCCTGCGGACAGGCTTACTGAGGGAGAGTTGGACAGGATTCTAAGTCTGCACGGCTCGAATTACCAGACAAGAAGTCAGCAAGGAACAAGCCTTCAACTTGTGATCCCCCGTGGTTTCAATCGGTGATACGAAGCCAAGATGCCGGCGGAGGACGGGATCGTCGTCTGCGGTCTCTGGGCCTTTCTCCCCCCTAAACGAGAACAGTTACCGGAATCCTCTTAGCTTCGTTTGTCCGGAAATCGAAAGAGTGTGCGCTCTTCAAAGGAAACCACAGACCTGCATACTTGCGGCACAGCACGACGCGACTTCGCCGCTCGCCAAAAATGGACCAGCTTTGCTTTGCAGAATTGACCCACCAGACCGCAGGCTGACAGAGGATCGCGCACAGAGTTGAATATAAGGATGGCGACAATAGGTCGCCATGGGAAACCTTGCGAAGAGAC
>WNGO01000912.1_pt1 | contig 19131 bp, 20 predicted proteins | sample 5400511 | NCBI WGS metagenome assembly WNGO01 (sample SAMN13153380, study PRJNA577476) | soil metagenome | isolation source: 20 cm soil or saprolite under Garry oak tree replicate 2 | place: USA:California | collected 2016-06-15 | reverse complement strand
AAATCCTTCGCGCTCCGTGAGGACGTCAGAGGCCGGTCGACAGGGTGCCGGCGGCGAGCTCATCAGCGACCTGCAGAAGCCGCCGCACGGCGTCATTGGGCAGCGATCGACGGAACGGCCCGAGCCCGACCGCGGCCTCGGCCAGGCCCAGGGCTTTAACGCCGCCCGACCAGCGGCCGGCGGCGGCCTCGTCGATGGTGCTCCGAACGCCGCGGTCGATGAACTTGACGGTGCTCGTCACCAGGCAGCCGGCGGCCGGGTCAGTCGCGTCGGCCCCGATGCATGAACGCCCGGCTTGCGCCGCGGCCTGTAACGCCCCCTGCCCGGTCGTGCCGCCGGCTCCGAAGATGACATCGGCGCCCTGAGCGATAAACGCGCGGGCCTGGGCAGCCCCCCATCCGGGGTTGGCATACGGGGCACCTTCCGAGGGTGGTTGGTAGGCGCCCAGCACTCGCACGCCCGGCCGGGCATAACGGGCGCCGTGCTCGAAGCCCAACCGGTGGGCGTGATCCGTTGCCCCGTCCGGTCCGTAGACGCCGGCGACCNNNCTCTCGGAAGCTGACCACGGCGAGGTTTGGCAAACCGGGCGTCGCCACGAGGGGGTCGACCAGCACGAAGCGCGTCCCCGGATTGGCCCTCGCCACCGCCACGACGGCGTCGGTCAGCAGGAAGCTGGCGGCGATAACAAGGTTATCCTGGGCGTCCGCGCCGGACTGCAGGGCGCGCCGATATTCCGATGGACGCGAAGGGACGATGAGCCGGGCCCGGAAACAAGGACGATCGCGCACCGCATCGCCGACACCCCGCCATCCGTCTGCATCGCCGGCGGACTGCAGGCCCGCGACATCGGTAATGAACGCGACCCGGAATTCGGACGTGCACCCAGGCGTGGGCGTGCCGGCGGGATTGACGCTGGATCTAGCCCCGCTGGCGCCGGCCTGCACGAGGACCAGCAGGCAGGTAACGAGGACGAGGATGCTGGCCGTCAGGTACCGAACAGGCGATCGCCGTAGTCGCCGAGTCCCGGCAGGATGTATTTCTGGGCGTTCAGCTGCCGATCCTCCGCCGCCGTGAAGATCTGGACGTCCGGGTGGGCTGCCTGGAGGGCCTGGATCCCCTCGGGAGCCGCGACGACGCACACTAGGCGAACGCTCGCCGGCTGGTATTCCTTCATGATCTCAACGGCCTTTATGGCGGTTCCGCCGGTGGCGAGCATCGGGTCGAGAATCATGACGGCCTTCCCCCTGATGTCGGGGGGCAGCTTGACGTAGTACCGGGAGGCGATCGCGGTTCGTTCGTCGCGCTCCAGACCGATATAGCCGACGGTCACGTGCGGCAGGAGCTCGAGCACGGGTCCTACCAGCCCGAGCCCGGCCCGCAAAATCGGGACCGCGACCACCCGATCGTCGATCGCATGGCCTTTGGTCTCCTCGAGCGGCGTTTGCATCGTGAACGCGCGGGATCGAAGGTCGCGGGTCGCCTCATAGAGCAACAACGTGATGATCTTGTCGGAGGCCTCTCGAAATTCATCCGGCGTGGTTTCTTTGTCGCGCAATCGCGTCAGGTAGTGGGCGACCAGCGGGTGCTCGACGATATGCAGCGTCATGAGGCCCCCTCCCTGGGGAGGGAAATTATCGGAGGCAGCGTCGCGAGACCGGGCTGGGCCATGCGGCCCTCGGCGAGCAGCTTCTTGACGCGCGCGAGGTTCGAGGCGGACCAGTTGCTGTTCGGCGTGCGGGGCGTGAACCGACCCGCGTAGCTGACATCGTCGATGGACTTGGTCTGGCCGTCGATCCACCCGTAGGCCAGGGCCTCTTCGACGGACTCGTCGTAACTGACGCCGGATTTGCCCGAGGACTTCTTGTAATAGACGAGCCAGATTTCCCTCTTGTCCTGGTAGTGCCTGGCCAGCCAGCGTCGCCACGCATCCCGCGATCGGAAGGTGACGGTTTCGCCGATGTCCATCTAAGCCTGAGGTGGCGACAGCTGCCCGATCGCGGCCAGCGCGACCCGGAACATGGGCGTGAGATCCAGCGCGGCGACCTTCTTGGGATCGATATCTGCTTCTCCAGGCTCGTTGACGACGGTGAGAACCGACCCACCACGGAGTCTACGCAAGCCGCAGATGACAAAGATGGCCGACGACTCCATATCGTTGCAGAGCACCTGGGCCCGCTGCCAGACCCGCAGCGCCTGTTCGAGCTCCTCGCGGCGGGGCATGGCGGCGGCGTGCAGGTCGGTGTAGAGCGAGTCATGGCTGCGCACGATCCCGGCGTGGACCCGGTGATTCAAACCGCGCGCCGCTCCCAACATCGCCTGAGCCAGCTCGAAGTCGGCCACCGCGGGATATCCCAGCGGTACGTACCCCGGCGTCGTTCCCTCGTCGCGGACCGCCGCCGTGGCGACCACCAGGTCGCCAAAGCCCACGTGCGACTGAATGGATCCCGTGGTTCCAACTCGGATGAAGGTCGTCGCGCCGATGGCAGCAAGCTCTTCGACGGCGATCGCGGTTGACGGAGAACCGATTCCCGTGGAACAGACTGAGACGGTACGCCCTTGCACGTCCCCGGTGTAGGTGACGTACTCGCGGTTGTGGGCGATCAGTCGGGGGCGGTCGAGCAACTTCGCGATCGATTCGACCCGACCCGGATCGCCGGGCAAAAGCACCGCCTCCCCGACGTCACCTGGTTGCGCGCGGATGTGATACTGCGGCTCCCCCATGCCGACGTGAGTTTAGCGTTACGCCCCCACCCTGACCCTCCCCCGCGAGCGGGGGCGGGACCTTCGTTCCCGAGCCTCCCCCGTCAGCGGGGGAGGAATTTCGTTACTGGCTCCAGCCGTCGCCGCTGGCCGTGAAGGTTTCGCCCATGAAGAGCCGCAGCAACGGAGAGCTGATCGGCTGCCGGTAGCTGACCGTCACGTGGATCGGTGCGTGCTTGCCGCGGTTCAGGAGGGTGGGTGAAACGGAAACGCTGACCAGATCGGGATTCGCGTCGCCCAGATTCTCGAGTACGGCATGACAGACGGCGGCATCGGCATATCCCTGAGGGTGAGCCAGCCCACCACTGATCGACCAGCATGGCGTCTGCGGACCAGTCGCGGCCTCGAGGCTGCCACCGGCGACATAGGCGGCCTCCTGTGCGGCGTGGCTGACTTTGGCTGCCGTCAGGCCGAGGCCGAAAAACTGGACGCCCATGACGCCAGCCGCGAACAGGAAGGCCACAACCATGGCGAATTCGGCGCCTACCTGCCCTCGCGATGCGCGATGCATGAGTTCAGCATCCGGCGAGCGGATTGCCGAGCGCCTTACAGATCCAGCCGTTCCACACCCGAGGCCGTGACACGTCGCAGGAGAAGCGGCCGAGGGGAGGCCGTTTCGGCGATAGCGAAGCTCGCCGCAACCCGATTCGCAACGTTCTCCGCGGCGGCTCCGGTTCGGGCGTAGATCACGGCCAGCGCCTCGCCACTGGCGACCGGATCGCCGATTTTCTTCTCGAGCACGATGCCGACGGCGAGGTCGATCGGCGCATCTTTACGGTCACGCCCGGCACCCAGCGCCTTGCCGGCCAGCGCGATCTCAAGCGCGTCGGCGCCGGCGACATATCCGCCCGCGGCGGCCAACACCGGACGTTGCGCCGGAGCTTGGGGAAGCAGGTTGGGATCGTCGACGACGCGCGGGTCGCCGCCCTGCGCCCTGACCAGTTCGGCAAACTTGCGTAACGCGTCACCGCGGACGAGGAGGCGATGCAGGTCGACCGGTTGGACGCCGGCCAGGCGCAGCATCTCCGCGGCCAGCCGGAGCGAAAGGCCCTCCAGCTCGGCCGGTCCGCGGCCCGCCAGCGTGTCGATCGCTTCTCTCACCTCGAGCGCGTTGCCAACCGCGCGACCCAGCGGCTGCTCCATATCGGTCACGTAGGCGACGGTCTCCCGGCCGGCACTCGTTCCAAGCGCGACCAGGGCCCGGGCGAGCGCCTCCGCCTCGGGGACGGTCGCAACGAAGGCGCCGCGGCCGGCCTTCACGTCCAGCAGGATCGCGTCGGCTCCGGCCGCCAGCTTCTTGCTCATCACGCTACTGGCGATCAACGGCACCGAATCGACAGTCGCCGTGGCGTCGCGCAATGCATAGAAAACCTTGTCGGCTGGCACCATGTCCGCCGTCTGGCCGGCGATGGCAATGCCAACGGTTCGGACCTGTTGGACGAATTCGTCGACCGCCAGGTCGACTCGGAATCCGGAAATCGCCTCCAGCTTGTCCAGTGTCCCGCCGCTGTGCCCGAGTGCGCGGCCTGAAAGCTTGGCCACCGGCACGCCCGCGGCCGCGACCAGCGGCGCCACCACGAGGGTAGCCTTGTCGCCGACGCCGCCGGTCGAGTGTTTATCGACTTTTCGGCCGGGGATGGAGGACAGATCGAGCTGCCGGCCGCTGGCCGCCATGGCCAGGGTCAAGGCTGTCGTCTCGGCCTCGGTCATCCCGCGCAGCCGCACCGCCATCAGCCAGGCGGCCAGCTGGTAGTCGGGAATGCTGCCGTCGGTCGCGCCGGCGACGAGAAACTGGATCGCCTGCGCTGAGAGCGCCTGGCCATCACGCTTTTGGCGGATCAGCTCAAGCGCCGTCATGCGATGGAGTTTAATTTGGCCCGATGTGGCTCACGCTGGTTGCCCTCGTGGTCCCGCTCGGCCTGGATACGTTTGCGGTCGCGGCCGCGCTCGGCATCAGCGGGCTGCCACGCCGCGACCGGCTGCGCGTCACCCTGTTGTTCACCGCCTTCGAAACCGGGATGCCACTGATCGGCTTCCTGGGCGGCGCCGCGGTCGGACGGGCAGCCGGTGATGCCGCGGAACTCATCGCGATCGCCCTCCTGATCGGGCTCGGCGCGTACATCCTCTGGCCGGGCGCCGAAGCGCGCGAGGACCAACGACTGCGGTTGCTGGAGCGGACCCGCGGTCTGGCGGCGATCGTGCTCGGCATCAGCATCAGCCTGGACGAGCTCGCGATTGGCTTTACGATCGGACTCCTGCGACTCCCCGTCCCCGTCGTCGTCGTGCTCATCGGCGCCCAGGCGTTTCTCCTGACGCAGCTGGGCCTGCGGCTCGGGGCGCGGATCGGCGAGGGGATCCGAGAGGGAGCCGAGCGGCTGGCCGGTGTCGCCCTGGCGGGCCTGGGCCTCGTTTTGCTCGGCGAAAGGCTGATGCGCTGACTTACTTCACGAGGAAGGAGTTCACGCCCGGCGCCGGTGCGAAGTTCTTGTTGTACTGGACGAGCAGGGCCGGGTGGCCGCGGTTGGACCAGACCGGGCCGGGGCAGGTTGGTGTGGTGCCACCGGTGTTGCCCTGGATGTTGCCATCGTCGAGGTCCAGGCTGAACCCGATGAACTCGCCGTTGATCGAATACTGTCCATCCGATCCCGTCCCGCCGGGGTTGGCGTCGTCCACCGGGTTGTGGTCCTGCGGACCGAGCTGTGCGCCGGTGATGTACATCGATTGGGCCGAGGCATCGAAGACCGTGCCCCAGATCTGGTAGCGATTCGCCGACCCGGACACGGCGTTGTACCTCTCGCTCCAGGTCGTCCCAGCGGTGTTCGTCGAGGCGATGTAGAAGGCGATGTGCACGCTCCCGGTCGGAACGTAGTTGGGGGCGACGAAGAACGTGCTGTAGTTGTTCGGCACCGCGGTCGCGCTATTGTCGGCGGAATAGAAACTGGCCCCGTCGAAGATGAATTCGACGCCATCTGTCCCGTCGCTGGCGGGCGGCAGATTCGTTGCACCCATGCCGTTGGCGTAATGCGGCAAGCCGCTCTGGGTATTCGCGACATAGCCGCCCGTCGAGGTGAGGGTGGCGCCGTTTGTGAAGTAGTAGATGCCATTGGCAAAGATGTACATGCTGTCCTTGGCATCTAGGCCCGGGTTATAGGGGATGCTGATGGAGGTCGTGTACTTGCCCGGGAAGTAGATGTAGAAGTCGTGGGGGAGGCTGGTCGTGTTGCGGACGGTGATGTTGCCATAGGTCGCACTCGCGCCGGACGCCAGGTTGTTGATCTTCTGCCGCGTGGGCGCATTTGGAATGTTCGAGGTGTCCGGAATCAGGTAGTTGGGTTCGGGGTCCTGGCCGGCCATGAACGGCGGCGACGGCACCCAGTACTTGCCCAGGTGTTGGTTGTCATCGGCCTGGTTGATGAAGACGTTACCGTTGATGTTGAGCATGCCCGGGTACCCGGTCGGCATGTGGAACTTGGCGTTGCTGATCGTCTCGCCCGACGGCGTTCCGCTGCAGAAGTCGTTGCCATCCTGGCCGTTATCGACCTGGGCGTAGCCGCTGCCCTGGATATTGATCGTGTTACCCGTCCCGATCCCGCCGTAGGCGAAGATCGCGTAGGTCTTGGCGTTCGTCCCGGCTTCGGCGGTGGCGGTGGCGATGATCGAGATCTGGCGGAAGCCGAGCACCTGCACGAAGGTCGCCGTGGCGTTATAGGTGACGGTCACCTGGACCTGCTTGTCGTTGTAGCCCGTGGGAGCCACCGCTGTGACGGTGTACCCGCCCTGGGTGTCGGTCACGGTGTCATTGACGGGCGACGTGTAGAAGGATGAGTTCGGATCGTTGTTGGCCGGGTTCTGGTTAAACACGGAAAACGTGTCGTCGAGAGCGTAATAGAGGGCATAGTTCGGCAGCCCGTTGGGGTTGGTGATCGTCCCCACCAGGCTCTGGGCACCGGCCAGCGAACCGGCGTCGACGGCATCCTGCATCAGCCGGCGCTGGAAGTACAGCCGGCCGGCATCGATCGCCAGGGCGAGCATCCCGCAAATGGCGACCATGCTGAGCGCCATGATCACGATGGCCTGTCCCGAGCGGCGGCGGCGGATGCGCGTCAGCACCTCAGTACTCCGACCGCATCGATGAGCCGGCCGTCATCACGAACTGGGCGCCGGTCAGGTTCGAGATCATTCCGGTCATCGGGGCAAACAGGTATGTCACCCGAACCGTGACGTTGTGATTGCCGGTGGTTCGGTTCGGCGAAATCCAGATGAAGCCGGTGTTCGGCGTGCTCGGCAGCGACGGCGAGGTGCAAGGGGTGGGGTTGGAAAGGCACGGGTCTTCGGTGAGCACCATGCCACCGCCGCCGATCTTCGCCAGGGTGGCGTTGACGACCACGCTGTCGGGCGGCGCGCTGTAGTAGTTGCTGCGCAACACCAGCTGCCGGGCACCCTCGTGGGCCGCCTCGGCGATGTTGATGTAGACGGCGATCGCCCGCCCGAAGTCGAAGATGCCCATCACCATGAGAAACAGCAGGCTCGAGAGCAACGCGAACTCGACCATCGCCTGGCCGCGGGACTTCGCGCGCCGCATCAGTAGTTCGTCCTCATCTGCACCGAGACGCTCATGTGGATCGGGTTGCCAACCAGTTGCTGCATCAGCGGGGTGAAGAGCCGGAAGTCGTACTTGACGTTCACGGTCACGTAGTAGTTCTGGTTGGCCGGGTCGCCCGAGAGCCACTTGTCGACCCGGTTGCTGCCGTCGGGGCAGCCGGCGGTAGAGCCGGTCGAGTCGTGGGGCGGACAGATATTGATCGACTGGGGCGCGATGCCGCTATAGATCAGTTCTTTGCTGGCGGCGGTAACGATGTTCGCGTCGGTCTGCACCGGGCAGGTGGCGTAGCTGTTCGAGATGGAGCAACTCGGGTTTTGGGGGCCGGTATAGATGTTGAGAATGCCCACCCGGGCGCCTTCCCGGGCGGAGTTCGTGACGGACACCTGGAAGTAATAGGCCCTGCCGAAGTCAAGGAGCCCGAAGGTGAGGAAGGCCAGCACCGGGAGGACCATGGCCATTTCGACGAGCGACTGCCCGGCGCGACCACGCCAGCGGTTCGTTTTCATGGATTCGTTACCTGGCGCCGGGGCCCGGCATTTGGCCCACGCGCCTACTGCAGATAACGCAAACGGTAAGGGTGGTGAGCTTGAAACCGAATCACGGGTCCTTACAGGTCCCGTTACGACTTGAGCGCCAACGGGTCGCGTCTGAATGAAGGAAAACGAGCGGGTGTTTGTAAACAAATGTTCCGTATTGCGGGCTGTGGAGGGGGCGGCTAATGTTCCCCCTGCGACCTGTCAGAAAGCCAGCTAGAGAAGGAAACGACTCTAGTCGGTCGCTGACGAGGGGACCGCAAGGTTCCCACTCTCGAGCCGTGAGGCTCGAGGGCCTAGCCCGAAAGGGCTGGGGAGTCGGTTGTCGCAAGACGACCGGTTCTGTCAGTGACGAAGGTCCGGCCCGCAAGGGCTGGATTGGGCAGCGGGATGAAGGCTCGCTGGGTAACACCGGTGAGTTGTAAACCGTAACGGCGGGTCGCATTCTTTTGCCCCCACCCTGACCCTGCCCCGCCGGCGGGGGAGGGAAACGGTCACTGTAGGAAGTCGAGCAAAAGCTCGTTCAGGCGATCGGGTTGGTCGAGGGGCACCCAGTGGGAGCCCTCGAAACGCTCGTAGCGCCAGGTACCCTCGACTCGCTGCTCTGACCGCGTCATCGCCTCTTCGGTCAGGTAGAGATCGCCGGAGCTCCAGATTCCCAGGGTGTTCGCTTTGATCATCGGGAGCTGCGGTCCGCCGGTCCGGCCCAGGAGCGCCTGCACCGGAAGGTTTGCGCGATACCAGTTAAGCGCCGGCGTGAGCGCGCCGGGCTCGGACAAGATCCTCACGTAGGCCTCTGCGTCTTTCGCGCCGGGCGCGAACTGGCGGAACAAGAACCAGTCATCGCGCTGGAGCAGCTCCTCGGCGACACCTTCGAATAGGAACAACAGGCGATACCAACCCTTCTGGAGCTCCTCCAGCGTCGGCTTCGCCCCGGTTCCAGGCGCACCGACGGAGATGGCGACAAGGCGATCGACCTTCTGGGGAGCGAGCGCCGCGGTGAGCCACGCCACACCGGCGCCCCAGTCGTGCCCGACGATGTGCGCCCGCTCGATGCCGAGCGCGTCGAGAATGCCGGTCACGTCCCGAACGATGGTGGACAACCGATAATCCGAGACGGCCGGCGGCTTGCTGCTGCGTCCACGGCCGCGCAGGTCGGGGACGATCACGTGGAAGCCGCCCTCGACGAGCGCGGGGATCTGGTTGCGCCACAGATCGCCCGTGTCAGGAAAGCCGTGCAGCAGGATGACCGGTTTGCCGGAGCCCTCGTCCCGGACATGGAACTGGAGCCCGTTGGCCTCGACCAACTCGCCTCGCATCCTAGAATCATCGCGGATGGAACCGGCGAATTCAGGCACGTTTGACGCGCTGCTCAAGCGCGGTGAGCTGATCGAGTCGACTTCCGAGATGACGCCCGACTACTTGCGCGAGCTGAAGCACACGTTGATCGTCTCCGGGGACACCGAATTGATCTCGGCTCCGGCCTACTATCTCGCGGCGAAGAAGGCGCCGAGTGTCAACGCCTTTATGACCGGGATCGCCATCATTCAGGACGAGCTGGCCCACGCGCACATCGCCTTCCACATCCTGGAGGAGCTCGGGGAAAGTCAGGAGGCCCTGATCTTCAAGCGGGATCCCAAGGCCTTCCGCTATCCCTATGCGTTCGATGTGCCACTGGAGAGCTGGACCGAGTTGGTCGTCGCCAACGCCATGTACGACCAGGCGGGCTTCTGTCTGCTGGGTGACATCCACGAGCAGTGCTCGTACGGCCCGTGGAAACGGGGGCTGGTGAAGGTCATGGCGGAGGAGAATTTCCATCTCCGCAACGGCCGCAACTGGTCCAAGCGGATCAGCCAGGCGGGCGGCGCCGCGAAAGATGAGCTGCAGCGCGCCGTCGACTGGATGTTCCCGCTGACTGTCGAGTGGTTTGGCCTTCCCGACAACCTCAAGCAGCACAGTGCGCAGCTGGACTACCGGCTGAAGGGGCTGACCAACGACCAGTTGCGACAGCAATGGCTCTCAACCGTGGTGCCATTCATGGAGTCGATCGGCATCAAGGTGCCGGCGCACAAAGAGAACAGTCACTACGCGCTCGACTATCCGTTCCCCTGCACGTTCGACAGCGACGAAAAGCACTGGGACTTCAAGGATCCGTGCAGCTGGGACGACGTGCTGGCCCGGTGGCGGGCACGCGGACCACGGAATGCAGAGATGGTAGCCCTGTTTCAGGAGAGCTTTTCGAAGTTCCAGGTCCGGGCATGACGCCGAAGGCGAGCCTGCCGGCGTCGCTCGAGGCGCGAGTCTGGGCGGCGCTGGCCGAGATCAACGATCCCGAGATGCCGGTCAACCTTGTGGATCTCGGCTTGATCTACGGACTCGAGGTGGGGGAGGGGACCGTCCGGCTGCGCCTGACGTTCACTGCGATGGGATGCCCGGCCAGCGACATGATCGTGGGCGACATCCGCGAGCGGTTGCTGGCGGAGCCAGGCATCGGCGCCGTCGTGATCGATGTCGTCTGGGATCCGCCCTGGACCTCGGCTCGCCTGACGCCGGATGGCCGGGAGGCGCTGCAGGCCTGGGGGCTCGCCGTCTGATGGCCTATAGCCGCGTCCACGCGAACGTCCGAGAGTACGACGTCTTCGCCCGCAAGGCCCGGGTCGAGCCGCTGCGGCAGGTGGGGAGCGTGGTGGCGCCGGATGACGACCTCGCCATGGCCTACGCGCGGGCCACCTACGACGAGGAGCGGTGGGTGGAGATGATGATCGTTCCCCGGGACGCGGTCATCCGACTCTGGGGGCCGGGAGAGTCCGAGACCTGAGTCTCTACTCGCTCGTCAAGAGTCTCGCGGACAACAAGCAGCTGCTGGGGATGCGGTACGCGGAGTGGTGCATCGCCGCGCCAAGCCTTGAAGCGGACATCGCGGCGGCCGCGATGGGACTCGACGACATTGGACACAGCCGCGTTCTCTACGGCTCGCTGCGAGAGCTCGGCAGTGCGGACGGGCCGGACGAGGGGGCCTACTCGAACGTGCCGTATCTCGACCGGTCCTGGACGGACTGGACGCAGTTCGTCGCCGCCAACGCCGTGCTCGACAGCGCATTCTCGGTCATGCTCGAGGCGCTCGTCAACGGCAACGTCGAGGTGTTGCGCAGCCGGCTCAAGAAAATGCTGCAGGAAGAGCGGTATCACTACCTGCATGGACGGAGCTGGATGCGCGAGGCGAAAGCCGCTGGCGCCATCGAGCAGGCCTGGCGTGAGGCGCTCGAGTGGTTCGGGCCCGAAGGCGCGGACGTCGATGGGTTCAAACGTGAGGGAAAATTGGCGCACGGCGTTGCCGACCTGCGCCGCATGCTGCAAGAGCGGGTCGGTGACCGGCTCCCGGACCCGGCCATCGACTGGACCCGGTGGGATGGCGCTCGGCGGCGCACTGTGCCGGGAGGTATCGACCAGGCGACGCTCGATATGCTGCAAGGCCTCGCCGAGAAGCGATACATGCCCGCCAGTGGGTAAGGGGACCCACCCCAACCCTCCCCCGCAAGGGGGGAGGGAGATATCAGCGCAAGGCGTGCGCTGTCCGTTCTGTCGGTCGAGCGACGTCGAGGTCATCTCCCTCTTCGGAAGCCAGGTGATGACCATGCAATGCAAATGCCGCGCGTGCGGCAGCTACTTCGAAGCCAGCAAATATTGACGCGAGCGGATGTTTGCGAACCGCAGTTTGGGGTTGCACGTTGGCGATGGCGGGCCTACGCTACGACTGCGACCTGTCAGAAAGCCAGCCGATGAAGGAAACGACATCGGTGGGCTCCCGAAAACCTGGTCCGCAAGGATTCGGCTAGTACGGAGCGAAGGTTCCCCTGGAAACGGGCGGACTGGGCGGCGGTAAGGGCTCGTTGGGTCACACCGGCGGGTTATCAACCGTAACGACGGGTCGCTTCAATTTCACAGGTTCTGCCGGCTTAGCCTTCCCGAGCCCGGCAGACCTGCGGGATTTGCTTGTTTTCCAAACCTTAATCAGCTATGGTCGTTTGTACACGCCTGAACGACATCAGGCATCCATGGCCAGGGAGGGATACCCATGCGACGCGTTCAGCTTGCTTCATTACTCGTGCCGGTTGTGCTCGCCATCGCCTCCGGGCCCGCACCGGCGGTGGCCGCGACCGCCGGGGCCGGCAACGGCCTGCGAACCCAGACCGACTGGGCCTACGCCGGAAGCTTTGCGAAGAATGGCGTCACGAATGTCTTCGCGACGACCCAGCAAACGAGCTGCTACCGGCCGGAGGTGCCGTTCTTCACCGTGGGCGAGGCTCGCGGATATACCGGCATGACGGCGTGTCCCGGCGCGACCACCACAGAGGACATCGGGACGACGGCCTATCCCAACCAGGCAGGCAGCGTCGCCGGCTATCCCGCACTCGGTCCCATGTTGGTCAATGACCATTCCGAATCGGACCTGCGCGTCGACCCAAAGAATCCCAGCCACATCATTGCCTCGAGCAAGTGGTTTGCGAGCGCGGAGGGTTACAACCATGTACTTGGCTTCTATGAGTCATGGGACGGCGGGACGAGCTGGCCGGTGCAGGGGCACATCCCCGGCTATGAAGGCTTCTCCGACAACACGGACCCGGTGGGAGCCTTCGACGGCTACGGTAATTACTACTCGCTGATCCTGCCGTACCAGTTCGCATACGCCAACTCCAGTGGCAGCAAGCTATACCAGAAGAGCAATCTGCCTAATGCGCATATGCCGGCCGAGGCCGTGACGGTCGCTGTGCGGCCCGCTGGAGCGACGACCGCCAGCCAGTGGATCACCACACGGAAGACCGACTCTGGCGTTACCTACCCGCAAGACCTGGACTTTGTCCTGGTCGACGACAACCAGGGTCAGGAGCCGGACAAGCAATGGATTGCGATCGACACCCATCAGTTCCGTCCGGACGGAAGTACGAACCCGAACTACAACACGATCTACGCGATGTTCGTGACGTTCAGCTTCGCGGGAAAGATGAGCCACGCCTATGTGTCGACGGCGAAGGCGCGACCCGGCGGACATCATACGGATTGGACGGCACCGCAGCGACTGCCCAGCGAGAACGCCAGCGCCTCGGACACCTATCTGCTGCCGCATGTTGATCCGAATGGTGTCGTCTGGACCAGCATCACCAATTTCCCGAGCCGCCAGTCGCGCACCTTCTACAGCCTCGGCGTCGACTTTTCGACCGACGGTGGCAAGACCTGGCAGGGGCCGCTGGCCGTCCCCGGCGCGCAGAACGTCACGATTCCACCGGAGGCCTACGACAACACGACCTTCACCGATGGCATCGTGAACACGTTCACCGTCGGGACCGCCAAGGTTAACGGACGGTATCCGGTCTACATGTCGTGGGAGGACTACAGCACCGGTCACGACAACATTCTCTTGTCAGGCTCGTTCGACGGCGGCGCGACGTGGAGCGCCCCGACCCGGGTCAACGACAACGCGAATCCGAATGTCGATGAGTTCCAGCCAAACCTCGCGGCCGCGGCCAACGGTACGGTCAGCGTCAATTTCTATGACCGCCGGCTGGCCTGCCCATCGAAGGCGAGCTCGGAGGCGGTCCCGGCGGGCATCGCCCGCGACACAATCAACCCGCATTACGCCGGCACGCTCCCGCCCTACGGTGCCAGCAACTACTGCATCAACACGAGCGTCCAGTTCTATTCGGCCGCCCTGGCTCCGCTCGGCCATAACATCCGCCTGAGCCAGCACACCTGGGACCCACAACTCAACGCGCCCTGGCGGTACGGCAGCGGGCTGTTCACCGGCAAGGATACGTTCATCGGCGATTACTTCGGCAACGACTTCGCCGGCACCACGAGCCTGACTACCTCGGTCAGCACGTACGACGACCATGGCAGCAATCAACACAACTATCAGCAGCAGGTAATCGCAACCGTCGCAAGTCCGTAGAACCTCAGGAGGAAGCAACGTGGGAACACCGAATCTGGGATGGCGTCCAAAGAAGATCTTGTTGGTAATCGGCGCCGGCATCACGCTTGTCGCCGGGGCGGTGCCGGCACTGGCCGCCGGTGATACGTTGGTCAGTACTGGCAGCCCGGCCGGACCGTTCTCGCAAAACAAGCAGAACGAGCCGGCGCTCGCCGTCGATGCGAATCACCCGAACATCCTCGCTGCCGGCGCGAACGAGGAGATCGACGAGGAAGCGTGCAACGCCGGCGACCCGACCACCTGCCCCTTCACGCCCGGGGTCGGCGTATCGGGAATCTATTTCTCGTTTAACAGCGGCGCCTCCTGGACGCAGCCAACCTACCAGGGCCTGACCGCCAGAGATTGCGTTACTCCCGGAACGCCGTGCACGGCGCACACAGGCCCGATCGGCACGTTGCCCAAGTACTACCAGGCCGGCCTTGCCTCCGACGGCGATCCAGCGCTGGCCTTTGGCCCACGCCCCGGCGCCAGCGGCACGTTCTCATGGGGGAACGGCTCGCGCCTGTACTACGCAAACCTGACCTCGAACTTGAACGCGAAGCGCGACGAAACCTTCAAGGGCTTCGAGGGGATCGCGGTCTCCCGGACGGACAATGTGCTTGCGGCGGCGGCCGGCAACGCCAACGCCTGGATGGCGCCTGTGATCGCCAGCAAGCAGTCGTCGACTACTTTCAGCGACAAGGAGCAGATCTGGGCGGATAACGCGTCGAGCAGCCCCTTCTTCGGCAACGTCTATGTCTGCAACGCCGCCTTTCGGGGGCAGGAAAAGAGCGGAAATGCGGCGCCGGCGCCCCTGATCGTGCTCACCTCATCCGATGGCGGCGCGACCTGGACGAGCCAGCAGGTCAGCGGAGCAGCGAACAACCGCAACAGCAATCCACCGGACGGCTGCACGATCCGGACGGACAGCCATGGCGTGGTCTACGTCTTCGGCATAGGGACCGGCCCGAACAAGCAAACCGGTGAGCTGCTCTCCCGCTCGTTCGACGGCGGCAAGAGCTTCGAGGGCTTCCGGTTTCTCTTCCCGGTCGTGCGCCCGGGCGTCTTCGATGCGGCGTTGGGCCGGCCGGTGATGGACGGCATCGCCGGTGCCCGAGTAGACCTGGCCGCGGCCCCGAGTGTCGACATCGCCAACGGCGCCCCGACCGGCGCCGACGCGAGCAACGAACTCCTTATCAACTGGGCCGACGGCGCCGACGGACTGAACCACGAGAAATCGCTCGTGCGCTATTCAACGAACCAGGGGCTTACATGGTCGGGCCCGATCACCGCGTCTGCGGCGCCGGACCGGCCTTTCTACACTGCCATCAGCATCTCGCCAAACGGAACCGACGCCTACCTGGTTTACGACGCCTACCTCGCGGTCTACCAGTCGACCACGAGCACCCAGCGGCCGATGCAGGCCGTCGTGAAGCATGCGGACATCGCATCGAGCGGGGCCCCCGGAGTCTTCGGTGAACTGAACCGCGGCGCCGCTGGCGACGCGCGCGCCTCGAGCCAGAACGGGCTCACCGCGGAGTTCTTCGGCGACTATGTCTACACGGTGGCGACCCGCAGCTACGGCTCGGCGGTGTGGAACGACGTCCGCAATGGGGCCGATTGCCCCGCGATCGATGCCTATCGCGCCGCGGTGGAAGGTGGGCCAAGTGCTCCGCGGCCAGCGGTGCAGGAGGAGTGCGCCCCGAACTTCGGGAACACCGACATCTACGGAGGAACCTACGCCGACCCAACTCCATAAGCGCGACAAGCAAACGAAGCAGTCAGAAAGGAGGCCGCGTCCGCCGACGCGGTCTCTTTGCGCTTCATAGCGGTGGTTCGTACAATGCGGGGCATGCGAGACGGAGATGGCCAGGGCACTGGCGCTCGGACTGCTGGTCGGGTTCCCAATTGCCGCGTCGCCAGGCCCGATCTCATTCCTGGTTTTTCGGCGCACTCTCGCGCGCGGCTGGCGTAGCGGCCTCGTCTCCGGGCTCGGGGTTGCGACCGGCGATGCCATCTATGCGGCGCTGGCTGCCTTCGGCGTCGCCGTCGTTACCAATGTTCTGATCAGTCAGCGCCGATGGATCGGGCTGCTGGGCGGTATCGCTCTTGTCGTGATCGGACTCCGGACGATAAGTCAGAACCCGCCACCCCGATCCTCCCCCAAAAGGGGGGACTATGCGTCGATGGTGGCGCTCACCCTGACCAATCCGCCCACGATCCTGTCGTTCAGTGCTGTTTTTGCCGGCCTGGGACTCAGCGTTGAGGCCGGCTGGCTGCCGGCGATCGGGCTCGTGGTCGGTGTCATGCTGGGGTCAGCCCTGTGGTGGGTGGTGATGACCGCCCTGGTGTCGGCCCTGCGCGACCGAGTGACGCCGGCGGTCACCCACGCCATCCGCCTAGTATCCGGGCTAGCCCTGATCGGGTTCGGCGTCCTGGGGGTTGTGTCGGCGGCCGGCGGCGCGGTTTCGGTTAGCTCGTGAGCTCGGTGGGGATGATGGTTTGCTTCAGCAGCTCGGTGCCGCGCAGCAGCTGGGCTTCCGCCGGGATGCCAACCGGCCAGTCGGTCAGGAAGTGCTGGAGGTCGTCGACGCCCTTCATAGGGTGGCTGGCGAGGCTGATCAAGACGTCCTCCTTCTTGAGGCCGGCGTGCTGGGCCGGCCCATTCGGATCGAGATGGGCGACGCGCACGCCGCTCTCCTGCTCGAGATGGTAGTAGCGGCTGACTCGCCGGTGGATCGGCCAGGACTCACCGGTGATGCCCAGGTAGGATCGAATCACGCGACCGTCGCGGATCAGGAGCGACACGACGCGCTGCGCGGTATTGCTGGGTACGGCGAAGCAGATGCCCTGCGCCATGGCGATGATGGCGGTGTTGATGCCGACCACCTGACCACGCGTGTCAACCAGCGGACCGCCGGAGTTGCCGGGATTGAGGGCCGCGTCGGTCTGAATGATGTTCTCGATAGTGCGGCCACTCTGGGCCCGCATGGTGCGACCTAGCGCGCTGACCACGCCGGTGGTTACCGTCGATTGGAAGCCGAACGGATGCCCGATGGCGACCACGAGCTGGCCCACGCGCAGCTGGCCGGAGTCTCCCAGCCGGGCATGCGGCAAGCCGGTGCCCGATGCGCGCAGGACGGCGAGGTCGGTGTGCGGATCCTTGCCGACCAGCTCCGCCTTGAGCGCCGTGCCGTCGCGCAACGTCAGCTCATAGGTTTTCACGGCGCTGGCGACGTGGCTGTTCGTGAGGGCGTAGCCGTCGGGCGTGATCAGCATCCCGGTACCGATCCCGCTGACGCCGACGACGGCCGGGCCGACGGTGTCGACGACTGAGATCACGGCGCGGGAATAGGCGTCGAGTAGATCAACCTCGGACAGCATTTCCACGGTCCTACCCACCGGCAGGGAGCTTAAACCAGCCATTATCATTTGACCCGGATGGAGGCGCTCGACTTCGTGCAGCGGATCGTCAACTTCGATCGGTTGATGGAAGGTGAGAACCGGGATAGCGGCGATCCCGACGACATCGAGCACTGGTGCGCCGTCTACGCCGAGATGATCCGCTTCAAGGAGGGGCTACTCGGCCAAGCACGGCAGGAGATCAAGAAGGTTCCGGACATGCGCAAAGAGTTGCTTGGCAACGATATCCCTTTCCTCCAGGCTGAGCTCCAGCGCCTGCGCCGCGGGCTGGCGTTCTGGGAGGCCCGTCGCACCGAGCGCAAGAAACGCCGCTAATCGGCCCATAACCCCATCCGCCACTCGGCCATGCCGGTGGGTCCAAGTGGGCTAAACGATCGCCAAACCTTACGGATGCAACGGTAGCTGCAAGTCGCCGGCGACATCATCGGGTGGAGCGCCATGCGGCTTTCAATCCGCTACAAGATCATTCTCCCGTTTGCTGTGCTGCTCGTCTTCGTCGGTGTCATCGGCACCGGCGTGGCGACGGCTCAGCTGACGAATACCGCGGCAGCCGAGTTCGATGCGAAGCTGCTCGCTAGCAGCCTGCAGGCCAACCAGCTGCTGTCGCAGGTCGACGCCGATCGGATGGCCGACCTGCGCCGCGCGACCGACACGGTCGGCGTGGCCGAATCGCTTGCTTCGGGCGACACCGGCACCCTGGCCCGGCTGCTGACTCCGATCGCGGCCAACGTGCCCGCGGCCACTATCCAGTTGCGGGTGCTCGACGTCCACGGTAAGGAACTTCTCCGCATCCAGGGCTCGCGCAGTGGGCCCAGCCCGATCGACGTCAGCGACGCGGACGCCTTCAGCGCTGAGCCTGCCGTGATCAGCGTCCTGGCCGGCGCGAACGCGGGTGAGCGTCGCGCCTTTCTCAGTAATCAGCCTGCGCACCCGGTGGTCTATTGGGCGGGAGCGGTACGAAACACTGGTGAGCGCATCGTTGGCGCAGTGCTGGTCGGCGAGTCCCTCACCGAAGTCGCCGCCGGCATTCCCGGCTCGACCTTCTACGATCTGTCCGGCGTGCAGTTGGCCAGCACGCTGCATGCCGCACCAGTTGCCAGCGAGAGCCTGCGCCGCCAGCTCACCGCCGATAATGCCGTGCGTGTCAAGCAGACGCTGGCCGGTCACTGGTACCACACGCTATTCAGTACCTGGACGATTCACGGAAGGCAGTTCGGATATCTGGCCATGGCGGCGGACGCAGACCCGTTGGAGAGCCTGGTGGCGCAACAGCGCCTCATCCTGACCCTCATCTTCACGGCCGCGGCCCTGCTCACCTTGTTGGTGGGGACGGTAACCGCTTCGCGGTTGACCCGGCCGGTCGAGCTGCTGGTGCGATCGATGCGGGCCGTGTCGGCGGGTGACCTGCACCATCGCGCCACGGTCGTCTCCCAGGATGAAATCGGATACCTGGCACGCACCTTCAACGAGATGACCGTCAGCCTGGAGGAGAAGACCGCAGCGCTCGAGGAGACCACGTTCGCCAGCATGGAGGCGCTTGCCCGCGCCATCGATGCGCGCGACCCAACCACCTTCGGCCACTCGGCCCGGGTATCCGCGGTGAGCCTCGAAATCGCCGAAGCGATGCAGCTCTCAGCGAAAGACCGCGAGGCGCTCCGCCGGGCGGCCCTGCTTCACGACATCGGCAAGATCGGTGTGGAGGACAAAGTGTTGCGCAAGCCGGGCCCGCTCACCGACGCCGAAGCCGACGACATGCGCGAGCATCCACGAATCGGGTACGACATGCTCAAGGGTCTGCGCTTCTTGCAACCGAGCTTACCGGGGGTGCTCTATCACCACGAGCGTTG
>WNGO01000840.1_pt1 | contig 19141 bp, 19 predicted proteins | sample 5400511 | NCBI WGS metagenome assembly WNGO01 (sample SAMN13153380, study PRJNA577476) | soil metagenome | isolation source: 20 cm soil or saprolite under Garry oak tree replicate 2 | place: USA:California | collected 2016-06-15 | reverse complement strand
GGGCGATCGTGTTCGTGCAATCTCACGTCCCGGAGCACAGCGAGCTAAACTGGCTGCTCAACACGGTGGCGCCGCTCGGTGAGCTCGAGCGCCAGACGCAATTCAAGGACAAGGCACAGCGCCAGGAGAGCATCCCCGCCGGGCTGCTCAACTACCCGGTGCTCCAGGCGGCCGACGTGCTGCTGTATCGCGCCACGCTCGTGCCGGTCGGCGAGGACCAGCTGCAGCACCTCGAGCTGATGCGCGAGCTGGCGCGCCGCTGGAACGCCCGCTTCGCGAACGGCGGCGGCTTCACCTTTCCCGAGCCGCAGGCGCTGCTCTCCACGGCGAAGCGCGTGCTCGGACTCGACGGCCAGGCCAAGATGTCCAAGAGCCTCGGCAACACGATCGGCCTGTTCGATACCCCGGAAACGATCTGGGAGAAGCTCAAACCCGCGGCGACCGACCCCGCCCGGGTGACGCGGAAAGACCCCGGTAACCCGGATATCTGCAACATTTTCACGATCCATCAGGGTTTCTCACCGGCCGCGACCCAGCAGCTCGTGGCGCACAACTGCCGCACCGCAGGCTGGGGGTGCCTCGATTGCAAGCGCGTGCTCGCGGACAATATGATAGCCACGCTCACCCCCCTCCGCGAGCGCGCCCTCGAGTTGCGGGCGCAGCCGGGGACAGTGAGCGAGACCCTGCGGGCGGGCGCGGTGAAGGCGCGGGCGCTCGCCCGCGCCACGATGGCGCGGGTGCGGCGGTGCATGGGTTTGCTCGAGGGAGCGGAGGCCTGATGCAGCATTTCATCGAGCAGATGATTCAGATGTTCCGGCTGGAGCTGTTTCTCCAGCTCTCGCTCGCGACGCTGTTCGGTGGCGCGATCGGCCTGGAGCGGGAGCTCGGCGGAAAACCGGCCGGCTTGCGGACCAACATCTTGATCTGCATCGGCTCGGTGTTGTACACCAAGCTGTCGGTCACGATGGCCTCCGGGAACTCCGACCCGACCCGCGTGGCCGCGCAGATCGTCACGGGCGTCGGGTTCATCGGCGCCGGCACGATTCTGCACGCCCGCGGGGCGGTTGTGGGCCTGACCAGCGCGGCCACGATCTGGGTCGTGGCGGCGATCGGCGTCGCCCTCGGCGCCGCCTTCTACTGGGAGGCGGCGGGCACCACCTTGCTCGTGTTGCTCGTGCTCCAGGGCCTTGGGCGCGTCGAGCTGGTCGTGGAGCGGCAGTCCACGCAGAGCAGCCTGTCAGTGCACGCGCGGCCCGACCCGACGGCGCTGGAGGACCTCGAGACGGTGGTGCGGCGCACGGGCCTCGCGATCGAGCGCCAGGCCAGTCGGCGCGAGAACATCGACCTGGTGATCGACTTCACGCTGCGCGGGCCGAAGCGGCTCCACGATCAGGTCATGATCGCGCTGTTGCATCATCCCAGCGTACGCACGGTCTCCACCGGAGAGTGAAACAGCGTCTCGTCGTCGACCTCGCCTCGCCGCGCGTCGCCTGGCGGATTCCGCCACGCGCGGTGCAGGCGATCCGCGACGCCCTGGGCCCGGGCTGGGACGTGCTGGAAGTCCCGGCGCCCGCGACATCGGATGGGGACGGCGGCGGCGGGACGCCCGAAGCGCTCACCGCGGTGCGCGGGGCCGAGATCTACCTCGGGTACGGCGTCTCCGCCGGCGTGGTGCAGGCGGCGCGCGGTACGCTCAAGTGGGCCCACACCAGCACGGCGGGCGTCGGGACCAGTGTGCCGCCCCTCCGGGGAAGCGGCGTCGTGCTCACGAACTCCGCCGGCGTACACGCCGACCCCATCGCCGACTGGACGATCGCCGCGATCGGGTACTTCGCCCGCGGCCTCGACCGGATGCGCGAGTTCCAGGCGGAAGAGCATTGGGCGCAGCCCGAAATCACGGGGCTGGAGATCTCCGTGCGGGAGTTCGGCGAGCTCCGGGTCGGCGTCTACGGGCTCGGGGGGATCGGCACGGCGGTGGCGCGGCGCGCGCTGGCGCTCGGGATGAGCGTCGCGGGAGTGCGCCGCCGTCCCGAGCGCGGCGGGCCGCCGGGCGTGCGGTGGGTCGGGGCGCCGGGCGACCTCGGGCGGCTCGCCGCCGAGAGCGACTGCCTGGTAATCGCCGCGCCGCATACCGACGCGACGCGCGGCATCGTCAGCCGGGAGGTGCTGGAGCGGCTCCCCGCGGACGCCATTGTGGTCAACGTTTCTCGGGGGACGCTGTTGGACGAAAGGTCTCTGCTTGAGCTGCTGGACGCTTCCCGCATTCGTGGCGCGGCGCTCGATGTGTTCGCCACCGAGCCCTTACCCGCCGGGCATCCGCTGTGGCGGCACCCCCGCGTGCTCGTGAGCCCCCATGTCGCCGCCGTGACGACGCGGTTCTGGGAGCGCGAGACGGGGCTGATCGTGGAGAACGTGCGACGCTATCTTGCAGGGGCGCCCCTCGCCAACGTCGTCGATCTGGAGGCCGGCTACTAGTGGAGGAGAAATCCCGCAGCGGTCGTGGCAGCGCCGCCGACGCGCAGCCGCGTGGCGTCGAGCAGATCATCAAGGCGGCGATCGATCGCGGCGCCTCCGATCTGCACATCAAGGCCGGGGACGTGTTCCGGGCCCGCATCGACGGCAAGCTCGTGCCCCTCACCAAGCAGCGGCTCACGCCCGAGCACACTCGCGCGATCGCGCTGCGGCTCATGCCGAACGAGGACGACCGGGGCCGGCTCGACAAGCTGCACGAATACGATTGCTCGTGGGGCGTGCCGGGGGTCGGGCGGTTCCGCGTCAACATCCTGCGGCAGCGCTCGTCGTTCATGATCGTGATGCGCGTGATCCCGTTCGACATTCCCACCTTCGAGTCGCTCAAGCTGCCGTCCGTCCTCACGACCATCGCGGCGGCCGAGCGGGGCATGGTCCTGGTCACCGGGATCACCGGGTCGGGGAAGAGCTCGACCATGGCCGCGATCTTGAATCACATCAATCAGACCCACCAGAAGCACGTCGTCACGCTCGAGAACCCGATCGAGTTCCTGCATCGCGACATCAACTCCTCGATCACCCAGCGCGAGATCGGGGTGGATACGGACGACTTCCGCGCCGGCCTGCGGGCGGCGTTGCGACAGGATCCGGATGTGATCGTGATCGGGGAGATGCGGGACATCGAGACGCTCGACACCGCGATGAAGGCCGCCGAGACGGGGCACCTCGTGATTTCGACGTTGCCGACCCCGGACGCCGTGTCGACGGTGAGCCGCGTGCTGGCGATGTTCCCGCCCGAAGAGCAGGAGATCGCCCGGCTGCGGCTCGCCGAGACGCTCCAGGCTGTGTTGGCGCAGCGGCTGTTGCCGCGGGCCGACGGGCACGGGCGCGCCGCGGCGGTCGAAGTCCTGATCTGCACCGCGGCGGTCCGCGACATCATCCGCGACGCCGGTCGCGCCGCCGAGTTGTACGACTACATCCGGGAAGCGGGCGAGCAGTACGGGATGCAGACGTTCGACCAGCACCTGATGGATCTCGTGGGAGACGAGGTCATCACCTACGAAACGGCGCTCGCCGCCGCCACGAAGCCGGCGGACTTCGAGCTCCAGATGCGGACGCTGCGGCGCCGCGCGCGCACCGCCGAGCCGGCGGAGGCGGTCCCGGCCAGCCCGCCGCGCAAGCGGTGAGCGGCCGCCGCTTTGCGGGGGTCCTCGCCCCCGCCACCACCCCGTTCGACGCCGCCACGGGAGATGTGGCGCCGGAGCACCTGCGGCACAACGTGGTGCGGCTGCTCGAAGCGGGCCTGGACGGCGTCGTCGTCACGGGCTCGACCGGCGAGTCCGCCCTGCTCGATCCCGAAGAGCAGCGCCGGATCGTGGGCTGGGTGCGGCCCGTGGTGCCGGAGGGGCGCTGGCTCGTGGCCGGGACCGGGGCGGAGTCCACCCGCCAGGCGGTGGCGCTCACGCGGGCGGCCGCCGCCGAGGGCGCGGACGCCGTGCTGGTGCGCCCGCCCGCGTATTTCGCCAACGCGACCTCTCCGGCAACGCTGGCCGCGTACTATCGCGCCGTGGCGGACGCGAGCCCCGTGCCGCTGCTCGTCTACAACATTCCCAAGTACACGCACCTGGCGCTCGCCGCGGGTCTGCTCGAGGAGCTCGCGACGCACCCCAACATCCGGGGCGTGAAGGACTCCTCGGGCGATGTGAACAGCCTGGCGGCCTATCGCGCCGCGGTGCCGCAGTGGACCGTGCTCGCAGGCTCGGGCTCGTTGTTGCTCGCGGGCCTCGAGCTCGGGTGCGACGGCGGGGTCCTCGCGGTGGCGTGCTACGCCGCGCGCCGCTGCGCCGACATCTTCGCGGCGTTCCAGGCGGGGGACCGGGCCCGTGCCGGGGTGCTGCAGGAGCAGCTCCGGCCGCTCGACAAAGAGATCGTCGGGAAGCTCGGGCCCGCCGGTGTGAAGGCCGCGATGGATGCGGTGGGCCTGTACGGCGGGCCGGTGCGGGCGCCGCTCGCGCCGCTCGCCCCGGCCGACCGGGAGCGCGTAGCGCAGCTCGTGTGCGCGTGACGGATTCGCGTGCCCTGCTCGAGGAGATCTCCATTGCGCGGCTCGTCGGCACGTCGAACCATGCGCGCGTCCGCGAGATCCTGAAGCGCGAGCTCCAAGCCCGGGGGTTCGTGGTGCTGGAGCAGCGCTTCCGCACGCGGCCCCGTCTGCCGCTGTGGGGTCGCGCCGCGAGCGACGCCGTCAACCTGATCGCCGTCCGGCCGCGCGCCCGCGTCACGACGTGGCTCACCGCACATTACGACTCCAAGGGGCAGGCGGTCTCGATGGCCGCGCGGCTCGTGCTCGCCGGCGTGGTCGTCGCCGGCAGCCTCGGCGCCCTCGTCGTGAGGCTGGCGGGCGGCCCGGCGCTCGTGCTCGCGGTCCCTGTGGTGCTCGTGGCGGCGTTCGTGGCGCTGAGCCGCATCTCCGATGGTTCCCCCGGGGCCGTGGACAACTGCTCCGGCCTGCTGACGGTGCTGGCGACGGTGGACGCGCTGCCCGCCGATGCCGCCGTGGGCGTCGTGTTTCCCGACGCGGAGGAGCATGGGCTGGTCGGCGCGCGGGCGCTGGTGCGCGAGCGCGCCAACCTGTTCGAGCACACCGCGCTCGTCAACTTCGACGGCATCGACGACCTCGGGCGCACCCTCGCCCTCGTGCATCGCGGCGGGCCGCTGGTGGACGCAGTCGTGCACGCGCTCGCGGCGCGGCGCGCCCGCCTGCTGCCGGTGCTCGAGGACGGGCTGGTGCTGGCGCGCAGCGTGCGCGAGTGCGTGACCGTCATGCGAGGGTGTTGGGGGACGGCGCGGGTGGTGCACACGCCGGGGGATGCGGCACAGCGACTGACGCTTGAGGGCGTCGCAGCGGTCGCTCAAGCGGTCGCCGCTGCGCTTCAGAGTAGCGTTGACGTGACCCGGCGCTCGGTCTAGCTTCCCCCAGAGGATACTTCGGCCAGAGGATACCGCGGCGCCCCGTCCCCCGGGGCGTTTTTGTTGGAGCGCTGGGAGCGCCATGTTCGGACCGAAGACACACTGCGTCGTGGTCGTCGGCGCCCAATGGGGCGACGAGGGCAAGGGCAAGATCGTCGACGTGCTCGCCGAGCGCGCCGACCTCGTGGTGCGTTACCAGGGCGGCGCCAATGCCGGTCACACCGTCGACACCGGGGCCGGCGAGTTCGTGCTGCACCAGATTCCGTCGGGGATCATTCAGGGCGCCGTGTGCGTCGTCGGGAACGGCGTGGTGCTCGATCCGGAGACGTTTTTCACCGAGCTCGACGCGTTGACGTCGCGCGGCGTTCGCACCGAGCACAAGCTCTACGTCTCGGACCGCGCCCATCTCACCCTCCCCTACCACAAGCTGCTCGACCGCGCGCGCGAGCAGCGTGAGAAGATCGGCACCACCGGGCGCGGCATCGGTCCCACCTACGAGGACAAATACGGGCGGCGCGGGGTGCGGGTCGGCGATCTGCGGAACCTGGACCGCGCCAAGGAGTTCGTCTGCACCCGGGTCCGGGCGGCGAACGAATTCCTCGAGCTGCTCGGCTCGCACGAGCGCGCCGACTCGGGCGAGCACGTGGGCCTGCTCGACCGTCTCGCCCCCCGCCTCCTCCCGATCGCCGTCGACGCCGGCCGGGTGGTGTACGAGGCGCTGCAGCGCGGCGAGTCGGTGCTGCTCGAGGGGGCCCAGGGCGCTCTGCTCGACGTCGATCACGGCACCTACCCCTACGTGACCTCGTCCAACACCACCGCGGGCGGAGCCGCCGTCGGGGCGGGAATCGGCCCGACCGCGATCGATGCCGTGCTCGGCGTGGTGAAGGCCTATACGACGCGCGTGGGGAACGGGCCGCTCCCGACGGAGGCCGACGCGGAGCTCGCCGAGCGCATCCGCACGCTGGGCGGCGAATTCGGGGCCACCACCGGACGGCCGCGGCGCTGCGGCTGGTTCGACGCCGTCGTGGTGCGCTACGCCGTGCGCGTGAACGGTCTCACAGGCCTCGCCGTCACCAAGCTCGACGTGCTCGACTCGTTTTCCCACATCCCCGTGTGCGTGGGGTATCGCCTGGACGGGGAGGCGTGCGACAGCATGCCCGCCGAGGTCGAACGGCTCACGCGAGTGGAGCCGACCTACGAGACCCTCCCGGGCTGGCAGAAGTCGCTCAGCCACGTGCGGCGCCTCGCGGACCTGCCGCCGCCGGCGCGGGCCTATCTCGACCGGCTCCAGGACCTGGCCCACGCGCCCATCCAGTACGTGAGCGTCGGCACCCGGCGCGACCAGATCATCGAGGTGACCTGAGGTGACGCTCGACGTCGCCGTGATCGGCGCGGGGCCGTGCGGCCTCGCGGTGGGCGTGGCCGCCAAGCGCCTGGGCCTCACCTGCTCGCTGTTCGACAAGGGACCCGTGGTCGCAAGCCTGATGCGGTATCCCTTGTACATGACCTTCTTCTCGACGCCCGACAAGCTCGAGATCGGGGGCCTGCCGTTCGTCACGGCCGCCGACAAGCCGGCGCGGCGGGAGGCGTTGAGCTACTATCGCAAGGTGGCTGAGTACTTCGAGCTGGACGTGCGGCAGTACCACGAGGTGCAGGGCGTGCGACGCGCGCGCGACGGGTTCGAGCTGACCGCCCGGCATCCGGGGAAGACCGAGCCCGAGACGGTGCAGGCGCGCCATGTCGTGCACGCCACCGGGTATTTCGAGTCGCCCAACCCCATCGGCGTGGCCGGCGAGGACCTGCCCCACGTCTCGCACTTCTTCGCGGAGGCCCACCCCTACTGGCAGCAGCGCGTGGTCGTGATCGGGGGAGGCAACAGCGCCGTCGAGGCGGCGCTCGAAGTGCACCGCGTCGGCGCGCGCGTGACGCTGGTCCACTTCCAGGGCGAGTTCGATCGCGGCGTGAAGCCGTGGATCCTGCCGGACGTGACCAACCGCGTCAAAGATGGCAGCATCGCCGTTCGCTGGTGCAGCCGGGTCATCGAGATCCGGCGCTCGGAGGTGGTGATCCGCTCCGAAGTGGACGGCCGGGTCGAGACGCTCGCGACCGATTTCGTGTTCGCGCTCACGGGGTATCGCGCGGACCTGCGGCTGCTGCGCCTGAGCGGCGTGGACGTCGACGAAACGACCGGCGTGCCGCACCACGACCCGACCACGATGGAAACGAACGTCCGGGGCGTCTACATCGCCGGCGTCCTGGCGTCCGGCCTCGACGCGAACAAGATCTTCATCGAAAACGGCCGCGCCCACGGCGCCCGCATCTGCGAGCATATCAAAGCAAAACCCCCCAAGGTTGCCCTTGGGGGGTGATCGCCTGCTCGACATCGTGCGCCCTAGAACCCGATGCGAGCGAGACGAAACTCGTGCTCGAGGGGCCAATGAAAAACCCCGCGCTCCGTTACCAGGACGTGGGGCCGGTGCCATCCTCCGGCAGCCGGGCTGTCTCGCAGCTTGAGACCCCTTGGCTTTGCGCCCCGCCGTCGCCGACGGTTTGCCCTGAACAGAGATGTGCCGACATGTACCAAGGGCAAAAACGGTGCCCTAAGAACAAATGCCACCAAGGCGTCACTTAGCCCACACTGGGGCCTCCCATTGCATTGCAGAACGCCATATTTAATGCATAACGCGTCATGACTATCCAGATCCTCGTCGCTCCTGCGGCCTTCAAGGGCACTCTAGGCCCACGCCAGGTGGCTGAGGCGTTGTCAGCGGGGGTCCGCCGGGCTGTTCCGGAGGCTTCACTGCTCCTGGTCCCGATCGCCGATGGAGGCGACGGGTTGCTGGACGCCGTGCTCGCGCCCGGTGCCCTCCGCGAGCAGCTCGCGGTCACGGGTCCGTTGGGCGCCCCGGTGCGCGGGGTGCTCGGCTGGGTGGATGCCGAGACGGCGATCTTCGAAAGCGCGACGGCAAGCGGTCTCGCGCTACTCCGTCCCGACGAGCTGGACCCGCTGCGCGCGACGACGCGGGGCGTGGGCGAGCTCATCTGGGAGGCGACCGAGCGCGGGGCCAAGGTGGTGGTCGTCGGCTTGGGCGGCACGGCGACGGTGGATGGCGGCACGGGGGCGGGGCGGGGGCTCGGCTGGACGTTTCTCGATGCGCGCGGGGAGGCGCTGCCCGAAGGCGGCGGCTCGCTGGCGCAACTGGCGGACCTGGGGGGCGGTTGGGGCCTCGCCGCGCAGGTCTTGGCGCTGAGCGATGTGACGACACCGCTGATCGGGAGTGACGGGGCCGCGCCGGTGTTCGCGCCGCAGAAGGGGGCGGGCCCCCAGGCGGTCAAACTCTTGTCCCGCGGCCTCGAACGGCTCGCCGATCTGATGGCACGTCATGGTCGGCCGGAGCTGGCGACGCTGCCGGGCGGCGGGGCGGCGGGCGGACTCGGGGCGGGTCTCGCGTTCTTCGCCAAGGCCCGCCTGGTGCCGGGTGCCGAGTGGGTCCTCGAGCGCGTGGGCTTTGACGCGGCCCTCGCCAAGTCGGACTTCGTCGTGACCGGGGAAGGATCCTTCGATCGGACGTCGCTCGTGGGCAAGGCGGCGGGCGTTGTGGTGCGGCGGGCGCAGGCGGCCAAGAAGCGCGTCGCCGTGGTGGCCGGAAAAGTCGAGGGCCTGATCGGGATCCATGCGCTCGACGGCGAGGGGCGGGTGCTCGACGCGGCGGGCATCGCCGAGCTGGCGGAGCGCGCCACGCGGCAGGCACTCGGGTTGCCCCTGCCGTAGAGGGCCGTCTATCTTCCGACCTCTCATGCCCTCACACGACAACGTGATGGAGAAACTGGTGTCGCTCGCGAAGCGACGCGGTTTCGTGTTCCAGTCGTCCGAGATCTACGGCGGCCTCGGGTCCGTGTGGGACTACGGGCCGCTCGGTGTCGAGCTGAAGAAGAACATCAAGGAGCGTTGGTGGCGTTCGCTGGTGCACGAGCGGGAAGACATCGAGGGGCTCGACGCAGCCATCCTGATGCATCCCAAAGTCTGGGAGGCATCGGGGCACCTGGCCGGGTTCACCGATCCCCTGGTGGACTGCAAGCAGTGCAAGAACCGGTTCCGCGCCGACGACCCCCGCATCAAGGGCACGCCCGGCGAGCCCACCACGCGGTGCCCGGTGTGCGGCAACCAGGGCACGCTCACGGCGCCGCGCATGTTCAACTTGATGTTCAAGACGTTCATGGGCCCGGTGGAGGAGGCGGCGGCGGTGGTGTACCTGCGTCCCGAGACGGCGCAGGGGATCTACGTGAACTATCTCAACGTGCTGCAGTCGTCCCGCCAGAAGATTCCGTTCGGCATCGCCCAGGTCGGCAAGGCGTTCCGCAACGAGATCACGCCGGGGAACTTCATCTTCCGGACGCGGGAGTTCGAGCAGATGGAGATGCAGTTCTTCGTCAAGCCCGGGACGGACGCGGAGTGGTTCGAGTTCTGGCGCCAGGAGCGGATGAAATGGCTCGTCGGCCTGGGGATTCATGCCGAGAAGCTGCGCTTTCACCAGCATACCAAAGAAGAGTTGGCGCATTACGCGAAGGATGCCTACGACATCCAGTATGAGTTCCCCTTCGGGTGGCAGGAGTTCGAAGGGATCCATAACCGCACGAACTTCGACCTGTCGCGCCACCAGGAGTTCTCGGGCAAGAAGCTCGAGTACGTGGATGCCGCCACCAACGAGCGGTACATCCCGTATGTCGTCGAGACCTCGGCGGGTGCCGACCGCACCACGCTCGTGGTGCTGATAGACGCCTATCACGAGGAGGAAGTGGAAGGGGATAAGCGCGTCGTGTTGCGGATTCATCCGGCCATTGCGCCCCTCAAGGCGGCCGTGTTTCCCCTCGTGAACAAGGACGGCATGCCCGAGCTGGCGCGCCGGCTGTACGACGACCTGCGGCGGCACTACAACGTGTTTTACGACGACGGCGGCTCGATCGGGCGCCGCTACCGGCGACAGGACGAAGCCGGCACGCCGTTCGGGATCACCGTGGACGGGCAGTCCACCGCGGACGGCACGGTGACGGTGCGGGATCGCGATACCCTGGCCCAGGTGCGCGTCGCCGGCGAGCGGCTCGTGGAATACCTGGCGGAGCGCTTGAAAGGCTGATGGCAACGCGGAATGCGGAACGCGGAACGCGGAACAGAAGCTCGTCGTTCCGTTCCGCGTTCCGACTTCCGCGTTCCGCGTTGGAGCGGCGGGGTCGTGCGGCTGGATGACTTCCGCCAGCTCGTCGAGCGGCTCGTGAAGCAGGTTCCGGCGGCGTACCTCGACGGGGTGGTGGTGGTGGAAGTGAGCCCGAAGGCGTTACCGCATCCGCGGCGCGCCGACGTCTACACGCTGGGTGAGTGCATCCCGCTCGAATGGAGCGGCAACGGAGCCGATCTGCAGTCGCGGGTCGTACTCTATCACGGCTCGTTCGCGGCGCTGGCGCGGCTCGGCGACTTCGACTGGCGCGCCGAGGCATGGGAGACGCTGACGCACGAGCTGCGGCACCATCTCGAGTGGCGCGCGCACGTCTCCCGCCTCGAGGCATACGACTGGGCGGCGGAGGAGAACTTCAAGCGCCACGAAGGGCAGGCCTTCGACCCGTTGTTCTACCGGTCGGGGGAGAGCGTGGACGACGGAGTGTGGAAGGTGGACGACGACCTGTTCGTGGCGCTGGACGACTCCGGCGTGCGTGGCAGCGAGATCGAGATCCCCTGGCACGGTCGCGCCTATCGGGTGGCCGTCCCCACGGTCGAGCCGACCACCGCGCTGTTCCTGGTCCTGGACGGCCTGCGGGATCCCCCACCCGGCGACGCGGTGGTGGTCGTGAAGCCGGCGCAGGGGTTGCGGGACTTGGTGCGGCGTCATCCCGCCCCGGTGCAGGTCGTGGCCCGCGTCACTCCGCTCGATGCCTAGGCAGGTGTGGCTCGGGACGCGGGATCTCTTGTTCCGCTCCAAGCTCGCGCGCGTGGTCGCCGCGGCCGGAGCGGAGCTGACGCGGGACGAGACCGCGTGCGACCTCGCCGTTCTCGAGATCGAGCCTGCGGGCTCGACCGACCGCATCGCGACGCTCGTGGCGCGCGGCACGCCGGTCCTGGCCTACGGCTCGCACGTGCGGGCGGATCTGCTCCGCGCCGCGCGGGAAGCCGGGGCCACTGCGGTGCCGAATTCGCAGGTGGAGGAAAAACTACGGGAGCTGCTCGGCGCGGCTGACCCCGGGCCGGCGGCCCGGGGTTAGCCGAACTATCTTTCCCGCTCGTCCCCGCGAGGTTCTTCGTGAAGCGGCAGCTTCTCACGTGGCTGGCCCTGGTCGTCTGGCTCGGAGGAGTCCCAGCCGGCGGCGCGCCCGGCGCGCCCGGCTACCGCATCCTCGTGTCGAGCGAGTCCGGCGACATTGTCTCCCAGCTCACGTGGGACGGCGCCGCGCTCAAGACCGTGAAGGTCGTGCCCGTCGGCATCATGCCCGCCGACATCGACGGCCCGCACAACGTGACGGTCTCGCCGGACGGCCGGTACTGGTACGTGACGATCGCTCACGGCACGCCCTACGGCACCCTCTGGAAGATGGCCGTCGATGGAGACACGCTGGTCGGGAAGGCGCCGGTCGAGATGTTCCCCACCACGATCTCGCTCACGCCCGACGGCGAGCTCGCGTTCGTCGCGAATTCCGATTTTCACGGCGACCATCCCCGCATGAACGTGGTGTCGATCGTGTACACGCCCCAGATGGTCACGCTCACCAACCTTCCGGCGTGCGACATGCCGCACGGCGTCAAGGTGAACCACGCCGGGACGAAGGTTTACGTCACGTGCATGAACTCGGACGAGGTGCTGGAGATCGACCGGCCGTCGTTGGCGATCACGCGGCGCCACCGAACCGGTGAAGGGATGCTGCCGCAGGCGATGCCCATGAAAATGGGGCACGGCGGGGCGCAAGGGACCGGAACGCTGGTGCACGACGCCTGCATGCCGACCTTCGTGTCGGTCTCGCCGGACGACGCGCGGTTGTACGTCGCTTGCAACCACAGCGACGAGCTGATGGTGCTCGACGCCAGGACGCTCGAGCTGGTGAAGACGATCCCGACGGGGCACGGTGCCTACAATGTGGAACCGTCCCCCGACGGACGGTGGGTGATCGCCACGAACAAGAAAGACCAGAGCGTCTCGCTCATCGACGCCGCCACGTTAACGGAGGTGGCGCGGATTCCCACGACCAAGCCGTTCCCGCACGGCGTGGCGTACGCGCCCGACGGCCGCTACGCCTTCGTCTCACAGGAGAGCAAGGGGGTGGATCCCGGCGCGGTGAACGTGATCGATCTCCAGACCAGGACGAGCGTGGCGAGCATTGCCGTCCCGCTGCAACCGACCGGCATCACGATCCTGCCCCGGCCATGACGCACACGACCTCCGTGGCGCTGCCGCCCGAAGCGGTGCTGGAGGCGGCGCAGCGCTTCTTCGCCGAGCGGGTCCCGAGCGCCGCCGCCTTCTTGGAGCGACAGGGCCCGGGGTTCCTGGTGCTGCGGGGGCAAGGGGGGGAAGAGGTCGTTTTCAGCGCGCGCGCGGACGCGGGCGGCAAGACCCAGGTGCGCGCGTCCACGTTGTTCTTCGACCAGGCGGTTGACCGGTTTCTCTCGACCTTGCCGCTCGACGGCGGCGTGCGGGTGGCATGACCGAGGTCGAGACGCGACTCCCCATCCGGGTCATGGTGACGGACGTCTGGGATCAGCTGTCGTTCGCTGTATCTCCCACGACTACGGTCGCGGACTTGAAGCGCCGGGCGCTCAGCCAGGCGCTCAAGCGGCGCACCATTTCCGATCAGGACTACGTGGTGAAGTTCCAGGGGGCGCGCGTGCTGGACGAATCCACCACGCTCGCCGCGCTGGGGGCCGGCGCCAACTCCACCCTCATCGTCCTTCCCGCGCGCCGCCAGCCCGTGCGATGAGGTCTCTCAGTCGGACGCTCGCGATTCTCGCCATCGGCTTTCTGTCGGTGGACGCGCTGCTGTTCCTGTATTCGGGTCTCAGCCTCGGGCGGCCGGCGTTGGTGCTGAGCGGCGTCGGCTGTGCGCTGGTCGCGGTGCTGGTCGGGCTCAGCTGGCGCCGCTACCGGCGCGCCATCGCCGAGCTGGAGCAGGCGCGGCGCGACATGCGGGCGGAAGTGGAATCGCTGCGTGAGTTGTTGCGGGGCAAAGGGCTACATAACTGAGTTGTCCGTTCCCATCCTGTTCCACCCCGCGTGCCAGCGTCACAACCCCGGGCCCGGACATCCGGAACGTGCGGAGCGCATCGTAGCCGTGCTCGACGCGCTGCGCGCGGCGGACATGACACCTTGCGTCGAGTGGTGCGAGGCGCGGCCGGCGAGCCGGGCGGCGCTCGAGCGGGTGCACCCGGCGCGCTACTTGGACGACCTCGAGCGCGTGGCCGCTCAGGGTGGGGGGATGCTCGACGCCGACACGGTGATGAGCGCCGACAGCTGGAACGCGGCCGTCGCCGCGGCGGGCGCAGCGATCGACGCTGTGGAGCGCGCCATCGCCACCGGCTCGGCCTTCGCCGCGGCTCGTCCGCCCGGGCATCACGCCTTGGCGACGCACGCGATGGGGTTCTGTCTCATTAATAACGTCGTCGTCGCCGCGCGGCACGCGCAGCAGCTCGCCAAGCCGCGCGTGCTGATCGTGGACTGGGACGTGCATCATGGCAACGGCACCCAGGCTCTGGTCGAGCGCGATCCGTCCATCCGCTACGTGTCGATGCACCAGTATCCCTGGTATCCGGGCACGGGCGCCGAGGACGAACGGGGCGTGGGCAACGTGTTCAACGTGCCGCGCCCGCCGGGGCTGCCGCGCGAGGTCTACGTGCGCGACCTGATCGCCGCCGTGGATGCCGCAATCGCGGGCTGGCCGCCCGACCTGCTGCTCGTGTCCGCGGGGTTCGATTCGCTCAACGGCGATCCGCTCGGCGGCTTCACGCTCGAGCCTGAAGACATGGCGCGCTGGACCATGCTGTGGCGCGAGCGGGTCGCGCCGGCACCGGTAGTGGGCGTGCTCGAAGGGGGCTACCGGTTGGACCTGCTCGCGGCGGGCGCGCGCGCACACGTGCGCGCGCTTGCCTGACGCGGGCGGCCCGTTCGATACTTCACGCGGGCGCCAGACCGCGATCCCCCGCCGGAGGACGTGATGTCCCTGCAGCTCGCCACCGAAGTCGTCACGCTCAAGACCAAGCACCCGTTTGTCATCGCGCGCGGCGGCGGAGACGACTACCGCGTCGTGTGGGTTCGGCTGACCGACGCGGACGGGGCGGAGGGATGGGGTGAGGCGGATCCGTCCAAGTACTACGGTGAGACGGCCGACACGGTCCTCGCCGTGCTCAAGAAGCTCGAGCCGCATCTGCCCAAAGACGCGTTCGAGCTGGAAGCGGCGGAGGCGCGCTTCGCCCAAATCGTGCCCAAGAACGGCGCGGCCCGCGCGGCGCTCTCGGCGGCACTGCACGACCTGTTCGGGAAGCGACTGGGCCAGCCGTTGTGGCGGCTGTGGGGCCTCGACCCGGCGAAGGCGCCGTGCTCTTCCTTTACTATTGGCATCGACACGGCGGAGAAGATCCGCCTCAAAGTGGCCGAGGCGGCCGCCTATCCGATCCTCAAGATCAAGCTCGGGACCGACCACGACGAGGAGATCCTGCGAACGATCCGGGACGCTACCGACAAGCCGATCCGGGTCGATGCCAACGCGGGCTGGACCCGGGAGCGGGCCATCGCGTTGCTCCCCGTCCTGAAGGAGTATGGAGTCGAATTCGTGGAGCAGCCGTTGCCGCCCGACGACCTCGAGGGGATCGCGGCGGTGCGCCGTTGCGGCGTGCTGCCGGTCGTGGTGGACGAGAGCTGCCTCGTCGCGGCCGACATCCCGCGGGTGGCGGCCGCCGCGGACGGCATCAACATCAAGCTCGCCAAGTGCGGCTCGTTACGGGAAGCGCTCCGCATGATCGCGACCGCTCGGGCGCACGGCATGCTGGTGATGGTCGGGTGCATGATCGAGTCCTCGCTCGGAATCACGGCGGCGGCGCACTTCACGCCGCTAGTCGATGCGGCGGATCTGGACGGCGCGGCGCTCACGGCGAACGATCCGTTCAGCGGCGCGACGATCGACGGCGGCCAGATCCGGCTCCCCACCGGACCGGGGCTGGGTGTGCGGCGGCGGTGAGCTCCGGAGCAACGGGATGGCTCGCGCCCCACGAGGCGCGGGTGAACCCGCGGCTCGGCGTCTGCCGCTGAAAGCGGCTTCAGCCGTAGGCGCCGAGCCGCGGCTTGAGCCGCGCTATGCCGACGTCGCCCTACCGGTCCCGGTTCCCCGCACCTACACGTACGAAGTGCCGTCAGCCCTCGCGCCGCGCGTCGTGCCGGGGTCGCGCGTGGTGGTGCCGGTGCGGCGCCGCCAGGTGGTCGGCCTCGTCCTAGGAGTAGACGTCCCCGCGCCCGACGTTCCGGCGCGGCCGATCGCCCTGGCGCCCGACGACGAACCCGCCGTGAGCGCCGCGCTCATCGAGCTGGGCCGCTGGGTCGGCTCCTACTACGGCGCGCCGCTCGGCATGGCGCTGCGGGCGCTCCTCCCCGGGGCGCTGTGGAGCGTGCGGCGTCCGGCGGGGCCTCCGGAGCAGGCGGAGCGGGTGCTCCTGCTCACGGAGGCGCTTCCCTCGCTGCTCGAGCGCGAGCGCGCGTTCCGGAGCGCCCCGAAGCGGCGCGTGGGCTATGAGGCGCTCGAGGCGCTGGGCGGCTCGGCGCCGCTGCGCCACCTCGTGGACCGCCTCGGGCTCTCCCGGGCCGTCCTGGACGGCCTGGTGAAGCAGGGGCTGGCGCGCTACACCGACGTGCTGCGGGCGCGCGACCCGTTCGCCGGCCTCTCCTCGGCGCCGCCGCCTACTCTGACCGAGGGGCAGCGCGCCGTCGTGGCCGGGATCGCCGCCACGCCCCCCGACGTTCCGGTGCTGATTCACGGGGTCACGGGTTCGGGCAAGACGCTCGTCTATCTCGAGCTGCTGCGCAGCGTGGTCGCGTCGGGGCAGGGGGCGATCCTGCTCGTGCCCGAGATCGCGCTCACGCCGCAGACCGTGGCGCGGGTGCGGGGGGTGTTCGGCGACCAGGTCGCGGTGCTGCATTCGGGTCTCTCGGACGGCGAGCGCGCCGACGCGTGGCGGGCGCTCCGGCGCGGCGAGCGGCGTGTGGCCGTGGGGCCGCGCTCGGCAGTGTTCGCCCCGGTGCAACGGCTCGCTGCGATCGTGGTCGACGAGGAACACGAGGCGAGCTACAAGCAGGGGTCGGCGCCGCGTTATCACGCGCGCGACGTGGCGCTGGCACGGGCCCGGCTCGAGGGGGCGCGGGTGATTCTCGGCAGCGCCACGCCTTCCCTCGAGACACTGCAGCTCGCCCGGACCGGCCGAGTATGCACGTTTGCGTTGCCCGAGCGGATCGGCGCGCGACCGCTCCCTCCGGTGGAAGTGATCGACTTGCGGAGTACGCCCCGTGTGCCCGAAGCCCGCGGGATCCCCTGGACCGAGCCGCTCGATCACGCGGTGCGGGGGGCGCTCGCCCGCTCGGAGCAGGTGATCCTGCTCCTGAACCGCCGCGGGTTCGCGACCTACTTGCAGTGCCCCGCGTGCGGCGATGTGCGGGACTGCCCGCACTGCGCCATCTCCCTCACCGTGCACCAGACGCCGCGGGCACTGCGGTGTCACTACTGCGGGCACGAGGAGCCGATTCCTACGGTCTGCCGAGTGTGCGGCAAGGAGACCCAGCGGATGCGGGGGTTGGGCACCCAGCAGCTCGAGCACTTCGTGAGCCGGCGGTTCCCCGAGGCCCGGATCGCCCGCATGGATCTCGACACCACGAGCACCAAGTGGGCGCATCATCGCATCCTCGAGCGCATGGCCCAGGGCAAGCTCGACATCCTGCTCGGCACGCAAATGATCGCGAAGGGGTTGGACTTTCCCAACGTGACCGTCGTGGGTGTGGTGGATGCCGACACCGGCCTGCATCTGCCCGACTTCCGCGGGGCTGAGCGCACGTTCCAGCTGGTGGCGCAAGTGGCGGGGCGGGCAGGCCGGGGGCCCAAGGGCGGGCGGGTGTTCGTCCAGACGCGGGTGCCGGACCACCACGCAATTCGGGCAGCCGCTGCTCACTCGGTTGCCGACTTCGCGGTCGCCGAGCTGCCGTTGCGCGCGCTGCCCAACCCTGCCTACCCGCCGCACGTCGGGCTGGCGCGGTTCGTTGCGATCCACGAGGACGAGCGGCTGGCCCAGGACGCGGCCGAGGGCGTCGCGACGTGGCTCCGGCGCGCGAACGCCGAGCGCCTCGGCGGCGCGCTCACGGTGCTGGGGCCGGCGCCGTGCCCGATCATGCGGCTCAAGGGGCGCTGGCGCTGGCACGTGCTCATCAAGTCGCCGGAAGCGCGCCCGATCGGTCGGGTGGTGCGCGCGTGGGGGCGGGGGAGAGGAGTAGACGCGCGCGGCACGGTCGTGGTGGACCGGGATCCGGTTTCGCTGCTCTGAACGACGCCTCATCGAGCCCGCGGCCGGTGCGTTTTTCGGCCACCCATTCGCAAGCAGGGGATGACGCTCCAGCGGCCCATCGACGCCATGGTCACGCATGGCGCGTACTTGCCACCCTTCCGCCGAGGAGCCGATACTATGGGCATGGCCGCCCCCGTCTACTGGACCGCGGAACAGGTCCGCCAGCTCCCCGACGACGGCAAGCGTTACGAGGTCGTCTACGGGGAGCTGCTGGTGACACCCGCCCCCCGTCTGGGCCACCAGCTGCTCGTTACCAGACTCAGTAGCGCGCTCTTCAACTATCTAGAGTCGGAGCCGGTGGGCGTTCTCCTGACGTCGCCGGCGGACGTCTCCTGGGGGCGCTCGGATGTCCTGGTCCAGCCCGATGTGTTCGTCACCACGCGCGAGCAGGCACGGACCGACGACTGGTCTCGCATCCGCAACCTGCTCCTGGTCGTCGAGGTACTGAGCCCCTCGTCGCTGCGGGCGGACCGCTTCACCAAGCGTCGCGTCTACCAGGAGCACGGCGTCCCACTGTACTGGGTAGTGGACGGTGAGGCGCGGCAGGTGGAGGTATGGCCGCGGGACGCGGAGTTCCCAGAGATCGCGCACGAGCAGCTCGTATGGCACCCAGCCGGTGCGACGCGACCCTTCACGCTGGCGCTGGCGGAGCTGTTCCGGCCGCTGTGATCTGCCGGCGCGGCGACGAGGTCTGGACGGTCACGCGCGCGTAACGGACTCGGGCTCTCACCGCCCATTCCGCATTCCGAATTCCGCATTCCGCATTAGCTTTGTGACTCTGTGACCGCTCGCCCCGGCTTTCAGTACCGTCCCCCCAACTTCGCCGCGCCGCCGCTCGCGGGCGCGCCGGATGCGCGCTTCGAGCCCGCCCCCGCCGACGGGGTGCTCCCCGACGGATTCTTCTCCACCACGAATCTCCCCACGTACGTCCACACCGGTGGCTCGTGGCGCAGGCCGCGCCTGCCGCGCATGGACTGCGTCATCGTGCTCAATCCGAAGGTGGACTTGGTCGTCACCGAGCCCCGTCGGGTGAAGAAAGGCCAGCTCGTGGCCGTCGGGACCGCGGAGGACGGCAGCCAGGGTATCCTGGTGCATTCCGAAGGCTTCCTCGGCGCCGGTCACAGCGCCAACGAA
>WNGO01001107.1_pt1 | contig 19142 bp, 12 predicted proteins | sample 5400511 | NCBI WGS metagenome assembly WNGO01 (sample SAMN13153380, study PRJNA577476) | soil metagenome | isolation source: 20 cm soil or saprolite under Garry oak tree replicate 2 | place: USA:California | collected 2016-06-15 | reverse complement strand
CCACCATCGGCGCGCTGTTGTCGGCGATCGGCATCGCCGGCATGGACCGGCTGGTGCGCTTCAACGTGCTGGCGATGTCGGGCCGCGCGGTCGAGGCCGCGGGCGACGTCGATACCTTGCTGCTCGACAAGACCGGCACCATCACCCTTGGCAACCGGCAGGCGACGGCGTTTCGCCCGGTCCGCGGCGCCACCGAGCAGGAGCTTGCCGATGCCGCGCAGCTGGCGTCGCTGGCCGATGAAACGCCGGAAGGCCGCTCGATCGTCGTGCTGGCGAAGGAAAAATACGGCATCCGCAGCCGCGACTTGGCGGAGCTCTCGGCAACCTTCATTCCGTTCACCGCGCAAACCCGCATGAGCGGCGTCGACGCCGGCGCATCGTCGGTCCGCAAGGGCGCCGTCGATGCGATCCTGAATTATGTCGATGGCGGACAGTCACGCATCGTGGCGTCAGGAAACGCCGCGCGCGTATTGCAACCTGCGATGTCGGAGACGGCGCGCGAGATCGTGGCGATCTCGGACGAAATCTCCAAGGCCGGCAGCACGCCGCTCGCGGTCGCCAAGGATGGCCGTCTGCTCGGCGTCGTGCAGCTCAAGGATATCGTCAAGGGCGGCATCCGCGAGCGGTTTGCCGAACTGCGCCGCATGGGCATCCGCACCGTGATGATCACCGGCGACAATCCGATGACCGCGGCGGCGATTGCCGCGGAAGCCGGCGTCGATGATTTTCTCGCCCAGGCGACGCCTGAGGACAAGCTAAAGCTCATCCGCGACGAGCAGGCCAAGGGCAAGCTGGTGGCTATGTGCGGCGACGGCACCAACGACGCGCCGGCACTCGCTCAGGCTGATGTCGGCGTCGCCATGAATACCGGAACGCAGGCGGCACGAGAGGCCGGCAATATGGTCGATCTCGATTCCAATCCGACCAAATTGATCGAGGTGGTCGAGATCGGCAAGCAGTTGTTGATGACCCGCGGCGCGCTCACCACGTTCTCGATCGCCAACGACGTCGCAAAATATTTCGCGATCATCCCCGCGATGTTCCTGGCGTTCTATCCGCAGCTCGCCGTGCTCAACATCATGCATCTGGCGAGCCCGCAGAGCGCCATCCTGTCGGCGATCATCTTCAATGCGTTGATCATCATCGCGCTGATTCCCTTGGCGTTGAAAGGCGTGAAGTATCGCGCCATCGGCGCCGGCGCGTTGCTCCAGCGCAACCTGATGATCTACGGCCTCGGCGGCATCATCATTCCCTTTATCGGCATCAAGGCGATCGACCTCGCGGTCGCGGCTCTGCACCTGGCCTAACCCCGTCATTGCGAGCGCAGTGTTTGCCCCCGTCATTGAGAGCGCAGCGAAGCAATCCATGGGGCCGCAAAGAAAGACTGGATTGCTTCGTCGCTTCGCTCCTCGCAATGACGGAAATAATGGAGACTCACATGCTTCGAGAAATTCGCCCCGCCATCATCGTCCTGGTCCTGCTGACGCTGATCACGGGCTTAGCCTACCCACTCGCGCTGACCGCCATTGCGGGCGTCCTCTTTCCGAAGCAGGCGGAAGGAAGCCTGATCGAGAGGGATGGCAAGGTGGTCGGCTCCGCCGTGATCGGACAGGAATTCAAGGACGACAAATATTTCCATGGCCGGCCCTCCGCGACGACCGCGCCCGACCCCGCTGATTCGACCAAGACCGTGCCGGCACCCTACAATGCGGCCAATTCGGGCGGATCCAACCTCGGCCCGACCAGCAAGGCGCTGAACGACCGGGTCAAGGAAGATGTCGACAAGTTGAAGGCCGAGAATCCTTCCGCTTCCGTCCCGGTCGATCTCGTCACGACTTCGGGCAGCGGCCTCGATCCCGATATCTCGCCGGAGGGCGCGTTATTCCAGGTGCCGCGTATTGCAGGAGCGCGGAATATGCCGGAATATGCCGGAAGACCGCATCCGCCAGTTGGTTAACGAGAACACAAAGGGCCGCTTCGCCGGGTTGCTAGGCGAGCCGCGGGTCAACGTGCTGGCGCTGAACCTGGCGCTGGATGCTGCCGCACCGAAATAGAGCCGCCTAGGCGGTATCAGGCGCGAGGACTATATTGCCCGCATGGCAGATCAACGCCGCGACCTTGAGAAACGACCCTCTCCGGATGCGCTGCTGGATGCCGCCCGGCGAGAAAACGATCAGATCGGCCGGCTGAAAATCTTCGTCGGCGCCGCCCCCGGCGTCGGCAAGACCTATGAAATGTTGCAGAATGCGCATGCCAAACGAAAGGCCGGAGTCGACGTGGTCGTTGGCGTGGTCGAAACCCACGGACGGCCGGAGACCGAGACGCTGCTGCAGGGTCTGGAAGTTCTCCCGCGCAAGCGGATCGAATACAAGGACCAGATTCTCGAGGAGATGGATCTCGATGCGCTGATCGCGCGCCATCCGCGGATCGCGCTGGTCGATGAACTAGCCCACACCAACGCACCCGGCAGCCGTCATCCCAAGCGCTATCTGGACGTCGAGGAACTGCTGTCCCACGGCATCGACGTCTACACCGCGGTCAATATCCAGCACATCGAGAGCCTCAACGACGTCGTCGCCCAGATCACGCATGTGCGGGTGCGCGAGACCGTCCCCGATTCGGTGTTCGACCGCGCCGACGCGATCGAGCTGATCGATCTGACGCCGGACGACCTGATTCAGCGGCTGAAAGAGGGCAAGGTCTACGTTCCCAAGCAGGCTGAGCGCGCGCTCGAGCATTATTTTTCGCCGGGGAATCTGACCGCATTGCGCGAACTGGCGCTGCGGCGGACCGCCGAGCGCGTCGACGAACAATTGCTCACGCACATGCAGGCCAACGCCATCGCGGGCCCCTGGGCGGCGGGCGAGCGCATCCTGGTTTGCCTTAGCGAGGACCCGCGGGCGGCCGGGCTCGTGCGCTACACCAAGCGGCTGGCGGACCGCCTGCACGCGCCCTGGACCGCGCTGAGCATCGAGACGCGGCGGAGCCTGCAATTGACGGAAGAGCAACGGGATCGGCTTGCCGACACCCTGCGTTTGGCCGAGGCGCTGGGAGGCGAGGCGCTCACCATTCCCGCTGTCGGACGCCGAATCGCCGACGATGTCATTGGTTTCGCGCACGCCAATAACGTGACCCAGATCATCATCGGCAAGTCGACGCGTTCCTGGTGGTTCGAGCTGACACGCGGCTCGGTGGTGCATGATCTGGTGCGACGCGCCGGCAATATCAGCGTCAACGTGATCGCCGGCGAGGAATTGGCGTCGGAGCCTGTTCCAAAGAAGACGGTGCGCACGGCCGAACGACCCGAGCCATTCAATCCGCGCCCGTATTTGATGGCGCTCGCGATCGTAGCCGTTGGCCTCGGTATTGCCGAACTGATCCAGCCCCGGTTCGGCATCGAGAACGTCGACCTGGTGTTCTTCACCGCGGTGGTGGTGGTCGCGGTCCGCTACGGCCTGTGGCCGTCATTGCTGGCCTGCGTCGTAGCCTCGCTCTGCTACAACTTCTTTTTCCTGCCGCCGATCTATACCTTCACCATCACCGACCCGACCAACGTGGCGGCGTTCTTCTTCTTCATGCTGATCGCCCTTCTGGTTTCCAATGTTGCGGCGCGCGTGCGCACCCAGGCCGATTCCGCGATCGGCAGGGTGCGGACCACGGAGTCCCTTTATGCCTTTAGCCGCAAGCTTGCGGGCACCGCCACGCTCGACGATGTGTTGTGGGCGACCGCCTACCAGACGGCGTTGATGCTGAAGGTCCGGGTGGTGCTGTTGCTGCCCGAGGACGGCGTCCTGACCGTCAAGGCGGGCTACCCGCCGGAGGATGAGCTGGACAAGGCCGACCTCGCCGCGGCGAACTGGGCGTGGGGCAACGACCGCCCGGCCGGTCGCGGCTCGGACACGCTGCCCGGCGCCAAGCGCCTGTTCCTTCCGATGCGAACCGGACGCGGCCCGATCGGCGTGATCGGGATCGACGATGACAGGACCGGGCCGCTGCTGACGCCGGACCAGCGCCGATTGCTGGATGCCCTGGTGGATCAGGGCGCGCTTGCGATCGAGCGGGTGCTGCTGGTCGAGGACATGGATCGCGTCAAGCGCACCGTGGAGTCGGAGCGTTTGCGCTCGGCGCTCTTGACCTCGATCTCGCACGATCTGAAGACGCCGCTGGCCTCGGTGCTCGGCGCCGCCTCCACGATGCGCGATCTCTCCGGCGGCCTGAGCGAATTGGAAAAGCGGGACCTGCTCGCCACCGTGATCGACGAGTCCGAGCGGCTCAACCGCTTCATCGCCAACCTGCTCGACATGACCAAGCTCGAATCCGGCGCCATCGTGCCGAATACCGCGCGCCACGATATCGGCGAGATCGTCGGCAGCGCCTTGCGGCGCGCCGGCAAGATTCTGCTGCGGCACAAGGTCTCGCTCGATCTCGCCGCCGATTTGCCGATGCTGGAGCTCGACGCGGTGCTGTTCGAGCAGGTGCTGTTTAACCTGCTGGACAACGCTGCGAAATATGCGCCCGCCGACACCACGATATCGATCAGGAGCTCGCCCGAGAACGATGCGATCGTGCTGCAAATCCTCGACGAAGGCGGCGGCATTCCGCCGGCGGAACTGGAGAGTGTGTTTGACAAGTTTTATCGCGCGCAAAAAGGCGATCATGTCCGCCCCGGCACCGGCCTCGGGCTTGCGATTTCCCGCGGCTTTGTCGAGGCCATGCACGGCACGATCTCGGCCGCCAACCGCAGCGACCGAAGCGGCGCCGTGCTGACCATCCGGTTGCCGATTCCGGCAGCATCGAACGCGCTGGACACCGCGGCATGATTGCCCCACCGATCAAGGTGCTGGTCATCGACGATGAACCGCCGATCCGCAAGCTGCTGCGGATGGGATTGAGCACGCAAGGCTACGAGATCCTGGAGGCCTCCAACGGCAGAAACGCGCTCGAACTATTGGCGCAGGATCCCGCGCTGATCATTCTCGATCTCGGGCTTCCGGATATCCAGGGCCATAAATTGCTTCGGATGATCCGCGGGCGCAACGACAGCGTGCCGATCGTGGTGCTCTCGAGCCGCGGCGACGAGGCGGGAAAAGTCCAGGCGCTCGACTTGGGCGCCGACGATTATCTGACAAAACCGTTCGGGATGGATGAATTGCTCGCCCGCATGCGCGCGGCGTTGCGGCATCAATTGCAGGTTCATGGCGAGCGGCCGGTGTTTCGGTCCGGCGATCTCTCTGTCGATCTGGTGCGCCGCATCGTGAAAGTCGGCGACAAGGACGTCAAACTGTCGCCGAAGGAGTACGAATTGCTGCGGGTTCTGGTGCAGCATGCCGGCAAGGTGTTGACCCACAGGTTTCTGCTGAAGGAATTGTGGGACGAACTGACCGATGCGCAATATCTGCGGGTCTATGTGCGACAGCTCCGGCAGAAGATCGAAGCCGATCCGGAACGTCCGCAATTCGTGCTGACCGAAACCGGGATTGGTTACCGGTTGAGGGCGGCGGATTAGCACGCGGCCGCGCGAGGGAACTTTCCGAAGTCGCGAGGATTATTTTCTCGCAACTCGGAGAATAATCATGGCACGAAAATATTCGAGGAAAGCGTCGGCCAAGGTCGGACGCGCGATGAAGAAGCGCAAGGCCGGGACTCTGAAGAGCGGCCGATCCGGTCGCAAGGTCAAGAGCCGCAAGCGGGCGATCGCGATCGGTCTTTCCGAGGCGAGGGCGGAAGGCAACAAGGTCCCGAAGAAGCGTTCGAAGAAAAGGAAGAGCTCCAGGAAGCGGAAGGCGAAGAGGTAGTTTGCTTTGATCCGATGGTTTATTTCGTCATGGCCGGGCTTGACCCGGCCATACACGTTTTTCCTCTGCTTTGCCGTTGAGACGTGGATACCCGGGACATCTAGCGCGAAGCCGTACTTCGCGCTTTTGCCCGGGCACGCCTCAGGCGGGCGATCCAGTATTCCAGAGGAGCCTTGATGGAATCGAGAAGCCGCGGCGTACAGGATACGGCCGCTGGAGCCTGTTATCGGGCTCGCCGAAGGCGGGACCTGGTGGCGGGGTAAGACGGTCAGACAGTGCCTCGCAATGACGGGATCGCGCCAGCCTCACCCGGCCTTGCGTGCTCGCGCCGGCGAGCGATGTGCTTTCCTGGCAGTGCGGTGCGCGCTTCGCCGCGCCGGGGAGCGTGCCCGCCGCTTTGCCGAGCCCCGCCCTTTCAGGCTTTGTTGAAGCGCATCCATCAGGTTGATGACGTTGTCCGGCCGCTCCTCGCGCTCGGCAACCTTGACCGGCTTGCCGGCGGCCTTGCGCCTGACCAGCGTCTTCAACGCATTCTCGTACTCGTCCTTGTATTTCGACAGGTCGAAATGCCCGGCCTTGGAGTCGAGGATGTGGCTTGCGAGTTCGATCATGTCCTTCGATATCTTAGGATTCCTGATGTCGTCGAAATATTCATCCTCGTCGCGCACCTCGTAGGGATAGCGCAGCGTGATGCCAAGCAGGCCTTTGCCGAGCGGTTCGATCGCGATGATATGCTCGCGGTTGGTCAGGACGATGCGTGCCAGAGCGACGCGGCCCTTGTTCTTCATGGCGTCGCGAATCACCGCGAACGCGTCGGCGCCGGCCTTGCCGTCGGGCGCGATGTAATAGGGGCGATCGATGTAGCGCTGGTCGATCTCGTCGACCGGTACAAAGCTGTCAATGTCGATCGTATGGGTGCTTTCGATCTGCACCGCTTCCAGTTCTTCCTTGTCGACCTCGACGTATTCGCCCTTTTTCAGCTCATAGCCGCGGGCCTTCTGTTCGCCCTCGACCACATCGCCGGTCTCGGCGTCGACCATCTGCTGCTTCAGCCGGTTGCCGGTTTCCTTGTTGATCATGTGGAAGTGGGTCTTTTCCACCGATGTCGTGGCCGGATATAGCGCCACCGGGCAAGAGACCAGGGAAAGCTTCAGCGACCCTTTCCAATAGGCGCGCGGGGCCATTACAATCTCCAGCTTGTGTGCGTTTGTACGGGTTCGGGAACTTCAACCACGGCTGGGGGTTTTGGTTCCGGGCGCTTGTATGCCGCCGACAAGCGAGCCGTTTTCGTTGCAGGAATTGAATCGTGTCTCTGAGAAACCTGTCCACCTATCGAAAGAAGCGGGACTTTGAAAAGACCGCCGAACCCAGCGGCGACGCAGCGGTGGCGCCGTCGAAGCGCCGACGGTTCGTGATCCAGAAGCACGATGCGAGCCGGCTGCACTACGATTTGCGGCTCGAAGACGACGGCGTGTTCAAGTCCTGGGCGGTCACGAAGGGCCCCTCGCTCGATCCGCACGACAAGCGGCTGGCGGTTGAAGTCGAGGATCATCCGCTCGATTACGGCGATTTCGAAGGCACCATTCCGAAGGGACAGTATGGCGGCGGCACGGTGCAGCTCTGGGACCGCGGCTACTGGGAATCCGACGATCCGAAAGGGGGATACAAGAAAGGCGATCTGAAATTCACGCTGCATGGCGACAAGCTGCACGGCAGCTGGGTGCTGGTCCGCATGCGCAACGACCGCACCGGCGGAAAGCGGACCAATTGGCTCTTGATCAAGCACCGCGATGAATTCGCCAAGGAAGGCAAGGCCAACAACATCCTGGATGAGAATCGATCGGTCGCGTCGGGCCGGACCATGGACCAGATCGCCGAAGGCAAAGGCAGGGCACCCAAACCATTCATGACTGCGAAGTCCGGCCGCGGCAAGGCCGACGCGGTCTGGCATTCGAACCGGGGCGATGCCGCGGAGGCGAGGGCAGAAAAAAAAAGTCAAAAAAGCGAACCGTCGGCCCCGGCGGCCAAAGGCAGGAAAGTCAGCGCGATCCCGGACTTCGTAGCGCCCGAGCTCTGCACTCCGGTCGATCGTCCGCCAAATGGCGAGGGATGGTGCCACGAGATCAAATTCGACGGCTACCGGGTGCAATTGCGGATCGAGGACGGCGGGGCCACGTTGAAGACCCGCAAAGGCCTGGACTGGACCGAAAAGTTTCAAGCGATTGCGAAGGAGGCAAGCGCGCTTCCCGATGTGCTTGTTGACGGCGAGATCGTCGCGCTCGACGATAACGGCGCGCCGGATTTTTCCACGCTGCAGGCCGCGCTTTCCGACGGCAACACCGACGATCTCATTTTCTTCGCGTTCGATCTGTTGTTCGCCGATGGAATGGATATTCGCGGTCTGCCGCTCGCCGAGCGAAAGGCGCAACTGAAAAAATTGCTGGAGGCGCGGGCGAAGAGCAAAAGCAAATTGATCCGCTATGTCGAGCATTTCGAGACCGGCGGCGACGCCGTCTTGCAGTCGGCGTGCAAGCTGTCGCTGGAAGGCATCGTCTCGAAGAAGCTCGGCGCGCCCTATCGCTCGGGCCGGTCGGAGGACTGGACCAAGGCCAAATGCCGTGCCGGACATGAGGTCGTGCTCGGCGGGTGGAAAACCACCAACGGCAAATTCCGCTCGCTGATGGCGGGCGTCAATCGCGGCGATCACCTGGCCTTTGTCGGGATGGTCGGTACCGGATTCGGACAGGTCACGGTCAAGCGCATCATGCCGGCGCTGAAGGCCGCGGCCTCCGACAAAAGCCCGTTCGGCGGCAAGAATGCGCCGCGCAAAACCAAAGACGTGCATTGGCTGAAGCCCGAGCTTGTAGCCGAAATCGAATTTGCAGGCTTTACCGATGCCGGAAACATCCGGCAGGCTGCGTTCAAGGGGTTGCGCCAGGACAAACCGGCCGAGGAGGTGGAGGTGGAGAAGCCGGCCGTGACCAAACTCGCCAAACCCACCGCAAAGACCGCGGCCAAATCCGCCAGGCCGGTCAAGGCGCGGCCGACGCCAGGAGACAGCAAATCCGCCGTGGTGATGGGCGTGATCATCTCCCATCCTGACAAGGAGATGTGGCCCGGTGCGGGTGACGGCAAGCCCGTGACAAAGCTCGATCTCGCCCGCTATTTCGAGGCGGTCGGCGAATGGATGATCGGTCATATCAGGGGACGGCCATGCTCGCTGGTCCGCGCGCCTGACGGCATCAACGGCGAGCGCTTCTTTCAGCGCCACGCCATGAAAGGCTCCTCGAACCTTCTGGAGCTGGTGAAGGTTTTCGGCGACCACAAACCCTATCTGCAGATCGATCGCGTCGAAGGGCTTGCGGCGGTCGCGCAGATCGGCGCGCTCGAGCTGCATCCGTGGAATTGCGCGCCGTTTGCGCCCGACGTGCCGGGGCGGCTGGTGTTCGATCTCGATCCCGCGCCTGAGGTCGAATTTGCCGATGTCATCGAAGCCGCCACGGACATGCGGCAGCATCTGGCCGACGTCGGTCTGGAGAGTTTCTGCAAGACCACCGGCGGCAAGGGGCTTCATGTGGTGACGCCGTTGCTGCATGGCGCAAGGGACAAGGTGACATGGAAAGAAGCCAAGGGCTTCGCGCAAGGCGTTTGCCAATGGATGGCCAACGAAAGTCCTGATCGCTATTTGCTCAACATGTCGAAGAAGCTGCGCAAGGGAAAGATCTTCCTCGACTATCTTCGCAACGACCGCATGGCCACCGCTGTCGCCGTGCTGTCACCGCGGGCGCGCGAAGGCGCGACCGTTTCAATGCCACTGACATGGGCGCAGGTGCGCGGCGATCTCGACCCGAAACGCTATACGGTGCGGACCGTGCCGGCGCTGCTCGCCAAAACCAGGGCGTGGCAGGGCTACGATGATGCCGCAGCATCGATAAAAGCCGCGATCGGGAAGCTGGCCAGGAAAGCCTAACTACTGTCATTCCGGGATACGCCGTAAGGCGCAGACCCGAAAATCCCTACTCCGCGCCGTGGTTATGGATTCGGGTTCGCGACGGAGCCTGTCATCGGCCCGCGCTTTGCGCGGACCCGTTGGCGCGCCCCCGAATGACGGATAAATCGAGAAACAATGCGCGGGTTAAATCCGCCCGAGCAGGAGCAGGATTAATAGAATGACGACGATGAGCCCGAGGCCGCCGCCGCCATAATATCCGGTGCCGTAGAACGGTCCGCCTCCGATGCCGCTGAAGCCGCCGAGCAACGCGATAATGAGAATAATCAGGATAATCAGTCCGATTGACATTTGGCATTTCCTCCCAGCCCGGCAGCTGCCACTGTTGCGCTGCCATCGTCTGGAAAAAACAAACGGGAATAAGGAAAGTTCCTGCGGGTTCCCGCAGGTGCCCCGTTGGGGGCTGTCTCTTTTTTCCGAAATATGTGGAACTACATGCGGGTACGTTGGAGAGAGGATCCAGTCATGTCCGCACCTCTAGTGGTTTCGCTTCCGCATCGCCTTGGCCGCGAAGAGGCAACCCGCCGCCTCAAGGAGGGATTGACCCGTGCCGCAGCCAGCATGCCGGTGCTGAAGGTCGATGAGGAGAGATGGGAGGACAATCGCATGATCTTTCGCGTCCGCGCGCTGGGGCAGGCGGTATCGGGTCAGGTCGATGTGGCGGACGATCATGTCCGGGTGGAGGTGACGTTGCCTTGGTTGTTGCAGCGATTTGCGCAAGTCGCCCAGGCCGCGATCAAGAATCGGGGCAACCTGCTGCTGACCAAGCGCAGCTGACGAACCGCGATCATGTTGCCGTGCAGCAACGAAAAACGAAGTCGCCATTCATCTCCTAAACGTGTTGGTAACCACTTCTCTGGAATCCTGATGATGCGCGAGGGAGGGAACCGACCTCTTGTTGTCGGCACGACATCCGCCAGGCCGTCCGGCCTTTACTCGATCCCGGGCGGCCTTGCGCTTTTCAGGCTCGAACGCGCCTTCGCGCCGGCTTCGCGGCGCCGACGAATCTGGCCTTGACCACCGCCGCCGGGAAATGCCGGAAGAGCTCGGAGAGGCGCAGCTCCGTCGCATCGGCCTCGGCAAAACCTTCAACGGAATAGCCGCTCACATCAAGTGCCGCTTCAAAGGCTTCCGCGCGGGGCCAGACCCGGCCGCCCTCGGAAAACGGCGCGAGTGATTTCGCAACGGCTGTTATCACGGCGTCGCGGCCTCGCCGCCGCGCGAAAGCAATGACATGTTCGCGATGCGGCCCGGTAACTTGCAGCGGGTCGTAGTCGCCGTCAGCGAACACGTCGGCAAATTCAGTGCGTAGTTTGAGGAGATGCCGGGTCCAGGCCAGCTTCAGATGACCGTTGGACCAGTTTTGCACGAGCTTTTCCCAATCCGGAGCCTCCATCGACGCCAACACGGCAGCGCGCTCCCTAAAATCCACAGGCCGACGATTATCGGGATCGACCAGCGACAAATCCCAGAACTCGGTGCCCTGGTAGAAATCGGGTAAGCCGGGGAGAGTGGCCTTCAACGTGATCTGGCTGAGGGAATTCAGCGCACCCAGCAGCGAGACGCGCCGTGCCAGCGTCTCAAGCGAAGCCAGAAATTCGGCCGAGGCCGGGCGATCCAGAATTCGCTCGATGAATGTCCGCAGTCCCCTCTCGTAGGCTGCGTGGGGATTGAGCCAACCGGTCTCCTGCTTGCCCTCGCGCGCCGCCTTCAACGCGTAGGCCTGCATCCGCTCGCGAAATGAATCGTCGTGTTCGCCCGATGGCCACGCCCCAAGCAGCGCCTGATACAACATGTATTCGAACGTCACGGATGGCGCGCGCATTTCGCCTTCGATGACCAGATGCGACGCGTTGAAGATTTTCCAACGCGCGACGGCGTTGGCCCATTCACCGGGCAGTTCGGCCAGTGCCATCAGTCGAGCCCGCGCGTCCTCGCCGCGCTTGGTGTCGTGGGTCGCGGTCGCCGTCATGCCGTGGGGCCATTGCTCGGCGCGGATTTTCATCGCCTCGTGAAAGGCATCGATGGAAAGTGCTTTGGCTGAGGGGTCGCCGCCGACCTCGTTGAGCGCCAGCAGGCGGTGGTAGCGATAGAACGCGGTATCCTCGAGCGACTTCGCCATCAGGGGACCGGTAAACTGCTGCACCTTCAATGCAAAGCGGCGTACGCGCGGCGCACTATGCGCGGGCCTGCCCGGCTTGATCAGGTCCATCGTCAGCGTATCGCGCAGGAATTCGAAGATACCTTCGTCGGCGGCGAACCAATCCGCTCGCGCTCTTTCGATGGTCTGCGAGATCAGCGCGCGGTCGAGCGCTGTTGGGCCCGCTGCAGTGAGATAGGTGCGGTAGATCGGAAAATGCAGCACGTAGAGTTCGAGCGCCTGCCGCAGGCTGTCGGCGGAAAAGTCGCGGGTCGAGAAATGGCCGGCGGCGATACGCGCCAAAAGGCGCGTCAGCACCGTGAATTCGCTGGTGAGCAAGGTCTCGAGAACCCTGCGCTTGGCCTCCTTCAAGACAGGGGCGAGCCTGGGCGGCAAATTGCTGAGCTGCCGCCACACCTCATCGAGCGGTTCGAGGCCCTTGCCGTCGACCAATACCTGCGTGATGGCATTGAGCCATTCATAGCCGGTGGTGCCGTGGACGCCGATGAAGGATGGCAGCTCTTCGTGTTCGCCGAGAATCTTTTCGATGACCATGTAGAACGGCTTGGCATCCTCTCCCTGTGCATCCCGGATCAGGCGGCGCAGGCGTTGAAAATATTGCGCCGGATCGCGCAAGCCATCGATGTGGTCGAGCCGCAGGCCCTGCAGCCTGCCGTCCGCGATCAGCTTCTTTACCAGACGGTGGATGGCATCGAACGTGCCAAAATCCTCGACCCGCAATCCGGCTAGCGTATTGATATCGAAAAAGCGCCGATAGTTGATGTCGCTGGAGGCCAGCCGCCAGTGACCGAGCCTGTAGTGCTGGCGTTCGAGCAGATGATGCAGCGCAAGCATCTGCGCCGGGCGATCCGCGCCCGCGCGATAGGCCTCGATCCCGCGCGCGATGATGTCAGAAGTTCCGGCGATATTTCTTAGTTCCGCCTTGAACGCCGGCGCTTCACTGCGGTTGGGATGACGCAAGCCCCGATAGCGCGACGCAAGCTCGAGAATGCGTTTTCCCGCCGCCGCCTCTTCGGCGCCCGCTCCCCTGACGACACTGCGCAGAATCTCGCCGTAACGCTCAGGCGCGATCGGCAACCGGTGTTCGAAATACCAGGCCGAAAAACTTCCCTCATCGCGATCGTAGCGAAGTTCGATCTCGCCATTTTCCAGCGCCTGTCCATAGGACGAGCCGATGATCGGCAGCAGCACACCGCCGCGCGCTCGATAGGGCAGTATGTCCCAGTCGATGTCGAACGACACCGCGTGTGGCGAGGCCGGACCCCATTCCAGCACGTCGAGCCACCATGGATTGTCGGCGAAATGCACCCCGACATGGTTCGGAACGAAATCGAGAATCAGGCCGACGTCGTGCTTCGTCAGCGTATTGCTCAATCGCTCGAAGCCGGCATCGCCGCCAAGCTCCGGATTGATCCTGGTGTGATCGACGATGTCATAGCCATGGGTTGAGCCCTTGCGGGCCTTCATGAAGGGCGATGCATAGAGATGCGTAATGCCGAGCGCTTTCAGATAGGGGACGATCACCGTTGCGGCGTCGAAATCGAAGTTCGGCGTCAATTGGACGCGGTAGGTCGCGATCGGGATGGCCGGAGGCATCATCGCCCTCCGATGCGCCAGAACACCGACCAGGACGGCAGCACGTCACCGGCTTCGCCGCCCCAGATCGGGGCGCCGTTCGCTGCACTTGCCTTGCGCGCAATTGCGCTCTTTGAGAGGTTGGCCACAAGCTGCAGCGTGGCGCCGTCGCCCATGTGCCAATTGGCCGTTAACAATCCATTGTCCGCCGCCTGCGCATCGCCAAAGGATGCGCCGGCAAGCCTCGGAACGATCTCGCGCCGGCGTATCGCGAGCAGGTCTTGCACCAGCGCCAGCCGCTTTTTTCCCGGCGCCTCATTGCGCGATTCCCAATCCAGTATCGCGGATTGAAAGGTCGAATTCGCAAGCGGGTCGGGAATTTCATCGCCGTATTTCGCGTAGGCCCAGGCGTATTCGCTACGCCGCCCTTTGCGCACGGCGTCGGCGAGATCGCCCTTGAAATCGCAAAAGAACGGGAACGCCGCCTTAGAGCCCCACTCTTCGCCCATGAACAGCATCGGCGTCGTCGGCGCCAGCAAGGTAATCGCCAGCGCGGCCTCGATGGCCCTTGGGTCGGCGATGCTTTCGAGCCGGTCGCCGAGCGCGCGGTTGCCGATCTGATCGTGGTTCTGCAGGAAATTGACGAAGCTGGTGGGAGCAAGCTTGCCGCTCGGCTCGCCGCGCCGCTTGCCGGCCCAAAAGGCGGACACTTCGCCCTGGTAAACAAATCCCGACGCCAGCGCCCGGGCGAGGTCGCTAATCGGCGAACGCTGATAATCGCCGTAGTAGCCCTGCGCTTCGCCGGTCAGCAGGACATGCCAGACATGGTGATAGTCGTCATTCCATTGCCCGCGATATTTGCCGCGTGGCGGGTCCTGCGTGGCGTCCAGCAGGCTTGCGCGGTTGTCGCTGTTTTCGATGACGAGATGGACGTGGCGGCCGGTCTCGGCGGCAAGCTTGCCGGCTGCGACGCTGAGATCGTGCAGGATCGCGACTTCGCCCGTTTCCACGATGGTATTGACGGCATCGAGCCGCAGCCCGTCAAAACGGTATTCGCGCAGCCAATACAGCGCGTTCTCAATGGCGAAGGCGCGCACCTCTGCCACCCGGTAATCGATCGCGCTGCCCCAGGGCGTCTGCGCCTCGGTAAAAAAGCTTGGCGCATAGCGACCGAGATAATTTCCTTCGGGGCCGAAGTGGTTATAGACCGCGTCGAGAAACACCGTCAGTCCGCGCAAATGCGCTTCATCGATCAGGGCCTTGAGATCGTCGGGCCGCCCATAGGCGCTGTCGGGCGCGTACCACAACACGCCGTCATAGCCCCAATTGCGGGAGCCGGCGAAATCCGCAAGCGGCATCAATTCCAGCGCGGTGATGCCGCTCTCGACCAGATGATCGAGCTTGCCGATCATGGCGCGGTAGGTGCCCTCCTTGGTGAAGGTGCCGACATGGGCTTCCGTCACCACGGTTTCGTGCCACGGACGTCCACGCCAGTGCGAGGCGCGCCACGAATAGCTTGAGTGATCGATGACTTCGCTGGGGCCGGAAACGTCACCCGGCTGAAACGCCGAGGCCGGATCGGGTACATCGATCTCATCGTCGATCCGGAATTTGTAACGGGCGCCGGCCTTTACGCCTGGCACATCGGCAGAAAACCAGCCCTCTTCGCCGCGTTGCATGGCCTGAGATTTTTCCAGCAGCAGATCGACGCGTTTCGCCGCCGGCGCCCACAGTCGAAACGAGGTGCCATCCACTGTCGGCCTCGCGCCGAATTGCCGCTCATTCATGCCGAACCCGCAAAGGCAAGGACCGAGCGCGGAGGGGCTTTAGCATCACTTCCTGATGCGAACTCCGCGACCGCCTGACTAACGTCCGCGGTGTTCAATAGTTGCTGCCAGCTCTTGTATTCGGACAGTTTCGGCAATTTGAACGCGATCGCCTCAGGTGCGGCATTCAGCACGATGAAAATCGGCGGCTTCCCCGGCTCGATCGGGCCGAGCACGTAGGCGAGAAACCGGCCTTCCGGAAAATTCCAATCCTGCTCCTTCATCTCTTCGGCCGCCGGCGTCAGCCACAACACGCCGTAGGATCCATCGGCGCGCCGTCCATCGAGCCAGCGCCGTGAATGCAGCTGCGGAAAGCGCTTTCGTATCCTGGTCATCTGGCCGATGAAATCGATCAGGTCGTCGCCTTCGCGATCGAGGCCGTCCCAGTTGATCCAGCCTGTTTCGTTATCCTGGCAATAGGCGTTGTTGTTGCCGGCCTGCGAGTTGGCGACTTCGTCGCCGGCCAGGACCAGCGGCACGCCCTGCGCCAACAGGAGGCACGCAAGCTGGTTTTTCCGCAGCTGGCGGCGAAGCGCTGTTATCGTCGGGTCGTCGGTCGGACCCTCATGGCCGCAATTGGTGCTGTGGTTTTCGTTGGCGCCGTCGCGATTGTCTTCGAGATTGGCCTCGTTGTGCTTTTCGTTGTAGCTGAATAAATCCTGCAGCGTGAAGCCGTCATGCACCGTGATGTGATTGACGCTGGCGCGCGGCGCGCGGCCGTCGTGGTTGAACAGGTCGGACGAGCCGGTCATGCGGCTGGACACTTCGCCGATCAGACTGCCTTCGCCAGCCCAATAGCGCCGCATCGCGGTGCGATAACGGTCGTTCCATTCCGACCATTGCGAGGGAAAAGCGCCGACCTGATAGCCGCCGAGGCCAAGGTCCCACGGCTCGGCGACCAGCTTCACCGAGGCCAGCACGGGGTCTTGCCGGATCGCGGTGAAAAAGGCGCTGTTGCGATCAAACCCGTTCGGTCCGCGTGCCAGTGTGGTGGCGAGATCGAACCGGAAGCCATCGACGTGACAAACCTCGACCCAGTGGCGGAGCGAATCCATCACCATTTGCAGAACGCGCGGATGCTTGAGATTGACCGAACTTCCGCAACCGGTGAAATCGTCGTAGTAGCGCGGGTTGTCCGGCTTGAGCCAGTAGTAGGAGGCGTTGTCGATGCCGCGGAATGACAGCGTCGGGCCCATATGGTTGCCCTCGGCGGTGTGATTGTAGACGACGTCGAGCATCACCTCGATGCCGGCGTCGTGCAACCGCGCCACCGTGGTGCGGAAGGCGTCCAGCGGGTTGTCCTGCGCGTAGCGCTGTTCCGGCGCGAAATACGACAGGGTGTTGTAACCCCAGTAGTTCGACAGCTTCCTTTCGACCAGGATCCTGTCGTCGACGAGGCCGTGGATCGGCAACAGCTCGATGCTGGTGACGCCAAGACGCTTGAGATGCTCGATCATGGCAGGGGACGACAGGCCGCCATAAGTGCCGCGGAGATTTGGCGGCACGTCTTCGCGTTTCTGCGTCAGCCCCTTGACGTGGGCTTCATAGATGATGGTGTCTTCCCAGGATATGTTCGGGCGCATTTCGCGGCGGCCCCAGTTGAAGCTCTCATCGACGACGACGGCCTTGGGCATGCCGCGGGCATTGTCGCGCCGGTCGAACGAGAGGTCCTCGCGCGCGCCGCCGGTGCGATAGGCAAAATGCGCGTCGCTCCATACCAGCCGTCCGGCAAGCCGTTTGGCGTAGGGGTCGAGCAACAGCTTGTTGGCGTTGAAGCGGTGGCCGTGCTCGGGCTCATAAGGCCCATGAACGCGATAGCCATAGAGCTGCCCGGGCGAAACATCGTTCAGATAACCGTGCCAGACGTCTTCGGTGCGCTCGGGCAATTCGATGCGCTCGAGCTCGCGGCGGCCCTGAGGGTCGAACAGGCAAAGCTCGACCTTCTGCGCGTTGGCGGAGAACAATGCAAAATTGGTTCCCCGACCGTCCCAGCTTGCACCGAGGCGTGCGGACGTTCCCGCGGACAGTCGCATGCGTTAGCTTTCCGGTACGAGAAATACAGCTGCCAAGGGCGGGATGGTGAGATTGAGCTCGGGCACCAGGCCGTCCAGCGTCTGGACTTCGCCGACATTCCCGACATTGCTGCCGCCATAATGCGCGGAGTCCGAATTGAGAACCTCGCGCCACTTGCCCGCAAACGGCACCCGGACACGGTAGTTGTAATACACATTGGGCGAGAAATTCACGACCACAAGGCAGCGGGCGCGGGCATCGTTGCCTTTACGGATCCAGCCGAACACGTTGCCACCGGCATCGTCGGTCACGGTCCATTCGAAGCCGGCTTGATCGCAGTCCAATTCATGCAGCGCCGGCAGCGCGCGATACAACCTGTTGAGATCGCGGATCAGGGACTGGATGCCGGCATACTTCTTTTGCTCGAGCAGATGCCAGTCGAGCGAGCGATCGTGGCTCCATTCGCGCTCCTGGCCGAACTCGCAGCCCATGAACATCAGCTTCTTGCCGGGGTGCGCGAACATGAAGCTGTAATAGGCGCGCAAGTTCGCAAAGCGCTGCCAGTCGTCGCCGGGCATCCGCCCCAGGATCGAGCGCTTGCCGTGGACGACTTCATCATGCGACAGCGGCAGGATGAAATTCTCCGAAAATGCGTAGTGCAGCCCGAACAGGATGTCGCCGTGATGATACTTGCGGTGGATCGGATCCTTGCTGATGTAGTTCAGCGTGTCGTGCATCCAGCCCATATTCCATTTGTAGCCAAAGCCCAGCCCGCCATATTCGACCGGACGCGATACCTGGGGCCAGGCGGTTGATTCTTCCGCGGCTGTGGTGGCCTGCGGAAAATGGGCAAACACTTCGCTATTGAAACGGCGCAGGAAATCGATGGCATCGAGATTTTCCCGGCCGCCATACTTGTTCGGGATCCAGCCTCCCGCGGGCCGGCTGTAGTCCAGATACAGCATCGAGGCGACCGCATCGACGCGCAGGCCATCGATGCCATAACGCTCCAACCAGAACAGCGCATTCGACGCCAGGAAATTGACTACTTCGGTGCGGCCGTAATTGTAGATCAGCGTGCCCCAGTCGAGATGGCGGCCCTGCAGCGGGTTGGCGTGCTCGTAGAGCGCGGTGCCGTCGAAATTGCCCAGCCCATGCGGATCGTCTGGGAAATGCCCGGGCACCCAGTCCAGCATCACGCCAAGGCCCTCGCGATGGCAGGCATCCACCAGCGCGGCAAAATCCTCCGGTCCGCCAAAACGGCTGGTCGGCGAGTACAGGCCGGTCGGCTGATAGCCCCACGAGCCGTCGAACGGGTGTTCGCTGACCGGCAAGAATTCGACGTGGGTAAAGCCGAGATCGCGGACATAGCCCGGAAGCTGCTCCGCCAGGTCGCGATAGGTCAGCCATTCGTTGTGGCCCTTGCGCCGCCACGAGCCGAGGTGGACCTCGTAGATCGACATCGGCGCGTCGAGCGCGTTGATGTTGGCGGGGGCGGGCCGGGGACGCGGCAGCCTGGCCTCGTCGAAAACGATCGATGCCGTCTTCGGACGCATCTCGGTGGCAAAGGCCAGTGGATCGGATTTCAGCGGCAGATGCTGGCCGCGTGGGCCGATAATATCGAACTTGTAATGATCGCCGGGTTTGGCGTGCGGAATGAACAGCTCCCAATAGCCAACCCCGCGCACGCGCATCGGATGGCGACGCGCATCCCAGAAATTGAAATCGCCGACGACGCTCACTCGCCGCGCATTGGGCGCAAG
>WNGO01006559.1_pt1 | contig 19150 bp, 17 predicted proteins | sample 5400511 | NCBI WGS metagenome assembly WNGO01 (sample SAMN13153380, study PRJNA577476) | soil metagenome | isolation source: 20 cm soil or saprolite under Garry oak tree replicate 2 | place: USA:California | collected 2016-06-15 | reverse complement strand
TGGTGGTCGGCGGGCTGTTCAGATATCGCAAGACACGTGAGCGCCTGGATCAAGGGAGGTTTGAGCCGGCGGGATTCGTGCTGGACCTGGTGACGGCGCTGACCGTACTGTTTGGACTGGCGTTGGCAGGATATTTGATCTACATCGAGAGAAGCGTGGGATGACTGGGGCTAAAGCCTCTGAGTCAAAAAGGCGTGTAACGCGGCGCTGAAGCGCCGTTCTTGCACGCGTTGGTCAGTGACTTATCACACTATGGCGAATGATCAGGAGAAGGAAGCGGCGGCACGGGCGAGTTTTCGGTTCGTGAAGGATGGGCACGTTGTGGGGCTGGGCACGGGGTCGACAGCGGCGTATTTTATTAAGCTGCTTGGGGGAGAGGTGAAGAATGGGTTGCGCGTTCGCGGCATCCCCACTTCGATCCGGTCTCGGGAGTTGGCAGTGAGTTTGGGGATCCCGGTGATTACGCTGGACGATTGCCAGGAAATCGACGTCACCGTCGATGGGGCGGATGAAGTCGATCCGCAGTTGCGATTGATTAAGGGCGGTGGCGGGGCGCTACTGCGGGAGAAGATTGTGGCGTCGGCTACGCGGCAGATGATTGTTGTGGCTGACGCATCGAAACAGGTGCAGAGGCTCGGCAAGTTTCCGCTGCCGGTAGAGGTGATCCGGTTTGCGCAGGCGCTGGTCGCCAAGCGGATTGCCGCGATGGGAGCGGACGTGCAATTGCGGCGCGATGCTGCAGGCAACGCTTATCTGACGGACGAGAACAATCATATTTTGGATTGCCGCTTTGGAGAGATGCGGGATCCTGACAGGCTGGCGCGGGAATTGAGCGAGATGCCGGGTGTGGTGGAACACGGATTGTTCATCGGGATGGCAAGTGTGGCATTGTTGGCGCGCGGGAGCGAGATTGTGGAGTTGAGGAGACAGTGAGAGAGAGCCGAGCTTTGCTCGGCGGACAGCCGAAGGCGGCTGTCCCCACATACATTTAATGGCTGCGGGAGCACAAACCGAGGGCTGGAGCGGACCGTCGAGGCGCCGCGTGCCGCGCTTTCTGGTGCAGGCGCAGGTGGACCTGACAGTGCTTCGGTCGGGAGTCCCGGACACGGTTCCTGGGAGATCGGTGAACGTGTGCGAACGTGGCGTGGCTGCAATCATCGCAGGGGAACTTGTGACCGGGGAATCCGTGGGAGTGGAACTGCACTTGCCCCCGCGGGGGGAGCCGCTGCGAACGCGGGCATTGGTACGGTACCAGGACAAGCTGCGCTGCGGGCTGGAGTTCGTTGCGCTTTCGGCGGAACAGCGGGCATCCATCCGCGACTGGGCAAAAGAGGCGAGGGCGATAGCGGAGGACACTTCGGTGTCTGTCGCGCCGAACTTGGCGGAGCAGAGAGAGAATGAGCCGAGGAAAAGCTCGGACTCCAGGATCAGTGCGAAGCCTCCCAGCAGGGCAAAGCGAAAGCGGCGCGAGTGGTGGTGGCTGGTCGGCCTGTTGGCCCTATTGGGTGCGGCGATTTGCTGGTGGCGCTGGAATCGGGGGTGGGAAGATCTGGAGTTCGGCTTGAGAAGTGCACAGGCGGACACGGTGGAAAAGCCGCGCGCCCAAGTCGCTGCGGAAGTCATGGAAAAACTGCTGGTGCATCGAGTGGAGCCTGTCTATCCGGCAGAGGCGCGGAAGGAGAGGCTGGAAGGAACCATTGCTCTCGACATCGTTGTGGGGCGGGATGGAGACGTGCTCCGCATGCATGCGCTCAACGGGCCCGACGTTCTAGCAGGAGCGGCAATGGACGCACTGCGCTGGTGGAAATTTGAACCTTACCGAATCAACGGGGAACCTGCCGTTGTAGAAACTACGGTGGCAGTGGAGTTCAAGAGATAGGCTTCAGCCGTTCGCCTTCCGGGCGTTTGCTCGCCCGCTTAATATCACGCCACATCTCACAATTCTTCCGGAATTGGATTTTATCGATCAGCGGTCGCCTGCGTGGACGCAGCGTCTAGCTCTTTTGCTTGCGGAGGGAGCGGAGAACACTCATGCCGCTGAACGCGAAACAGACGACAGCAGCGAGTGCGGCAACCAGCATGATGTTCGAACTGAGATGAAGGAAGTCAGTCACCACCGCGCTGACAGCGAATATGAGGCCCAATACATTCAACCACAAGGGCGCGTGAATTTTCCTGTCGAGGTCTTGGCGCAGGCGTAGTTGCAAAAGGAGCGCGGCCAGACCGATGGCCGCAACTACGAGGAGTGCTAGAGGACTCAGGAATGCCCGTTGACCGGTGTAGAGAACAACGAGAGCGAGAGCAAGAAGAAGCAGCCCAGCGGCTACCAACGCCCAGCCGCGAGGCTTAGGCGGGACATTTGGGTTGGAAGCGGGCTCTGACACGGGCGCTGGTCAAAGTTATACAGTGCGGGGCGGGGCCTTTCAAATGACGTGGGTCACGTCACCACATACTGACGTGGGTTGGTTGGACCCATTTTTTATTTCTTCTGCAGGTTGCCTTCCGCCAGATTTATTGCAGTTCTCAGTGCGTCGGCAGCTTTCACTTTCACATCGGGTTCAACGCCCGTCCCTTCCCAGTTAGTTTTTGAGATGGGATTGATGACTTTCATGCTGGGGACGCGGATTGTGAAGTGATCGTCAATGCGATGCGGCGCACCGATATGGCCACGGCCGGACGTCCTTTCGCCGACGAGCGTCGCGCGCTTCAGCATCTTCAGGTCATAGCTAAAGCCTTCCGCGGCGGAGAAGGTCGTGGGTGAAGTCAGCACAAAAGCAGGTTTATCGGCCAGGGTGTTTCCTGGAACGGGCGGGAGTGTCCAGCTCTCTTCGGTGGAGTTTTTGCTGCGATCGTAAAAGTCGTTCAGGTGCGTGGGTCGATCGACGAGGTACGTCGCGATAAGCGCGACCATGTTTGCATAACCGCCAGGATTGTCGCGCAAATCAAAGATGATCGCATCAGCGTGATTTAGTTTCGCCATAGCAGCCGAAGCGGTTGGTCCACAGATCGAGGCGTCAGGAAACGAATTGAACTTCAGGTAGCCGATATTGTGCGGCAGGATCGCGACCCTTTCGAAGGTGCAGTTGTTTTGCTTCATCTCCTTTGTGTAGCGTGCTACCTCCTCGGCTGTTGGTGCGGGAGAGTTTTCGCTTGTCTTGACCACGCTGTAGATCACCGCCACGTACTTGTCATGGCTCACCTCTCTCATTTGGGTGCCCAATAGATCGGCGAAGGTTGGGCCATCTGTCGCTTCATTGTCGTCGCCGTTCTTTTCGTGGTCTCGGAGAGCGATCACCATCTTCTGAGCAACTTCTGCGTCGACATAATACTTCGTGACGATTGCGCCTGCCCTCTCGATTATCCGGTGGCGTGCTGCGGCATCGAATGTCGTATCGTCGGCGAATGTGGAGGCCGCCGTAGTGGTAAGGGGCTGGGCGGTAGTTTGCTCTGATTCGGGAAAAGTGGGTGCAATTTCATTGCCCTTGGACTGCTGCGCCGTGGGCTGAGGAAACGGTAATGGCTGAACCACGCCGATTTTGTGAGCTTTGGTTGCAACCGCGGAGGGTGTTGACGTATTGGACGCTGCGCGGGATACAGCCTCAGGTGTTTGAGCATCTGCATTCGGAACGCTCGACGTGGCGGCTTGGTCGTGTGGCACGGACTCAGTTGTCCTATCGGGGAGAACAGCGCGGCTGGCATTCGGCGGAATCCACTGCGGCGCTTCAGACTGCACTTCCGGAATACGGACGTGGAGAACGTGAATCCAGCTGTACTTGATGGCGACGCAGGTCAAACTGAAGATGGCAATGGAGAGGATTAGCCCGGGGACGACCGCAGCCGTCCGAGGGCGAAAGGGACTGAGGATGCAGAATGAAGGTATACCGTCGAGTGCAGCTTGCGGCGTGGGAGCGGAAACGCTCTCGCGCCAGAATTCCGGACGCAACGTCCATTGGCGGACCAACGACAGCATGCTATCCATTAGTAGCCGGAATCCGCACAACTTGCCGTTCGCATGATCGAAGATTGACAGTATCTCGTCGCCGAATCTGCTGCGGAATGCGGGCGGGTGTAGACGAAGAACGCAGCGATAGATGCGGCGAAGCATCATGCCCTCCTTGGCTTGGCGTTCGAAGGCCTCGCGATTTGCAGTCGTGCGCGACCTTCGCGCACGACTTCGGCCAGGCGGGCGATCTCGGCTTCGAGAACGCCTTGTCCGGCTAGCGTGAGCCGGTAGTAGCGACGGCGGGGATCTTCGTCACCAGCGCGGCGGCCAAGTTCCTCCACCCACTCCCGTTGAATCAGCTTCTGCAGATTGTCGTACATCGTGCCCGGACCGAGTTTGTACTTTCCTTCGGACTGGCGGGCTACCTCTTGCATGATGCCGTAGCCGTGAAGGTCTTCTCCGGCTAGAGAGAGCAGGATGTGCAAGGTCGCGGGAGACAGCGGAAGGAAGGAGTGAAGATCGTCTTCCATAACTCGGTTACCGGTATATCGGAGTCCGAGTTAGTTGTCAAGTCAAATCAGGCGCTCGGTACCGCCCGACTGGCACCGGCCAACCATTCTGCCTGGCGAGGATCTCCGTTGTTGACTGCATAAAGAACGAGCTCCACGCGACTGGAGATGCCGAGTTTTTCGAATATCCGGAAAAGATATTTTTTGATGGTGTGCTCGCTGAGATTGAGTTCGCGCGCGATATTGCGGTTGCCCAAGCCCTCGGCGACGAGGGCGACGACCTGTTCCTCGCGGGGAGTGAGCAAACTGTTTCCATTCGAGTTGAGCACTCGTAAGGAAGGCACTTCCGAGATGAGTTCTACGATGTAGTTGAGCTGTTCGGTATTAGCCCAGATCTGGCCGTCGGCAACCCTCAGCAGGCATTTACATAGCAAGCGCAGGTTGGAGTCGGCAATACAGAATATGCCGCGGACGCCGGAGCGAAACGCGTTTACGACAAGTTCACGGTCGAAGGATTCGACCAGAAGAACTTTTGGAATCTGGGGATGCGAGAGATGAAGTCGGCGCAGCGTCATGACCGTTTCAGACACCCTCAGCGCGGCAGTCATGGACAGCACAACGATACGCGGAGCCTTCTGCGCGACTGCGCGCAGTATGGAAACGGTTTCCATCTGGCAAGCGGCAACGTTGAACTCAGGACGGCGGCGCAAGGCGCTGATCAGCAGTTGCGACTGCATGCGATTGGAATCGGCAACAAGAACATCGATGGGACGAGAAGTGGCGGCTGACGACGAAGTCATATGAAAACCGGTCTCCGAAGGAAAACACGATGTGTTGATTGTAGGAATCATCGGAGAGAATCCACAAGGAAAGTCGTCAAGAAAAGTCAGCGGCGATTTCAATTCGGGAATTGGATTTCTACAGCTGAAGTGTTGGGAGCCGAGCAAGCGCCCGATTGTGGAAGATCGGAACCGAAGAGCGACCGAACGCCGTAGATGCGTCTGTTCTCGGTGATTACGCTCACAATAGCTGTTTCAGCACGGGAAATTAGGACCGACTTGATGCTGACGCATGTGACATGGTGAACATGCAAGTCCACTTTTGTGGGTACGCCCGGCGAAGGTATCCAAAAAAGGAATTAAAACCGTTCGTGCTTTGAATGATCCCCACAACTTACTGATTTCAGATGGTCCCTGCCGCCTGCTTGTGAGCGGGCCACGATCTACTTTCGTAGACAGAACTTCCCATGTCTTGTTGAGTCCTGCGAATCGGCTTAGGTTGCAAAACAGCGCCACAAGAAAATTCTTACATAGCATGGAAAGTAACGGCGCAAGGAATGAAGCCGGTTTTCATAGCGGTTCGATTCATAGAAGTAGCCATATTGGTCTTCAGTTGCAGTTTGGCCGTGTTCGCTCAGGGTGAGAAGGAGGACCCGAGCGGAAACATAAGCTCCTCCCAATCCGGCCTAACCGGGGCAGGAGAGGGAGGAAACAGTTCAACGGCCGCAAAACCCGGGAGAGCGGATAGCCTGGGAAACCCCTCGCTCGGAGGGGAGTGCCGTCCGCTCTACCGGTTGCGTTCCAGTGACGTGGTGGAAGTGACCTTTACGGTCGCCCCAGAATTCAATCAGACGTTGACCGTGCAGCCGGACGGCTACGTCACATTGAAAGACGCGGGCGCGGTGCTGGCACAGGGACTCACAATCCCGGAGTTCGGAGAGGCGGTGCGGAAGGCGTATGCCGGATACCTGCACGATCCGCAAGCAGCCGTGGCATTGAAGGATTTCGAGCGACCGTATTTCGTAGTCGGCGGGGAAGTTGGCAAGCCGGGAAAGTACGAACTGCGTTCCGACCTTACAGTCGCTGAAGCTGTGCAGATCGCCGGCGGTTTTACCTCACAGTCGAAACACTCCCAGGTGGTGTTGTTCCGGCGGGTCAATGACGACCTGGTCGAAGCGCGCCTCCTCAATCTGAAAAAAATGCTGAAGCAGAACAACTTGAAAGAGGATGCGCATTTACGCCCCGGGGATCTGGTGTACGTGCCGCAGAATGTCATCTCGAAAATCTCCAGGTTCCTCACCAAACCTGCCGTGAGCATGTATATGAATTCCTCTCAGTTTTAGAGAAATCTATCTCCATCGTATGACAGACGAAGACCCAATTCGCGGGCGCGATCCGCAACCGATACCAACCATACGGGAATTGGCGATGGTTCTATTTCGCCACCGAAGGATTTTCGTCTGGGTGGCGGCAGTGGTTTTCGCGGGATCCGTGCTGTACGCACTGGCAGGCACGAAGTATGAGGCGAACATGAAGATCCTGGTACGGCGGGGCAGGGCGGATGCCCCCGTCAGTTCGGGGGTAAATGCACCTCTTGATCTGACGCACCTCGCGGTGACGGAAGAGGAACTGAATTCGGAGGTCGAACTGCTGCGGGATGACGATGTTTTGCGGCGAGTTGTCGAAGAGAGCGGAATTGGCGGCCGGGACTGGCTTCATTTTCTCCGGATGAACGAGGGACGCGCCGAACGGGTAGAGCGGGCAGCGCGCAGCCTAGCCAAGGGGTTGAGAGTCGAGCCAGTCAAGAAAACCAATCTGATCGCAATAGGGTATGCAGCGGATGATCCGCAACGTGCGGCAAGAGTTTTGCAGTTGCTGGAGAAGGCGTATCTGGAAAAACACTTGAATGTCCGTCGTCCGACCGGGGAACTCAGGTTCTTTTCCCAACAGGCTGAAGAATCCAAACGTCAGCTGGAAGAAGCGAAAGTTAAGCTGCTGCGCTTCACCACGGACCGTGGCGTCGTGGTCGCGGGATTACAGCGCGACTTGACACTGCAGAAGTTGAGCGAAGTGGACGCGAGTCACAGGCAGAACCACGTCGACCTGGCAGAGACGGCACAGCGGGTTTCGGAACTCGAAAGGCAGTTGCAGAAGCTACCGAACCGCACGACTACGCAGATTCGAACCGCGGACAATGAAACGAACGCAACTGCTGACGAAGTTCGAACCGAATCATCGGTTGGTCCATGAGGTGGATGAGGAGATAGCGCAGGCGAAGTCGTCAATTGAGGCAGAGGGACTAACTCCGGTACGCGACGAAACTACCGACAAGAATACGCAATATGAATGGGCTAAGTCTGAGTTGCAACGGAGTCAGGTGCAACTGAGAGGGCTGTTGGCGCGAGAGGCAGCGGTCACCACGGAAGAAGCAGCCTTCCGGCGGATGGCGACGAAGTTTGGAGAGGACGCCATTACGCAGGAGGATCTGCTCGGCAAGGAGAAGGCTGCGCTTGAGAACTACCTGCTGTATGTGAAGAAGCAGGAAGAAGCCAGAATGAATGATGCGCTCGACGAGCGTGGAATCGTCAATGTTGCAATGGCACAGGAACCGACTGCTCCGGCTTTACCAGTACGGTCGGTCTGGATGGTGTTGGCGCTCGGATTGATTGCCGCAGGAACGACGGCTACCGGGACGGCGTTCGTTGCAGATTACTTGAATCCCGTCTTCCGTGACCCCGACGATGTAGTCGCTTGTCTGAACAGTCCGGTGTTGGCATCCCTTCCGAGAAAACCGTGCGGGAGGCTCTCGGCATGAGGGCGGGGGCGCTGAGCTCGGCATCGTGGAGCCTTGCTGGCGTGAGGCTGATCGGGCCATCCAAAGAAACAGCTCTAGAGGAGGACCACTCTCCTGCACCGACTACTTGGAACAAAGAGGCATTCGCGGATGAACAAATTCGCGGGTTGGTACGGCAAGTTTTTTCTACTGGGCTTAACCCTCCGGTGCAGCAGGTGGTCTTCAGCCCGGTGGAGCGTGAGACCGACGTCCGTAGTTTGTGCACATGGGCGGGGGAAGTACTAGCCCAGGAGAAGGTGGCTGAGATCGCGATAATCGACGAGACTGAAGTTTCTTTGGAGCGAAGTCCCAGCCGCGTCGATTTTGAGGCGCATTCACAATATCGAAGCACGCCGATCCGACAACTCGCCACTCCCATTCACAGAAACGTGTGGTCGGTGCCGCCACGGAGCGCCGGCCCAGATTCTTGTCGTCGCTCGTCGCTGTGCGCGTACATGGCGGAATTGAGGAGAGAATTCGAGTATTCGATAGTGGCTACACCGGCGCCCAGCGTATCGAGCGCGGCGCTCGAAATGGCGAGATTCGCGGACGGGATCATTTTAGTGTTGTCGGCGCAGCATACGCGCCGTGTCACGGCGCTCAAAGTCAAGAATGCCCTAGGGAGCGTACGGCTTCTGGGAACAGTCTTGAGTGATCGGGAGTTTCCGATGCCGACGAGCATTTACCGAAGGCTATGAATTGAGTACTCGCACCGACAGGGAATCGCAAGATCAACATTGAATGGAGTGGAACGTGTCCTCTGTTTTGGTTCACCCGACGCGCCGGCAGGCGCAATACCCGGAGTGTGCGCGACTAATTCCGGGAGAAATGCCAGCATCTCGCTCGACAGGAAAGAAGCCGCCAAGGTCGGTGAGGTCAGACGTACTCACAAAGATGGAACCGGAACCGACGGGTGCGACGGCACTGCCGGAAAGCCTGATGACACTGCTAGCGCCGCACCCGCTTCACGGCAGGACGGCGTGGGAGTGTCTCAAGTCGATTGGCACGGATTGTGCGTTGATTGCGCTGAACTGGTTTTCGCTGGGAGTGTTGTTGCTGCTCTTCCCCATGATGTTTCCAGACACTCCATTATTCGAGTTCCCGCTCCGTTCATCTGTCTTTCTGCTTGGAGTTTCCTTGCTGCACGCAGCTTTGATCACCCTTCTGGGGTACACGGAGGAGTTGTACAAAGCAGGGGCTGATTTGCGGGCACAAACGAAATCCATGGGCAAGTCCGTGCTATGGGGCAGCGTGGTCTTGTGCTTTGCCTACGGGTTGCAGGGATCTCACTGGACCAGTAGCTGCTTGATCTGCTTCGCCGGGTCGCTCCACTTTGGGTCGATGTGGTTATGGAGACGTTGGGGCGTGAAACGCGGGCCTCATGGAGGCATCGAGGCGCGCAACGTCCTGATTATTGGAGCGGGCGGTGTGGGCCGGAGAGTGGCTCGCTATATCGAGCGGCATCCTGGCTGCGGACGGCGAATCTGCGGATTTCTGGATGACAAGGGGCCTCTGGGGAACGACGTGGTCGGCCGGGTGTCTGATCTTGCATTGATGGCGCGGAGAGGATTCGTGGACGAAGTGATTCTTGCGGCGCCGCACGACCGCGAACTTGCTTTACATGTGTTTGCCGAAGCCAAGCGGCTGCGCTTGGATTTGGAGATCGTTCCTGAACTGTTTGGATGCGACCCGGCGGAGCAGGAGGTTGAGCACGTGGGCGGTCTGCCTGTGATCTGTGTGCATGCCGAACGCCTTCCGGCTCCGGGTCTGGTTGTGAAGCGAATCATCGACATCGTGGGCGCCAGTTTGGGGTTGATTGTGCTGTCGCCCTTGATGCTGGCCATCGCCCTGTTGGTGAAAGTGAATTCGTTCGGTCCTGTTCTATACGCGGCGAAACGCGCAGGGAAGAAAGGGCGGCCGTTTCGATGCTACAAGTTTCGGACCATGGTGAGTGATGCCGATCAATGCAAGAGCTCATTGCAGGGAATGAATAAAAGGTCGGGTCCTATCTTCAAAGTTTTTGACGATCCGCGAATCACCCGGGTAGGACGCCTGCTGCGCCGATACAGCCTCGATGAATTGCCGCAATTATGGAACGTGATGAAAGGTGAAATGAGCCTGGTAGGGCCGAGGCCACATCCCGTCGACGAGTTTGCCGCGTATGAACTGAGCCACCTGGCGCGGCTTGACGTGACGCCGGGAATGACCGGGCTGTGGCAGGTTTCGGCGCGCCGCGACCCCTCGTTCGATCGCGCGATGGAGTTGGATCGGGAATACATCCGCACCTGGAACCTGGGGCTGGACTCGCGCATCCTGCTGAGGACTGTGTTTGCTGTGGTCCGTGGAAGCGGGGACTGATGCGGGCTCTCTCGATTGTGGCAACGCGAGAAGCGGAGCTGGTGTCGGGGCTGTGGCCTGGCGCGATCAAGAGCTTATTGCGGCCATTCCAGGCGTTGATCGCAGCTCCCACGTTGCTTTTCCTCACGGCGCTGACGGCGATGCTGTTTTGTCATCCTGACGTCTCGTTCCACAGGTTGAACCGGGTGACATTCGCACTGCTCATCGTGGGAGTTGTCGGCAGAGCGGTGGTCTTGAAACAAGAAGTCCTGCGGTTTGATCGCGTCTCGTGGCCAATGGTTGCGCTCACGGCCATGGTGCTGATCAGCCTCGTGGGCCGGCCGATCGACGAAGACACATGGGGAGTGCTGGCGGCCAAGTACTTGTTTCCTTTCACTCTGTTTCATCTGGCGCAGTTGGTATTTACCGAAGAGCAGAGGATTCGGAGGCTTGAGGTCTTTGCGTTGGTTGTGCTGGCGTACTTGAGCTTTACTGCCATTGTCTTTCTGCTAGGCGTGCACGAGTTGGTGTTTCCGAAATTCATACTAGATCCGAACCTTGGATATCATGCCGAGCGGGCCCGTGGTCCCTTCCTGCAAGCGGTCGCGAACGGAGTGTCACTGAACATACTCGTGCTGCTTGTGCTGCATGGTTATCGGCGCGGCAGCCTTCGAGGCATGATAACCGTGTTGGTGCTGGTGTCAGCGCCGATCGCAATCCTGGCGACGATGACGAGGGCGGTGTGGTTGTCGTTTGCGGGCTCTCTACTCGGCCTGATATTCGTTGCTAAGAAGGTCAAGGCGCGGCTCGCCTTGGTCGCAGTGCTGACGGTCGCAGCCGGAGGACTTGGCGTCGTGATGGCCACGACGGACCTCGGTGGCGTTCTTGGCGATCGCCTCCAGGAGAGCGCGCCGGTGGAATTTCGAAAAGCGGTCAACGCAGGCAGCTGGCAGATGTTTCTGGAACGTCCGATTATCGGCTGGGGTTTTCACCAGATGCCAGCCGAACTGCCGAAATATGTCAGCGAGTTTCACGACAAAGTGCTGTATCCGCATAATACCTATCTGGAAATCCTGGTCGAAAACGGGCTGCTGGGCCTATCGCTGTACGCGTGGTTGATGTGGGAGCTCTGGCGGTTGGGGTGTGGAAGAGTTCATGGAGGCGAGGCGCGAGGCTTCCTGGACTCCTTTCGGCGGTGGTGGCCGATTTTGCTCGCGGTGTACTGGGCCAATGCTGCAGTGGTGGTCATGAGTTATCAGTTCGTAAATGGAATCCTGTTCACCATGGCAGGGATCCTGGCCGCGCAGAGGCGAAGAGCGGAGGTTGGCGACTTATGTTGACTGTCGCCTATCTGGCGAATCAATTTCCTGTCGCGGTTGAACCCTACGTGGCAGAAGAGGTCGCCGGGTTGCGGCTGCTGGGAGTTCGTGTCATCACGGGGACGGTAATCCGGGTCATTCGGGAAGACACAACCCGGGAGGATCCTGATGTCGCGGTACTACCGCTGCAGGTACGGGTGGTGGTGCGGGCCGTGTGGCTATGCCTCTGGCACTGGAACAGGATTGCAGACCTGGTCGCTCGAGTTCTTTTTTGCGGTCAGGAAGGCCTGATACGACGGGTGAAAGCCCTGCTGCATACCTTGCTCGGAGCTTGCTATGCGGTTCGATTGGAGTCGCAAGGGGTCGAGCATATCCACGTGCATCATGGGTATTCGGCCTCTTGGATTGCGATGGTTGCCGCCCGTCTCCTCGATTCGAGTTTCAGCCTGACGCTCCATGGCTCAGATTTGCTGCTGCACCGGGCTTATCTGGATGTGAAGCTTCAGAATTGCAAGTTCTGCCTGACTATCTCGGAATACAACCGCCGGTTTATTGCTAGGCACTATCCCGAAATTGATCTCGCAAAAGTGTTCGTCGCGCGGCTTGGAGTCGATGTACCGGAAACCGAGATTGTACCCGCTTGCCTCAACAGCGCTGAACCGATACGCCTGCTGGCGGTGGGACGGTTACATGCGGTCAAGGACCACGCGTTCTTAATAAGAGCATGCGACTACCTGCGAGCTCAAGATCTGGACTTCCAGTGCGAGATTGCAGGGGAAGGCCCAGAGCGACGCTGCTTGGAGTCACTGATCCGCGAACTCGGATTGGAGAAGCGAGTCACGCTCTTCGGACACGTCCCACCGGAACAGATGGATTCGTTATACCGACGAGCCGATCTGCTTGTTCTCACAAGCCGCAGCGAGGGGATTCCGCTCGTCTTGATGGAAGCGATGGCACGCGGGAAGGCTGTCTTGGCCCCGGCGATTACCGGAATTCCTGAGTTGGTGATTGCAGACAAGACTGGGTTCCTGTACGAGCCAGGATCGATGTGGGACTTTCTAGAGAAGGTGATGGAAATCTCGTGTCTGCTCGGAAGGGGCCCGCACCTTATGGAAGACATACAAGAGAAAAGGTCTACCGGCAATGCACTGAGCCGAACGATACCGGTAGACTCCGCCGTCCGCTTGGATTGGGTCCGGCATGCGGCTCGCGTACAAATTTGTTGTAACTTCAACCGCCAAAAAAACTTGCAGTCATTTACCGATCTATTCTTCCAGCACGCGTTTCGGTTCCGAGGCGAGGCTCATCCGCATGCGAGTTCTGTTCTGCAACAAATATAACTACCGTTTCAGCGGCACTGAGGTGTACCTGTTCGAGTTGATGGAGTTGATGCGGTCGAATGGCCATGAAGTAGCTTTGTTTTCGATGGCGGACGAACGCGGAGAACCGACTCCCTATGACAGGCACTTTGTGCCGCACATCGATTTCAAAGGGGAGTTAGTCTGGCGCCAAAAGGTGCAGGGCGCGGCCCACGTCATCTACTCGACTGAGGCGCGCCGGCGAATCCGGGCGATGATCCAAGAGTTCCAGCCGGATGTGGCGCATACCCGCAGTATCTATCATCATCTGTCGCCGTCGATATTGTGGGAACTGCGGGCGCAGAACGTTCCAGTGCTGTATCACTTGAACGATTTCAAACTGCTCTGTCCCAGCTACAACTTCGTGTCCGGTGCGCGTGCGTGCGAGATGTGCAAAGGAGGGGCTTTTTGGCAAGCGTTGCGAACGCGCTGCTACCCCGGGGCGGCGGCACGCGCTACGTTAGTCGCAGAGGCTTACGTTCATCGCTGGTTGGGAACGTATCGTGAGTGTGTCGACTTGTTTCTTGCGCCCAGCCGGTTCGTTCGTGACAAGTTTGTCGAGCACGGCTGGGATGCCAAGCTCTTCGAAGTGCTGCCCCATTTTCAGAACATTCACGCCATCGATGAGCCGCCGAAGGACGGTCCCATCCTGTACGTCGGCAGGTTATCGAGAGAGAAGGGGATCGATGACCTGATACGTGCAATGCAGCAACTGCCTCATATCCCCCTGGTGATCGCAGGCGATGGGCCTCAGAAGAATGAACTCGAGCGACTGACCGCCAGCTTGCGTTTGACGAATGTGGAATTTGTAGGGCACCTCGGCGCTGAAGAACGAGACCGTCGCATCGCGCAATCGCGATTCACGGTTTTTCCGTCTCATGCATACGAGACTCTGGGGAAAACTATTCTGGAATCGTACGCACAAGCCAGACCAGTTATAGCCTCGGATATCGGATCACGGCGTGAGTTGATTCATGACGGCAAAACGGGGTTGCTTTATCCCGTTGGAAGTGTCAATCAGCTTGCGGAGGCGATTCAGTTTCTGGCTACGCACTATCAAAAGCTGATGTCTCTCTATGACAGGCTTCTCGCTGTGAAGTCCAAGAGATCGCGAGTAACACTTCCCCGCCTCGACGGAGCACAGCCTGGGAAACCGGGACTGCGTGTTGCCTTTATTGGCGGCCGGGGCGTGATCTCTAAATACAGCGGCATCGAGTCTTATTACGAGGAAGTAGGGAAGCATTTGGCAGCGATGGGACATGAGGTGACCGTTTACTGCCGAAACCATTTCACGCCCGATCTAGCCGAACACAATGGCATGAAGTTGGTGCGCCTGCCGACAGTGCGTTCGAAACATCTGGAAACGGTGATCCACACAGGGCTCAGCACGCTTCATGCCCTGACTCGTCGGTACGACGTGGTGCACTATCACGCATTGGGCCCCGCGCTATTTTCGTTCCTGCCGCGACTATTGGGCTCAAAAACCGCGGTGACGGTGCAGGGACTCGATTGGCAGCGAAGGAAGTGGGGATGGCTGGCTTCGAAGGTTCTGCGGTTCGGCGAGAAGGCATCAGTACATTTCCCCAATGGAACCATGGTTGTTTCACGCGCACTGCAGACGCGATATCGCGAGCAGCATGGCGTCGAGGCATTTTACGTACCGAATGGCGGGGCGCTGCGGGAATGCAAGGAGCCGCACGCCATTCTGGAATGGGGGTTGCAGCCGGCGAAAAGGGATGTCACCTGCTGGTCGAAGCCTTTGAGCAGATCGAAACCAACACCAAGCTGGTGATGGCGGGCGGATCGAGCTATTGCGGTGAATATAGCCGTGAGCTGAGGACTCACGCCAGCGATCGAATCCGGATGCTAGAGTGGGTCTCCGGCGACGCCCTCGACGAGCTGATCACGAATGCCATGATTTTCGTTCTTCCTTCAGACCTGGAGGGGCTGTCGCTCGCGCTGCTGGATGCCATGGGCGCTGGTCTGTGCGTGTTGACCAGCGACGTTCCCGAAAACCGGGAAGTGGTCGACGGCGCGGGATTTACCTTTCGGGGTGGAAACGCAACCGATCTGGCAGATCGTCTGCGGTTCCTCATTGCCAATCCTGCCATTCGAGAAGCCGCCGGAGCGACCGCCAGAAAGCGGATCGAGGATCACTACCAATGGCAGAAGATCGCAGAGGACATCGAGAGTGTATATCTCGAAATCCTTACTGAAAGGCCGGAAGCAGTGACGACCAAGAAACCAAGGACCACGACAGCGATTGCCGGCAACCCTCTGCCGTTACGCAAGCGCGCCGGGTAATCGGTCCGATCGTGACTGCATTGTCGAATCACACCAATCAGGCAGTCAGCGGCTTTTCGTCGATGTAGGCGAAGGACACGGCAAACCCGTCCTTTTTTTATTACAATCGAGAGACTCCAAGCTTTGGGTGAGGCCAACTGGCCACTTCGAAGCTATGGTCCTCTCGCATGCAAGATCGGATTCTGGTCACAGGTGGGGCGGGATTTATCGGGTCGAACTTCATCCTGCAGCGAATGCAGGACTCGTCGTTTTCAATCACCAATGTCGACAAGCTGACTTATGCCGGGAATCTGAGAAACTTGGAGTCCGTTGCCGGCGACCGCCGATACACATTCGTGCAAGGCGACATCGGCGACCGTAAACTGGTGAGCCAACTCCTTGCGGAACAGAATCCCACTGCCCTGGTACACTTTGCCGCCGAAAGCCACGTCGATCGGTCGATCCGCGGGCCTGAAGATTTCATTCGCACCAATGTGAATGGGACTTTTGCGTTGCTGGAAGAAGCGCGCGCGTACTGGGGCGGGCTTTCAGAAGAAGATCGCAGCCGGTTCCGGTTCGTTCACGTTTCGACCGACGAGGTGTACGGATCCCTGGGCCCCGACGATCGGCCGTTCTCTGAAACAACTCCTTACGCGCCCAACAGTCCATATGCTGCGTCGAAGGCGTCATCGGATCATCTTGTAAGGGCCTATCACCACACGTTCGGTTTGCCAACCCTGACCACAAACTGTTCGAACAATTATGGGCGATTTCAGTTTCCCGAGAAGTTGATTCCGCTGATCATTCTGAATGCGCGGGACGGCAAGCCTCTGCCAGTGTACGGGGACGGCAAGAACGTTCGCGACTGGCTCTACGTGGAGGATCATTGCGAGGCGATTGCGACCGTGCTGCGTAAGGGACGCCCCGGCGACACCTACAACGTTGGGGGCTGGAACGAGAAGCCCAACATTGAAATCGTGGAGACGATCTGCGATCTGGTCGATGAGATGGCGCCAGGCAACGGAACGTCGCGCAAGGAACTCATTACGTATGTGAAGGATCGGCCGGGACACGATCGGCGGTACGCGATGGATGCGAGCAAGATTGAGCGGGAGTTGGGATGGAGACCGAAAGAGACGCTGGAGAGCGGACTTCGCAAAACCGTTCGCTGGTATCTTGAGAACCACGATTGGGTAGCTGCCGTCACCAGTGGAAGTTACCGGCAGTGGATTGCCACGCACTACTCAGTCTGAAGAGCGGGGAACAAGTCCTAAACATGGCCGAAAGCATGCGATACAAGGGCATTATTCTTGCGGGTGGATCGGGAACGAGGCTATATCCCATAACGCAGGCGATCGGGAAGAGCCTGCTGCCCGTGTACAACAAGCCGATGATCTATTATCCGCTGTGCACGCTCATGCTGGCGGGCATCCGGGACATTCTGATCATTTCTACTCCGGAAGACGTGCCAAAGTTTCAAGGGTTGCTCGGGGATGGAAGTCAGTTCGGAATTCAGCTTGAGTATCTAGTGCAGCGGAAGCCTGAGGGAATTGCGCAGGCTTTCATTCTCGGCGACCAATTTGTGGGAAGGGCGCCCTGTGCCCTTGTGCTGGGCGACAACATCTTCTACGGGCACGATTTCGCGAAGGACTTGCGTGCATCCGCAACGAAGACCGAGGGGGCGCGCGTCTTCGCTTATCCAGTGCATGACCCGGAGCGATATGGAGTTGTCGAATTTGACCAGAGTGGGCGCGCGTTGAGCATTGAAGAAAAGCCTAAACAGCCCAAGTCCCGATATGCGGTGACCGGTCTGTATTTCTATGACCGTCAAGTCGTCGAAATTGCGAAATCGCTGAAACCCAGTGCGCGAGGGGAACTGGAAATTACAGACGTGAACCAGGCATACCTGCGGAAGCAACAGTTAGAAGTCGTGGTGATGGGACGCGGAATGGCCTGGTTGGATACCGGGACGCACGAGTCCCTGATGGATGCGGCGCTCTATATTCAGGCAATTGAAAAACGGCAGGGACTGATGGTCGCGTGTCCAGAGGAAATTGCGTACCGCTCCGGGTACATCACGGCTGCCGATGTGGAGAGGATCGGGAGTTCGATGCGAAACAGCAGCTACGGCGCGTATCTACTGCAGCTTTTGCGAGAGAGGGTATTCTGAAGTGAATGCCGCTTGAACGCCGCGGCCTGCGATGGACCCGATCAAGAAAATTTCGACCTCACTGCCGGAGGTATTCATCCTGGAACCACGCGTCTTCGGGGACGAGCGCGGGTTCTTTCTGGAAAGCTACAACGAAAAGGTGTTTGCGGGATTGGGTATTAGTGAGCGATTTGTGCAGGACAACCACTCCCGCTCGGCGCAAAATGTACTGCGCGGATTGCACTATCAGATTCAGCAGACGCAGGGCAAACTCGTGAGGGTGATTGAAGGTGAGGTTCTAGATGTCGCGGTTGACCTGCGGCGCAGTTCCAGCACATTCGGGAAATCGGAGGCCGTGCACCTCTCGGGCGAAAACAAGCGAATGTTGTGGATACCTCGGGGATTTGCTCACGGATTTTGTGTGATTTCACCTTCAGCCCACGTTTTGTATAAGGCGACTGACTATTACGCGCCAGAATACGAACGCACCCTGGCATGGAATGATCCGGACTTGCACATCGAGTGGGAAATCAAGGGTGAGCCCATAGTTTCGGCTAAGGATCAGCGGGGAGGTCTCCTGCGGCACGCCGAGTGTTTTGAATAAGCTAAATCAATGAGAGTTCTGATACTTGGCGCCACCGGACTGCTCGGCAAAGCGCTCGTGCGCGCATGGACTGCCGACGAGGTGCTCGCCATGGGCTCGCGCGATGTGGATATCCGCGACTCAGCCAAAGTACGCGAGGTCGTGGAGAGGGCTCGTCCTGATTGGGTTGTACTGGCGGCTGCTTACACCGATGTCGATGGCTGCGAGAGCCATCGCGAGTTGGCCTTCTCCGTGAACCGGGATGGAGCGGTCAATGTAGCAGAGGCCGCTCGGCAAGCGGGAGCTAAGCTGATATTCCTCAGTTCCGACTACGTGTTTGACGGCAAGAAGACCTCTCCGTACGAAGTGGGCGACCAGCGGAATCCGCAGGGTGTCTACGGACACTCGAAGGCCCAGGCTGAGATCAAGTTGTTGGAGATCGTGCCGAATTGCTGCATCGCCCGCACTTCGTGGGTCTTTGGCGTCGGTGGAAGGTGTTTTCCGGATACGATCATGCGATTGGCGGCGAGCCGCCCTGCGCTCGACGTCGTCAATGATCAACGAGGATGTCCAACGTACACGGTGGACCTGGCGCGAGCGATCATCCAGCTTTGTAGAAAGGGCGTCAGTGGAATCGTGCATGTAACCAATGCTGGCGATTGTTCGTGGTTTGAATTTGCCCAAGAGATCGTCACAGGGGCTGGGCTTGCAACTCAGGTAAGGCCGGTGAGCAGCCAGCAAATGGCACGTCCGGCGCCGCGTCCCGCGTATTCGGTTCTGTCGGCAACAAGCTTGCGTCGAGACGGCATCGAAATGCCCGGGTGGAAGGATGCGCTGGGGCGATATCTGCAAGAGCGCAAAAGCTGATTCCATCCGGTGATTGCTTCCGCTGATGCGGGGCTGATAGGATGCCGCGGGGTTCGAAGCGCGTGAAGGTCATCCAGAACTACATTGATGGGAAGTTTGTCGCAGGCCAGCGTGAGTTCGCGGATGTGAACCCAGCGGACGGAAGCGTGATCGCGCAGGTCACCGAGGCGGATCGAAACCTAGTCGATCG
>WNGO01000839.1_pt1 | contig 19155 bp, 19 predicted proteins | sample 5400511 | NCBI WGS metagenome assembly WNGO01 (sample SAMN13153380, study PRJNA577476) | soil metagenome | isolation source: 20 cm soil or saprolite under Garry oak tree replicate 2 | place: USA:California | collected 2016-06-15 | reverse complement strand
AGCACGCCGCCCGCGACGAGCTGGTGCTCGAGCGACTGCCGGTCGTAGTCGCCGGCCTTCATCCGGCGGAAGAGCTTGATGATGTCGATCAGGATGATCAGGTTGAGGATCCCGATCAGCAGCAGAAAGGCGCCGGAGATGCCCGTGCCGATCAATCCAGCGATGCTCTTCAGCTGGCCGTTTTCGTTGACGACGCTGGTCTGGACGAACTGGGTCGCGAAGCCGAGCGCCACGGCGATCAGCAGGACGACCGTCGAGTGCCCAAGCGAGAAGAAGAAGCCGACGCCCAGGGGTTTCTTGCCCTCTTGGAGCAGCTTGCGCGTGGTGTTGTCAATCGCAGAGATGTGGTCGGCATCGAAGGCATGGCGAAGGCCGTAGATGTACGCCAGGCCGCCGAGACCCAGCATGAGCGGGTAACGGGGCGCGACCAGGACCAGCATGATGCCCCAACCAAGGAGGTGGAGCAGGGCGACGCTCCCGAATAGTCCGCTCAGTCTCCAGGAAACCGACGTCATCGAGGTCGTCCGCCAGCTTCGCACCGCCGCCAATGCCATCGCCATCCGAACACCGATTCTATCTTATTGCGAATCGTTCGCAATAGCGAACGCGTTACGGCTCGGTAACGTGCGGCCGCGTCATTCGCCGCCGTCGATTGGAAGCACTTCCCCATTGATGTACGACGCCGCATCCGAGACCAGGAAGGCGATGACCGACGCGACCTCGTCAGCGGTCGCGAAACGGCCGGACGGATTGCGCCCGAGAGCATGACGGGCGATATCCTCGTTTCCCCAAAGCGCGGCGGCGAATTCCGTCTTCACGATGCTCGGGGCAACGGCGTTGACGCGGATGCCGACAGGTCCAAGCTCAGTGGCGAGCTGCCGGCTCAACGCGATCAGCGCCGCCTTGCTGACTCCGTAGGACCCAAGCCCGAACTCGGACCGCAGCCCCGCGATGCTGGACACGTTGACGATCGCCCCTCCATGCGCTCGCATCCAGGCATCGACGACCAATTTGGTGAGCACCAATGGTCCGCGCAGGTTGACTTCGAAGGTCTTATCCCAGGCGCTGAGCTCGATGTCGAGTATTGGGCCGAAATGCGGATTGGTGCCGGCGTTGTTCACCAGGATGTCGACGCGACCGAAGCGCTCCATCACCTGGTTGACCAGTCCCGCGGAATCCTCGGGCCTGCCCACGTGGGCGGCGATGGGCATGACACTGCCGGCATGGCGCGCATTGATCCGATCCGCGGCCGCCTGGAGGCCCTCGGGTTTCCTGCTGGAAATAACGACCCTGGCACCCTGGTCCGCCAGCGCAGAGGCGGTCGCCTCGCCAATGCCACGGCTTCCGCCTGTCACGATCGCGACGCGATCCGTCAGGTCGAAATCCGGCATTGCCAGATACTATCCGTTGAGATGGACTTCGATCACTCGTCGAGGGTGAAGGCGCTCCAGAAAAAACTCGACGACTTCATGGCCGAATTCATCTACCCGAACGAGCGCACCTATCGACACCAGACGGCAACCGAAGACCGCTGGAGGCCGCCCCCGATCGTCGACGAACTGAAGTCGAAGGCCCGGTCGGCAGGGCTGTGGAACCTCTTCCTTCCCGAGTCCGACCTGGGCGCCGGGCTCACCAACCTGGAGTACGCGCCGCTTTGCGAAATCATGGGCCGCGTCCCATGGGCCCCCGAGGTCTTCAACTGCTCAGCCCCCGACACCGGGAACATGGAGATCCTCGACCGCTTCGGGACGCCAGAACAGAAAAATCGGTGGCTGCGCCCGCTGCTGAATGGCGAGATCCGTTCCGGTTTCGCGATGACGGAGCCAGATGTCGCGTCGTCGGACGCGACCAACATCAAGAGCCGCATCGTCCGCGAGGGCGACGACCTCGTGATCAATGGCCGGAAGTGGTGGACGTCGGGAGCGATGGACCCGCGCTGCGCGCTCTTCATCTTCATGGGCAAGACGGACCCGGAGAATCCCGATCGTCACCGGCAGCAATCGATGGTCCTGGTGCCCCGCGGCACGCCGGGAGTCAAGATCGTGCGGCCGTTACCCGTTTTTGGCTTTGATGACGCGCCACACGGTCACGCCGAGGTTGACTTCATCGATGTCCGGGTGCCGGCCTCCAACATGCTGCTTGGCGAAGGACGCGGCTTCGAGATCGCGCAGGCTCGCCTGGGCCCCGGCCGAATTCACCACTGCATGCGACTGATCGGGGTCGCGGAGGTGGCCCTGGAGCTCATGTGCAAACGGGTCTCGAGCCGGGTGGCATTTGGCAAGCCGCTCGCCCAGCAGTCGGTCTGGCTCGAACGCATCGCGCAGTCGCGCATCTTGATCGACGAGGCTCGCCTGCTGACCCTGAATGCGGCATACAAGATGGATACGGCCGGCAACAAGGCGGCGCGGTCCGAGATCGCCATGATCAAGGTGGCGGCCCCCAACATGCTCTGCACGGTTCTCGATTGGGCGATCCAGGCACATGGCGCGGCGGGCGTCTCCGACGATTTTCCGCTGGCGCATGCCTACGCCTACGCGCGCACGGTCAGGATCGTCGACGGGCCCGACGAAGTCCATCTCAACCAGCTCGGTCGGCTCGAGCTTGGCAAGTACTGACGACATCGTCAGCGCGATGCGTTCGCTCCAGCGGGCGTATCTGATCGGCGTCGAGGGCGTCACCGAGATCTGGCTCGTGCGGCACGCCGACGTCTACGACGAACTCGGGCAGAGTTCGGATCCACCGCTGAGTCGCCTGGGCCGTCAGCAGGCGGAACGGTTGGCGCACCGGCTGAAATCGCTTGAGATCGACGCCGTCTATTGCAGTCCACATCGCCGCGCGTTGCAGACCGCCGCAGCGTTCACCGACCGGATCGAGACCGATCCCAGGTTGGCCGAGGCCCGCGCCGGCTATGTGGCCGGCAAGGTCGAACTCCAGGAAAGTCCCGCTGCTGTGATCCAGCGGATGCAGGACGCCGTCGACGCGGCAATGGCCGCACATCCGGGGGGGCGCATCGTGATGGTGACCCATGGGATCGCCATCCTGACCTACCTCTGCGACATCCTTCGTCTCACCCCGGGAACGTTGCGGCTCTTCCCCGATTTCACGAGCATCAGCATGGTGCGTGTCAAGGGCGACCGTCGCATGGTGGGCTCGCTGTGCGACACCGCCCACCTGGAAGCGGCTCGATGACCGAAGCCGAAGAACGCATTCGAAACGACCTTGCCGCCCAGATCAAGGAGCCAGTTCGCGACCTTCGCCCAATCCCCGAGGGCCACTCGGGCTTCTCCTACTGGGTCGAGCTCGAGGGCCGTCGCGGCGTCCTGCGACTTCCTCCGCCGGGCGCTCGCATCGCCGGGCCGGCGGACATTCCGCGTCAGGCCCGGATCATGGCCGCGCTGTACAAGCAGGGCTTGCCGGTACCCGCGGTGGTGGCGACCTCGCAAGACCCGGTCGTCGACGGAAGGCCTTTCGTCCTGATGGAAGCGATCCGTGGGGAGCGTGTCGAGCAGGCGATCGACGCTGGCAGTGATCCGCGCCAGCTTGCCTCCTCGGCGGTGGATGTGCTGCGCCGGTTCCAGGCCGTGCCGTGCGCGGACACCGGCATCGGGAGTGAAGAGCCGATGCCGCTCGAGGGCGAGGTCTCGCGCTGGACGTGGCTCATGGAGCGCGCTCCCTCGGAGCTCACCGGACAGGCACCCCGGCTCGCCCAGCGCCTGCTCGAGTGGCAACCCGGCCCCATGCCTCCGGTTCTCGTTCACGGGGACTACCACTTCGGCAACATGCTCTTCGACAGCGGACGCGTGGCGGCCGTCGTCGACTGGGAGATTGCGCAGCTCGGCCAGCCGCTCCTCGACCTGTGCTGCATCAGCCTCTCGCATATCTCGGCCGAGGCGGTGCAGGAGATGTATGGCGCCGACCCGGACGACTATCGCTGGTACCGGGCACTGACCTATTACAAGTACGCCGCGATCTTCGGCTACAACCTGATGCTGCACCGCCGCGGCAAGCGACCCGACCCGAGCTACGAGCAGCGAACGGACACCATCCTGGGATTCATCGACCAGGGCGTCCGCGTGCTCGGCTAGCGGTGGAAATTCGGGACCGCGTCGTGGTCGTGACCGGAGGCGGCGGCGGCATCGGCGGCGCCCTCTGCCGGCGCTTTGCGGCCGATGGCGCGAAGCACGTCGTCGTCTCCGACATCGACCCCCATGCCGCCGAGACGGTCGCGACCGAGATCGGCGGCACGGGCGTTGCCACCGATGTAACGGTCGAATCGGATGTTGCTCGTCTGGTTCGTGGAACCCTGGAGGCCTACGGCCGAATCGACATCTACTGTTCCAACGCCGGCATCGCCCATGGCGGCGGACCCGAAGCGTCCGACGAGGCCTGGCGGCAGAGTTGGGACGTGCACCTCATGGCGCACGTGTACGCGGCGCGGGCCCTGCTCCCCGGGATGCTGGCGCGAGGCGAAGGCTATCTCGTGGGCACCATCTCCGCCGCGGCGCTGCTCAACCACGTCCTGGCGGCGCCCTACGCCGTGACGAAAGCGGCCGGACTCTCCTTTTTCGAATGGATGGCGATTGCCTACTACGACCAGGGAATCCGAGTTTCCGTAGTCTGCCCTCAGGGGGTGCGGACCGCGATGCTGGCCCAGGAGGGCGAGCGCAACTTCCTGACCCGCGGCGCGCTGGACCCCGAACAGGTTGCCGAGGCCGTCGCCAACGGCATGCGCGACGAGCGGTTTCTCATCCTGCCCCACGGGGACGTGGGCGAGTTCTTCCAGCGCAAAGCCTCCGACTACGACCGCTGGTTACGTGGCATGCGCCGCTTGCGCGGTCGAATCCTGGAGGAGCGCTAGGGGCCGCCGGATCACGCCGGCGGCCCTTTCTGCGACCCTGCGTCTACGGAATGCCGTTTGCCGGAGGACTCGATGCCGATCCGCTGTACTGGCTGATCGGGCCTGAGTCCGAGGTGGTATAGACAGGACCCGCGGTCGATTGCGTCCCATCTGCCGCGATCGTCGCGACCTGCACCCCGAGGTAGCCGAGGTGGTTGCTGGATGAAAAGCCGAAGGGCGCGAGCCCCGGCCCGCCGCTCAGCTTGGTGGTCTCGAGCGCCTTCACGAAGCTGGCTCGCGTCGGATTGCGGCCCGCCGCCTTGATGGCCTGCACCAGCGTGTACGCCTGCGCCATACCGTAGAGGACGTTGCCATCCCAGGGGAGCGTCGATATGTAGCTATCGTGAATCCCCTTGAACAGGCTGATCCACTTATTCGAGCTGTCGCCAGTCAGCGGGAGGTACGCGTCGGTGACCATGCCGCCAAGCAACTGGACCCCGGCCGCACCCTGCGAGAAGCTCTTGAGCAGGCCGGTCAAGGTGGTGACGTCGGAGCCCACATTGCTCACCACCCAGATCGGGTGATAGCCGACCTTGGCCGCGCCCAACAGCGCCAGCGCGGTGAAGGCGGGAATCGAAAAGGAGACGACGACCTGCGCGCCGGAGGCTTGCAGGGCGGCGATTTGCGGCCCGACGTTCGTGTTGGTCGGGACATAGTTCTGCCGGCTCGCGTCCGAGACTGTCGACGCGCCCAGCTGCGCGTCGAGGCCTTTGACGCCGTCGAGGCCGAACTCATCGTTCTGGAAGAAATACCCGACCTTCTTGCCGCCGAGATTCTGCTTGATGTACTGGCCGAGGATCTTGCCCTCGATCGTGTAGTCCGGCTGCCAGCCGAACGTGTCGGGGTGATTGGAGACATCATTCCAGCAGTTGCAGCCGCTGGAGACGAACAGATCGGGCACCTTTTGGGAGTTGATGTAGTCGACGACCGCCTGGTGCGTCGGCGTTCCCAGCGCACTGAACATGGCGAAGACCTTGTCCTCCAGGATCAGCTTGCGGGTGAGGCTGGCGGTCATGGTCGGGTTGTACATGTCGTCGTAGAAGGTGTAAGTGATCTGGCGCCCGAAGATTCCGCCATGGGCGTTCACGTACTGAAAGTACGCCTTCGAGCTGGCAGAGATCTCCGAATAGCCAGGCGCCGCCCGCCCGGTCAGCGGTTGCGTGCTCCCAATCGTGATCGTGGTCGCCGTGATCCCCGGTGCCGACGCGGTATTGGTGCCGGAGTCACTGGAGCCGGTCGAACTGCCGCAGGCCGCGAGCAACCCCGCGACACACATGATCGCGATCCGTCTAATCCGCAGCGCGTTGCCACCCATCACACTTTTCAATCGAACCTCCTTCCTTTATGCGGGTTCCTGGGTCCCGGTGACTAGGTACCTGGCGCGGGATCGTCCCAATCCACCACCCCCTTTTGCCCACCCCCTGGAGGGTGTTCCCAGCGAGCTCGGCCGATGGCGAGAAGCCTCCGCAGTCCCCCCTGGATGCCGTGCGGCGCCACGAGCATGGCGATCACAAGGATGCCGCCGTAAATCGCGAGCGGCAGGTTGTCGGCGACAGCGCTCGGAAGGTGCACGCTGCTCGCCAGGCCACTGGTGAGCAACGGGACAAAGACCAGCACGATGGAGCCCCACACGGCGCCGGCCAGGCTGCCCAACCCGCCGATGACGATGGCGGTGATCAATTGCAGTGAGAGGCTGAGGCTGAATCCCGCTGGCGACGTAATCCCCGACCAGTAGGCGAAAAGGGCGCCGGCCAGGCCCGCACAGGCCGCGCTGATCACGAAGGCCAGCACCTGTGTGCGAGCGACATCGATACCGGCGAGCGCGGCGGCCGCTTCGTCGTCGCGCACGGCCTTGAAGGCGCGCCCGGGAGCGCTGCGCAGGAGGTTGGCCAGCAGCAACATCGTCATCACGGCCGCGGCGAGGGCGATCCACGCCAGCCAGCGCTCCGGCGGAAAGTCGGCTCCCAGCCAGTCGGGGGGCGCGGATGGCGGCACGGTCAGGCCTGACTCGCCGCCGAAGATGCTCTTGTAGCGGGTCGCCACCTGCGGAAGCGCGACCGCCAGGGCGAGCGTCGCACCCGCAAGGTAGGGACCGCGCAGGCGGGCCGCGGCATACCCGAACGCGATGCCGATGACGCCGGCACTCAGCACCGAGATCAGCAGGACCGCGATGACCGGCAGCTGACGATGATCCTTGAGCAGCAATGAAGCGGTGTACGCGCCGATGGCCATCAACGCTCCGTGACCCAGCGACAGCTGCCCGTTGAGCCCCGTCAGCAGGGTGAGCCCGGCAGCCGCGACGGCGAAGATGGCGACCGCGGTCAGGTTGTAGTCGTCGTAGGCCCCGATCTGGGCGCTGAGTAACAGCAGCAGGGCGGCGGCTCCCAGCGCAATCAGCAGGTGACGACTGAGGGTGGGGGCGACCAGTCGATCGACGCGCGAACGGACGGCCACCATCTCAGACCTGCCGGAGCCGTTGCAATGAGAAGAGGCCTCGCGGCCTCACCATCAGCACCGCGATGAGGATGACCAGGGCCCCGACGGTTTCCAGGTCCGAGCCAAAATAGCCACCGACGTAACTGAGGGCGAATCCCATGAGAAGCCCACCGACGACGGCGCCCACGGCGCTATCGAGTCCGCCGATGACAGCCCCGGTGAAACCGAAGACCAGCACGTCGTCCATGAACGTGGGATAGAGCAACAACGAGGGCGCAATCAACACGCCGGCGAGCGCCCCGACCAGCGACGCCAACGCCCATCCCAGGGTGAGCATTCGTCCGACCCGGATCCCGAGCAGTCCCGAGACTTCGGGGTTGAAGGCGGAGGCGCGCATCCGCAGGCCCAGGTTGGTCTTTTGGAAGAGCAGCATGAGAAGGACCATGACGGCGAGGACGGCGCCCAGCGTGAAGGCATCGAAGGGAGAGAAGGCGACCTGCGAGTTGCCCAAATGCAGGCCGACGATCGAGAAGGCCGGAGGGAAGGACCGGATCTGGCCACCGAAGGCCATCGGAGCAAGGGCCTCGAGGAAGAGAAGCAGCCCTAACGTGAGGATGACCACGTTGAGGGGAGGCGCCGACTCGACGGGGCGAACGAGGACGCGCTCGATGATCGCGCCAAGGAGCAGCCCGCTCGATAGGGCAACCGCGAAGCCCGCCCAGTAGGGCGCACCGTGATCGATGGCGAACAGCGCGAGGTAGGTGGTGAACATCGCCATCGCTCCCTGGGCGAAGTTGATGACCTTGGTGGCGCGCCAGATCATCACCAGCGCGAGCGCCATCGCGGCGTAGATGGCGCCCTGAGTCAGGCCGGTCAGGGTCAGGACGAAAAAACGGCTCATGGCTCAAAAACCCAGGTAGGCATGTCGAAGTCCCTCCTCGCTCAAGAGCTGGTGGGCTCGGCCCCGTGCCACCACCTTCCCCAGGTGGAGCACGATGCCTTCGTCGGCCACTGACAAGGCACTCTTTGCGTTCTGTTCGATTAGCAGCACCGTGAGTCCGCGCTCGGTGACCAGCGCCCTGATGCGAGCCATGATCTGGACGAGCACGAGCCGGGCGAGCCCCAGCGACGGTTCATCGAGGAGAAGCACGCGAGCCCGCGCCACCAGAGCGCGACCGACGGACAGCATCTGCCGTTCGCCCCCCGAGAGGCTGACGGCCGCCAGGTGCCGCCGGCTGGCCAGCGGGGGGAAGAGGTCGTAGGCTTCGGCCAGCGCATTGCGCTGGCCACCGGGATCCCGCCGCCAGAGACCCCCGAGCCGGAGGTTTTCGTCCACCGTGAGCTCGGCGAGCACGCCCTGACCCTGGGGCACATGGGCGACCCCGAGCCGCGCGATCTCATCGGGGGCCAGGCGCGTGATGTCGCGACCGTCGAGGCGAACCGAGCCTCCACGGGGCCGCGTCAGACCCGAGATGGTCCGAACCAGGGTCGTCTTGCCGGCTCCGTTGGCTCCGAGGACAGCCGTCATCGACCCCTCGGCCACCGTGAGGGAAACACCATGCAGCGCGACAACCGGACCGTAGGCGACCGTGAGGTCGATGACCTCAAGCATCGGAAGACGCCTCCGGCGTGGGGACATCCTCGCCGAGATAGGCCGTCGCCACCTGGGGATCGTCCCGGATCTCCTTCGGTGTCCCTGACGCGATCACACGACCCACGTTGAGCACGATGATGCGGTCAGAAATCGCCATCACGAAATCGAGGTGGTGCTCGACGACGGCGACGCACATCCGAGTGCGGAGCTGCGTGATCAGGCCGGCAAGCTCGTCGATGTCCTCAGCGGAAAGGCCGCTGACGGGCTCGTCCAACAGCAGCAGCGCGGGCTCCGCCATGAGAGCACGAGCGATGATGACCCGTTTCTGCACACCATACGGCAGCGTTAAGGGGTAGGCGCTCGCGTAGCCGGCGATGCCGAGCCGATCGAGGATATCGTGGGCCTTCGATGCGAGCTCGGACTCGATCCGATCCGAGCTCGGCAGGGCGAGCAGCGACGAAAGGAGGCCCGGACGCCGATTCGACCCGGCCACGACATTTTCCTGAACCGAAAGCCCCGGCCAGAGCCCGAGCCCCTGAAGCGTGCGCGCAATGCCCAGCCGGGCCAGGCGATGGGGTGCCGTGCCGAGCAGCGGCTCCCCACGGTAGTCGATCCGGCCGGAATCGGGACGAACGAATCCGCAGACCGCGTTGAAGAGCGTCGTCTTGCCGGCGCCGTTCGGTCCGATGATGGCGACGACCTCACCCGCCTCGATACGAAGGGAAACCTGATCCAGCGCCAGGATCCCCCCGAAGCGGACGGTGAGGTCGACAACCTCGAGGGTCGGCCGCGAAAGCTCTCCCACCCTTTCCTTCTCCCTAACGAACGTTCGATCAGACAGTATCCGCTGACGCTGGGGCAAGTCAAGCCGCCGCCGCTCAGCTCACGGGATCGGGCTCCCAGCCTCGGAGCAAGGCCAGCGCGGCGCGCGCGTAGAGATCAGCCACCCGCTCGAGATCCTGCTCGTCGCGCGGTCTGAACCAGTGGGGCAGGCCGTTGATCATGTCGACGATCGCCATCGCGGCGAGCTTGGGATCGCCCACCCGAAACGACCCCTGCCGGCATCCCGCCTCGATCACGCGGGCCATGGTATCCCTGTATTCGCGCCGCAGGCCGTTGACCTGGGCCAGCTGCTCCGCCGGCAGGCTGCGGCGCTCGCGAATGTTGACCACGACCTCGCCTTTCCTGCGCTGACCGAAGAGGACATGCCGGCGAACCGCGGATGCGATCGCCTCGTCGGGTGGCCGACTGGCGAGCAACTCAGGGATCACTTCGGCGTTGAAGTCCGTCTGCATCCGCATGCAGATCGCGAAAAGGATGTGCTGTTTACCGGGGAAGTGATGGTAGAGAGAAGACGGCCGGATCTCTAACTCGGCCGCGAGATCCCGCACGCTGGCGGCCTCGTAGCCCTTCTGCGTGAAGAGGCGCGTGGCGGATTCGAGGACCTGGTCGATCCGTAGATTGCCACCCAGCGTTGCCCGGTCGACGTTCCTCATCGCGCCCTTCCCTTGACAGCATCATACCGGCCAGTTCATATTGTCGATCGAACGATCGTTAGGCAAGGGGCCCCGCCCCGGCGGCGATAGTAAGGGAAACGACCATGGACTTCGGGCTGAGCAACGAACAGCGCATGATCCTGGGAACGGTCCGCGAGTTCGTGACCAAGGAGCTGCTGCCGCTGGAGGCGGAGGCGCAGCGCGCCGAACTCGACGGCCGGTCCTTCCCGGGACCCGATGACATCCGCCGGCTGCAGCAGAGGGCAAAAACGGCTGGGCTCTGGGGCCTGCTGACGCCCGAAGAATACGGGGGCGCCAACCTCGGCATGCTGATGACCTCGCTGATCAGCATGGAGACGTCGAAAGCGCTGATCCCCTTCGCCTACGGAGGCCACGCGGACAACATCCTTTACGCGTGCAACGCCGAGCAGAAACAACGGTACCTCTGCCCCACCATCGACGGTGATCGAACCAGCTGCTTTGCCTTGACGGAGCCCGACACAGGCTCGGACGCGACCAACATCCAGATGCCGGCCGTTCGGGACGGCGCCGACTGGGTCCTCACCGGCCGCAAGGTCTTCATCACGAATGGTCTTGAAGCGGACTTCGCGATCGCCTTTGCCGTCACGGACAAAAGCAAGGGTCACCAGGGTGGCGTCACGGCGTTCCTCGTCGATCGGGCGATGGGATGGAGCAGCCAGCCCATCCAGACGATGGGCGCCTGGCGGCCGGCAGAGATCAACTTCGACGGCGTCCGCGTCCCGGACGACAACATCCTCGGCGAAGTCGGAAAAGGCTTCCAGCTTGCCATGGCCTGGATCGGCCAGGGACGGATCATCATCCCCGCCCGGGCAATCGGCCAGGCGCAACGGCTTCTCGAGATGGCGCTCGATTATTCGCGCCAGCGGATCGCCTTCGGCCACCCGATCGCCGAGTACCAGGCCATCCAGTGGATGCTGGCCGACAGCGCCGTCGAGATCGAGCAAGTGAAGTGGCTCGTGCTCCACGCCGCCTGGAAGGCCGACCAGGGTGGCGACGCTCGGCACGAGGCATCGATCGCGAAGCTGGCGGGCGCCGGCATGATCTGGCGGGTCGTCGACCGGGTCATGCAAATCCACGGCGGGATGGGTTACACAAAAGAGATGCCGATCGAGCGCGTGATGCGCGACGTTCGCGTCTACCGGATCTACGAGGGAACCGATGAGATCCAGCGGCGGTCGATCGCACGCAACCTTCTCAAGGGGCACGCGACGCTCCGCGGATGGGACTGACCATGGTGCGCACGTGATCTTCCGCAGTACGTACCCGGACGTCGACATTCCGGATGTCTCGCTGCCGGCCTTCGTGCTCGCCGGGGCCACGGCCCTGGGAAGCAAGCCGGCGCTGATCGATGGGCCGACCGGACGCACGCTCACCTACGCGGACCTGGCCAGGTCGGTCCGCCAGGTCGCGGCTAACCTGGCGCGGCGCGGGTTTCGAAAAGGCGACGTCTTCGCGATCTACAGCCCGAACGTGCTCGAATACGCGGTGGCCCTGCACGCGGTCGCCACCCTCGGCGGGATCGCCACGACCGCCAATCCGCTGTCAACGCCTCGAGAGCTCGCGCTGCAGCTCAGCGACGCTCGAGCGAAGTACCTGGTCACGATTCCCGAACTCCTCGACCATGCACTCGAGGCGGCACGCCAGGCGTCGGTGAAGGAAATTTTCGTCTTTGGCGAGGCGGCCGGGGCCTCTCCGTTCGCGGACCTGCTGCAAGGGAACGACGCCGTCCCAGCCGTGGCGATCGATCCCCGGACAGACCTGGTGGCGCTGCCCTACTCGAGCGGGACGACGGGCCTCCCCAAGGGGGTCATGCTCACCCATCGAAACCTCGTCGCGAACATTTTGCAAACCTCGGCGGTGATCCAGGCCCCCGAGGGGGAACGGTCGATCGCCGTCCTGCCCTTCTACCACATCTATGGCTTCACCGTGCTGCTGAATATCAGCCTCTACCAGGGCGTCACCATCGTCACCATGCCCCGCTTCGATCTCGAACTCTTCCTCAGGCTGTTGCAGGACTACGGAATCACGCGCGCCAACGTCGTCCCCCCCATCGTCCTGGCGCTGGCCAAGCACCCCCTGGTCGCTCGATATGACCTGCACGCCTTGCAGTCGATCAACTCGGGAGCCGCGCCGCTCGACGCCAGCGTTGAACAGGCCTGCGGTGACCGGTTGAAGTGCTTCGTTGCCCAGGGATACGGGCTCACCGAGACGAGCCCGGTCGTTTCGACCACACCCGTCGACCCCGCCAGGCGGCGCGGCGGATCGGCCGGCCTCCTCATCCCCAACACGGAATGCAAAGTCATGGATCCGGCTAGCGGCGCCGAGCTGGGAGCGGGAGAGCTCGGTGAAGTGTGGATCCGCGGACCGCAGGTGATGACGGGCTATCTCAAGCAGCCGGAGGCGACCGCCGCCATGCTCGACGCGGACGGCTGGCTTCGCACCGGCGACATCGGATCGGTCGATGTCGATGGCTACCTGCATGTCGTGGACCGACTCAAGGAGCTGATCAAATACAAGGGGTACCAGGTCGCCCCCGCCGAGCTCGAGGGCCTCCTCCTCACCCACCCGGCGGTGGCCGACGCCGCCGTGATCCCCTGCCCCGATCCCGAGGCGGGCGAGGTACCGAAAGCGCTGGTCGTGCTCAAGGGCGCCGTCACGCCGGACGCGTTGATGGCGTTTGTGAACCAGCAGGTGGCCCCCTACAAGAAGATCCGGCAGCTCGACGTGGTAACGCAGATCCCAAAGAGCCCGTCGGGGAAGATCCTGCGGCGGGTCCTCGTGGAACAAGAACGGACACGGACCGGGTGATGACATCTGCCCGCACCGGCTTTCGTGCCGGCGAGCGCTTCGCCCAGATGGACTCGTGGCAACAACCGGCTCCGGGCGAGCCGGGCATCTGGAATGCGCTTGGCTGGCGGCGGGCGGAGCTCGAGGCCGGGCGCGCCGTCCTCGAATGGGAACCGAACACCGATCACGCTTTTCAGGCTGGCGACAGCTGGATCGTCCACGGTGGCATGGTGACGGCCATCCTCGACAGCGCCATGGGCAGCGCGACCTGGAGCCTTCTCGACCGCGACGAGGTCTACCTCACCGCCGACCTGAGGACCGAGTTCTATCGGCCGACCCGGCTGGGACGGATCCGGGCGACCGGTTGGGTTGTGCGCAAGACGCGACGGGTGACCTTTGCTGCAGCGGAGCTCCATGACGAGGAAGGCACGCTGCTGGCCAGCTGTCGCGCAACCAACATCACGATCGATCTGCGAGACGAGCCTCAGCGCGCGCGTCGCGGTCCGGCCAGGCCGGTCTCCGACTGATCGATGCCTGAGATGTCCCCGCCGTTTGGGCCGGCGGCGCAGGGCGAGATCTACGTTGCAAGCGCGGATGCACTTCCCCTCGACCCGGATGAGTGGGAATCCCGCGCGAAAACGATCCTCGACCCCGGGCCCTTCGACTACATCGCCGGCGGCGCCGGCGGCGAGTCGACGATGCAGGCCAACCGGGACGCCTTTACGCGCTGGCGGTTGCGTCCCGCGGTGCTCGCCGGTAACCAGCAGCGGGATCTCCACGTCAGCGTGCTGGGCACGCCGTCGCCGACGCCGTTCTTTCTGGCGCCGGTCGGTGTGCTCTCCGCCGCCCGTCCTGACGGGGACCTCGCGGTCGCCAGGGCCGCCGCGGCCGCCGGTGTTCCGTGGGTCGTGAGTACCGCCGCCTCGACACCCATGGAGACGATCGCCGAGACGATGGGCGCGGCGCCGCGCTGGTATCAGCTCTATTGGGTCAGCGACCGCGACGTCGTGGCAAGCCTGGTGCGGCGCGCGGAGGCGGCCGGGTATACGGCCATCGTCCTGACGCTGGACACGCTGCAATTGGGCTGGCGCGTTCGCGATCTCGAAAACCGGTACCTACCGTTCATCCTCGGCGAGGGGATCGGCCAGTTCACCAGCGACCCGGTTTTCCGCTCGCGGTTGTCGGTCTCCCCGGAGGAGGACGCGCGGGGCGCCGGTGCGGCGATGGTCGGGATGTTCTCCAATCTCGGCCTGCGCTGGGACGACCTCGCGTGGCTCCGGGAGCGGACCCGCCTGCCGCTGCTGGCCAAGGGTGTCCTGCGAGCCGACGACGCGCGGCGGGTGCTCGATGCCGGCTTTCAAGGCGTCATCGTTTCCAATCACGGGGGCCGTCAGGTGGATGGGGCGATCGCAGCGCTCGATGCGCTCGTGGAGGTGCGGGACGCGCTGGGAGCCAAAGCCGTCGTGCTGATGGACAGCGGCATCCGGCGCGGCGCCGATGTCATCAAGGCGCTCGCCCTGGGCGCGAACGCCGTCCTGTTAGGACGGCCCTACGTGTACGGGCTCGCCGTCGCAGGAGAGGCCGGCGTGGAGCGCGTCATGCGCAACCTGACGGCGGAGATCGACCTGACGCTCGCGCTTGCTGGTGGGCGTGACGTCAAAGCATTGGACCGATCATGGGTCACCCAGCGGGCCTGAGCAGCGACCTCATCGGACGCGAGTCCGAGGCGGTTCTCTTCGAGGTGGAGCGGGGCGCCATCCGAAAATTCGCCGACGCCGTGCAGGATCAGACGCCGGAATGCGTTCGCGGCGATCTTGCGCCGCCCACCTTCCCGACCACCTTTCGGATGACGATTCCCGGACTGACGTTCGACCTGGCTCGAGTGCTGCACGGCAGCCAGGAGTACCGATATGAACGGCCGCTCCGTGCGGGCGACCGCGTGCACTGCCGGGTCCGCGTCGCCGACGTTTATCAGCGAAAGGGCCGGCTTGGGGAGATGACCTTTCTGATCCTGGTGATCGAGGGCTCGGACGAGTCGGGAAATCCAATCTTCAGCGGAACGACCACCGCCATTCTCCGATGACCGGTCCGGTGCTCGCCGCGCGGCCGGACCAGGACCTCGACAGCGGCTCGGTCCTGCCGGAACTTCGAAAGCAGCAGATCACCAAGCTGCAGCTGGTCAAATATGCCGGCGCCTCCGGCGACTTCAACCTCATTCATACCGACGATGAGACCGCGCGAGCGGTCGGGCTCGAAGGCGTCATCGCGCACGGCATGCTGAGCATGGCGTTCCTCGGCGAGTATCTCTGCTGGCTGGCCGGGCCCGAATCGGTGCGACGGCTCTCGGTCCGCTTCGTTGAGATGGTCCGGCCTGGTGACACCTTGACCTGTCGAGGGCGCGTAAAGGAACGAACCACGGGCAATGCCGGGAGGCGACTTCATCTAGAGCTGTGGGCGGAGAATCAACGAGCCGAACGGGTCACCGTCGGCGATGCGGAGGTTGACATCACATGAGCGGACGATTCGATGGGCGGACCGCCTTGGTCACCGGCAGCGGACGAGGGATTGGCGCAGCGACGGCGATGCGCTTCGCTGCCGAGGACGCGATGGTGGTGATCTCCGACCTTGACCCGGAACCGGCGGAAGCGGTCGCCGCGCAGATCCGAAGCCAGGGACGGCAGGCGGTGGCCGTCGCCTGCGACGTGACCGATCGCCATTCCGTGGAAGCCCTCGTGGACCGTGCGGTGAAGGAGTTCGGAAGCTTGGACATCCTCGTCACCTGCGCTGGCATCCTCCGCGACAACCTCATTCACAAGATGACCGATTCGGACTGGGACCTCGTCGTCGACACCCATCTCAAGGGGACGTTTCTCTGCGCGCAGGTGGCGCAACGAACGATGGTCCCGGCGCGCCGAGGCAAGATGGTGTTCTTGTCCTCCAACTCCGCGCTGGGCAACCGTGGGCAGGTCAATTATTCGGCGGCGAAGGCAGGAATCCAGGGAATGGCGAGGACGCTGGCGATCGAGCTAGGTCCTTTCAGCATCAATGTCAACGCGGTCGCACCCGGGTTCATCGAGACTCGGATGACGCAAGCCGTCGCCGAACGCACCGGAATTGAGTATGAGGAGTTGAAACGGGCCGCCGCCGAGCGGACGCCGCTGCGACGGATCGGCCGCCCCGAGGACATCGCCGGCGTCATCAGCTTCCTCTGCAGCGACGATGCCAGCTTTGTGACCGGGCAGACGATCTACGCAACCGGCGGACCGTAACTCGGAGAGGAGCCAACATGAGCATCGCGGCCGGCAATCTCGTAGTGACGACGCGGCAGGGCCAGGTTCGAGGGCAGGTACGTGATGGCGTGGCGACGTTCAAAGGAATTCCGTATGCCGCGCCACCGTTCGGACGGAATCGGTTCCTGCCCCCACAGGCGGCGCCGTCCTGGGACGGCGTGCGTGATGCCCTCGAATATGGCCGAGTCCCACCACAACCGCCTTACGCGTCGCCCTTTGATCAGCTCCTGGGCGATCAAGGCCGTCCGGGAGAGGACTGCCTCAACCTCAACGTGTGGACGCCAGACCCAAGCGGTGGCGGTCTGCCGGTCATGGTGTGGATCCACGGCGGCGCATTTGTCAGGGGCTCCGGCGCGCTTCCAACCTACGATGGCAGCCGCTTCGCTCGCGACGGCGTGGTCTGCGTCACGATCAACTACCGGCTGGGGGCGGACGGCTTTCTCTACCTGGGCAACGGGATCGCGAACCGAGGGCTGCTCGACCAGGTGGCGGCGCTCACGTGGGTGCAGGAGACCATCCGGGCCTTCGGCGGCGACCCAGCCCGCGTCACGATCTTTGGTGAGTCGGCGGGCGCGTTCAGCGTGGCGACCCTGCTCTCGATGCCACGCGCCACGGGCCTGTTCCGGCGAGCCATCGCACAAAGTGGGGCGGCGCAGCACACGAGTTCGGTGACAACCGCCCAGTTGGTCGGGCGCAATCTCGCCGACAAGCTGGGGGTGGCGCCGACGATGGGGTCGATCGCGGCGGTCTCACTCGAGCGCCTGGTGGAGGCGGAGGCCGAGTTAGGGCAAGAGCTCGCCGTCCGGCCAGACCCGGCACGGTGGGGCGAGGTGTCGTCCAATGGGATGATCTTCGAACCGGTGGTCGACGGCGAGGTGGTCCCAGCACGCCCAATCGAACGAATCGTTGCAGGGGCAGGTGCGGACGTCGATCTCATGGTCGGCACGACCACGGAGGAGTGGCGGTTCTTCCTCGTCCCCGGTGGCGCGATCGACCGTGTCACCGAGGACCGCCTGTACACCACGGCCCGCGCCATGGGCCTCGATGTTGAGCACGCGCTGGCGGTGTACCGCGCGACACGACCCCCGGCTACGTCCGGCGACCTTCTCGCTGCGCTGATCACCGACTGGTTCTTTCGCATCCCGGCGATCCGGCTTGCCGAGGCCCACACGCAGAATGGCGGGTCGTGTTATGTGTATGAGTTCGCCTGGCGCTCGCCCCTGTTTGACGGACGGTTCGGGGCGGTTCACGCACTGGAGATCCCTTTCGTCTTCGACAATCTCGGCCATGCGGGCGGCATGACCCTGGCCGGCAGCGAGCCGCCACAGGCGCTGGCGGATGTGATGCATCGTGCATGGGTCGCGTTCGCCACCGGCGGGGTCCCCCCCGGATGGTCACCCTATGACGTCCGCGCGCGGACAGTGATGCGCTTCGACGGGGCGGGCGGAACGGTCGTGGTCGACCCGGCGTCCGATGAGCGCCGGCTCTGGGACGGTATTCGCTGACGACGCCTCGCAAATCACAACCGCTAGGCGCCGCTTACGTGCAGCAGGCGCCCGATCCCATAGCCCGCCGCTGCTGAGACCATGCCGATGACCGTCATCTGCAGGCCGCTGATCCTCCAGTCGCCGATGAGCGTCAGCGCCTTGTAGGCGCCCACGGCGAAAAGCACGATCGCGCAGAGCGGGACCGCCATGATGGTGGCCGCCGTGACCGAGATCCCAAAGAGCGGCACGAACAGGAACGGGATCAAGGGAATCAGGGAACCGACCAGCGTCGCAAACCCGGTGACGAACGCGCGGCGAACCACCCCGGTGTTAGCTACGGGCGTCAGATGGAGCTCGTCGCGCATCATCACGTCCACCCAAACCTTTTTGTCGCTGGTGATCTCTTTCACCACGCGCTCGAGCACCTCGCCGCGCAGGCCTTTCTCGCGGAAGATCTGCCGGACCTCTTCTGTCTCCACGTCGGGAAGCTCCTCGACTTCCTGCTGTTCCTTGGCGAGCATCGCGAGGTAATAGTCACGCTCAGCGAGGAGCGACGTGTACATGACGCCTCCCATGGCGATCGACTCCGAGAACGTGGCGGCCAGCGCCGCCGCGAGGATGATCCGCAATTGTGCCGTGGCGGCGGCGACCCCGAGGACCAGCCCCAACACGTTGACGAGCCCGTCCTGGCCGCCGAGGATGATGTCGCGAAGAGAGCGGCCGATCCCGCCCTTATCGACATCGGGCTCGTGCAGTGGTTGCGCGTGACGCGCCGGCTCGGGCTCAGCCATCGGCCCCTATCTTCGCAGCTGGGCGGCTAGCGGGATCGCGCCGCCTTTGCCTGGCAGCGCGCGCACCGGCCATGCACGACCAGGTCGGCATTGCTGACGACGAAGTCGTGCTCGTCAGTAATGTGGTGCAGCACGGGCACCATGTGGTCGCCTTCGATGTGCAACGTCGAGCCGCATTGGTCGCAAACCAGGTGGTAGTGATCAGTCCCCTCTTCCGCGAGCTCGTAGTAGGCGCGGTCCCGGATCCGGGTCTCCTTGACGAGACCGAGCTCTTCCAGCACTTCCAGGCAGCGGTAGACGGTCGCCAGATTGAAGCGCGGATACTGCCGGCGGAT